>Ga0315282_10007543_pt1 | contig 17813 bp, 16 predicted proteins | sample YL17G07_20_MG_FD_203693 | JGI IMG/M metagenome (GOLD analysis project Ga0315282, IMG submission 203693) | Sediment microbial communities from Yellowstone Lake, YNP, Wyoming, USA - YL17G07_20 | ecosystem: Environmental > Aquatic > Freshwater > Lake > Sediment | place: USA: Wyoming | collected... | reverse complement strand
ATTATCCGAAACCGGTCCTATACTTCTGCGTGTCTCTACTCTTCATTGCCAATACCGTCAATATCGGAACAGATTTAGGGGCCATGGCGGCTTCGGCCCAGTTGTTGGTGGGCCTCCCTTTCTTAGCCTGGCTCGTTGCGATCACCCTTCTCAGCGCTACGCTTGAGATTTTTCTGAATTACAAGCAGTACGCAAAATTATTACGCTTTCTGACTCTATCGCTCTTTGCTTATGTCTTAGTGGTCTTTGTATCAGCAAAGGACTGGGGACAGATCTCGCGAAATACGCTCATCCCCACCATTCAGGTGAATAAGGATTACCTCCTGAATCTCGTAGCCATCCTGGGGACGACCATCTCACCCTATCTCTTCTTCTGGCAGGCCAGCCAGGAAATTGAGGAGAAGATTGACGAAGGAAAAGTGACCCCTGCGGCCCGCAAGGGAGTTAGCAAGGTAGAATTGAAATGGATGCGCACAGATGTGATATCCGGCATGGTCTTTTCCAGTTTCGTCATGTGGTCCATCATGACGACGACGGCTTCAACCCTATTTTCCAAAGGCATTACGAACATTGATAGCGCGCCAAAGGCAGCCGAGGTTCTAAGGCCGATTGCGGGTGATTTCGCCTATCTGCTCTTTGCGGCGGGAATCATCGGTACGGGGTTACTCGCTGTACCCATCCTCGCCGGTTCAGCCGCCTATGCCATAGCCGAAACGCTCAGCTTGCGTGAAGGACTGTATTTAAAATTACGACAGGCACCTGGATTTTACGGAATCATTGCCTTTTCAACTCTGATCGGCTTTACGATAAATCTGAGCGGAATTAATCCGATAAAGGCCCTCTACTACACGGCGGTCTTGAATGGAATCGTCGCCCCTCCTCTGCTCTTGATAATCATGCTCATCAGCAACAATCAGAAGATTATGAAGGACAGGGTGAATGGTCCCGTGTCTAATGCAATGGGCTGGATCACAACGATCGGTATGTCGATTGCAGCAGTGGCATTGCTCCTGAGCCTGGGGTACAAGCGATAAGAAATCTCTCCTTCGCGTGTAGCATTTGTTGTTTTTCGTTCCCTTACTACGAATTCAGCTCGAAAATACAGTCTTGAGGCTTAAAAAATAGGGGGATTGGCTTATTTATTTTTTGGAGTAGCTTCATTAGCCTAATAAATAAGCACAGATAAGGACTTAGTCCCTTCAGCAAAGATCTGACTGACCGAAAAAGTAACCAAATCTGATGCCTGAAAAGGAGGCCCCACATGCTTTGGACAATCTTCGTGATTCTCATCATTTTATGGCTTCTGGGAATGATCAGCGGTTACGTGATCGGCGGATTCATTCATATCCTCCTTGTGATCGCTATCGTGGTGGTGCTGATTCGCATTATCCAAGGTCGAAGACCGCTATAGTCATTTAATCGTTTAACGTGAAAGGAAGGAGTACAACTCTTATGAAACCGATCGTGCTGATAGGCATTGCCCTAATTGTCCTGGGGATAATCGCTCTTGCTTACCATGAGATTACTTATACAACCCGTGAAAAGGTCCTCCAGATCGGCCCTCTCGAGGCGACCCAAAAGACCGAGAAGACTATTCCATTGCCACCCATTGTGGGCGGAGCCGCGCTTGCAGGCGGAATTGTGTTGGTCTTCATTGGAGCTAGAAAGAAGTGAGGTGGGCAGTGAAAGAGAGATCGGACCCAGAATCGTCCAAAAAAAGTACGGAAGGAGGTAGATTATGCCGCGCGAAAAGAGCATGAAAGATCTTCCAATAGGTGTAGAGGATTTGCCGAAGCATGCAAAGGAGATTTATAGGAAAGCACATAATAATGCCCTTGAGCAATACAAGGACCCGAGGAAACGCAGGGGCCGGGCGTCTCTTGAGGAGGTGGCCCATAAGGTCGCTTGGGCAGCGGTCAAAAGGGAGTACGTCAAAGACAAAAAAACCGGGGAATGGAAGAGAAAACAGGCAAAAGCATAATATCTCAGCATCAAGAAAAGTATCTTTTTCAGAAAAGGAGGAACGACAAATGAAACGGTTTGCTATACTCATCATCGTGCTATCTTTCATATTGACAGGTTTGCTGCTGGCATATGGCGCCGAGCAAAAGGACCAGAAGGGGGGGTACCAGAAAGAGATGGAGGCTAAGCTTAAAGACCTCAATCGGAAACTCGATGAATTGAAAAACAAGGCGATGGAGCTAAAGGGAGACACGAAGAAGGAGTTCGATGAGCAATTGGGGAAATTGAAGAAGAAACAAGAGGCTGCAAATAAGAAGCTGGAAAAGCTGAAATCTGCAAGCGACCAGACCTGGAAAGATCTTAAGGCCAAAATGGATTCAGAGATGAAGGAACTAGAGAAGCTTTACGATCGAGTTGCATCAAAGTTCAAGTAAACCATTCCGCAACATAACACTTGGAATCGCGCGATTATCCTTCGGGGGATGATGAAAGAGATAGCGAGTCGTGCACCCTCAGAAATTTCTCCAAATGGAAGACTACGAGCCGTTGGTGGGATCCAGAACGATTGAACGGATTCGAAAGAAAGCCCAACTCCTCCGGCATCTTCATGTGGTCCATTTAAATTCGACCTATTACGGTGGAGGTGTGGCAGAACTCCTGACCCCCTTAACGTTGCTGATGAACGATTTGGGCATCAAGACCGACTGGAGGATCATCCACGGGCCGCCCGATTTCTTCAGCATCACCAAGAAGATGCACAACGCCCTCCAAGGCGGTAAGATCAATTTGAGCGACCGTAAGATAAAAATCTATGAGGCCGTCATCCATGATAATGCGGTACGAAACCACTTGGAGGATCATAATATGGTGATCATCCATGATCCCTAGCCCCTTTCGATGATCGATCATTACAAGAAGAAAGGTCCCTGGATCTGGCGCTGCCACGTCGATCTCTCAAATCCGAACCGAGAACTGTGGCGGTACTTAGTCTCCTTTATCGAAAGATATGATGCAGTGATCCTGAGCTTCAAGGATTACAAACAGAAGCTGAAAACCCCCCAGCTATTTTTTACGCCGGGCATCGACCCTTTTTTAATCGGGAACCGAGAAATGAGCGAAGGAGAGATAAAGGAACGCCTCAATCATTATAACATCCCGACTGATCTCCCTCTCGTGGTACAGATTTCCCGTTTTGACCGGTGGAAAGATCCGGAGGGAGTGATCGAAGCCTTCAAATTAGCGAGAAAAGAGGCCGACTGCACCCTGGTGTTGCTTGGCGACGTCGCCACTGACGACCCCGAAGGACCCGCGGTTTACGAGTCCCTTTGCAATAGCCGTGAAGAGCGTATCATTATCATCAGCCATCAGGATACGGCGTTGGTCAACGCCCTGCAGCGCAAGGCTGCTGTAGTCCTGCAGAAGTCTCTTCGCGAAGGATTCGGACTGACGGTCACCGAGGCCATGTGGAAAGGAACTGCGGTAATCGGAGGTAACGTCGGCGGGATTCGGCACCAGATCCAAAACGGGGTAAACGGCTTTCTCGTTTCATCGGTTCAGGAAGCAGCGGAGAGGATCATCCAGTTGATCAAAGACAATAGACTTCGCCTCCGGTTAGGGCGGAAAGCAAAGGAAACGGTCGCAAAACGTTTTTTGCTCACACGTTACTTAGAGCAATATCTCGACCTCTTCAATTCTTTTGAGGTCGTTTACCGGCTGAAGAAGTTTCCGCGTCGGTCCTTCAGATGACATTTGAAGGACCCGAGCGGGAATTTCTTACACTGCTCCCGATAGATTTGCTTCGATCTTTAGGCCTGGTTGCTAAGAGCCATTCTTAACGGATCAATCCCACAATACCCGTGACAATCAGGTAGATAGCAACGATGTAATTCAACAACCTGGGCATGATCAGTATCAAGATGCCTGCGATAAGAGAAAGAATTGGGTGATAAGCGGTCATGAACATCATGGCGAACCTCCATCTGTCTTCATCTTCCAAAAGAAATCTGCGAAGGCAGCATCATCTCCAAATTTACCTAACAACGACGTTCGAAGTAAATTGGGTCTTCCTGGGATTTTCTGGAAAGAATCATGTATTTTAGATCGACCCCTGCCGAGGTAGACCCGGCTTCAGGCTTCCCAATTGGATGCGTCTGCTATATAATGAGTTAGAAGGGAAGGCAAAAAAGACACTCAAAAACCGAGCCACCTCGTGAACTACTCTTTCAGAAAAAAGGTCCCTTATCTTCAGACGAATCCGGCGATTCTCATATCCGCGTTAATTCTCCTCGGTTGCCTCTTTTTTCTCACCCATTGTGCCACGTTACCAAGAATGGAAGAGATTTATCAACGATTAGACACGGAGAGAGAGAGACCTCCAGAGATCATCGGTCCCCACGGCCAACTGTCTCCCAAAATGAGCCAAGCGGTAATGGACCGATTAAAGAAACAGGCAGGGCCAACAGACATTTTGGCTCGTCATGTTGCTTTGATCGAGTCAATCAGTGGAAGCCCTTTGGTTGCCGGAAACAAGGTCACCCTGCTCATCGATGGACCCGCTACCTATGCCGCGATGTTTAAAGCGATTCAAAATGCCAAAGACCATATCAACCTTGAGACATTTATGTTTGAAGACGATGAAATGGGACGCCGCTTTGCTGATCTGCTCCTACAAAAGCAGTCAGAAGGGGTTCAGGTAAATCTGATCTACGATAGCCTCGGATGCTTGCATACCCCGGCTGCCTTCTTCCAGCGTTTGAACGACGGCGGAATAAGGGCCCTTGAATATAATCCCATCAATCCTGCAAAAGCCCGAGAAAACTGGCTTTTGACCAACCGGGACCACCGGAAGATTCTGATTGTTGATGGTGCGGTAGCGTTTACAGGCGGCGTCAACATCAGCGGGGTTTATTCCAGCAGCAGCCTTCCGGGTGAACATCATGAAAAGAACATTAACGAGGCCTGGCGTGACACCCATGTCCAAATCGATGGACCGGCGGTCGCGGAATTTCAAAAACTCTTCTTGGACACATGGGCAAGACAGAAGGGGCCGGAACTTCCAAAAAGGGCGTATTCCCCTCCACTGAAGAAAGAAGGGAACGACCTCGTCGAGGTGGTAGGCAGTACCCCCGGCCAGGAGAACCGGGTCACCTATATCATGTATGTTTCTGTCTTCATGTACGCCGAAAATTTCGTTCATCTCACCAATCCCTATTTTGTGCCAGACAAACAAACAATCAAGGCACTAACAAATGCTGCACGGCGAGGCGTGGATGTGAAGATCATCCTTCCAGGCATCAGCGATGAATTGACCGTTCTCTATGCGGGCCGATCCCATTATACGCATCTTTTGAAATCAGGGATAAAGTTGTACGAACACCGCAATGCGATGGTACACGCAAAAACCGCTGTCATCGACGGGGTCTGGTCCACGATTGGATCGACGAACATGGATCTATGGAGCTTCTTGAGAAACAACGAGGTCAATGCGATCATTCTCGGTAGCGATTTCGCAAACGAGATGGAGGCCATGTTTGAAAAGGATATCGCGGAATCGAATCAGATTCATTTGGAGCAGTGGAAGAAAAGACCCTTGAGTGAAAAGATGAGGGAATGGTTAGCGCGTCTATTGCAGTATTGGTTGTGAGGGAGTCATCGGACCGTCACGGAATTCTATTTAACTTACTTTAATGCGTAGTTTTCTGCCCAGATCATCGAAGGCGCCCAGCCATTCTTTTGAAGATCCGTCACCTTGTTTCGCCTTCTCATCCACCTTACCCCTCTGCTGCTCTTTAATGGAAAAATATATGTTTTGAGCTTTCCAGAAGTTCAGATTGAGGGATAAGGATTCTAACAGCTCTAAGACGCTAGTGATCTTCAAAAAAAGGGAGGGGTCCATCGGATTTTGGGTAATTTTCTGCATAAACGAAGTGACCCACAATGAAACGTCATATTCTATGGCAGCTTTGTCGAGGTGAATCCCCCACCGATTCGACTCCAGGATTAACCTCTTGAGCTTCTCCATATCCACCTCTTCCCTTTCAAAAGCCCTCTTCATATCGACATTGATGATATGCTCTACGGCAAGAAAAATGGGTTTTGGAATGGGAATGTTGATGGAACTCAGAAAGTTCATCACAGGGTTATTATCTTCGTAAATTTTCCGGTAAGAGGCCTCGATGCCTACATGATTAAACTCAAGGATATGATGGATCACCTTTCTCTGTTCATCTCTGAAGAGATGCCAAATCGAAAAGTTATTCATACCGAAATGCTTACCCATAAGGCGGATGGTTCCGGTTGTATCCCCCTGCTCAAACGCACTCCAGATCTCTCGCCTCATTGAAGAGAACGCCTCTTCGTCTACCAAATCGGTTAACCCTCCGCTGATATTATGATCTCCAAGATGGAGCACAGCAAAGCTCTTTTTAACCGCATCCCAGGTGAAATCGGAGCGGATCCGAGCCTTACCCGTAGCCAGGGCAATTTCCCCAGCCTTGACCTTTTCATAATTTTCGCTTTCTACTGTGAAGTTGAATATCTTCATATGTTCGGGATAATCGTTGAAGAGAGAGGATACAGCATAATGAGCTCCGACTCTTGTGAGATCAACTTTTGAAGGAATAACTAACTTTCGATATACCTCACTGCCGTTTCCGAATACATTACTCGGGACCTTCTCCAGGTCGGATATGAACAACGGCTCGAGAGATATCCCCACTATCTCTTCAGTACGCTGCATGGCCATGGATGCATACTCCATCACCTGCACGGTCTCAGGCCCCGAGATCTCGTCAAAAAACCATCCGCAACTGGTATACATCAGCATTGCATGCCTCTGAATTTCGAGCAGTTTAAGAACCTTGGGCTTTTCTTCCTTTGAGAGTTCTCGGGCGGCATGCCTCTTCAGGAAATCTTCAATATTCTCTTCTGTCCGATCAAGAATGATTTCGACGTAGTTGTCCCTTGCCTCCCAAGGATCCTTGAGATAGAGGGATGCCTCTCTCGTATAAGCCGGAACAAGCTGGTCTCTCAATGCGTCCAGGGCACCTCTTAATGGGCCTCTCCACTTCTGATGCCACCCGCCGTGCATGCCTGAGTTGCATCCGCAGTCGTTTCTCCATCGTCCCACACCGTGGACACAACTCCATGATGAATGCTCAACAATTTGAAGATCATGAAGGGGAGGGTTTTTCTCGAGAAATTCACCGTAATTGGTTAACGTTGCAAAGTTGCTGGATTCGATCAAGTGAAGACAGAAGGCTAAAGCCATATCTCCATAGTGATGATGGTGTCCATAGGTTTCCCCGTCGGTCGCAATATGTATCAGTTGTGGCCAATCCCTTCCATCCGAAAAAGCCCCCATCAGCCTCCTGGCAAATGTCTCGCCACTTGTCAGCAGCTTCCCAAAGGCTATCTCCTGAGAGATAGCCCCATCGTAAAAAAAGAGATGAATGGTTCTTCCAGACGGAAGCCGGCAGAGATAGCAGGTTGACGGATCGATCTTGCCTCCCTCTACACTTTGCCATTCCTGGTTCTCACCTATTTTACGAAAGCTTTTTGCTTGAGATGGGGCAAGGATGGTAAACTTTATTTTCTGTTCGGCGAGGATCTCGAGGGTTTCTGTGTCGACAGCAGTCTCTGGAAGCCACATGCCTTCGGGTTCTCTGCCAAATCTTTTCTGGAAATCTTTTATTCCCCAGAGGACCTGAGATCTTTTATCCCGTGAATTAGCAAGAGGCATGATCATGTGATTGTAAGCTTGAGCCAGTGCAGATCCGTGTCCTGAGAATCGTTCACGACTGAGTTTATCCCCCTCAAGAATGGCTAAGTAGGTACTTGGATCATGCCTTTCCATCCAACCAAGAAGAGTGGGACCAAAGTTAAAGCTGATCTTCGAATAATTATTGACGATGCCGAATATTCTGCCTTCGCTATCGAGCAGACGGGAAGCGGTATTCGGGGCGTAACACTCTGCTGTGATCCTCTCATTCCAATCGTGATACGGATAGGGTGAATCTTGAAGCTCAATTTCTTCAAGCCAGGGATTCTCTCTCGGAGGCTGATAGAAATGTCCGTGAATGCAGACGTACTTCTCCACCTCTTCCCTCCTTAGTTACCGTGTAGCCGGAAAGAATTGAGTAAAGATCTAAGCTTTAAAGATAGCGCCACGTGCCTTAGGCATCCACTGTCCATCATTCGTCTTCGAGGCGAGGGATCTTATAACTCCAGGAGGTTCCGCCCTTCGTTTTCCATAGAGTACCAGAGGGATAAATAGTCTCTGATCTGCCTCGTGAGCAGGAAGTTTGTTTTCACATAGGCCTTTGCGTTCTCCCCGATTCGCTTTGCAAGATCAGGATTATTAAGCAACTGCCTCACCCTGAAGGCGGCACCTTCGATGGAATGAACAAGAAACCCCCTGACACCGTGGGCGATCTGCAGCGGGATTCCACCCGCAGCACCGCCGACGACGGGCTTTCCTTTCCACATGGCCTCAGATACGGTGAGTCCAAAACCCTCCTTCAAGGACTTCTGCAAAATCACCGTTGCTATTCTCTGCAAAGCGTTTATATCCCTGTCACTAAAAGGCGGTAAGAGAAGGATATGGATATCCGGATCATTTTCCGCGGCTTCTTGTGTCTCGCTTAGGACCATTTCACCCTCAGGGTCATCCGATGCGGGACTTCCCGCGAGGATGAGGATGCAATCATTGTATTTCTTCACAATTTGATAAGCCCTGATGACACCCACAGGGTCTTTGAATCTGTCAAATCTGGATACCTGGAGCAAGATCGGTCTGTCCGTGGGAATGTGAAATTTGATCACCGTCTCATCGATCTCATCTTCCCTGAGCTCCCTGTTCTTTTCGCTGATCGGGTCAATCGAAGGAGGAATAATGAACTGGTCGATCACCATGGCCTGCGCAAACTTTTCCACCGAGAAGATGGCGGCATCATATTTTTCGCAGTACCGGATAAGATGATTCCAGACTTCCTTCACGGGATTGGATACGTCAATATGGCATCGCCAAATCCATCGCCCCTTCTTTCTAAATTCAATAAGAGGAGAGGGCTGGGGGTCGTGGATTAAAACCGCATCCGCCTCAAGCTGATAGACCTCGGCATACTTCCGATTGACCTCAAAATGATAGTCCCACATCTCCTCGGTAATCGTTTCGGAATTCCCCTGAAGCGCATTATGGATCTTTTTAGTTATATCAAAGAACTTTGCATCCCCTTTAATGACCTCCCATTTCGCATCGATCCCGAGTTCTACAAGGATGGGTATCATCCTCTGGAGGATCTCGGCCACCCCACCCCCGGCATGGGTAGAGTTGATGTGGAGGAAAGATCTGTTTTTCATCTTTTCTCCCAGCTTCTGGAGAAGGACCAAATCACCCTTCGGCGCTATTCCGGAATATTCATCAATCACCTGGGCATAACCTCCATATCCCTTTTCACCTCTTCCTCCACCATCTCGGAAACATGCTCCCGGATCCCGTCAAGGGTGTGCATGAGTGGATCGATGCTTCTTATCTTCGCCGCGAGGTCCTTTCGACCCAAACCATCCTCAACCCATTTTGAAAAATCATCAATCCCGCCTCTCAGACGCATCTTGGCTTCGTAAAAATGATAATAGACGGATGGCGCATCGATATATCTAATGGCGATGAAGAGTTCTGCAAGATTGGAGGCTTTCAATCCCGCGGGGAAGACCAGGATGATTGCCTCGTTGAAGTAAAATTCATTCCCGGGCATGACCTCGCGGGGTTCCGGGAATCGTTCCAGGTAGTCATCGATGACCTTCAACAATGCCTTTCTCAATTCAGCCACATCCTTAAGCGAGAAGGGATCCACATTTGAAAAGTATTCTGACAGTGCCCTTTCTTCAAGGTTCTCTCCTGCCCAATGGGCAAAGTCATTGTTATATTCAAGAATTTGCCTCCTCAGGTAGTACTGATAGGTGTGGTAGTATATGGATTCGTCACCGACGAGAGCGATCAGATCTCTCAGCTCTCGCAGGGTCTTCGCCTTTTTCCCTGTCGATTTAACGAGACTGATGCATTCTTTGAATTCAAAAGGTCCAAGAGGATTTCCTGGCTCTTTTTCTTCCAATTTGATAAACCTTCCTCTCCTCCAATCCCCTGGATCGGTTAGTGGTATCCTACCCCTCAGATTACTAAAAGAGGATGGCGAGCAAAATACAGTAAACCCTGTATTTTCAAATAAACTACCCTGTATTTATCGTTTTTTGAAAACTCTAGGAGATGATCAGAGACTGAGGTATTCCAAGACTTTGTCTTTCTTGGGAGGAAGAGAAATGGGTTTCTGAGAGACTCGAATGGCAATGTCTGGGTCCTTCAGGCCATGGCCTGTAATGGTTAATACCGCACTATCCCCTTTCTTAAAAAAGCCCTTCCGATGAAGTTTGATGACGCCGGCCAAGGAGGCTGCAGAGGCCGGCTCGCAGAAAATCCCTTCCAGGCTTGCCATCATCCGGTAAGCCTCGAGAATCTCATCATCGGTCAAGATATCGATCAAACCGCCCGATTCATCCCGGGCAGCCACGGCCTGTTTCCAACTGGCAGGGTTCCCGATTCGGATGGCGGTAGCAATGGTTTCGGGCTTCTCAATGATTTTTCCCCTCACAATCGGCGCGGCTCCCTCCGCCTGGAATCCCAGCATCTTCGGAAGCCCATCCAGCCTCCCCTTCTCCCAATACTCTTTGTATCCTTTCCAATAGGCGGTGATATTCCCTGCGTTGCCCACGGGGAGGCAATGGTATGTGGGAACAAATCCTAAGCGGTCAATCACCTCGAAGGAAGCTGTCTTCTGACCTTCAATCCGATAGGGATTGAGAGAGTTGACCAAAGTGACGGGTTCCGTCTCGGAAATCTCCCTGACGATATGAAGGGCTTCATCAAAGTTTCCCTCGATCTGGATGACCTGAGCACCATGAGCCATCGCTTGAGATAACTTGCCGAGGGCGATCTTTCCCTCAGGAATGAGAACATAAGCCTTCATCCCTGCTTTGGCGGCATAGGCGGCTGCGGAGGCAGACGTGTTTCCCGTTGACGCACAGATGACCGCCTTGGAACCCATCTCCTTCGCCATCGAAACAGCAACGGTCATCCCTCGATCTTTAAAAGAACCCGTCGGATTGAGACCTTCATATTTAAAATAGAGGCTCACCCCCGGAGTCACCTCCTTCTCGATCCAGGAAGAAGGAATGAGAGGGGTATTCCCTTCGAGCAAGGTGATAATGCATTCTTCTTTTGTAACGGGCAAAAGGTCCCAATACTCTCGAATCACTCCGCGCCACATCATCAACCCCAATTTCAGATTCTGTAGGGAACGCATAGATGCGTTCCCTACCTCAATCTGCGATTTGAAATTTGCAATTAATTATTCAAGCTCATTTTCCACTCGGATGAACATCGTCTTTCCCAAAATCACGCCCAGGCGATTAATCTCTTTCAATGCCTGATGGACGTTCCTTTCCCTTGCTTCGTGAGTCATCATCACGATGGGCACCGCCCCATTGATCTGTCTTCCCTTTTGGATGACGGCAGAGATGCTAATATCATTCTTCCCCAGGATCCCTGAAATTTTTGAAAGCACCATGGGTCGATCCAATGCCGAAAACCTCATATAGAAAGGCATCACCACGTCATCCATCTTCTTGAGAGGAATTTTTTCAATGGCCGATTCCTGGAAAGAGAGGAGCGGCACCCGGCGGCCAGAAGCCCGGGTCAGCACATTCCTCCCCAGTTCGACCAGATCGCTCACCACCGCGCTGCCCGTGGGCATCCGCCCTGCCCCCTGGCCATAAAAGAGCGTGGGTCCGACGGCATCCCCCTTAATGTAAATCGCATTGAAAACCCCTTCGACCGTTGACAGGAGATGCCCCTCGGGGATCATGGTGGGATGAACACGAGCCTCGACCTTCCCCTTGTCAATCTTAGCAATCGCTAAGAGTTTAATGCGATACCCAAATTCTCGACTGAATTGGATGTCGAGAGGTGTGATCTCGGAGATTCCGCCGATGAAGATTTCGTCAAACCGTAGAGGGGTTCCGAAGGCGAGACGGATCAAAATGGCAAGCTTGTGAGCCGCATCGATCCCCTCGATATCGTAGGTCGGATCAGCCTCTGCATACCCTTTCTCTTGGGCTTCCCTTAAGACCTCTTTGAAGTCCCCTCCCTCGTCAGTCATTTTGGAAAGGATGTAGTTAGAAGTCCCATTCAAGATCCCGAAGATCGAATCGATTCGGTTGGCAACCAATCCTTCTTTGATCGAGCGAATGAGTGGAATGCCTCCCCCGACCGAAGCTTCAAAGTTGACATCCACGCCGAAGCGCTGGGCTTCCCTGAAGATTTCGTCGCCGTGAAGGGCGAGGAGGGCTTTATTCGCCGTGACGATATGTTTTCTGTTCCGGATCGCTCTCAGAATAAAAGTCTTTGCAGGTTCAATCCCACCGACGAGCTCCATGACGATATCGATCTCACGGTCCTCGATCACATCCTCGGCCTTTCGCGTGAGGACCCCTGGTCTTAGCTTGACTCCCCGGTCACTCTTTAAATCGACATCGGCAATTCGTTTCAAGACGAGCTTGGCGCCCATGCGCTTTTCGATCAGCTTGGAATTCTTCTGTAGAATTCTTCCGACACCCGAACCCACTGTCCCGAAACCGATCAGACCAACCTTTATCTCTTTCATGTCTCGCCCCATCTCCCTAAATGAACTCATGCCATCGAGCATAAATTCTCAGGTGGAGAATAATCTTCGAACTCCTCTTAGTCATTAGGTCACTGAGTCGTTAGGTCATTCAATTTACCAATAACTTACTGACCCAATGACGCGTTAACTTTACTTTAGATGCCTCCTTTTAGAACCTTCTGAATCCCTTTGACGGCCTGTTTGATCCGGGCCTCATTCTCAACCAGTGCAAACCGTACAAATCCTTCTCCGTATTCCCCGAAGCCGATCCCGGGGGAGACCGCTACTTTCCCTTCCCTTAATAAGAGTTTTGAGAAGTCGATCGACCCCATCTTCTTGAAAGGTTTTGGAATCTCTCCCCATACAAACATTGTCCCTTTCGGTTTTTCGATCTCCCAGCCCACGCGTTTTAAGCCATGGACGAGGGCGTCCCTCCTTTTTCGATACTCCTCTACGGTCTGCTGCACACAATCCTGATCTTCGTTGAGGGCAATGATGCTGGCAATCTGAATGGGTTGAAAGACCCCATAATCGAGATAGCTCTTCAGCCTTGCGAGGGCAGCCAGCATCTCCGCATTTCCCACCGCAAACCCCACTCGCCAGCCGGGCATGTTGTAACTTTTGGAAAGCGAATAGAACTCTACCCCCACATCCTTTGCCCCTTTGACCTGAAGGAGGCTGGGTGCCCTATATCCGTCGAAGACGATGTCTCCGTAGGCCAGATCATGAACGATCATCAGATGATGCTCTTTCGCAAAAGCGACCAGATCCTCGAAAAAATTGGTGTCCACCACCATGGTCGTTGGGTTATGCGGGAAACTCAAGATAATCATCTTTGGGTGGGGCCAAGTCTGTTTTGTTGCCGTCAATAACCTTTGAAAGAAATCCCCTCCCCCTATCAAAGGAACGGAGCGGAGATCTCCTCCTGCAATCACGACCGAATAGGCATGGATGGGATAGGTGGGGTCCGGGACGAGGACAACATCTCCAGGGCCAAGGGTCGCCAAGATGAGATGTCCGAGACCTTCTTTGGCCCCGATGGTGACCACGCTCTCCGTTTCCGGATCGAGGTCAACATCGTAACGCCTTCGGTACCAGTCGGTAATCGCACACCTCAATTTATAAATGCCTTTCGAGGCAGAGTACCGGTGATTCCTCGGGTTCTTTACGGCTTCGATTAATTTATTAACAATATGTTTGGGCGTAGCCAGATCAGGGTTTCCCATACCCAAATCAATGATGTCCACCCCTCTCCGTCTCGCTTCCATCTTCAATTGATTGACGATGCCGAAGATGTACGGGGGGAGCCTCTGCATTCGATGGAATCCACCGCCCTCCGGATGAAACATTTCCATATTCTTTCCTTCCGACAAGTTTAATTGAGATGGCCGCGCCTGCGTGCCGTAACGCCACTTCGGCGTGCAGGCACGTCGCCTTGCTCCTCGCAATGACCGTAAAGGTTTTACGTCATTGCGACCCCGAACTTGATTCGGGGGAAGCAATCTCTTGCTTTGGACACACCTTCCGCCTTTTATCAAAGGGGTGCAAAAAGGGCCTTTTTCTTTAACGGTTAACACAATTTTTCTTTCTTTTCAATCTGTTTTACCCGATGGTCGCCAGCTCCATTCTCCCTTTCCACCGTTTGATCAACACATCCTTCACCCCTGAATGAGAAGGATGAGCCAGCTCAGGGTCTTCTTGAATGAGCCGAAAGGCCTCCTTTCTCGCCTCAATCAAAATTGGAGTATCCCGGATGAGATGGGCCACCCTGAAATCTGGCAAACCCGACTGTCGAATACCAAAGAATTCTCCGGGCCCCCTGAGGGCCAGATCTTCCTCTGCAATTTTAAATCCATCGGTCGTCTTCTCCATAGCCCGAAGCCGGGTCCTCGCTTCCTCGGAAGAACGATATTGGGCTAATAGAATACACTTTGAGGGGTAACGCCCGCGGCCGATTCTTCCCCTCAATTGATGGAGTTGAGAGAGGCCGAATCGCTCAGCATGTTCCACCACCATCACGGAGGCGTTGGGAATGTCAATCCCCACTTCGATGACAGTCGTGGCAACCAGGATTTGAATCCTTCCCTCTTTAAAATCCATCATGATGGCCTCTTTCTCATCACTTTTCATCCTGCCATGAAGAAGACCGATCCGGGAATCCGGAAAGACTTCCTTCTGAAGATGTTCCGCCATCTGTGTCGCGTCCCTTAGATCCAATTTTTCAGACTCCTCTATCAGAGGATAGACAATGAAAGCCTGACGACCCTTCTTCACCTCCTCTTCAACGATTCGATAAACTCTCGCCCTCCCGGATCCAGGAAAGACCTTAGTCTCAACGGGCATTCTGCCGGGTGGCATCTCGTCAATGAGTGAAATATCGAGATCCCCGTAAATGGTCATGGCGAGGGTCCTTGGGATGGGAGTCGCTGTCATCACGAGCACGTCGGGGTTCTCCCCCTTCTTCCTCAAAAGCCCTCTTTGAACCACCCCGAATTTATGCTGTTCATCGATAATGGCGATGCCCAGGCGATTGAATTCAACCGCTTCCTGAATGACTGCATGGGTCCCGATGACCAGCTGAACATCCCCCTTCCGAATCCTGTTGTAAAGACCTTCTCTCTCCGAACTCTTGATGCGACTGGTGAGCAGGGCTACCTTTACCCCTAACGGCTCCAACCACCGATGGAGATTGAGAAAATGTTGCTCTGCTAAAACTTCAGTGGGCGCCATGATGGCGGCCTGATAACCACTCTCCACAACGTAGAGGCAGGTCAGTAAGGCGACAACGGTCTTTCCGCTTCCCACATCCCCCTGAATGAGTCGGTTCATGGGATGGGGTTTCTCTAGATCCTCCTTGATCTCCGCCAGGACCCTGGCCTGGGCACGGGTTAATTCAAAAGAGAGAAGATTTAATAATTTCTGGACTAACACGCCATGGGTTTTAAAAGAGATCCCGGGCTCCAGGGCCACTCCTTTTCTCTTCAGCGCCATTCCGAGTTCTAAGAAAAAGAACTCGTCGAAGATGATCCGTCGATGAGCATCCGAACGCTGGAGATTTAGAGTGTCAACGGATTCTCCTTCGGGAGGGAAATGAACCCTCTGGAAGGCCTCTGAAAAATCGATCAGGTCCTGCCGCTCGACAATCTCTGCCGGGATTGAGCTTGAAAGTCCATCGGCATAGCCATCCAAGATCGCCTTCATCAACCTTCTCAAAGTCTTCTGATAAAGTCCCTCGGTCTCGGAATAGATCGGAACGATCCGTTTAAAATTGAGGTAATCTTTTTCGACATCTCCCTCCACGATCTCCACATCAGGATGATGAATCTCCCTTTGATAATTAAACCACCGTACCTCACCGGAAAAGATGACCCGACGTCCTTTTTTAAATCGCCCTCTGAGGTATCTCTCGTTACCGCGAAACCACTTCAATGTGAGCGACCCGCTCCCATCCCCCACGACGACCTCGAAGACCCTTTTCCTTCTATTCTGATAAAATGCAACTCCCGAGAGCAGGATCTCACCAAAGCCCGTCTCTTTTCCCCCGGCTTTGAGCTCGGAGATCTTTTTCAAATCCCTCCGGTCTTCGTAGCAGCGCGGAAGAAAATAGAGGGCATCCTCTACCGTCAGAATCCCCTTTTTCTCAAAAAGCTTAGCTAATTTTGGTCCGACCCCCTTGACATATTGAATGGGGGTTTGGAGACGATTCCGAGAATGCGAGGGTTGGGAGTGCATGGCTACTTCTTCTTCCTTTTTCGGTAGGAATCCGGGACTATTTTAATGTAGGCCTTCTCGCAAGAGGGACATTTGACTTCATTCTCTCCGGGCTTTAAATGCAAATCGTCATAGGTGATAGGTTGATCGCAATAGGGACAACGATAGGGTAACTTCTGAATCACTTGTTCTTCCACCTCTTCTTCACCGCCATCTAAAACCTAACACCTAAGCCCTGGTTTCTCAAAGACTATACTAAAACTGCCCCAAGGAATCAAGGGACTGTCCACGATCCCATCAATCAGACTCGGCCCAGCTTATTCTAAAAAAAAGGTTAGGCTGATGGAGCCTCTTCAGGGACCCACCCTGCTCGGGGAATAATAAAACTCATCTTACCAAAAAAATGCTTGACAAAACTTTTTCAATCCTATACACTCCTCCAAGAGTGTTATAGGAGTGTTTATGAAAAAGGGAAGAGACAAAGTGACGATCAAAATTCCCAGACCCCTCTATGACAACCTCAACCAAATCATTGAGGGAAGCGGTTTTAATTCGGTTACAGAATTCACCGTGTATGTGCTAAGGGACCTGCTTTCCTCAAGAACCGTCCGGAAGGAGCCTGCCCTCTCGGCAAAAGAAATCGAGATGGTGAAGAATAGGCTGAAATCGCTCGGGTATTTATGATGAAGTCTCTGGCGAACATGGGCACACACACACTTATTGCATTAGCCTTTGGGTTGATTCTTTTCCTCCTCCCGGCCTTGACTTCTTGGGGTCAAGGAAGGGGAGACAAATCAGCTCCTAAAGCAATGGGTGAGCTTCACGGAACAATCAGGGTATCTGGGGCCTGGGCCCTCTATCCGATGATGGTAAAGTGGGGCGAGGAGTTCAGAAGAGTTTATCCCAAAGTAAGGGTTGACATCTCTGCCGGGGGAGCGGGCAAGGGAGTGGCAGACGCACTTGCAGGCCTTGTGGACGTTGGCATGGTATCCAGAGACATCTCCAGCGAAGAGATAAAACAGGGGGCCTTTTATATTCCGGTTGTAAAAGATGCGGTATTCCCAACCATGAATGCCGAAAATCCGCTTCCTACGAAGGGCCTATTCGAAAAGGGAGTGAAGAAGCAGACGCTCATCGATCTCTGGATAAAAGGAAAAAATCTGACCTGGGGTGAAGCGGCAGGGATGGGTTCCAAACATCCTGTACATGTTTATACGAGATCCGACTCCTGTGGTGCGGCCGAAACATGGGCCCAATACCTCGGGGGCAAGAGGCAGGAAGATCTGAACGGGATCGGCGTCTACGGGGATCCCGGACTTGCTGAGGCCGTAAGAAAAGACCTCCTCGGCATCGGTTACAATAACCTCAATTACGCCTATGATTTTAAAACCGGACTTCCGATAAAGGGACTTTGCATCATCCCAA
>Ga0315282_10007542_pt1 | contig 17813 bp, 14 predicted proteins | sample YL17G07_20_MG_FD_203693 | JGI IMG/M metagenome (GOLD analysis project Ga0315282, IMG submission 203693) | Sediment microbial communities from Yellowstone Lake, YNP, Wyoming, USA - YL17G07_20 | ecosystem: Environmental > Aquatic > Freshwater > Lake > Sediment | place: USA: Wyoming | collected... | reverse complement strand
ATGAATTCCTGTTTGACGCGTAGGATCTTCATGCTCTCCCTGAAGGCTTCGCTATGGTATTGTGGGCCACGATCGGTTCGGAGCCTTACATCTATGGCTTCTGGATGTTTGATGAGGGCTTTCTGGACGTTTAGGATGGCGTTCTCTCTTGTGGCGTACTTATCGAAGACGTAGCTTACCCATTCCCTGGTGACCACATCTTCCACGTTGAAGAGGTACGCCCAGCCGTCTATACCGCAATGGATGTAGGTGAGATCTGTCTCCCAGAGCTCGTTTGGCCTCGTGGGTTTAGGTCTCCTATCGTATGCTGCTCTGAGGAGCTGCTTCTTCGTCCTCTGCGGTTGAATCCAGCCTAGGATGCGGTAGATTCGCTGGATACGTTTGCGGTTGATTGGTCTACCCAGCTCCCTTGCAAGGGTGACTGCCATACGCCTGGTCCCGTAGAGCGGTCTCTTCAAAGCTTCCTCTCTAACCTTCTCGAGGATATACGGATCTGGAGGGATGGTTCTCTTTCTGGTTCGGTAATAGTAGCTTCTGCGTGAGCATGCGGATAGGCGTAGCGCCTTTCTGAGACTTGCTCCTTGATCTCGGATGATATTTGCTACCATCTTCCTTTCTCTCCCTGCAAAATTTTTTTGAACGCGTCATTCGCTATGGTGAGTTCGCCGATCAGCTGCTTCAAACGCTCATTCTCCACCTGGAACTCCCCCTCCCCTCCTTTTCTTCTGGATCGGGTGAGCGCCTGCTTTCCTCCTTCAATGAACTTCTCTTTCCACGCGTAGAATACGACTGGGTTCACAGCATATTTTCTGCACAGTTCAGCTATGCTTATGCTGGTGTTCAATGATTCGAGAACTATCCGAATCTTTTCTTCAGGCATCCAGTGTCTACGCGACATAGCTTACCCCTCTCAGTAAGTATCTGTTTTCAAGTGTTCTCATTCTAGAGGGGTCCACACCAGAGTATCTTTCGAGAGGTTCGCCGAAGAGGGCCTAGTTTCTGAAGCTTGAGCCTTCAAAGTCCGCCTCAAACATAGGATGGCTGAAGTCAAGAAGATGAAGCCGAAAACTAGGAAGCAGAGAGACAAACTTGACATGACAATTAGAAACCCACCGACAAGGATGAGAGCTGAGATGCTCTTCAAGTCGTCTGATACGTTCTCCAATACCACTCACTATATGATGAAAATGGAAGCGAGAAAACATTGATGGAATGGTTGAGCCTTGAATTGCTTGTTTCAAGCGTTGCCTACCTTCTCACAGTCATGCTCACTACCATGCTCTCAGGAATACTCTGCAAAATGGGATACCGATACGGCAAGGTGCTGGGCTCCGAAGAGTTCCAGTCAAAAGCGACATTGTACTGGGCTTTTCTGATTGAGGCAGTAATCCTCTCGTTAGCCTTCGCATACTTCGAGTCGGCTTTGATCGCCATTCTTGTGATGGGTCTAAGATGGCTACCATCCATTGTCATTGAGGCTTTCGTGATCTACTACATCTGGTTCTGTCTAACATTCGGATACAAGACTCACTGGCAACCGCTCGTCCTTCCTCAGGTCATCCCTATCTTGAACTACTTCGTCGGATTTGCATTTGGCTAGTGTGTGTGACCGTCAACCTAAGACCTGACAGAGTTAGTGAAACAGAGCCACTAGCTCTTACTTCGTCTAATGAGTTCTCCAAAGTGTTTGCCCATGATATCCGATAGTTTCTGTATATCTCTATCTCGAAGTTCGACAAGATCCAAGTTATTTCTGCTGTAGCGACTCCGTTTCTTATCCATCCGTTTTCGATACTCTTCTTTTTCTTCAAGTCCCCAGTATTCCACGTATTTCCCAGCTAACGGTACAAAGAAGTCGCATTCCATGTCTTCGGGTATTGGGACTCGACTCTCGTATGCGTGCACGATGCCGTTGTTGTAGAACCAGTTGTCGATCAGCATCTCGCTCTTGCTTCTCACCAAATGCCCGTCTTCTGTCTTGAATCTCGGCTGTTCCATCTGTCCGTACGGCGTAACCGAGATTACTTGTTCAGGAGTCTTGAACAGGCTGGCTATGGTTGCTGTCTCTTCTGTCGTTAGAATGTACTTGGCTGGATCGATTCCAAGGCTCCATAGAAGGGCATCTCCATTCTGTAAGGGATCGTATCGCTTCTCCCAGACTACCTTGACCTGAGCGGGAAAACGTCCTCCCCATGCATTCTTATCTATGTTCAGCAGTCCGTTCGACTCGGCTCGGAAGATGCCGAATAATTTGTCACTCTCATAGTTACGCAGAAACCCTATGTCGCCCTTCTGCACTTTGGCCACTTCTGTCGTCCACTTCACCAAGGAACCGAACAGCATCTTGTCAAAGCATTCCTTCTCTGTCCTGTAACTGCATACAGCAAGGAACCCCTTCACACCCAAGGAAAACAGGCCCCCGAATCGACACTTACAGATCGAAGTGCAGTATAGATGTATCAATGCTTCTGACATCCAGGGATGCGCCGATGGTTAACAGCCCCAAGAACCCTAGGGGATGAGCCGACAAGTTACCAGCACCACGAACAGCGCTGCTTTTATCGTGAAACAGACATACGCAGTCTGGTTTGACTGCTATGCGTGGTCGTCCACGCCGACTCTCGTTGGCGACCAAGGTGCTTCGCCCACCTTTCACCGAAGACGGAAAGAAAGATCATCTTGTCTGCTATCTTTGGGGTGGCAAGATAAAGCCTCCCGGCTACACAGGCATTGTGGGCACTCTGGGGGATTGGGAAAATGCGAGGGATAGTGTGCTTTGCGAGAGAATCCACGAGCAGACTGACTTCGGCGTACACTCTCCCGAATCCCCGTACTTCTCATCGTGGGAGTGGAGTGACAAAGAGGGCCGCAACATACCCAAAGAGTTCGTTAAGAGATTCTACGACTTGGCTAAGAAGCACCGATACAAGTGGATACATCTTCTCGGATATAGCGGAGGCGGAGCTGTTCTCTCAAGCGCACTCGCTCATCATTCCGACAAGAAAGATGCAAGCATGGTCAGGAGCCTAATCATCATTAACGGCCAGATTGCAGAACGTACAGGCACGTACTCCTGTATCCCACACACCGACGCAGCGTACTACGCGGAAAGAATCAAAGCGAGTACACTGCTGATATACGGTGATGACGACCCTTGCAGAAATGACGTGGAAGAGTGGAACAAGAGAAACAAAGCGAAAGTCCCTCCACTCTACCATGGAGGACACGATTTCGGACGAGAAAAACAAGAAAGCTTCGAGTGGGTTGCCAAGACGGTTATAGACTGGCTGAGGAACAGTCCAGATCAGGGAGTCAGATCTCTCAGACTTCGCAGGCGCAGAAGAAGGCGGCATACGAAAGGATCAGCGAAAGCAGCATGACGCACCTGAGCACGTAACAGAACCATTCAACGCCTATCAACCGAGGTTTGACAGCGCCCAACCAGTCATGCCCGCAACCGAGAACTAGACAGAGCGCTCCCACGAAAGTGATATCTGGATAGCTATTTTGCATGGCGATGCTTTCCGTCACCGACTCTTGGGCCCGGGCAGGCAGTTTATTTATTGCCTGACCGCGATTAGAAGGCGATGTTCTCTTCTGCGGACATATCATGAATGACATCGTCGTAGTTGGCGACGTTCACGAAGGGATAAACTTCGACATCCGCGTCGACCCGCAGACCGGGGTCTCTGAACGCGCACTTGACATGCATCGAAACCTCGTAAGGGCAGTAACCTACGCAATCGGCCATAAAGCGTCGCTTTTCGTGGTTCTTGGCGATCTCTTCGATCGCACTCACGTCGCTCCGATCTTCAGAGAATACGTGAGGAACGACGTGATCGAGCCACTTGGGAAGGCAGGGATCAAGGTCTACATTCTCGCCGGCAATCATGATCAACCGCGAGAGTTTCGCAGAGGAACTTCAATAGACGATTTCCGCGGGTATCCTCACGTGCAAATCTTTAGGAAACCCGAGTATAGAATTGAGAACGTTGCGGGAAGAAGAATCTGCTTCCTGATAATGCCGTTCTTGCACCCGGACAGTCTCATGGGCCAAGCGGGTCGAGAGATTGCAGCAGTTCCCGAAGACCAGCGGCGCGAGGTTGGCCGCGAAATCCTTCGAGAGCTGCTCCAGAAATACTCGAAACAGAATGCCGACGGCAGAATCCTCCTTGCCCACTATTACTTTGAGGGCACCGATCTGAGCTCCACTGTCGTGCCTGAGGTCGAACCGGGAGAAGTGGAATTCAACGAGTCGATGATTCCGCAGGGGCTCAACCTCGGAGTGTTCGGCCACGTCCATCTATGCCAGACGAAGCAGGTTAGAGACACCCCACTAATCTTCGTGGGTGCTGTAGAGAAGATCGACTGGGGAGAGCGGGAAAGCGAGAAGTGTTTCCTCACCATCGATCCTATTGACATGAAATGGGAATTTCAGACGTTGCCGAGCCGAGACATGCTCCGGATACGAGTGAAAATCGAGACTGGCGACGCGAGCCCCACTGAGAAAATACTCGCCGAAATCCCGGACGATGTGAAAGACAAGATGGTAAGAGCGGAGATAGAACTCCCGGAAGGAGCAAGGAGACTGGTGCAGGAAAGCAGACTCGCGGGCAAACTCGCACCCGCATTCGACTACAAAGTGAAATGGATCCCGATCATGACAAATCCTCTGGGCAGTCCAGAGGCGGAAGCCAGTCTCCTGACTCCCAAACCCCTCCTCGAATCTTTCATCGAACTCAACTATGCAGAGCACAAGCGGCACGATGAACTGCTCGCCAAAGGCATGGAAATACTCAACGAGGCGCTCGAAGAGTGAGTGCGCCCACTGGTTTTGTCATCAGCAGCCTAGAAATGCACGGATTCATGCGATACAGGGACTCGAATCCGACACCGGTGTCCTTCCCGGGCAAGTTCACAGCCATAACAGGGCTCACGGGTTCCGGCAAGTCTTCGATCCTTGATGCCATTACGTTCGCCCTTTACGGCAAGTCTTCCCGAACGGACGAGCAGTTGAAGGTAGAGGAATTTGTCGACAAGAACGGTCACGTCCGGCTGGAATTCTACCAAGGCGGCCACAAATTTGAGGTGGTCAGAGGCCGCAGGGGAAGCCGCAGCTACGTGACGCTCAGCCAGGATCTCAGACGGCTCGGAGGCAGCACAAGTGAGATTCAGCAGGAGATCGTAAACGTCGTAGGTCTCGACTACGTAGGATTCAGGAATTCCACTTTCATCCGGCAGGACGAGATGAAGGCCATTGGCTCCGAGACAGGGGCCGACAGACTCGACATCTTCCAGAGACTCTTCCGGCTTGAGGTCTTCGAAAAGGCGCAGAAGATAGCGGAGCAGCGGCTCAAGGTAGCAAAAGACGCGTCAGTCGACGTCGAAGCGGAGATGAAACAAAAACGAGAGCTATACGAAAAGACCCTGCCTGAAAAGAGGAAGGAACAGAAGGCCGCCGAGGAATCTGCGCACAGGCTGAAGAGAAACGCGGATGAGTGGAGAAATAAAGAGACTGCACTGAGAGGACAAATCCAGAAGTTACAGCCCCTTCACGACGCGTATGCAAGAGTTTCGGAGAGTATCGCCACTCTGAACGCCGAGATCGCAGAGAACGGAAAGAAGATCGAAGAGGCTGAAAGAAAGGATGGACAGCGCAGGGAGCTTGCGCATGATGTCGAACGTCTCAGGAAGGTTGCGAACGAGTATTCGGCGCTGATACAAGAGCAAGCTCGTCTTGAGGGAAAACAAGAAAAAGTAAAAGTCGTTGAAGAGAAGATCACAATTCACCGTGACAACATAGCGAGAATTGGCGCATCTTTCCGGGACCAGGCCGAGCGCATTCGGGAGAGACTCGGCGAGTACGAGAATCGCTTGAGGTTGCTCAAAACAAGCCTAGACAGAGACGAGGCATTCCATCTTTTGCGTCTTGAGGGAGCACTCAGAGAGCGACTCCAGAGAATCGACAAGGAACTGGGTTGGCTCAATGAACAGCGTCAGATCGTGCAACGATTGAAAGACGAGCGGGTCGAAGCAGAAGAGCAGCTCCCCCAGGTCTCCAAGAAGACCAAGTCTATTACGAGAGACGTCTTTCTCAAAACGGAAATAGGATCGTCAATCAAACGAGCTGACGAAGACTTGGCCAAAGCTCGCTTTGTCGCGAGCGAAGACGTTCGGAAGGAGAAGACAGCGATTGCCGGGCTTGAGCGAAAGAAACGTTCTCTCGAGTTCACATCCGGAATGGAGGACAGGCTACGGTGGGTACGTGATAGATTGCGGCTGATCAAAACTGATGCCGCGGCCTACTCACGGCGACGCGACAGACTGGAAAGCATCCCTGACCAGCGGGCGCTGATACGCTCGCTCAGACGAGATGCCTTGGGCAAGAGAGGAGGGCTGGAGAAACTAGTGGGACGGGAGGAGAAGCTGAGCCCGCAAGAGCACGAGTACAAGGATCTCTCACGTCAATTTACCGACATGCGCCAGAAGGTCAACGATGCCGTCGAAGAAGCGGGGACGGCCCGAGGCAAGTACGAAGAGCTGGAAAAGGAGGTGCAAGATCTAGAGAAACTGAAACCAAAAATCGACGAACTCCGCGAGAAGACCGAGAAAGTCGCTGCCGACCAACAGCTGTATACGATTCTGAAGGAGGAGATATTCCACAGAAAAGGCGTGCTAATCTACTCAATAAACCAGCTTCTGCAAGGGATAGGTCGCGAGTCATCATACATTCTAGGCGAACTTACCGACAAGCGCTTGAACAACATCCGGCTGACGCCTTACACGGACAAAAAGGGAGGCGGAGTGAGGATAGAGGTGGAGGGCGTGGACGGACTTTTCCACGATATCTCCGTGTTCAGCGGCGGAGAAAAGACGCAGGTCAACGCGGCCCTCAGGTTCGCGATTGCAAAAGAGCTGGCAAGCATGCCCCAAGTGGGAAAATCCTACGGAAACATGAAGACGCTGTTTATCGACGAGGGCGACCTTGGCTCGCTCGACACGGAACAAAGCAGGAAACTGTTCATCAGGAAATTGTTCACCTTGGGCGACATGTTCGAGAAAGTGATCCTGATCACTCAGCTCACCGACGTTGCCGAACAGTTCCCCTCACGCATCAGAGTCTACATGACCCCGGAACAAATCAGCAAAGTAGTGGAGGAGGCCCCGCACAGTGGATAGCAATGTTCCGCACCTGAGCGATATCGAAAAAGAAATCAGAAGCGCGTTCGAGATCATATCCGGTCACCGCGTGAGGGCTAAGCGCGAAGCGGAGCAGAGACTGCCGCAGATAGAGCTGACCCCGTTTTCACTCATCGAAGGCCCGATCAAGCTTGTGACGATCGACGGATCCTATGCCCCGATTTTCAGATCATCCAGCATCTGGATAGTAGCAGTTCGAGCCGTAGCCCTCACCTACGAATTCAGCGAAAGTCAAGGCTACAGCTTCAAAGGATGCGACGTAAACGAAGGGGCAGAACTAGTAACCACAGACAGAGATATCGCTTCTCAGGTAGGAAGTTTTTCAATCGAAATGCAAAGCCTCACTGCGAGAGGGAGAGGGCGTTCCGAGGCCCCAGGGCGCATGGCAAGATACGCGCGAATCCTCCATGAAATCGAGCTGGCAGCCTGGGTTTCGAAGAAATACAGCGGCGTTACGATCGTTCTGGACGGAACTCTAACCGTTCCACCGCTCAACACCATCAAGAACAAGATGGAAGAGACGGTAGATGCATGCGAGAAGAACGGAAACGTCCTCGTCGGGGTTTCGAAGGATTCCTACGTGAACCTTTTCGGCTGCGCTATCTCGGACGAAGAACTATTACAGCACGTAGCGGAGCGAGGGCTCCTGTACGTTACGCCGCCTCAGCCACGCAAAACCGACATTGGTCCGCGAGGCACCACTTATTTCGTTAAGTACCACCCGGAAGCACCAAAATGGTTCAGAACCGATGTCATCCCGTCCGACGCTGATACAAGCGAACTCTTCGGTCGCATCGCCCAGTTCGCCCGGTCCCAACTATGCCTAGGTTACCTCTACCCTCTGGTAGAGGCGCACAAGGCAGCAGTCGAACTCCGAAAGTATCCAAAGCTCTACGATGAACTACTATTCAAGGTCGCGGCCGAAACCGGCGTGGACGCAGTTGAAGTCGTGTGGGGGCGCACCGACATAGACGGAAGAAGGCGCGACGCCTTTCATGCGTATCTGGACATGATAAGCAAGACTGGGGGAAGGAAGACGTGACTGAAGCGGACGAGAAACGGGTCATCGGCGAAGTGGTAGATGCCTCCGTGCTTGGGGGCATAAACGTCAAGCTGAGCCTGACGAACCCCGAAAACATAAGGACGGGGTTTCCGGTGATAGCGGAGGGGAAGAAGTACGACTTCTACTGCGTTGTCGCTGACGTGTTCAACCCGCCCGTCGACGTGGTGGACAGCCTGGCGACATCGGATCTCGGCAAACTTTCGATTCCGGCGGTTTCGCCCGGCCTGCAGAAGGGATACTTCGGCAACGTGTTCTACTCCAAAGTTCTGCTCGAACCGATTCAGCTGATCGACAAGGAGAACGGGGCGATGACCGACGTTGAGACCATCCCACCGTACTTCACGAAAGTGCGCCTCGCCACAACGACCGACGTCAAAGCGATCTACCAGCCCACCAAGACCTCGATGGCGATCGGGAACCTCCGGGGCATGCCCGAATTCGAGATACCCATAGACTTCGACAAGCTCACGCAGAAGGCTTTCGCTCTGCTCGGGCGCACTTCTGCGGGCAAATCATTCCTAAACAAGATAATCTGCAACTTCATCCTAAAGACGGGAGTCGCGTCGGTCCTCCTCTTTGACATGCACAACGAGTACGGCACCTACTCCGCGACCGACAACTCGCGCGGTCTCAAGTTCTACTTCCCCGAGAAAATTGAGTGGCTCACGCTCAACCCCGAGAAGAACAAGGAGGCGGCGCCCTTCTTCATCGACCCGCGCTCCATAACTCCGGAAGACCTGATCTTGGCCATTACAGACCTCACGACCCGCATGCAGGACGCCATCTGGACGATCAACGGGAGGCGCGGCCGCAATGACTTGCTGACAGCCATCAGAACCACTCAGCCGGGGAGCGTCGCGACGATCCCAGATTCCACGCTGCAGGGGCTTCAGGCAAGAATCGCGCGTATTGACAGGCTGCAATTCCTGAGGCCCAAACCGAAGTCGGCGAAGGAGGACTCCTTCACAATGATGCTCAGGAAGATCAGAGAGGGGAAATCGATCGTTCTGGACTTCGGAAGATACGGGAGGGAGTCGATGGTCTACCTATTTGTGGCCAACATTATCTCACGCAGACTGCACGAGATCTACACGGACCGCGGCGAAGACCTGCCTAGGCTGGTTATCTTCCTTGAGGAAGCCCACAAGTTCCTCGCCCCAGAAGTCGCTGAGCTAACGATCTTCAGCATTCTCGCACGGGAGATGCGGAAGTTCAACCTCGTCGTTTCAATAATCGATCAGCGCCCTAGCAAGATCGACGACGAAGTGATGAGCCAGCTCGGCAACAGAATGATCCTTTCACTCAAGGATCCCAAAGACCTCTCCGCCGCCCTTGCCGGGATACCAAAAGCCAAGGTTTGGACTAACATCGCCCAATCGATTCCGCTGCGAACGGCGCTCATCGTCGGTGACGCCGTGAGAGTTCCCACGGTGATAGAGGTGCTCGACTATGCAAAGATCGATGCCATTCTCAAGGCGGCACCCGCAAGACGGATGACTAGCGAGCAAATCAAGAAGGTCGCCAAAGACGCGGAAAGAATAGTCCAATCGATAGGTTGATTCGGTGGGTAGTAGACACTGATCATCAAGGAGGTTCATGTTGCCAACTTTCGTTGCCTGAAAGACGCAACAGCATCGCTGCATCCACTGACCGTCCTTATAGGGCCCAATGGGTCGGGCAAGTCGTGTCTGCTTCGTGCGATCGAGATTTTCTATGACCCAAATGCGAAGTGTGATGAGAAAGATTTCTACGACAAAGACGAAGGCATAGTCGTGACAGTGACTTTCACGGACCTTACTTCAGTGGAGAAAGAGCTCTTCAAGCTTTACATCGAAGATGATGATCTAACGGTTGAAAAAGTTCTCACATGGTCTCCTGGCTCAGACGGAAAGCCAGGCAAGACTAGCCAGAGGTACCATGGCAAGAGACTTCGAAACTCTGAGTTTGACTCGTTCAGAGCAGCGAGCGGCATCTCGGCTCTTAGAGCCGAGTACAAGAGAATACAACAAAGGCATACTCTTCTAGACTAACCCGGGAGAGAGCAAGCAGAGGAACTCTTGAATCAGTTGGAGATTGGTCATCCCGAGCAGTGTACAAGAGTGCGAGACGACGGACAATTCTTTGGTTTCAAAGAGGTCGGCGAAGCGCATCTGGAGCGAGACACACACTACATTCCAATCCCTGCGGTTTGCGACGCTGGAGAAGAAGCTGCAGAGGGTCGGGGAACCGCAGTTTCGGAGGTTAGGGATCTTGTCGTAGAGAGTGAACTGGCCGAAAAGCCGGAATATGTTGCCCTGAGGCGCGAAACCCGGGAGCGATACAAGAAGGTCTTGCCTCCACTTGCTGATTTGAGCACACGGGTCACCAAGAGGCTTCAGACTCTTGTTCCCACATCGCGTGTCGATTTTTCTTGGGAAGAGATGGGAGTGGTGGAACTTCCTACCCCGAGAGTCACAACACTTCTCCTCGAAGATGAATACCTGTCACCTGTTGGTAAGACCGGCCATGGTCTTCAACGAGCGTTCATAGTTGCTATGTTGCAGGATCTTGCATTGTCCCGTAGAACCACAACGGTGGAAGATGCCAGGTCTGGAAGTTCGACAAGATCCCAGAACTTGATCCTTGGCATCGAGGAACCGGAACTCTATCAACATCCGGATCGTCAACGTCACCTATCAGCCGTCCTACTGAGATTGTCTAAGGGCTCCATCCCAGGCGTTGCCGAGAAAGTGCAGGTGATCTATAGTACTCATTCGCCTCTTTTTGTTGACCTCGAGCGTTTCGAAGACCTGCACATGTTTCAGAAGACGCAGGCAGAAGATGGCAAGCCCAGGCAAACCAAGATAGCCTCCGCGACTTTCCAAAGCATTGCTTCGGACCTTGCGACACTCCGAGGTGGGTCCAGCAAGACCTTCTCAGTTGATAGTATCAAACCCCATTTGCAGGTCCTCATGACTCCGTGGTTTAACGAGGGTTTTTTTGCTCGGCTGGTTGCTCTCGTCGAAGGGACAACTGACAGAGGAACAATACTCGGAATCGCACTGTCCATGGGCCATGATTCGGAAAGTCAGGGCATATGCGTCGTTCCCTGCGAGAGCAAGTTCTCGATGCTCTATGCTTCCCTCCTATTCCGGAGTCTTGACATACCTGTGTACGCTGTCTGGGATAGCCATGAGAAAGACAAGAGCGACAAGAACATCACGTGCAACCGTGAGCTGCTGAGGTTCTTCGGAAAACCCGAGGAAGACTTCCCTGAAATGGTAACTCATGATTCTGCCGCGTTCAAGATGGATCTGTTCGAGACGTTGAGAAGCGAAGTTGGAGACACATTGTATGACCGCACTCTCTCTGACTTTCGTGAACGTCTGGAGATGCCCGATCAAAACAAGATCATGGCCAACTCAATTATCATGAAGGAGTTCTATGAAGAGATCAAGAAACACGGAAAATGCAGCGGAACATTGGAAAATATCGTGTCCAAGATCATGGCAAAGGTGCAATAGAATCGCCTGCAGAGTATTGAAACCGCGAAGACGTATCTGATTCATGTCAGCATCCTGAAGTACAGAGGCCCAAGCCGTTAGTCCAACTTCGATGATAAGACATACTGATTCTCGCTGCCTTGACGACGATAGTATCGAACTTGATAGTCGTTGTCGGCCTCATCGCGGGGAGATTCACGAGAAGAAGACAGTCGGCATCGTCCAACATAGTTACAGGGCAACCGGCGATATCTCTCTGAAGTTGAGGATGTACAACGTGTCGTGGGTCTCGCACGCGAAGAAATGGATCTCACAAGAAAGCTTCAGAATGGTCCCAAGAAGGCGTAGCGGAATCACTTCTTCTTCATTCCTTGTTCAAGAAGCTTCGTTCTCTCGATCTTGTCGCGGATGGCCGACTGTCCAGGCAGTCACAAGGCAGAGGGCATAGTTGGGTCTTCGTATGCCTTGCAGCTTCGAACATGAAGGTCAGCGAGAAACAGAGCGTCCGGATCTGCGTCCGGATCACGAGTCTAATCAGTACTCTATGCGTAGAAGGCCACGTGACTGCATTGTGAACACCAATCGGGCTTTATGCGGCAGCCAAGGTTGATTTTGGGGGTTGTGGCCCCTCGCACTTTGCGATAGACCCAGGAGGAGCTCTCGCTCAGATTCTTCCAACTGTGGGTTGTTGCACGATAGAACATGATTTAAGAACAGTTGGTAGAAGACGATTGGCTTGGAGTCCAGCATCATGGCTCCGAAGAGCACTCAGAAATGTCCTCAATGCGGAACGGTCGCCCAAGTTGGACAGAACTTTTGCGGGTTCTGTCGTCAGAGGCTGACCTTTTGTCAGGTCTGTAGTGCGACCAACCTTGCATGGTCACGTTTCTGCCACAACTGCGGAAAGGCTCTGGGAGCACCCCCAGCGGTTCGTGAAGGTGCTCCGAGACCGTCCGTTCCTTCACAGGTTCCGCCCGCTCGAACAGTAAAGACGAATGACGAAATAGACAAGCTCGTCATGAACTACCTTCAGGAACATCGCGGCGAGATGTCCACAAGCCGTGCATCCCAAGAACTTCACATATCCCAAGTTGACCTCACACAGTCCATTTCTCGCTTGCAGGGGCATGGCCTTATTCAAAGAGAAGCTCCTCCAATTGAGAGAATGCGCGTCTGTGCTTCTTGTAAGAAGACCATCGGTGAAGGTGAGCCGTTCTGTTCGTACTGCGGTTCGAAGCAGGTCGCACACACTGTCGAGGAGTCACAGACTCCGCTTGATCCTCACGCCCTGGAGGTAGGCCTCAAAATGAGAGACATGATTCTAGGAGCCAAGGATCATGAAGAGTACTCGTACTCGGTCGATAAAGTGACAACTGAGATGGGAAAGATAGCTCTTGGTGAGGAGAAGAGCAAAGAGCTGGACGCTGATCAACTCCACTTCCAAGATCAACTCAGACTATTGACCTTGGTTTTCGAATATGCTCGCGACTATGTGCCCTACAAGGGCGAAACGTTCGGCGAGCACATCAGGTGGCCCTGGGAAACGATGGAAACGGGAGGAGACTGCGATTGCAAGATCGTTCTCTTGGCATCGATGCTCGACTGTCTTGCGTTCAGGAGAATGTATCTGCGCATTCTCCCCCCAGGGACCTATCGCGATTCCTCGACGAAGAGAGAGACGCGCATGCAAGGCCATGTCATATTAGAGGTGGAACTCAAGGGAGACGAGACGGGAAGTAGACGACCAGTGCTTCTTGATCCGTCCTGCACAGATTGCGATGTTAACGAGATACCGGAATCACTGAAATCATTCCTTCTTTACAGTATCCCTGTGATTCCATAGAAGGAAAAGGACAGTCCGTGTTAAGCTGGACCCTTCGTGTCCGAGACTGCGATTGCGATGTTGATGAGATTCCCGAAACGGTTCAGCCGTTTCTACAGAATCTCTATCGCGTACCCATACTCCCCTAGGTCTCGGGTGCTTCAAGGAGATTTCCACATTTGACACAGAATGCCCTCGTATAAGGCGGATTCTCGAAACCACAACTGGAGCAGATCCGTGGGGAGGGGGGAACTGCGTGCATTCGACGCGACCGGGAAATGCCGATTGCAACCAGCGCTGCAACTGAAAGCACTACCACCAAAACAATCCCTACAAATTGCGAAGAAAAAGACAGCTGATTGCCTTTGGATTGATTGCTGGGGGTAGGGCTGGTCTCGACAATAGCTTTGCTCGTCGTGATCTCAGTGACTACGACGGTGCTGGTCGAACGTACCACCTCAGTACTTGTGGTCCCTTCGGTAGTGAAGCTAGTCGCTGTTTCCGTGGTTATGATGGTTGCGACTGTAAAGACAGCAGTCAACTGATGCGGAGAGTCCATGACGAGTGAGTATGGTTGAGTCGTTCCCACGTTTGTACCATCGAGTTCCCAATGGCTGAACACGTAACCTGAAGTGACGACGCCCGCGGTTACTTGGATTGAAGCCCCTGCGCTGTACCAATCGTCAGGAGAGGATGGATTGAGCAATATCTGTCCGGCCCCGAAGGGGCTGTTGTACACAGTCAAGCGGTACTCAGTTTCGGTCTGATACTCAGCCTTGATGAAGAGCGGCTTGTCTGCCTTAAGCGTCAATGTTCTGCCTTCCATCGGCGCCCCGTTCACCAGCCAGCGCACAAAGACATCCCGCTCCTTGACGCTGCTATCGTTCCTCGTGACCACGAACTCATTCGTAGAAAGAGCAACGTTTGAGCCCACTGCTAGCCATGTGTCCGTCTTCCGTCCGTGAAGATCATTGACCACGACTTCCTGCTCGACTGTGTACGCAAATGTGTGCCCTTTCTCGATCAGCTCTGCGGTACTCCAGCATTGTTGCTCGTATGTGCAGTAGGGTTCATACCAGCAGTTGCCGTAGGCATCGCAGTAGTAATACGTGTCATAGCAGACCGGAACCTGCTGACAGTTCTGTGTTGAGATTACATCAAGGGTCCAAACGTTGTTAGAGTTCGCGTATTTAGTGCAGACATCTGTGCCTTCGTAAGTCGCACAGTTACCTTTGATCTCGGCGTCCACTTCGAATGTGTGCGAGGTACTCCCGTTCACGTTGAACGTTTTCGAACCGCCTCCGGGTATGGTTCCTCTGCTTTGCCCATCTACGATTACAGTTACGTACAGTTCGGGTGACAACCCCTTGATCGTGATGGGAATGCCAATCGTCCCCGCGGCGGCTTCAGAAGCGGGTATGATCAGCAGCGAGCCGACCACGAGCACACACAACACAAGGGGCCTATAGATTCGGAATGACGTGGCGCATAGGTTCTGCGTAGGCCCTCTGTCATGCGTGACGTGGAATAGTGCGGATTTAGCACCAAGAGGCAGAATCGTCAACAAGTGAACTTCCAAGAGTGCTCGTACTCTCTCGGCGCTTCCTAGGAGAGATGTCTTGTTTTCGCCATTGCTCAAGGTTCGCATGAGAGTCAATCGGTTCTGCCTCTAAGCTGGTCCTAGACCCAACTACCCTGAGGTCATTTCTTTTTCAGTCTTGATGCTATTACTGATTACCAATAGTCGTCTAACTCTTTCTAGTCTCCAGAGCCTCGCCGCATCTGACGCAGAAGGATTTGGCGAATCTAGGGTTCATGAACCCGCAATGTCTGCACACGACCGGCGATGCTCGAAATGATCGGATTCTTGGAACTAGCATAGTAGCCAGTGCACCTAGCGCAAGCAATCCGACTCCAAGTTCCCCCCAGAGATTTGCCAACACTGTTGTTGCTTGAGTAACTGTTGTCGCTGCTGAATAGGTGCGTGTTGTGATCATCGTGAGGAATGCGGTACCCGTTGCCGGAATAGCCGAAGTCCAATACGCGGTGCTAGTAGTGGTGAACGATTGAGTATAGAGTATGGTAGATGTGGTGCTGAGTTGTGCGTAGCTGGTGCTCCATGTTATCAGCGACACAGTCTCGGTCACCGTTGCATGAGTGGCATTAGCAGGTAGGACAAACACTTGAAACTCCGTTTGATGCGTTATTTCACCACTGACGCCGGTCACCTGAAAGCGCCATGCGAAAGAAAAAGACTCGGTTTGTGTCGGCACACTTACGACGAAACCTGCAATTGCGTTTCCGTCAGGGGGCGGGGTCACGGCTACGGAGCCACCACCACCGCCAAGCCAGAACATGACGACGGGTGGGCATCCCCTGTAGCATCCACCCGGTGCACAACCCACCGATAAGGAAACTTGTGCGTTGAAGCCGTTAACCGACCCCACATTCACCCAGCTCTGGCCAATCTCTCCTTGGGGAACTGAGATGGAGGGATCTTGGGCTGTGAGAGTAAAATCTGGGGAAGTTGATTGACCGGGTTTCTGGCTACTTGCCATGCTTCCAGCAGCAATTGGCGTCATGGAGCATAGTGCCAACAGAGCTATCAGAATGACAACGGGCGTTAACCTGAAGCGATTCTTCATAATGAACAGCTCAATTCTCTCCACTGTTTTCTTGAGTCTTGACTTGCTAACGGATTGCCGCACTTAACGCAGAATGATCTTGCGAACGGTGGATTAACGAAGCCACATTGCGAACAGACTCGCTGTGATATGTTGGTTGCGGCCGGACGAGAGCGCTTGACGAGGACTCCGATCGTAGCCACAGCTATGATCAAGCATACTATCACGATGAAGATCAGGGCGTTAATCTGCTCCACTTTCACCCCCTGTTCCACGGTAACCGTCTTGGTTTCGCTTGTTGCAATAACACGTTCCGGTTCAGAGACACTTTCGAGAACCCACTGAGCACGTACTTGACACAAGCCCGGCTCGGAAGGGGTCCAACTATAGCTATACTCATCAGTATTCCCGGGCCAAGTCTCGCCGATCGTTTTCCAACCGGAATTAGATGATGTCTCGATTCGGATAGTGTATGTGCCCACGATGTTTCCGATTGGAACATGATATCCAACCAGTCCACGTGCAGTCACCGCTTCATTCGTCTTCACGGTCGAAGCTGAAAGATCGATTGTGATGAATTTCTGAAAGTTCTTGATTGATAGAGTGAATTGGCAGTTTCTGACTTGGCCACTCAGGTCTCCGTTCAGAGCTTGGGCATAGATAGTTACTGGAAAGTCTCCGAGTAGGGCATCCTCCCCTACATGAATGACTACGACACCAACTTTAATGGTGGGGAACTCTGCTCGCAACGTTGAGCTTGAATCTGAACTTGACTGAGGGACTGTGTCTGTGGGCAATCCAGATATTGACAATTCAAGATCGACATAGCCGCTTGATCCACCATATGTCATGATGCTTATCGGCACTTGTGTGACCATGCCTCTCTCTGCCTGAAACGGCTCGGAGGAAGGACATCCGACCGCGAAATCTGCTGTGTCGGCCCGAACCGTACTTGGACTAGCTAGTGCGCACATGAAGAGAATCACAATCAAACCGGCCTTGGACCGCACAGTGTCACAAGTCAGCCAGGGCATCTTCGGGTGTCCTCGATATCAGGCATAGATCTTCTTTCACGATGTCAATTTCAACAGAAGCTTGCTATTCAGATGACTACTTCCTCTTCAGTCTTGATGCTATTTCCGGTGGAAGTGCATTCCAATCGATTTCCCACACGTATCGTGACTTCTGCACTGGGTCTTCGTTGAAGTCTCTCTTGACGAGACCCTCTTCCTCCATTCTGTTTAGGTATTCGCTGATCACGCTTCTGCTGATGTTTAGGTGACTTGCGAGCTGTTCGGTGCCGACTTGTCCTCCCATGTCAACCATTCCTAGCAGGGTCCTATACCAAGCGATTCGAACTTTCGACTGCTTCTCTTCGGAGATAGTCTTCTCAAGTTCGTCTATCCGCTGCTCTATCTTCTGGAAACGTGACTCTAGCCACTTCTTCAGGTCATCGTTGCTTGGCACTAGGTTTCACCTCTCGGGTCGTCAATCGGTGGGTCAGCTCCGCAAGCCTACGGTCGATCTTCAACATCCTCGACTTCAGCCAAGCAGAAAGATCTCCGCTCATTTGTCCTCCCCAACTTCCGTGGCTATACGTGTATATGAATGTATCGTCAGTA
>Ga0315282_10007541_pt1 | contig 17813 bp, 18 predicted proteins | sample YL17G07_20_MG_FD_203693 | JGI IMG/M metagenome (GOLD analysis project Ga0315282, IMG submission 203693) | Sediment microbial communities from Yellowstone Lake, YNP, Wyoming, USA - YL17G07_20 | ecosystem: Environmental > Aquatic > Freshwater > Lake > Sediment | place: USA: Wyoming | collected... | reverse complement strand
TGGTTTGTGGCTCGATTATTATAAGCTGAATACCACGCCCTTGTTCTTGGCATTAGGTGCCGTGTTGGGCACTCTCATCAGCTTCGTAGGGGTCTGCAAGATTATCGCCTATGGCCACTCATGCCCGCAGTCGCATTTGGAAAGGCACAACAAGGGAACAGGATGAAGAGTCCGAACAGGGAATAACGTAGCCCAGCCGGCGATTTGGAAAGTGCATAAGGGTGCATCTAGTGGCTAAGGGCATTATTAGACGGCTAACAACAGACCGAGGATTTGGCTTCATCCAGAGAGCGGAGGGTGAAGACCTTTTCTTCCATCACAGCGAACTTCAAGGGGTGGACTTTGGTTGCCTTAGAAAAGGGCAAGAAGTTGAATTTGAGGTTAAACAAAGGTTCAGTGGTCATCCCAAGGCAATCCAGGTGAGGCTTGCACAGCCTAAAGCTGAATAGCATCATTCCCAGCCAGGCGCATTTGTAGAGGACAGAGTGTCAAAGTGAGATGGTTCCACCACTGGCTGTTTGGCATATCTCTCTTTAAGCTGGTGATCTCGGACATTAGGCATTGTCATGTCTGATTGGTACTTGTACTTAATAAGATGTCGCGATGGAAGTTTTTATACTGGAATTGCGACTGATGTTGTTCGTAGGTTAGCAGAGCACCAGGGAGAAGGCAACACCGGGGCAAAGTACATTCGAGGTAGGAGACCTCTGACATTGGTGCTGCAGAAGAAGTTGGGGAGTAAGGGTCTGGCACTGATGGTGGAAAGAAGGGTCAAGAAGCTGTCTAAGGCACAGAAAGAGAAACTGATAGGGGCTAATGAATATATTGAGGAGATAATAAGACGGGTTGAGAAGCAAGCTGAGTAAGGATTAACAAGCGGGACGGCATTAGCGATTACCTTTATACCCATAGGATTGTGGCCCTTCTGACACTCTGCCAAGCAGGTGTATAATGCAGTTGGTGGCCTAGTGCTAGTGTGAAAGGTGGCTGTGATGTTGGCAGGTTCAAGGGAATATTGCAGAGCAGTGAAGGGGCTAGTTCAGCGGAGGCCGAGCTGGCCCCTTGTCGTTTGGTGATGTCGTAGCAGGAGGTCGTTTACCATGTGTCCAAAAGGAAGTTTGTGGTACAAATTCATGGCTCTAGCCCTAGCCTTAGTCTTGATAGTGCCAATATTGGCGGCCTGTGGGGGAAAGGAGAAGGCCAACCCAACATCTACCCCGACCACACCAACACTAACGGCTACTCCAACACCTACTCCTGCAGCGACGCCTGGTCCAACGCCCACAGCAACTGCCACATCTACAGCAACACCTACGACTACACCAACAGGTACATATCATATCGACCATTATGACGTGTCTTATTCCGTATCTCCATACGGGGTGTACACTGCGACAGTCTGGTATCCGTCTGATGCATCCAAAGGACCCTACCCCGGCATAGTGTCAACTGATGGACAGTTTGGCCACTCCACACATATTTTTTGACTGGACTGGTCAGGAGCTTGCTGCGCACGGGTATGTGGCGCTGGTATTCGCAACACCAAACCCGGCGTCGGACGATGAAAAACAGTGGGCGTATGGGTTCAATGGGGGAATTTCCACGCTGAAGCAGGAAAACCAGTCACATTCCTCCCCTATTTACGGTCTGGTTAGTGGTCAGTTTGGCATCATTGGGTTCTCCAGTGGGGGCGCAGGAGTCATAGAAGCGGCAGCCAGCAATCCAGATGTTAATGCTGCTGTTGCTCTTGCTCCGGGTGACCACGAAGAGCCGGTAGAGCAAGCTGCCCAGCAAGTAACAGTTCCAATTCAGCTTCAGGTAGGAAGCGAAGATGGTCTAGTCTCACCTGAATCCGTACGTAAACTGTATGATCTCATACCAAGCACCTCCAAAGAGTTCCTAGAGATTCCTGGAGCTAATCATGTGGGATTTCTTGATGAAGGGATGGCAAAGCTGGGTCAGATGGTGGACAAGCCGAACAAGATTGATATCAGCACACAGCACCAGACATCCAGCCAGCATTTCACGGACTGGTTCAATCACTTTCTGAAAGGTCAGGCGGTATCACAATAAGAGAACCACAAGCAGAGATTAGAGTCGTGTGAATCGTCAGCATCATTGAGACACTTTTGGGACAAGGGCTAATGGACACTTTGGGGCTTGCTGCTGCTCTCTGGTGCCGGCAAAAGTAGATACCCACGGGCAAGCCCGTGGAACTCTGCCCGGGTTCAATAGAACTGCACAGAAACTCATTTTGTTAAGCCTGGGCCAAGATTTGCCTCAGGCTTGCCAGCGAGGATGTAAAACACGTTGACCAAGTGGCCAAGCGGAACCGGATACAGTATAATACGCCCAGCGGTCTCCTCATGAGACTAATGCCTAGTTGCGGAAGATACGGAGCATTTGTTGAGCAGCCTTATAGGGCTCGTTCGGCTTCCAGTGGCTGTATTCGGAAACAGACTGATGATTGCTCACTCCTGCAACCAAGCACCAGCCTTTTGAGGCCGAGGCTACATTCGTGAAGACTGTCAAACGTTTTTTTGCTGCTATTTGCAGAATAGAGTACCTTCTGGGTGCGCTAGTCGCCCTCTGTGTTTTGGATGGGGTGATCACTCATTTCCTTGTGACAAACAGCTTCGGGCGGGAAGGGAATCCGCTCCTGAAGGGTATGGTAGGGAGTTGGAAGTTTTTGGTCATAAAGTTACTGGGCGGACTTCTAAGCGCATTCATTCTCTGGGACATATATAAACGGTGGCCGAGGTTGGCAGTGGTGAGCACTTTGTGCCTTGTGGTGCTGCTTGCGGGGGTTGTCATCTGGAACCTGTATGCCTACTCCGTGTCAGCCTAGGTTAAGCATCTCTATTGTACCCTCGCAGGCATTTGAGAGCAATGGCACCAGCAATTGTACCACTAAAGAACACGATGCAGACCCCCAAGCCCTAGATACCAGTCAATAATCTTAGTTCCCCACAGCAAGACAATCACAGCACCCAAGGACAGGAAAGGGGCAAAGGGGACGGAGTCTTTCCTCTGCTTGATCCCAAGTAAGAGCAAGAGACCAGCCACCAGACCACCCACAATCAGGGTGATCAGCAGGGCTGCTGGCACATTGGCAAGGCCAACAGCCACTCCTGCGAGTGCGGCCATTTTGACATCCCCACCACCCATTCCTCCCCTGTAGGCCAGGGCGATAATCAGAAAGACTAAGAAGAAAATTGCTCCCCCCACCAGGGAGCTGAGAAAAGTGCCTATCATACTATTGTGCCCGATGATTGACCTGGTGAGGTCGGTATCTGCCCAGAAAGGCGCAAGGATTAGGCTCATGCCGATGGCGGGGTATACCACCTTGTTAAGGATGAGCCTTTGCTCCAAGTCGATAACCGCCAACAGCAGAAAAAGCGACGCATAGAAGCCCACGAACAGAAACTCAACGCTGAAGCCATAGTTGAAACCCAGAAAAGCGAAAAAAGTGCCTGTCCCCAACTCCACCAACAGGGTACGGCGAGGGATCTTCTGTCCGCAGTAACGGCATCTGCCCCTGAGTTGAAGGTAACTGAGAATGGGTATAAGGTCAAACCACCTGAGCAACCTGTCGCAGTTGGGACAGTGCGAGGGCGGCTTGACTAAAGATTGTCCCTGAGGCAGGCGATCGATGCAGACATTGAGAAAGCTCCCAATGCAAACGCCAAGAACAAAGCCAAAGGCGATCATCCACATTTGTTAACGGCTCCTTGAACCCTTTTGTGAATTTCGATTGTTTACCTGCTTGCATAGACAGGAGCGCGCGGTTCTTTTATCATTCTAGATACTTCATCCACATCTACGCAACGTGAAAAGACCTCCTCACTTTTTACTACCCTAGCATTATAAAGCCGTATAAGAGCATCATCCATAGTACACATGCCCATCTGTTGACTGGTGCGGATAACATTTTGCAATTGATGAGTCTTTCCCTCTCGGATGAGATTCCTCACCGCAACGGTAGCCAGCATAACCTCCACTGCTGGCACACGCCCACAGCCATCCACACGTGGCAGCAGTATCTGGCACAACACTCCTTGTAATACCGCAGCCAGCTTAGTCTGAGCCAACGTCTGATGATTCATAGGGAAAAGGTCAATTATCCGTTCGATAGCAAGAGGCGCACTGGAGGCATGTCCCGTGGATAACACGAGATGGCCAGTTTCAGCAGCCATCAACACCATTGATGCTGTCTCTGGGTCACGCATCTCTCCCACCAAGATGACATCAGGGTCCTGACGTAGCGCATGCTTGAGTGCCACAGCGAAGGAATGGGTATCCAGGCCAACTTCGCGCTGCGAAATAACACACTTTTTGTTGGTATAAGTATATTCTATGGGGTCCTCAATCGTGATTACCCGCTGCTCCTTGGTTTGATTGAGATATTCAATCATCGCTGCCAAGGTAGTAGATTTGCCACTCCCCGTGGGGCCGGTTAGCAATACCAATCCATTGGGTTTAAGAACTAAATCCTTGCATATCAGCGGCACACCAATTTCCTCTACCGTAGGAACGGTGCTGCGCACTACACGACAGACAAGGCTGATACTCCTCTGCTGCCGACAGGCATTTACTCGGAAGCGCGTGCCATCGGGCAAGGCATAGGCAAAGTCGAGTTCTAGTTTATCACTGAATAGCTTCTGCTGCTCCTGATTTGATATTGATGCGAAAGCTTCCATCATATCGTTTGGAGTAACAGAATGAGATTCTATGGCTGTCAGCTTGCCGTTTATTCTCAACACCGGACTGCGTCCCACAATCAAATGAAGGTCGGAGGCACCCTTTTCACTCGCCAGTTGAAGCAAAGCATTGATATCCATGTGTTTATTTCCACTCCAGGCTGATGTTGAAGCTTACCGTTTCTCCTTGGACGCTTGTACTTGTCAGAGAACGAACCCATACGTTGGAAAACCCTTCCGTCTGCCTCAAAGCGTCAGCATATTCAAGGGCAATCTCATAAGTCGGTGCTTCGCCAACCAGAGTTAGACTACCGCTCTCCTCTAAGATTGAAGACAGCTTAGCGTCATTTGGCAGGACACCTTCGGGCGGGTGCCTGGTGGACAGGCACAGGGAATCATAAGCACGCTGGCGCTGCTCTCCGATTTCCTGAAAATTTTTCAATATGTCCATTAGCCTTTGCTTTCTTGATTCCGCGCTGGCAATAGCATCTTCAAGCCGCCGGGCTTCCTTGATTTGGTTCTGTCGTACACTAAAGCTTAGTTGAAGCACACTATTCTCATTCTGAAGCTGGTTAACTTTAACAGCAGCAGAATCTCCCATCCGATACAGCGGAAGTATGAGAGCGACTCCTAGCACGATTCCGCAAACCGATAGAGCCTGTTTGGTTGAAAGGTGCTTGGGTTGATATACCTCTGGCAAGATATCAATACCGGTTACCAGTAATTTGCCTTTCCTAGCGCGGCCCTTTGCTGGTGCTGCTTTGAGGGCTAGCCCAATGTTAACTGCATACTGAGCTAGGGGTAAATCTGGGGGGCATTTCAAAGGTGATGCCAGTGGTTTGGCATTGAATCCTACCCCTGCTGCTATGGTCTGGGATAGTTCGACTTCACCTGCAAGCTTCCCGGTAAGAAAGAGAGGCATATCCTCTCTGAGGGCGAGATCGGAATAATTCGATTCAATAAACCGCAAAGTCCGCTCAAACTCTTGCAAAATATGTTGCGCCCTATCTGATGGACTATATTCCGAGTGCATGGGGATACTACGCATGATAGCCGGAATGCCGCCCGCTACCAGTATCATTTCGCAGCTTTCTGGCTCGATGTCTATAATCAGTGCCTCAGCCTGATCAGCTACTCTTGCAAGCGCTATGGGCTTAAGATTCATGGCACGAGGTTTGAGCCCGGATTGTTTCAGACTCCTAACCTCGGTATCCAGCAGGTTCCTTGGGATGCCCAAAAGGAAAAACCGCTGCACCCCGTCTTCTTCTCCCATTCTCTGCCAGGATAAATATAGCTGTTCTGGGGAAACTGGCATTGCCCGCTTCGCCTCACTCAGGATAGCTTCCTTCAGGAGCCTTTTGGGCATCTTGGGTAATTCAATGGTACGGTGAACGGTTTGAAAGCCGCTCAAACTGGCGACAATTTTTCTACTCTTCAACTGCTTTGATGAAATAAGTTCATCAATCGCATTGCTCAGGGACTGGAAATTCAGAACCAGCCCATCTTTGACTGTGCCCGGCTCCAGAGGAATGCTTCCCCACTGCCTTACCTGCTTCCCTCTGACAACCAAAAATCTTAGGTCAGAATCCTCGACGTTGACGGTGACAATCTCTTTGGAAAAGGCATTCCTCATATCCCTCATCCAACTCACAAAGCGCGAGGCTTGTCTTATCAAGGCAGTCTTTTTGGTGAACAGTTTCATTTCTTGCTCCCGGAAATCTGGCTCGTGTCTTGCCCTCCTGAACTGAAATCAGGCCAGGCATGAACACACAGTTCCAACCTAGTAGTATCCGGATAATCTGACGAAGCCCCGCTCTGAATATTCACACTTTTCAATTCCAAGCCCTGCAATAATTCCGTCCTTTGTATCAGGTTAGAGATAAAGGCCGAAGTGTCCGCCTGGCTGCCCTGTATAGTGACGGAATATGGCAATGTTGGGCCACTCTCACCATCCGCTGGCGCTATTGGGGTAGAAGCCGTCATTCCCAAAATCTTAATATTCCCCTTCCGGCCCAGATCAACCAAGACGCTATAGATATCTATACCCTGCCCTGGACTGGGAAGGGAGGTCAGTATCGCCGCGAGTCCAGCCTGGGCTTCCCCAAGCTTGGTGTTCAGTGCTTTGATATTCGGCTGTGGCCTCTGCAAGATAGTGCGCTTGTTTGTAACCTGGGAAGCCAGGTCGTGGCTTTTATCATGCTTATTGGAATACACCATCCCGAGGGAGGCGTAGATGATGACAAAAAAGCCAATAATAATAATGGGTATGCTGTTGAGAAACTTCCGCTTTCGTTTCATGCAGACATCCTCATGTATCTTCCAGAAACAGCAGTCACTATTTTCTTTGATAAACCATTCATCTTCATCACGTTTATTAGGTGCTCCTATTTAATTCCCTGGCTGATGGACTGCATAGGCATAACCGTAGCAATGGCAATGAAGCCTATTACGCCACCAAGCATGATGACTATGAGAGGCTCAATCAGAGCAATCATGCTGCTTATTCTATCATCGGCCTCAGCTTCGTAGCTGACAGCGGCAGTTTCCAGCGTGGGTTCCAATTTCCCGCTCTCTTCACCCACCATAACCATCTGCACCAGCAAGCGAGGGAAGACTTTATTCTTGGACATCGGCCCGGAGAGTCCTTCACCCTGGAGTAACTCGGTGCGGACATTAGCCAGTGCATCTTTTACTACAAGGTTGCCGCTGGTTCGTCTGGCCATTTCAAGTGTCTGGGGCAAAGGCAGGCCGACACGAGACAACAAAGCCAGCGTTCGGCTGAAACGGGCCATTTCACCCATCAGATTGGCTTTCCCGATCACCGGTGCCGTAAGCAGCAACCGGTCCAGTTGGTAGCGTCCCGAAGGTCGCCTGATATACAGAACAGCTATGATAACAGCAAAAACTAAACCCCCAAATAGCGGGAGGATATTGCCAGAGACAAAACCGGTGAAACCCATCAGTATCCTGGTGGTTATGGGCAACGGCACATCCATAGCTTTGAGCGTATTTGTCAGTTTGGGTAAGACAACGACCGTAAGTATCACGATCACCACTGCGGCGACAGAGAGAACGATAGCCGGATAAGTCAGTGCCTTTTTGATTTTCTTCTTTATAATATCATCCTTGTCCATGTAGGCGGCTGCCTGTCTGAGAGAATCTACCCCACTGCCGGTGCGCTCGCCTACAGCGACCACCTGGCAGTACAGCTCACCGAATACCTCCCGATGTTTTGAAACTGCTTCGGAGAAAGGGTTGCCCGCTCGAACATCATTGAGTATCTCAGCGATAACTTTTCTGAATGCCCGGCCGCTAACTTGTTCCTGGATAAGCTGAAGTGCCGGAACAATGGTGACACCAGCATCAAGAAGTGTGGCCAACTGCCGTGAGAACATGATTACATCTTTGTTTTTGATTTTGAATAGGCTGGGAAATATCTCCTCAATAGGCGGCAGAGTGATCGCTGGCTTGAGTGTAATCGGCTGGTAGCCCTGTGTTAGCAATAGCTGTGCTGCCGCCGCTTCGGAGACACTGCTTACGGTGCCCTTCACCAGTTTCTTGTCGCTGTGGGTATAAGCTACATATCGGTAGTTCATGCTTTATCACCATCGTGTTGGGTAAGAGAATAAACATTGCGCAACAGTTCATAAGGGGTGGTGATGCCCTGTTTGACTTTGAGCATGCCATCGCGCCACATGGTTACCATGCCTTCTTGAATCCCCCTATTCCTGATTGCAGCCGCGCTCTCATCGGTCAGCACCATATGCCTCGTTTTTTCACTTAGCGCGAAGATCTCGAATACCCCGCACCGTCCGAGGTAACCGGTGTTGGCACAATAATTGCAGCCCTGTCCGTAAAAAAAGTCCGCATGTTTTTCCGTCATCTCTTTTTCGTAAATCGCTTGATCTTCCGGTGAAGCTGCAGTGCGCTTGCGACAGTGGGGGCAAACACGGCGAACCATCCGTTGTGCCACAACGCCCAAGAGTGATGAGGATATAAGGAAAGGCTCGATACCCAGGTCCAACAAACGGAAAATAGCTCCGACGGAATCATTGGCATGGATGGAAGAGAGTACCAGATGTCCGGTGAGAGAAGCCTGGATGGCTATCGCAGCAGTTTCACGGTCTCTTATCTCGCCCACCAGAATAACGTCCGGGTCAAGCCTCATAGTTGCTCTCAGACCATTGGCAAAGGTCATGCCTGAGGAAGTGCTGACCTGAATTTGATTTATATTGCTGAAGCGATATTCCACAGGGTCTTCGATGGTCACGATATTGCGTTCGTCATGGTTGAGCTGATTGACCGACGAATAGAGGGTAGTCGTCTTACCTGATCCGGTGGGGCCACTGAGCAGAACCATCCCGAATGGGGAATTGAGCAGGCGACGATATTTCTGGAGAGCCTCCGGGAGAAAACCAAGATCGGTCAGGTCCAGCAAAGCAAAAGATTTGTCGAGAATGCGCATTACCACCATCTCCCCATTAACGGTATCGGTGGTAGCAACACGAATATCCACCTTCTTTCCTTCGACCTCCTGAGAAAATTGCCCGTCCTGGGGTCGCCGCCGGTCCGCAATGTCCATCCCGGCTAGAATCTTCAGGCGAGAGACAAGTGGAAGGTGGACGCTGAGCGGCAGTGACATCGTATCGTGCAAAATTCCATCTATGCGATAGCGGATGCGTAATTTATCCTCTTGAGCTTCTATATGAACATCGGAGGCGCGATCCTTTACCGCTTGCTCGATAATCAGATCCGCAGCGCGTACGATGGGTGTCTCAGCGACCAAGTCAGCGGAGACTCGTTCCCCCTCTGCTCTTTGCTTGGGAGTTCGTTGGGGAATATGGCTGATTTGCTGCTCGACCTCACCGCTGACTTTGTAACTGTTCTCTATAAAGTCCCGAATATCGGAGGGAATACTGGCCACCTGTTTCACAGTCATGCGGGCTTGTGCAATCAGGTCCTCAAGCGCACGGATATCCCAGGGGTTTTCCATAGCTACCGTGAGGACATCGTCAACCACCGCTATGGGGATAGCGTTGTATCTCCGTGCCATGGATTCAGGGATCAACTCCAAGGCCCGAGGGTCTATTTTCCGCTGCTTGAGATCTATGAAGGGGACGTTATGCTGCATGGCAGCGATAATAGACAGTTCACGGGCTGTTACTAATCCCTGCTCCTCCAGTATTTGGCTGATGTCCTTACCGCTCTCCTTATGGATCGCCAGGACATTATGCCACTGCTCGGAGGTGATTAACCCGTCCTTCTCTAAATACTTGCCCAGTACTTGCCCGAGTTTTTCCCCGGCTCTATCGCTCAGTGCCATTGTTTTGACACCTCACCCCCTACCCTCTCCTCCAGGAGAGGGGGAAAAGGGAATCTGGGGGATAACCCCCAGGCCCCCACCAGAAAGGCCGAGCCTCTCTGGACTCTCCGCTAGTTTCAACGGGGATTCCACAAGGGGCAAAGCCCCTTTGGCAGGGGTCCGGGGGTGTCCCCCAGCCTCCTCACAATCCCCCCAAGACTGGGGGGACAGGGGGGTTGAAAGAATTATTTTCGTGAGAATGACGGTGGGCACCATGTCACCCTGAGCCCTTCGCCCTGGCTCAGGACAAGCTCCACGAAGGGTCTCGTGCTCCCGCAGGGAGAGATTCTTCGCTGCGCTCAGAATGACAGAGGAGAGTGGGCTCAGAATGACATTTATGCAGCTTGTTACCCGCCCTAGGCAGGTCTCTCCCCCACCAATCGCATGACGCATATTTCTGCAACTAAGCATTAGCATGTCCCAAAACGACTGAAATCTTTCTGGCACCGCCTTGTTCCGAAGCAGAAGATTGTCTTTGTTTATCTACCACCCTGGCCTCCGATACATGCGGCATGTCTTTGAGGAGGTTGACCAGGGGAAGAGGCTTGTCCAATGAAATAGTGAGCATGCTTCCCAGATTCCAGGAACCGGATGTTTGCAGCACCTTAACGTCCAGCGTATTCTCCAGGTAACGCGTCACTCCCAATAATCGTGCAATGTTGACTGGCGGAGCTATATTGATCTCTACCTTCCCTTCGAATAGCTCTGAATTCTCCTGTGGAGGTGCTGGCTCCACGGCTGCTACTTCAGCTTGGGGTTTGGCCTCTGCACCACCAGTTTGGTCCTGGGGTGAATGCTCAAGCTCTGAGTCCCCCACTGCCCCAATGGCTTCTCTTAGCTCGGAGTGCAGCTCAGTAACAGTTTCAGACACTTCCGCTGTCAGGGCCGGTGGCGCAGACTCAGATGTAGCTTCATCATCTTGTATGTTTGTCGCAGCCCGGATTTCCTCCTCCAGGGTTTTTGCTCTTTCAACAAGGTGATTCAGAGAGGGCTGTAGCTCATCACGGATTTTCCCGACGACTTCAACCAGATTTCTTTCGATATCCTCCTTGACCTTCATCCTGGCCTGTGCTACACCTCTGATCGCTTTGGTCTCTATGGCCAGCGCTCTTTGTTTTGCCTGCTGCAGCATCACGGATGCTTCCTGTTCTGTTACTGCGGCTTCCTCAGCCAGTTTTTGTGCTTTGCCGATAATATCCTGAGCCTGCCTGTTGGCATCCTCTATCAACCTGGCAGCCTCTGATTCAGCCTCTTTCCTGATTCGGGCAGCCAGCTCTTCCGCATCCCGCACTACCCGGTCAGCCAGTCTCTGTAGAAGCTCAAATTGCATATTGGCCACCGACGCATCGCTGTGACTGATGTCATCATTGTCAGTGGCATTCATCCAGGTTATGTCGCTTTTCTGCATCGTCGCTAACTCACAACTGGCCTGGCACACTCATCCCCGAATTAGCGATTGAACGTTTCATTGTCACCCTGAGCGAAGTGAAGGGTCTCTTGCTCCCGCAGGGAGAGATTCTTCGTCCGCCTTAGGCGGACTCAGAATGACATCCAAAAGCCAATCGCCGTTTTCGGGCTTATTGTGCCCTGGCTCAGAAAATTATTTCCTACTTTGAATATCAGACTGATGGTGGCCGGTTTCACGGAGGCCATCTCTGGACTTAGAAAAAGTCCGTTATATGGTGGGCGCAGGCACCCGATTTTTCGGGTGCCTGCCCTTGAATCCAACCACTTCAGCCTCACATTGTGACCAGTCTTAAACCTGGTTCGTTCCGCAAAGATTATTGACGCTTAGCTTACGGTGCTGTTTCAACGCCTATCTCACCGGTAGTACCTTGAACATGAGTCGCCGTATCAGTCCACCATCCATGAACGGTTCCATCCGCGTCAACAGTATAGTAGTATTTGGTTGTGGCCTTCTGCAAATAATTCGCTGAGGGCGCGGGCGTCAAGTTCCCGGGGTTGTAGGTACTACCATTGAGTATCTGCACGGTACCTGTAGTGGGGAATTCGTCCATGAGATTAGTAGGTGCTGTGGTAGCAGTGAGTGAACTTATGTTCTGGTCCGCCATCATGGCAGTCATGGCGACCTGTACGTTACTCAGCTCGGTCGCTCCCGATTCGGTTTTCCCCTTGCCGATAAAGTGGTTCACACTGGGCACTGTCACCGCGGCCAGTATGCCCAGGATGGCGATCACCACCAGCAACTCAACCAGGGTAAAACCCTTTTCTTTTCGATTTAGCTTCTTTACGTTTTTCTTCAGGAATTTCATGGTTTAGATCCTCCTTTGTATTTTGGGCAACTCTGTTGCCTGTCATCAGGTCTCTTTATGTTGATGGTGCTATTGTCTGTGTGTCTCACCTCCTCCTGTTTGATTGGGAATGCATGTTAAATATTTGTTCACCGGACCTGTCTCTAGCCATCCGGATTTCCCACCATATATAAGCCTGGTAACCTGGTAACATTGGCCGACATTTTATCATCAATATAGCCACTCTGGGTCACACCCACATCACAAAGGGGGTTTGGAAGTTACATAGACGTTACAAATTGGCAAGTGGTGCGACCGCCAGCCTGAAAACCGGGCACCAACTGCCGTTGCGGTGGCGTCGCGAGAGCGCAGATACGGGCTAGCCATCATATACCCAAAAGCAGGCTGGAGAAGCGGGCGCCCGAAGAATCCCTCCAGCAGCCTGTCTCGCAGCCCGGTATAAAGATCATCTAATATGGTATACATTTGTTCGTGCCTCCTATGAAACATTTCCTAAATGCTGTTTTGTCATTGCGAGGAGTTCGCCACAGGCGAACGACGAAGCAATCTCTAAAATGCAAGTGAGATTGCTTCCTCCGCCTAGGGCGGACTCGCAATGACACCTGAATCCGTGAATCCACCTAGTAGGTGAGGTTGTTGAATCTGTGTCCATGAATCGGGTCCAACCTTCTACCTTTGATTTGCACTATAATCTTCAATCTTCTTGTCTCAGCAATGTCACTGCCATATAACAACTGTGTCTCAAAACAGTTACAAGTTTAGCACGTCATAGCCTAAGAGAAATGTATGCCACCCCCAAAATTCTTCTCCGGAAACCTCCCCTAATTTCCGCAGTCTAGCCCTTAGAAATCAGTAGGGTTTTCCCACAACTTATTTGGGTGTTTTTCTATTGACCTCAGCCGAGCAATGCGTCATACTTAAGAAGCATAGGGGGGTATATAAGTGGTTGTGTGAGCAACAAGAGGAATTGCAGAGTCGGTGTCAGCGGTACAATTGAAGGTGAAGGGAAATACGCCAAATATGGCCAGGCCACAAAAACAGGAGATTTTCACATGACTACTAGGAGAGAGACGAGAAGAGTGGCGAAACTTTTTATAGTGGAGGAGCAGGAAATTTTCAGGCAGGCCTATAAGGCGTTCTTTCCTCTGGAACCTGATATAGAGCTGGTGGGCATGTCCGACGACAATGCGGTTGACACCGTTGTCGGTGCGCTACGGGTGCTTGGCCCTAATGTGCTGATTATGGGCACCAAGATGCTTTGTGAGAGCGAGGTGGAGAGCCTGGAGACAATACGGGAGCAATACCCCGATCTGGGGCTGGTGCTCCTCTCTTCCTTATATGACATCAAAGGCATTAAGCGCCTGAGGGAATTTGCCAGGGGAGGCTCCAAGGGATGTGCCTATCTATTGAAGTATTCCATTGACACTATGAGTCAGTTGACCCAGGTGATTTTTGGTGTTCTTGAGGGGCGGGTTATTCTCGACCCCATAGTCATGGAGCACCTGATCAAGTCCGGCGAGGCCAAGGCTACGGCGCTAAGAGAGCTAAGTCCTAGAGAACTGGAAGTGTTGAATTTGATGGCCCAAGGCTGCAAGAACGAGACCATCGCTGGAATGCTCTGCCTGGAGCCCAAAACAGTAGAACGGCACATCAACAGCATATACAGCAAGCTTGGAACTAACGCCGAAACGAAGCACCAGCGTGTTCACGCAGTGATGTTATATATGCAGGCAACCGGACAACTGCCAGGCACCAGTTTCATTAGGGAATAGCAGCTTTCATCTCCTAGTGCCTATGATAGGAAAACAGGGGGCTTCCCTTCGGGAAGCCCCCTGTGATTACCTGCGAGGCAGGGTGACGGAGCCACATGAGATGCAAGACGAGGAAGGTCTGCAGGCTACACTCAACCAGTAAACTGCCTCATCATAGACGACATAGACGACCCCACCGGCTTGACAAATCCTCCATCTCAAACTATGCTTGCCAAAACCAGAATTTGGGACAGCCTCAGCATAGCGCATTCTCTTAATCTCAGCATCTGTGAAGGACTTTTTCCGGGTTCCAATGTCCAGGCAGCCCAGCCTTTGATGTATCTCGGCAAACGCAAATACGTTTTTTCTGCTACCCTCAGAGACAGGACGGTCAAGCAGCTTGATGCCAAAACGACGGGTCTTTTCTACCACGCCGTCTTTTTCGCTCCGGTATGGCTCATAGCTCAAATTCCAGCCTACTCTGCGTCCGATGTCAGCGACCAGACGGTCTAGTAACTGCAACTGCTCGCGTGCATCCATTCGGCAATCGCCTTGTTTCAACGCTGGTTGGGCTCCAAACGGGGGCCTGCTTTCCGTCCTTTATAATAGCGATGAAACCGCTCCTTTGCAAGAGTTCATCATTAGCCTTAATCCGTGAGTCCAGATTCAAAAATGGCACCTCACGGATGCTAACATGGGGTTCGCGGATTTCCGTGTCATTGCGAGTCCGCCTAAGGCGGACGAAGCAATCTCACCTGCATTTTTAGAGATTGCCACGTCGCCCGCCTGTGGCGAACTCCTCGCAATAACAGGTAAGGTTTCGCACCAGAGCATTCACTGATTACGGATTAGTGCCCCACTGGATATAGCTCTGTGGCAAGTCTGGGAGGCTATTACGCAGATTTTCACGCGGGGGTTACCCTGTCTCAAAAAAGTGGGCTTTGCCCCAAAAAGGACCGTGTTTCTGTCATTCTGAGCGTAGCGAAGAATCCGTAATCCCCCACGAGCTGCACGGATTCTTCGTCGCTTTGCTCCTCAGAATGACATTTGAGGCAAGTCCCAAAAAAGTGTCACCCGGGAGAGAATCGCACGGGGCTGTTACTCCCTTATAAGGTAAGAGATATCACTGTTGCCAGTCGTTGTCGCGCTGCGGAAGGAAAGAATCATATAGACCAGGTTCCAGGAGTCTGTGTGGGTTTCCATGTCTATATGAGCAGAGGTATCCCCTGCATGCAATATGCCGCTGTCCCAGGTGATGTATTTACCATTAGGAGGGTCGATTCCTAATGTATCAATATCTATTCCATCATAAGTGCTAAACTCCATAGAGGTGCTGTTAAAAACATTATCAGGGTTACTTATAGAATTAGGAGCATTAGTAGTGGTAGTGCCATCCCAAAGTTTAGTGCCATTTATAGCCAAATAGTCACCACCGTACCACACATCACCCTCACCAACATAACAGGTTATCCTGGCCGCATTGACCTCACCAGCAATCGGCTGCGGTACGATAAAGCCGCTGATAGTGCCCCCGGGCTGCCCGTCGCTATCAAAATCAACATCTACCCCGTTTTGTGTGTTCTGGTCAGAGTAAATAAATTTATCGAAGAGATAGAGCTGGTGTCCCTGCGTATTGGCGCTGGTGTAGATGATTATCAGTGACCAGTTGGCGTAGGCCCATTCATCATGCGGTTGCCCATTTGGAGCTACACCTGAAGAGACACTGCCCACCCAGTAGGTTGCGTAGCCGGGGTAATTAGTGGCTGGTGGCGTGGGGGCTTTACTGTATTTCCGAACCAGTGCCGTCACATCCCGGTAACTGGCATAGGAAAAACCATGTGGGTCGGTACTCGAGAAATTAGGTAAGACCTGATTCTTGCTGCTGTTCAGATTCTGAGCACCCTGTTGGGGATTGCCGTTTACATCTAAATAAACCTGCTTAGCTCCTGTCCCATCGTCTATCTTGAAAACACACGTGGTACCAGAGGGCATCTGCTGAATATAAATTTTGTCCACATAGCAATATTGCCAGGAGTGGCTACAGCCGACCAGGTAAAACCTCATCTTAAAGTTGGCTGTTAAATACTGGGTAGGGATAGCGTAGCTGTGGTTCACTGCTGTGCTACCGATGTCACCCCGAAAGGCCTGGATATTACTGCTCCAGGTTGAGCCGCCATCAGCAGAAAAAGCAAAGTCAAGGCCATCTGTTGCGGAATAAGAAGGAGTGATATTGATGTCATCAATATCGCAGTATTGCCCGGAGCCGCCACAGCCAACCAGGTAAAACTTCATCTTAAAGTTGGCTGTTAAATACTGGCTGGGGATAGTGTATGTAAAGTTATTACTTGATGGTTGTGAGGTACCGATGTTACCCCTGAATGCCTGATAATTACTGCTCCAGGTTGAGCCGCCATCGGCGGAAAGGGCAAAGTCGAGGCCATCTGCTGCAGTATAAAAAGGATTGATATTGATGTTATCAATTTGGCAGTATTGCCCGGAGCCGCCACAGCCAACCAGGGAAAACTTCATCTTAAAGCCGCTGGTTAAATACTGGCTGGGGATAGTGTATGTAAAGTTATTACTTGATGGTTGTGAGGTACCGATATTACCCCTGAATGCCTGGATATTACTGCTCCAGGTTGAGCCGCCATCGGCAGATAAGGCAAAGTCAAGGCCATCTGTTGCAGAATAGGAAGGAGCGATATTGATATTAATGTTATCAATTTGGCAGTATTGCCCGGAGCCGCCACAGCCGACCAGGTAAAACTTCATCTTAAAGTTGGCTGTTAAATACTGGCTGGGTATAGTATAGCTAAAGTTGTTAGTTGATGGCTGAGAGGTAACTATGTTGCCCCGAAAAGCTTGAATAGGGCTGCTCCAGGTTGAGCCGCCATCGGCGGAAAGGGCAAAGTCAAGACCATCTGTTGCAGAATAAGAAGGAGTGACGTTAATTGTAATATTGGAAATATTGCAGTATTGACTGCTGCTTGTACAGCCGATAACTTTGAATCTTATCTTAAAGCTGCTGGGTAGAGACACATCAGTAATAGTATAGCTGGGATTACCTGGCGGGTTATTACCCCGGAAGACTTGATTGCTGGTCCAGGTATTGCCGCCATCTAAAGAATAGTCAAAATCAAGTCCATCGCCACTGGATAAAGTGCCGCTTCTGGATAGAGTCCAGGAAACAGCAATAGTTCCGGTCGAGCCGTAGGAGCTTAGGTTTTGACTATTAAGGGTAAGATACCTGCGAGAATCAGCCCCGTCGGAAGGATTATGTTGCCCTCTGTATCTCCCACCGTAAGAGCTAGAATATGTCCAGTCACCACCGTTCTGCCAGTAAGTAGTAAGATTACTGGCGCTACAGGTGTCTGAAAATGCCGTTACTGGTGTTGGAGCAGCAACCCACTGGTCCCAGGAAACTGTTCCCGAACTGCAGGAGCTTAGGTCCTGGCTAGTTGTCAGGGTAATGTCCCTGTTATTCCCACTGCTATAGTGACTCCTAAAATAATTATTGTAAACACTCCAGGCGTTAGGACTGGTGGCAGTCCAGTTATTAAAGTTGCTGCAGCCATCTGAAAACAATGCTGTTAAAGCATTAACCCACTGGTCCCAGGAAACAGTAACCGCTCCCGGAGAGTAGCCGTCTAGGTTCACGCTATTTTTTATGGTAATGTCCCTGTTATTCCCACTGCTATAGTGACTCCTAAAATAATTATTGTAAACA
>Ga0315282_10007540_pt1 | contig 17817 bp, 13 predicted proteins | sample YL17G07_20_MG_FD_203693 | JGI IMG/M metagenome (GOLD analysis project Ga0315282, IMG submission 203693) | Sediment microbial communities from Yellowstone Lake, YNP, Wyoming, USA - YL17G07_20 | ecosystem: Environmental > Aquatic > Freshwater > Lake > Sediment | place: USA: Wyoming | collected... | reverse complement strand
TTCCAAACCCAATCTTCTTTTCAATTCCGCAGCCCCGCCGATGTGATCGACATGCGCATGGGTAAGTATCAAATATTTAATTTTGGCAGGATTTATTCCGGCCTCATTGACGTTTTCCAGCAACTGGTTGACGGATTTTCCGCATCCGCAATCTATCAACGCCGTTTTAGGCCCTTGCACCAAATAAATTAAAGCGTCGTTGGGATCTGTAAGATCGTCTCCCCCAACTAAATAAACCCCTTTGACCACAGTTTCGAATTTTCCTGCCATGGCAAGGGATCTCCTTAGTAAATTGACTTTACCCTCGATATGTCACCACCGTGGCACAATACATTTCTAATTGTCAACATTGTCAGTTCGGACTTTTTGTCGACTTTAATTATTGTGTTGAAATTATTTAGGTAATTATATCCAAGTTAAAATTCAAAAGTATCGCGGAATGATATTTCTTGACAATTTCTTATGTGGTTTAATAAAGTCAGCCTCGATGCTATTTGGGTCTCAAAAAGCAAAATTCGAAACTATTAGATGCTGATATACAATCAAGGAGAAAGAAATGAAAGAATACCGGAAGCCTATGATTAAGAAAAATGAGCCTTTAAAAATTGTAAGCGGTACAGGTGGCGATACTAATGGGAGCAGCTATTGGTATTGATCGAACGCTGATTCGAAAAAATAATTTGCTTAATCGAACACCGGGAGCGATAAGATATCCGCTCCCGTTTTCTTTTATCTGATTCAGAAAAAAAGGAGATATAATTTTCAATGGGAAAAGCCGATTTATTGACCCATTTGAGTCATGCTGCTTCCGAATTCCCATTAACGTTCAGAATGAAATTTTTGGATATTCCTATTCTCTGCCGAACAAATTCACCCCATATCGCCACGTTTATCTCCTTTTATTTCCATCCTTTCAAAACGCTTAACGATAAGGAATTTCCTGAACTGGATCTTGTCTTTTGGGAATCGCCTGACCCTAAGATATATCAGGAGTTGTCCGAATATGAAGTGTCGCACGAACAAAAACAATTAACTGATCCGGGTCTGGAAATTCGTTTTGGGATGGCTGACGGTTTTGAGCGTCTGATTATCGATGAGTCCATCACAATCGTTTATTTACGGGATCTCGGAAAAGCATATTTGCTTTCGAACGGTTTTCAACCGTTGATCAAGAATCAAGCCGTTTATAAAGGAATTTTAACGCTCATGAACGAGCATGGCCGGTCGCGCAGTTTATTTTTCGTGCATGCGGCGACTGTCGCCAAGAACGGTCTCGGCATCAGTTTTTGTGCAGCCAGCGGGGTCGGAAAAACTACTCTTGCAATTGCCATGGCAGATCAAGGCCTTCAAATTGTGGATGACGACATTTCCATCTTGGATTTAAGAAGCGACAAAATTTTAGTCCATTCATACAGCCCCAACCTGAATGTTACGGATGAAACGGTGGAAAGATTTGAGAGGTTGCATATACTCAACACGCTTCCTTTCGGAAAGGGACTGGAAAAACGAACTTTTCGGTTCGATGAAATTTTCCATGACGGGTGGGCAAAAAGCTGCGAAGCAAAAGCCATGGCTGTTTTAACCCGTTCCAAAGATAAAGATCATCATGCCCGGCCTATTTCCAAAACAAAGGCTCTTGAAAAATTAATTTCACAGTCTTTATTCGTCAGCGATAAGGCGGCCTCTATGATACATTTTGACGGACTGCATCGATTTGTTCAATCAGTTCGTACTTATCATATGGAAGTAGGCCCTGATTTTACCGGCATATCTAAATTGGTGGAGGATCTCATTTTTGAAAGAATTTGAGCATGGCGAGATATGAGGTCCCCGATAAAATACATCTGATCCAAGGAAAAATTCAATCCGTTTTGATCTTCTCTCATGTCGGGCGATTTCTATCTGTAGACAATAATTTATTGCCAATCATATTAAGGTTGCAAAACGGTCCGATTGAAACCGGCGACCCATTCGAAATAGGCGTATTTGAGTCTTTGAGAAAGCTTGGATTATTTAATAAGGTTATTCAATCCGGACCGGAAATCTTCTTAAAACCATCACCTTATTTAATCATTCTGCCGACGGCAAAATGCCCTTTACAGTGCATATATTGTTCGTCTAATTCCTCTGCAAACGGTCGTACCCTCTCTTTTCCTCAAATCCAACCGGCAATTGATGAGATGATCGAAGCTGCAGATAGCGGAGCCGGTAAAGCATACCTTACCGTCACAGGTGGCGGCGAACCTCTTATGGCTATCGACCTCTTGCAACACATGCTGGATTATGCAGAGCAAAAAGCAGCATCGGCCAAAGTGGAATTAAAGCCTTATCTGGTGACATCAGGAATATGCGATATCCCTAAAATTCTTTTCGCACGTGCAAGATTTGCGCGCATTACCATATCGGCAGATGGACCGGCTTTGGTCCAGAATTTTCAGCGCCCCCTTGCATCGGGCCGGCCTAGTTTTGAAATTGTGGAAAAATCATTGAATCTGTTAGATGAGAATTTTTCTAACTATGATGTCAGAGTTACAATCACTCCGGATAGCGCAGATAGATTGCCTGCGATTTTTGAACATTACGCAGAGAAGCATCGGCCTTTTGCAGTGAACTTTGCTCCGGTGACTAATACAGGACGCGCCAAGAACCAAAATTGGCAAGCGTTTGACGTGGAGACATTTGTCGGCGGCGCCATGACGGTCGCAAAAATGTCCAGAAAAACAGGTGTGGGCGCTTCTATAGCTGAAATACCAATTCCTGCCGTATTTCAATTGGCTGATCCTGGCTACGCCTCCGAAGCGCCATCGCTTTTTTTCGGCTTGCGACAAGCTAAAGTCATAACCCCAGAGGGTTGGATAAGCATGGTCCCTGAAGTGTGCTCTTCAGACGATCCCTTGCAGAATCTATGCAACATCGGAGAAATTCGGGACCGGAAGACCTATATAAATAAAACCCGACTCCGAAAACTTATAGATTTTCTTAAAATCAACCGATGCATTGAATGTCCGATCAACCACGGATGTGACGCAATCAATAAGCTTTCATGTGCTATGGGAAATCCTGGAATAAAATGCCAAATCGTTGAACCATTACTGCAAAGCTCATTTACTCAGCCTTGGCTGGATCGCAAGGAGATTCGACATCTCGAGCCGGTGCATGTGAAAAAAAATTGCTTGCTATGCGGATATTGCGAATCGATTTGCCCTACGCATGCTATCGCAATGCTGTCTTCAGGCCCGATGCGAAATTCGTCTTTGTGCGACTACTGTTTTCGATGTGTTAGATTGTGTCCGAAGCGCTGTTGGATGCTAAAACTAAAATCAGCTAACTGACTCTGGATTTTTTTGCTGTTCTCTTGTTCTTTTGGGTTTTCTTTTTGAGTTCAAAAATTGCGATCGCTTCCATTTCCACCAAAAGCTCGGGTCGGCATAGCCTTGCTTCCACACAAGTGCTTGCCGGAAACACCTTCAATCCGATCTTCTTGAAGTATTGCATCCTAAGATTTGCCAATTCTTGATAATCGCGATCAATATCACGCAGATAAAATGTCGTCCGAACCGCATCGCGCCACGAAGCGCCTTCGACTTTAAGCAAAGCATCGACATTATTGAACATTCTGAAGGATTGTTTTGAAAGATCCCCGATATGAACGGATTTGCCTTCCTCGTTTACGCTGGCCGTTCCTGAGATAAACAGAATTACAATGTTTCCTATTTCAACCCTGGTGCCGCGAGAAAATGGAACCGGGTTTTGATAGTGAAATGCCTCATTCAAGTGAGAAGGCGCCGAAATCGGCTTTGCTTTCATCATTCCTCCATAAAATAAAAAACCAGCCCGCTGCCGGGCATAAACCCTATGATCCAGAAGGAATCATGTCAAGAAAGAATATTACGAATTTATTAATCAAGTTATCTTTGAGCTATTTTTCATTACTTGATTCAATTCGTTCAGCACATCATCGACGCTTATCAAGGCCATGCAATCGACTGTGCGACAAAGCTTGATATATCCGAAAATGGAACAAGGCCTGCACGGGATTTTCACGTGAACTGATGCATGTCTATCGGATTTAGCTCCCCATTTTCGCTCGTCGGATGGGCCGAACAAAACTACCGATGGCACATTCAAAGCAATGGCCAGATGGCTGGAGCCCGTATCGGTACCCACGTATGCCTTGCATACGGCGAGCAATCCTGCCGTATCTGCAAAACTGGTTTCTCCGACTATCGAGGTCACCCGCGCCGGATTGGATCCTGCCAATAAAGTCTGCGCGGTTTTATATCCATCGGATCCGCCGATTAATACGACGGAATAATCCATCTTTTCCGTCAACGCATGAATCAATTCGAGAAACTTTGAATTTCCCCATTGCTTTTCGCGTATCGCTGCGTGGGGAAAAACCGCGATCACAGGGCGGTCGGGCCATCCAACCTTATGCAATTTATCTTTAATGCGATCATGAAGGGGAAACTTAGAACGATCCAAAAAGCCCACAATCTCAAGGGGAGCGGCGGCTGTTCCTATAAGGGGTTCAACCAGTTTGTCAAAAACCTGCACTTCGCTGAGATCCATCGGATAATCGATTAAATGAGTGTAACATTCGTTCCGTGCCGGGGTAATTTTGAATCCGATCCGTACCATGGCGCCCGAAATCAGGCAAAATAAAGCGGATGCATAATGAAACTGCTCTGAATCCACAACCGCGTCATAGCGCCGCCGCCATAAACGCCATAAAAATCGAATCGGATTGGCATCGTAAGCCATAATCTCATCAAAGGCGCCGGACATTATCGCTGCTTGTTCATTGCGACGTTCGCAGGCCAAGGTAATTTTCACTCCCGGAAGAACCTTTTTTACCCGACTCACTGATGGCAGGACCAGCAATAGATCTCCCAAACCACCGGGCCTGATAAATAGAATACTTTGAAGTCGCTCCCTATGAACATGTGTAAAAGGAGGTCCGCTGGTGGCCCAAAAATGCCTTCTTTTCCTTTTCGATAGACTTTGCGCCATACAATGATAGCAATAATCGCAAGTAAAGATAGACTACTTATGACGCGGCCCAATATGTCCGAACTCGTCGATCCGTAATAAACGGTTACCTTACTTTCGGTCGGGTAAACCAATATGAAATTCGGGCTCACATGATAAGGACCTTTGGCTCCTTTGGCTTTCCAATTCGGGAAATAAGAAACATTGATTATATGAGGTTCACCAATGCAATTGGTGGTAAATGCAATTTGATCATCACCAAAATTCTTTACTTCTATATTGCATTCTTTGGATACCGGCTGCATAAGTTGAGACGGTTCGGTAAGCGGTCCGTTGCGATCCAGGCCGAATTTTAGGCCTTCAACCGGATTGCCAAGTTCATCGACGATCGCAGCTCGTAAAAACGCTCCTCCGGTGCCTTGCTGGAGCTTGAAAACAAGATCGTTTCGGCCTCGTTGTAATGTGACATTGTAAGGCTTCATATCCTTCCATCCAATCACATAATCGCCCTCAAAAATTTTTCGGCCGTTTAACAAAATTCTTGCGCCGTCGTCGTGGCCGGCCAGCAACTTTGCTTTTACCGATTGATCGCTAAAAAGCGATGCATAACAGTAAATCACAAAATCATGCGAGGGATTGAAAAGTCCATCGACAAAAAACGCACTCCGCCTTATTGCAGGAAACCATTTTTTCCCTTGGATGGTTATAGGATTTGCGGGATTTAACTCGCTTTCATCATCCTCTTCAATCCCTTTCGGCAAAAATTGAATCGGATTTTTCAAATCATGCTCATGATAGAAAGGCCCTATTAGACTCCATGCCGGAATTTCTGTTTTATCCGGCCTGTTTTCAACGACAAGCCCGAAAAATTGTTTTTCTGTAATCAGGGGGATTCCAGGGGGGTTCGATTCATTAGACTTGACGAATACAACGGGTTTACTAAGGAGGGCCGGCATGGAGAACCATTCAATGGCTCTTTCTTTCCATTTCGCGGTTCGCACGGCAATCGGTTTATATGCCGGGATGAAAATATTGGGACGCGGTCCGCCTTTTCGCTTGAACAATTTATGGACGCCGGTTTGGAACACTGGTTCCCAATTTGGAGATTCGTCCAATGCATTTTGCAATCGTTTAGAACAGGCTGCAACGTGGCTTACTGAAAACAAATCCAAATGCAGTTGGGCAATCTCGGGGTCTTGCGGCGGAGGATTGACGATTTTGGGAAAACCGGCGCAATTGTCCGACATTTCGCACTGGAGGATGTACGAAAACATTGAGCCTGTCGCTGAATTTACTATGCCACCCTCGATAATGGGTTTCTTTGCGACAGTCGGCATGGATTCAAAAATTCGGTCCGATCCAAAACGCTTGTTTCCAGTGCATAGATCGTTTGAAAGCCTTCCAGGAGTGCCTTTGACTTCATCAATCAATTTTTTCAAAGCCGGATAAGCTCGCTTGTGTTCCATTCCTTCATTGTTCCATTTAAACCAACCGGTGAACGGCTGCATTTTGGGCATGATGAAGTAACAAACAATGGCGGCGATTCCGATCAAAGCAATTTTATTGAAAGGAAACTTACTTAAAATGAACGAGACCCCGCATCCGGCAAGGATTAGATAGGCATAAAAAATAAACGGCCAAAACCGGATATTGCAGAAACTCGCATTGATTCTTCCTCCCACAAACCACATGATGCTTGACAACACCAGCATCACAGCCATCATTCCGATAAAACGAACTCGTTTGATAGCGCCTTCAATCATCGCCCATAGTGCAAGCGGAGCCAGATAAGGGGCATATTTCGGAAAAGTCTTAAGCAATTTTTCTTCCCAATCGCCGCCAAATTCGACTGACCAGGAATTTTTAAGGAACAGCGGAACCAGCCAGAAGGCGACCAAGCCGGCAGCCAAAGAAAATGGGATGATATAATAAATAAGTTTGGTGCGGATATGCCGTCCGAAAAAAGCCAAAGTAATTCCCAAAACAAGAGCTGCGATCAGCGTAGTGAAAAAATGAGAGGCAAAAAGAAGGAAAATGGCAAAAACGCTTGTCAAACGAAATCGATTTGCCTCAAGGTCGCTCAAAACCATACCCAAGACCAAAACAAATATGCAAAAGCTCCATGAATTGCTTATCATGCCCGCCAGCGTGGAAGCTAAATTAACCCCCCACATTACATGGGTATCAGCCAGAAGAAACGGAACCGAAGCGACGGCACAAGCCAGAGGGGCCGGCTCCGGAGCATCAGATTGCCTGACCCCGAAAAAGACAAAAATAGGCAAGAGAAAAAATCCGGCGATGGAAACGAGCTTGAAGGCAATATTTAGCGGAATGATTAATCCCAATAACACTGCGACAAGATATGGAAGAAAGAAATAATATTGAAACATCGGAAATCCGCACCAGAACCCTTGAGCCCATGAAACGATAGAGAAACTTTTTTTCAACGAATCCCGGAGGTGCGAGACGAGATAATTATGAGCCGGAACATCACCGCCCGTCGGTGTCGTGTTTTCAAAAAGAAGTTTAAGATCGAAAGGCGTCATCAAGAAAATAACGAGCGCCGCCACTGCTAAAAATTCGAGAGCCAGCAAAATTCCCTGAGGTCGTTTTATTGAATTCATCGAGTTGAACTATGCTTGCGACGTTTGTTTACGAGAGAAAAAATCTGAAGAGCTGCAAATGCTCCGATCAGAGCGGCCGCTACAATAATAAGAATCGTCTTTGTTCCCACTTCTTTTGTGCCGCTCATCACCCTATACGGAGTCACTGCGACAAGGCTCGAATGGCGTACATCATCTTCATATTCGATGACCGCATAAATAGGGTATGTCGCGCCAGGCAGCGCCGAAAAATTTGAGACATTGATTCGAAACGTCTTAATTTCGTAAGGGCTCAACTCAATTTTCAATTGCGCCGGTTCGACATTCAACTCTTTTGCTGCGACTATTTTTAAACTGATTTGTTTTCTAAACGAATCCAGATTCTTCAAAGTCAAGTCCAAGTACTTTCCGCTTTTTTTACCCTCAATCTTTGCCATTATCTGAGTGGTCGACTGAGCCCCTGCTTCCAGGCTCGCAATGGTAACAGCAGAAAACGGATACATATTCAGGTCTGCAAACTCTGTAAGTATAACAACGGGATATCGACCCTGCTTTTCCGGAAGCTTTTCAAATGAGATAGAGGTCGTTTCATGCCCGCCTGCCGCAATTTGCGGCCAAGTAGTTGAAGAGACTTTTTGATCCAAAAGCTCGGCTATCACCCGAACGTTGGCGGCTGCTTCATCCCCCGAATTGCGAACCGTGACCTCTAAGACCGGCTTTCCTTCAACCATTTTTGTATTAGTCGTCGTTTGGATTGAGATGGTACCGGCGAAAGATGTCCCCCAGATAAGGAACATGAACAAACAAACCGCCAAAACGATTCTGGAACCGGTCATACTTTCTCCTTCGATGATTAAGAAATTTGCCCGAAATGTTAATAAATCACCTCAACTAAAGCAAGAATGGAAAGTTTCAAGGTTTTTATCAAAATAAAAATTATGCCTTCCGTAACATGTTTCACATACAAATATTGAGTAAATGTTTAAAAGGAAATGCATAATCTGATCAGTAAAAATCGTACAGGGTGGGTCAGATGGGTCTTAAAGAAAAAATTATCTCTTACCGGCATGAACACTTTGGCGGCATCCTCATGATTGAACAGCCCAAAGCGTTGGTCTATGTCGATCATGAATGTATGCGATCATTGGGGCTGGGCGAACATCCTATTTGGGAATCAAATTTAATGCGTCTTTCCGGTCCAACGGAAGCCAAACTTATGCTTTCCGACTCAAGCCAAAGCGGCTGTTTCTTTTGTTTGACGGATATCAATAATAAAAAATATTGCAGTGAAACCGGGTACGAGGAAATGAAAAATATCGTACAAAATCTTGCCAGGTCCAAGGTCTTTTTTGTGCTTATAGAAGGAGGAGACTGCCTAACGCTTCCATGGCTTTTTGATTTGGTAAGAGATATTAGAAGTCATAGAATGCTTGCGACTCTTACAACCTCCGGCACTTATATAACTCCTGAAATTGCAAAAGAATGCAGAGAATTCGAGCGAATCTGGTTGTATTTAGATGTCCAGAATGATCAGGCATTGCCAATGAGAAAAAGAAATGATGTCATCGAAGCAACGAACAAAGCGATCAAAATGCTTCAGGTGATGAAGTGTCAAGTCGGCATTACGTTTGTTGTCACTCGAAACAATTTTCACTTGATGTTTTCATTAGCCGAATTCGCCTTCAAAACCGGGGTCGACCAGGTTGAATTGAGGCGCATCAAGCCATCCGGTCGCACAAAGGAATCATATTATTCACTTTGCCTTACTCCTGAACAATCCGATGCCCTGTTGCCTTCGGCATATCACGCTATGAGTACTTTCGGCATTAAATTGAAGCTCGACTGCTCTTTTGGCCCCATGATTTTTTCTCATGCTCCGAACATTGACCAAATGGAGATTTTCGACATCACCGGGTGCATTGGAGGAGAATCGAGTATCGGAATATGGTCCAATGGAGAAGTTCGTGCATGCAACTACCTAGACATTCAAGGTTATGATTTTAAGGAATTACAGACTTGGTGGAACAATCCTGAGTCATTCCCGATAATCCGAGAATGGCGCTTGATGGCTCAACCTCCCTGTGACATCTGCAATTATTTCACTCTATGTCGCGGCGGTTGCCGCTCGGTATCTTCATTTGTTCTGGGTGATCCGGAAGAACCTGATCCGGAATGCCCGATCGTTCACAAATATAGATCTCAAATTTTCTGATTGCCCTCTTCCATCAATAATTTGCTATGGTAAGATTCGCTTCAAAATTATATGGTAGGGTCTAATGATACAAAAAGCGGCACTAATTCTAATGGTCATTGGGGCGTTATTTTTTATTTCATGTTCAACACCAAAAGAAAATTCCGTTTCCTTTGAAAATCCCGGCCGGGATTTGGGCGGTCCTTCTGAGCCTACCGGAGACGATGATTCGGCCTTAGAAGAAACATCATTGAAATCCTATCTTTTTTCCATCGATTTAAATCAGAAAGTGACCAACCTTTCTATTCCGGTTTATGACTTAAATAGCGAAGTCAGGTCGATTGCCTATGATAATTCTGATGACTCGTTTTGGGTTTTGGGACGAAATCATTCCGCTGCTTTTTTATGGCACTATTCCGATGAACTGCCCAAAGCCGTGGGATTGCCTAGTTGGTTGAGCGGCTCTCAACCACGCGGACTATGCTATTACGGCAAGAATTCCGGTGCAATTGTCGGTGAGGGATTCGTAGTTTCTTTTAATTCATCAGATTATTCTCAGTTGCCGTTTCGTTTTGAAGATATCGGATTTGCCTGCGCATATATATCCGAAGATACTATTTTGGTTGCAGGAGAATCCGATGAAAAACCAGCCATATGGAGGTTTGAACTTTCCACTCAAAACGGTTCCGAAGAAATAATCGAAGAGGACTTTATTAAAGGGTCGTTAATTTCCATATCTTCATTTGGTCAATCTTCTTTTGCGTGCGGATATTCGGCAGAAGAAGATACACAGCGCGGAATATTGCTTTCCAGAACTGATAGAAATAATTGGGTCTCAATTGCGCTGCCAAATTTTCAATCTCAGTTTACCCTTGCGAGCGTAATTATGGACGATTTCAAAAAGGGATGGACTACAGGCTATGCAGATAAAACACAAGAGCCGCTTTTGTTTCAAATTGAGAGCGACATGGCAACTCCAATAGCGGTAAATGTACCGGGCTATAGCTCGCCAATTCAACCCTACGCAGCGGCTTCATCAGGTAACGTTTTGGCATTAGCAGGATCAATGAATATGGGCGAACAACCATTCATCGCCTTTATGACGGGCGGCATCTGGCAAGCTGTACCGATCATGAATATTTCGCCCTTAGAGTCTGAAAACTTTTTGCTGAATCAATCGGCGATTTCTTCTATAATATCCACATCTGAAGGCTTTGTGGCGGTACTCACACTTGAATTCTCGCCAAAATAGTCGACAATTTATTGATAATGAGATGTGATACAACGTTTTAAAATTAACGGATGGAGCACATAGTGCGTTGGTCTTGGAGATTTTTTTTATTATCCCTTTTAATTTTGGGATTAGCCCATCTTTTCTTCACTACTTTAGGACCGGTGGATGATGCATATATTACCTGCCGATATGCTTGGAATCTGGCCCAAACAGGTCATATCGAATTTAATCCCGGCGAAAGGGTCGAGGGTTGCACCGCTTTCGCCATGATGATCCTTTTGACCCCTTTTGCCTTATTAAAGATTAGAGGATTAATCGTCGTCGCTCAAGTTTTGGGCGTGCTTGCATGGGCTGCGGCATCAACGCTTGCATGGGGTTTTATTCGAAGCAAATATTCCGAATCAATCAGCACTCGCGAATATATTTTCGGCGGAATCCTCATCGCGACCTGGATGCCTTGGGCGTGGTCCTGGTCCGGAATGGAGACAACGCTCATTGCAGCGGCATGGTTATTGACGTTATTGCTTCACTTGCGGGAACAAGAAAGAAATTTGCTACCGATCGGATCGGCCCTGATGGCTGTATGTTGCGGGCTGTTGCGACCTGATGGAATTATGATTGCCGCTGTCATCGGGATTTCAATCCTGTTTCCAATCAATGTTCAATCAATTAAACGTGCAGCTATTTTCTCGGCTATCGTTGTCGGACTATTCGGTTCTTATTGGCTTTGGAGATGGCATTATTTCGGTTATCCGTTTCCGAACACTTTTTATGCCAAGGTCTCGTACGGAGGAATGAAATTAAGGAATACCGGGCTAAGTTATTTGCTAAAAGGTATGTTTAATTCCGGCATATGGTTGCTATGGATATTTATGACGCCCATTTATTTATTGAGAAAAAAGACCGCCCCTCGTTGGTACTGGCTCTTTTTAGGAGCGGTACTAATAAACTGGGCGGCTGTTATTTATATGGGAGGAGATTTTTATTCCTTCAATCGGTTTTTACTGCCTTCATATATCCCTTCCGTTTTGTCATTATGGTTCATGTTTCAATCTAAAGCCAAATCCAATTTGCCGAAACAAAAGCACTTTGTGGCTGCAACCTTTTTATTGATAGCTCTCAATTTGTGGTCTTTCGGTTTTATGTTTTACGGACCGCTTTTCAAATTTGTCGTGACCAACACAACGACTTGGCAGGCTCTTGGAGAAAAACTACGCGCCAATGTCCCCAAGGGCAGCAAGTTGGCCACATTGCCGATAGGCGCTCTCGGATATTTTTCAGATCTTACTATCATAGACTTGGTGGGGTTGGTTGACACCCATATCGCACATAGAAAAGTGCCCACAGGCCGAAGATTGGTCGGCCATGAAAAACATGATTCAGATTACGTTTTAGATAGAAAGCCTGAAATGATTTTTACATGGCCTTCATTGTTCGAATATACGGAGGATTCCGCAAAACGATATTCGGCTTCCTATATCGGAACCTCGGCGCAGAGCGACTTGCTCCATCATTCAAGGCTGAAAACGGAATATGATATGGTGAAAATTAAAGTGAATCGCTTATATGCTTTCGGTTATCTTCGCAAAGACCTGATTGGAAAACCCGGTTGGACTGTTTTTCAGCCTATCGATCCCCAAATGGCAAAAATCCTTCAAGGATTTTAGTATGGCGTTTCGCCCCGATCTGATCTTGCTTCACCCCCCGAGCGTCTACGATTTTCGTAAAATACCATCTCTTCTCGGCCCGGTTTCAGATGTCATTCCAAGCAAACCGATTTTCGAAATGTATCCAATAGGTTTTACTTCAATCGTTGAGCACTTGCTTATTAAAGGATTCGAAACCCGTATTATAAATTTGGCATATCGTATGTTGCGGGACGAAACCTTCAATGCCGAAAAATTGATTCGAAAATTAGATGCATATTTGTTCGGCATCGATCTACATTGGCTTCCGCATGCTCACGGAAGCCTTGAAATCGCTTCATTGGTAAAGAAGCATCATCCAAGCCGGCCGGTCGTAATGGGCGGTATTGCATCGACATATTTTCATCGAGAACTCATCCGATTTCCCCAAGTCGATTTTGTCATTAGAGGTGATAGCGCAGAAGTGCCGATTTCTTTACTTTTATCGGCTATAAAAAAGGGGAAAGATGAGAATGCTTTAAAGGAGATACCGAACCTTACATGGAAAGACAAAAGCGGGCAAGTACACTTTAATGAATTGGCTTATCTTCCAACTTCGCTTCACTCATTTACGAATAATTATCTCAACATGTTTCGAATGGCCATGAAATATACGGATATTCAATCCATGATCCCATTTTCAGGTTGGTGGACTTATCCCATTACGGCCATAATGACCTGCCGCGGTTGCACTGAACGCTGTGTCATTTGCGGCGCCTCCGCTCCTGCCTTTGCCGAATATGGGTGCAGAAAAGCACCTGCTTTCCGACCTCCGGATCTATTGGCGCAGGATGTGGTCAACATCAGTCGGTATACCAATGGGCCTATCTTCATCGTCGGCGATTTGCGGCAGGCAGGAATGGATTATGTCGAAGACTTTTTTAAGTCTTTAGAAACCCATGTTATTCGCAATCATGTGATTATCGAACTATTCAAGGCTGCATCTCGGGAATATCTTGAACGGGTCGCAAAAATATTTCCAAATTTCAATATCGAAATGAGCCCCGAATCTCACGATGAGAAAGTGAGAAAAGCTTGCGGTAAAACTTATTCCAACCAAGACGTGACCCAAGCTCTTTCTGATTCTTTATCTTTAGGTTGCCATAAATTCGATCTGTTTTTCATGACCGGCATGCCTTATCAAAATTACGAAAGCGTGCTCGAAACGATCAAATGGTGCGAAGAACTTATGAAAAGGCATGACCGCAGGGTGAATTTATTCATATCGCCTTTGGCTCCTTTTTTAGATCCCGGAAGTCTGGGATTCGAGCAAGCGGAAAAGTCGGGATATAAGATATTGTTTCGTGATCTGGAATCACATCGAAGAGCCCTTATCGCGCCAAGCTGGAAATATACATTGAACTATGAAACTCAATGGATGGACCGGGATCAAATCGTTCTTTCTACTTACCATGCAGCTCGGTCTCTTAACGCTGCAAAACTTCGCCACGGTTATCTGTCTCGCGAGGAATCTGAACGTGTCGATTCTAGGATCGCCGCCGCTCTGGAAATGCATGAAGAAATCGATCGTGCAATGGCATTGGATAGCGAAGATCGAGAAAATGCATTATTGGCTTTACGACCCAAGTTGCGCGATCTTTCAGAAGACACCGTATGCTTAAAAAAGGAACTCAAATGGCCCGTTTTAATTAAAAACTTTAATTATTTTGCGATAGGCTGGGATATCTTGCTAAAAAGATAGAATCAATGAATCAGGACGACCAAACAGAGCAGAAAGAAAGTTCGACCATATCAGGTGGTCCTGCACCTAAACCAAAACTATCCCGCATTAAGTCGATCCTATTTTCGGTCCTTGCAAACCTTGCTATCTTAATCCTTATCGCTTTATCTGCAGAATTTTACCTTTCGCGCACTGCGGCCAAATTCGATATTGCCGTAATCCAAGCCAAATATCCTCGGATTCAGGATCGGGCCGGAAAAGTGGAGGCAGGCCGTAATCCTGATACTAAAATTCCGCATTCAATCATATATGACCAATATGGTCTCTATGACAGTACAACCTTGAGACAACCCCCGGCAAAAGATGTATTTCGGATTGCGTTGTTTGGCGATAGTTTTGTGGAAAATTTAGGTCTTTCGTGGGATGAAGGGTTAGCGGCTCAACTGGAAAAATGTCTTAGAAGGGATGGTTTCAACATTGAAGTCATTAATGCCGGATTCAGCGGAATAGGCTCAGTCAGGGAATTGGAACTAATGCATGAATTATTGCCGCAACTTCACCCCAATCTCGCTCTACTAAATTGGTTCAATAATGATTTGCTGGAAAATCTCAACGAACAATATTCCAAATCGCCTCCAAAAATAAATTTCCTTGCGCGATCCTATTTATATAATTTTTTCAACTACAAGATAAATAATCTCGAATATGAAACTTTCAAGAGTTTGTATTCGATATTTTTTATTCATGGAGAAATGGAAAAGAACACTAAAATTGAATTGGATATTACCAAACAAGTATTCGATCAGATGCAAAAACTTAGTAGCCGATATCAGTGCCGCTTTGGGGTTGTTACGGTTCCAAATGCAATTTCATTCTCCGAAATCACAACCAAAGAAGCTTATGCGGATATTTGCGCACGAACCGGTAAAAAATTAAAGGATTTCCGTCCGGGACAGCCTTATTACTTCATCGCTAAAATAGCGATGGATCAAAATATTCCGGTGTATCCGTTTTTGTTTAATGATTTTAAAAGAATACTATCTCAAGTCCCTCCCCAAACCATGGAAGCCAGACAGTTGCTGTTTTTTGCTTCCGATCCTCATTGGAATGAGAAAGGATGTGCATTTGCCGCCGAAGCCATTTGCGTATGGCTGCAAACTAATAATCTATTGATAAATGAATCTGCTAAGGCCGATTGATAGACAGTGATTTAAAAATGTCTTTCTTTTTTAATTGATCAGCGGGGATTTCTTCAGTAACATACGTCGATTTTAATTGGAGGTTTTTTTGCCTACCGCGATTATTCTTCCTATATTTAACGAAGAAAAAATTCTTTTAGAACTGATAGATTTGATCGCCAGAACTATGCATGACAAGATCTACCGAATTCTTGCGGTTGATGACGGAAGCACAGACCAAAGCACTGATATTTTACGCGAACTCTCTAAAAAATATCCGATAGAAATCACCCATTTCGGAGAAAATCGAGGCATTCGCGCCGTATTCTTTGAGGGATTACGGCGGGTTCTTACTTGGAAAGATTTCAACGATAACGATCCGATCTTCATTATGGAATCGGATGGAACAAGTGATCCGAATCTGCTTGTCCCTATGATCGATCGGATTGAAAAAGGCGCTGCTGTCGTCATAGCTTCCAGAATGACTGCGGGAGGCAAATATGAAGGATTCCCACCATACCGCCGGTGGCTTAGCGTGATCGGCAATGCCTTACTTGCTTTAAGATATCAAGAATACAGTGTGAAAGATTTTACGATCTTTTTCAGGTGCTATCGTCGAAGCGTGGTCGAAAAACTATTATCGCTTGTCCGAGAAGAAGATTTTGAATCGTCCGGTTTTGCAGTAAATGTGGAAATTCTTCTTATGATTTTGCAGTTTACATCAGACGTCGAAGAAATCCCCCACGTTTATAAGTATTCCTTAAAACAATCCAAGTCCAAAAACTCTTTGTTGGTCTCATTCATTCAAACTTTTTCTTTGTTGATGAAAGATCCCGGAAAATTAATCAGGAAAAGATTGCTATCACTCTCCTCACCAAAATAGTGATCTGGCTGAGAGACTTGATCTCTTTTGCGATTCCCCAAAGTATCTTCGGCCTAAGATAGAAACGCAAATATGCTTTACGTATTAACCAGCGCAGTTGTTTGTCGCGTATCTTCGGATGCTGAAAACTAATTGAATGGATATAAAGCTTATTGTAGTCGATTTCCCGAATTCTTCCGTTTTCCTTCAGTTCATAGTAAATCTGACTGCCGGGGAAAGGTGAATAATTAAAGTAGTTGGCGCGATCTATGGGTAATGAACAAGATTCGTCTATTGTAGCTTGGACATCGCTTTCCTCTTCGGTCGGATATCCCAAAATGAAAAAACCTGTGAGTCGTATCTTTGAATTCGCTTTGATCATCCGAATTTTTTCACGAAGAGTTTGCTGATCAACCTTTTTATTTAAATCATCTAATATTCTCGGACTTCCCGACTCAATACCCACTGCAAGCGAATAGCATCCGGATCTTTCCATGGCCCGCACCATTTCAGAATCCAACGAATCAAGCCTTACCCCATTCGTCGAAGCCCAGACGATTTTCGGGGAAAGAGAAGCCAAGCGCTCGAAGAGACCCATCGCGTGATTTCGATCTACTGTAAGCGCGTCATCAAGAAAATGAAATTCATGAATGTTATAGTTTTTCCGAATAAATAAAATCTCGTCGATGACATTTTGAGGATCTCTTTTTCGTATTCTTTTTCCCTGCATTTTTCCTGCGCCACAGAAGGAACAAGGATACGGGCAACCGCGCGTTGTAATAATTGGGCAGCAGCGCGGTTCTCTGCTAAAAATGCCATTTGGCATAAGCGGATAAGTTTGGGGCTGAAGCAAATCCCAAGCAGGCCACGGATATTGGTTTAGATCATTTAAAAATTGTTGGGGCGTTTGAAATACATTCCCGTTATCTCTATAACCAATTCCAGGGATATTGGAAAGCTGATCCCGCGTGATATCCGGCGATGATTCCAGAAGATCCAAATATTTAGAAAATCCAATCTCCGCCTCTCCAAGAAAGGCTATATCCGCTTCACGAATTTCATTTAAAGTCGAAACGGGTTCAAAAGTAGGATGGGGTCCGCCCAATACAAGTTTAGCTTTTGGCTTGATATTTTTTATTAACCGAATTACTTCAAATGCGGTATTAAAAGCTGAGCTATATAAAGTGACGCCTGCTATATCAAAATGGGTGTTCTCTAAAGCTTGTCGCAGGGATAATCCATGTAATTTCTCTTTGGGGATATCAAGAATAGAAACCTGATGACGCTCGCGGATATAAGCGGCCAGATATCCTAATCCGATAGGCGGGATGATAATCAGATTATGTCCGGGGGGATTTCCCGGATTGATAAACAGTACTTTCATGTGCATC
>Ga0315282_10007539_pt1 | contig 17817 bp, 13 predicted proteins | sample YL17G07_20_MG_FD_203693 | JGI IMG/M metagenome (GOLD analysis project Ga0315282, IMG submission 203693) | Sediment microbial communities from Yellowstone Lake, YNP, Wyoming, USA - YL17G07_20 | ecosystem: Environmental > Aquatic > Freshwater > Lake > Sediment | place: USA: Wyoming | collected... | reverse complement strand
AAAAAATCTGGCAATACCATTTTGAGGGATATCGATAGTTAAAACCTTTTTGAATAAACGATATGTCCGGTTTTGTGTTCCCCATGTCCAGTTTTAAAAGTTACGTAACAGGACAATTGAAATTGGTAATAAAATAAGGATAATGTTAAGAACTTTTTCTGCCATTTTTTCCTGATGTTTAAATTCTATCTGGATGAATGATTTGATGTCAATACCAAAGCGTCATTTAGCTCTGAAACTATTCTCTTGATCGGGGATAGGTAGCTTGATGATGTGATGCACCTCCCCCGGGGGTCTATTTTGTGATAGATTTCCCGTGAGAACACAAAAATTTTTTTAGGAATATCGAGGAATTCGGGGACACGATATCCTGTCCCCTATTAATAAATGCGAGCGATGGGGAGCAGGATGCACGAGGGGTGAGCCGCGTCGTAATGGACGCGGTTCGTCGCAACGCGTGTCTCGGAATCAAGCCTGAGCCGTTTGCCGGTGTTGGAATTCGGTTCAAACCGCGGATCGCGGCGCTCGAACCGGATTTCGCCGAGCTCAACAAGCTCGATTGCCTAGGTATCATCGTCACGGCCAAGGGTGAGCGCTACGATTTTGTGTCCCGTTTCTTCGCCCCGCGGGCCGGAATTCCCGAGGACCCTGTCACCGGCTCGGCGCACACGCTTCTCGTCCCCTTTTGGGCCAAGAGATTGAAGAAAAACGTCCTGCATGCCATCCAGGTTTCCACGCGCCGCGGCGAGCTTTTCCTCGAATACCTCGGAGAGCGCGTCTTGATCGGCGGCAGCACCGCGACGTTCTTTCAAGGCACGATCGAGATTTAGAAAAAAATCAGGCAAAGATGATGTTTTCGATCTCTTCGGGCGAATCCACCAAATAGGTCGGGTTCTTTCTCCGCAGAAGGTCTTTCCGATGGAATCCCCAGCTCACCGCGATCACGGAGATGTGGGCATTCTGACAGGCTTCGATGTCTCGCGTTTCGTCGCCGATGTAGATCACCTCATCCTTCCTCAGATCGTATTTCTTCAAGAGATGAAGCAAAGCCCGGGTCTTGCCGAAAAAGTTGGATTCGGCATGGATGAAGTCAAAAATATCCAGATGGCGCGCCCGGAGGAACTTCAGGACGTTCTCTCTTGAGTTCGAGGTCAGAATTCCAAGGCGAAACCCCCGGTTCTTAAGGCCGAGAATCAAATCCCGGATTCCCGGAAACAATTCCACCTGGTCGATCCTTTGATGGAGCTCTTTTTGCGTCCGCAACACCAACGAGGGCATTTTCACCAGGGGAATCTGGTATTTTTTCATGATGTCCCGATTGGACATGCCGCGCAGGTTTTCGACGTCTTTATCCGCCAGGGGCTGGATCTTGAATTCGTCCGCGTGCTCGTTGATGAGCCTGATGACGGCGGAGAGCGTGTCGGCGATCGTGCCGTCGAAATCGAAGATCAATGTAGGATAGAGCGGTCCCTGAGGCGCTAAGGCCGGAGTGTCTGTTCGTTCAGGCGCGATCGACATGCGTTCATCCCTTCGCGGAATTTTACCGTCTTGCTCCCTCCAAGTCAATCAAAAGACGCCGGGGTGACATTTACCGTTTGAAAGGGGACTGTTTGAAGAGGATTTAAAGTTTGCGACAGTCCACTTTCAAAATTTAGCTAACCTGAATTATTCATAAATTGAGCCGTTTCCTCGAGAAGAAAATTCGCGGATGGCGCCGAATTCAAGACGAGGGGGACACGATCCCAAATTCCGGAGAATTTGGGTCATGTCCCCGAATTCAGCGCCCGTCTACAAATCCACGACCGGGAGAGATAACGTAATTTATGAATAATTCAGACTGACAGCCATTCCGCACCTCTGGGATTCTGCCTTTGTATCCGCGGCCATTGCACGGCCGTTGCCTAAACCTACTTTATCGCGACACCCATCGTGTCTCGGTGGATATCAATCAGCGTTCTCATGTAGGGTCCGATTTCGTCGGGACTGTTGAAGCCGGCTTGGCGCGCGGCAGAATCCCGTTTTTCTTTGGGAATGTCGGCGCTCTCAGCCCAGTGTTTCAGATCACGGTAGCATCCGAGTGTAAACAGATCCCAGGTTGCTCCTTGATCGCGTACGAAAATCATGTTCTCCGGCCGACCCGTGCCGACCTGGTAGGCATTTTCCATCTCGCGTTCCTTGTACAGTTCCTCTTGCTTTCCCGGAAGCGCGATGAAGATTTCGATATGGTAGTAGGCTGTGCCGGCGAATGCTTTTTTCACTGTTTCGAGCGGAGGCCCCATCACGAAGATATCTTCCCGCCAGGCTGAACAGGCGTTGATTTTTTGAGTGAATTCGTTTTGAGAAGGAGAGGAAACCTCGCCGGCTTTCTTTCGCCGAGAAACCCTTTCTTTCGAATAACATTCGGTGTAGCTCCCCATGGGGAAGAGAAGCATAAGGTCCCATTGGTCGCCTTGCGTGTGACGCCACCAGAGAGGACGTTCGTCTCCCGATGCATCATATGCGGCCATCCGGCTTTTATAGAGGGCAATCAGATCAAGAAGCTTTCCCGGCGCTGCCCGGACAAATGTGGTTTTATACAAGGTGGGTTGCTCTGATGACGGCGGTGATCCTGCTGCCAAGCTGGCGCTAGATAAAAGGGCGTGGAGCATAAAGAAAGCCAAAATCATCGACATTTTCTTTAAACTATTTCTCATAAGGCCTCCTCGAATAAATCGGTGACGCTTAGTCAATTTCCCTAATATCATATCAGAATTAGGAAATTTGATAAGCGTCACTGCGGCTTTCTGGGGCTATTGTGAAGATTTTAAGGGGCTTAATCCCCGGCCGTCCGCTCTGGACAACCGGCAAACCAAAGCGTTCCCATTCTTGAGAGGATGGAGCGACTAGCGGATTTTCCCCCTCGCTAGCTCAGTCAGGACTCTAACCGCCTCATCGCCACCGATGTCTCCGATCGCTTCGACGGCTTCCTTTCGGACCCTGGGGTCGGCGTGGGTCTTGACCAGGGTGATGAGATAAGGAAGCCCGCCTTTCCGCGGCAGGTCCACGAGGGCGTGGATGGCCTCCTTCTGGACCTTGGCGTCCTTGTCCGCTGAGGAGATCTTTTCGAGGGCCTTGATCGTTTCGCCCGTCGCTTTGTTGGCTAACCCTTGGATGGCTTCGATCCGGATTTCAGAGTCTGCACCGTTCAAGGCGAGCGAGATCAGGGCATCGACGGCCGCCGGGAGCTCCATCTCGACCAGGCCCGAGACGGCCCGCTCCCGGACTTCTCTGGAGGGGTCGCCTTTGATCGCCTTCAATAGGATTTCGAGCGCCTTGAGGTCGCTCTGCTCACCCAGGCACTCGGCGGCCTCGGCCCGGATCTCTTCGGACTCTTTGCCGGCCAAAATCCGCTCGGCGAACGGCACGACGATCGGGACATTCCGGTGAAGCCCGATAGCCCGGAGGACGGAAAGCTTGTCTTCTTGCGTCCCGGCTTTGCCATAGAGCGGTATGAGACAACCGAGGCTTTCCGTATCCGCGGCCATCCCGACCCAAATGAACGGGAGGTCGTCGAAATCAAACGGACACGAGAGGTTGCTTATCCGGATATCCGGCGGGAAAGCCGTTTCCGACGATGTCGTCCGAAGTAGAATCGCGATTTCCTTGATCACACGCCGCTCGGGCTCCTCCGCGATCCGAAGCGCCGCCTGGGCCCGTGCTGCCGACGGCATCACCGCCGCGGTTCCGCGGACCGCCTGGTCCTGATTGACCCTCTTCTCGAGCGGGGTTTTCCGGCCGTTAATGAGGTCGTCCAGCGTAAGAAGTCTCCCAGCCTGGTCGCCCGGGTACCAGCCCATGGTCGACCTTTCCCCCATAAGGCGGCGGATGCCGAAGCCGACCCAGAATCCCCTGGTCCAGCCGTTCGCCTTCGCCTCGCCGCGGGCCCAGGCGATCCGTTCGGCCACCGGGCCCGATGGGCCGGGATGGAGAAGGACCTGGACGGGCGCCGCCCCGCGGGCCGCTTCCACACCATGAATCGATACCGATGCCGCACCCACGATAAAGCAGACGCCCGCCAGGGCGCCCGCGAACCATCTTCGGGAAGCCATGACCGATCTCACGCGCACCGCTCGACCGCGTCTTTCTTACTCTTTAGCAGGTCCAGAAGGGCCTGCCGGGCTTTGGGCGTCTTGAGCTCGCCGAGCGCCGAGACGGCTGCGGTCCGCACGTCGACCTCAGGATCGGTTTTGGCCGCTTCGAGAAGAATAGGGACGGCTTCGTCACTCTCGGACGATCCCAGGGCATCGACGATCTTTTCCCGCCACTCGGGGTCTTTTTCCTCCTTGAGGATCTTACCCAGGGATTTGAGCGCGGCCGGGTCTCTCTTGTCGGCGAGTTGGTCGAGCACCGCCTCCCGGGCTTCGGGGAACTTGGCCCGCCGGAAAACGTCGCCGAGAACAGCGGCCTTGTCCAGTTCCTCTATGTCGGCTAGGGCATTGACGGCCGCTCTGGCCAGGTCCTCGTTCGCCCCGCCCACCGAAACGGTGACAAGCGTGGCCTGGGCTTCTGTCCCGCCGATCTCAGCGATCGCCCTAAGAACCTCTTCCTGAAACTCGACGTCCTTGGCTGCGGCCAGGATTTCTTTCAGGCTGGCGAGGCTACTCGGGCTCCTGTTCTCCGCGATCATCAAGGTCGCGGTTTTCCGGATTTCCTGGTCGGGGTCCTTCAGGGCGAGTTCGCGGAGAACCGGGCTTGCCTTGATCCTCTCCTCTTCCGCCAGGGCGTTAAGGGCGCGGCGCCGGACTTCGCTATCCTTGGCCTCCTTCACGATCTGGAGAAGCGCTTCCATCCGGCCGGGCTGCTCCATGTCGCTCAGACCATCCACGGCGAGGCGGGCCAACTCAGGATTCCCGGCCGACAGGGCGATCTGTTTCAGGAATGGAACGAGACTGGGGTCTTCGAAATCGGCCAGGCCCTTGAGCGCCGTGCGGCGGAGGGGTAGTTCTGCGGCGTTCACGGCCGCGTCCTTGAGAACAGGGAGCGCTTCCGGCCGCTTGGTTTCGGCGAGGGCCGCCAGAGCCCGCCGCCGCAACTCGGGCGAGGCGTCGGAGCGGGCGATCTCTATGATCTTCTGGACCGCCTTGGGGCTCTCGAACTCACCCAGGACATGAATGATCCTGGAGCGAAGTTTGCCGTCCCCGCTCTGGCTGTAGAGGTCGAAGAGGCTCTGGAGGGCGTTGTCGTCGCCGACGTCGCCCAGGGCTTCCAGAGCCGCCAGCATGATCTCGTCGTCGCTCGACTTGTCCATGGCCTTCACGATCGCCTGGTATTCGGGCTTGCCCCGCTCGGCCAGCGCCTCGGCGATCTCGATCATTTTCGTCCGGGCGTCATCGGCCCACTCGCTCGCGGGGAAGGCGGCGATGAATTCCTGATAGCACTTGAAAACAGCGACTCGGGAGTTGCTCGTCTCTTCCAGGACGTAGCATTTCCAGAAGCGGGCGTCGTCGGTCCAAGAGCTCTTGGGGTAGGCTTGGAGGAATTCGTCCAAAACTTTGGCGGCTTTATCCCATTCCTCTTCCATGATCAAGCTGTAGGCCGCCTGAAACTTCTTGGCCTCGTCTGTCTGCGCCTCGGCCGGCACGGCCGCCGGCAAAACCCGGACCGCGGCGGAGACCGCGAGCGCGGAATCCGCCCGTGCGGAGAAGACGTTGTCCGGCCCCAGCGCCAGAACCGCTGCGAAAACAGCCCCGAGCCCGAGGAATGTCATACGTTTCTTCATGGTTGTTCTCCTTATGTGAATTGCATGCATTTGTGAATTCATATCATTCCGAGAGAGGCAAAGAATCTCCCCCTTGTCTCCTAAGCAAAAGATCGCCCGTTTTGCTCGACATGACTCGCTCAACGACAATTATCATTTTCCCATGATGGATCAGGCTGCCGGGCCGGACTTGGCGGGTTTCCGTTTCGGGTCCGAAGGTCGCGCCGCAGCCCCTCCCATTTCGGACGAGCGTCGCATCTCGCTCAGGTTGATCTTGAAGAGGACGTCCTTGCTCTCGATTCCGGACTTGATGATTTCGACAGCGGAGAGGTCGGTCTCGGACTTGAGATTGGCGATCTGGATGAGGATTATTTCGAGATCGGAGACGAGGCGTTCAAGCCGGCGGTCCGAGGCCCGGAGCTCTTTTTTCAGGACTGCGGCTTCCTTCACCAGCTCCTCCGAAGTTTTTTTCTGGAGAGGCAGGTTGAGGCTAAAGAGGTCGCTCGCCTGGGGGTCGTAGTTGACCACGGCAAGGAGTAGGACTTTGGAGCGATCCAAGTAGCGGGACGCCCGGGCGGCGAGAGGCGCAACGGCCGCGGCCGTTGTAACGGAAAGGCCGGCGGCGGGCGAAGACTTGGAAATAGCAGCAGAGCGGGCGAGGTCTGCGGTGGGGCGGAAAAACGTCCGGCCGATGAAGATCCCCGTCGCGAAAAGCAATACGGCCCCGGCGGCGCCGAACGTCCAGCGCGGGACGAGGCGCGTGCGGCGGCGGCCGGGCGGCGGCCCGGCCGCTCGGACTTCTTGAGTCCGGGCTCCCGCTTCGCGCGCCATCCGCCGCTCGAGGCGATCCCAGTAGCCGTCCCAGAAATTCGGCCCTGGGTCGGGAGCGGGCTTCTCGTCCATTATCCGCAGCGTCTCGGACATCTTGCGGTAAAGTTCTGAGCATTCCCGGCAGGACGAGAGATGGCGGTCCAGTTTTTCTTGCGTTTTCATGTCTAGCTCTCCGTAGAGGGCTTCGGGGATAAGTTTTTGCCCGGCTCGGCATTTGTTCATAGGAGGTCTCCTTTGTCGAGGCAGAGCCCCATCCCGGCCAGTTCCTTCTGGAGCTTCCGGATCGAGCGGAAAAGGTAACTCTTCGCCGAGCCCAGCGTGATTCCCAGCGTTTCGGCGATTTCCTTCAGGTTAAGATCATGGTAGTGGCGGAGGACGAATGCCGCGCGCTCCCGCTCCGAGATCTTAGCCAGGGCGTCGTCGATCCGGCGCCGCAGGAAGGCGAACTCGGCCGCTTTCTCGGGGCCCAGAGAGGGGTCGGGAGGATCGGAAAATAGCGCGGCCGGAGCGGGAGCCGCCGCCTTCGGGAAAAAGGGTTTTTTCCGAAGGTGGTCGAGGGCTGTGTTATAAACGATTCGGTACAACCAGGCGTTCAGGCCACAGCCCGGTTTGAGCGTCCCGATCGACTTGAAGACCTTCATGAAGGCAATCTGAGAGACATCTTCGGCGTCGGCGTGGTTTCTTGTCATCTCATAGGCCAGCCCATAGACCATTTTCTTGTAAGCCTCGACGAGGTCGCGGAAAGCCGAGGTGTCGCCGGCAATCATGCGGTCCGCCAGGCCGGCCTTGTTCTCACGACTCATTTCGACTCCGTAGTAGAGACGTGCGGAAGGAGCGGGAGGTTGGCAGGGAACCGAGGATTTTCGAGATAATCGGGCTTTCATGGTCGGGCGCTCAGCAGTTATCACGGGCAAATTATAGTCGTCATCCTGAGCGCAGCAAAGATATCATCATTTTGGCAGTGATGAGAAGCGCGGATTGGCGTCGAGAACCCCAGTCTTAATTTATTCTTTCAGGATCCGTTTCCAGGTCGGGGTGATCAGGAAGCTCTCTTCCATATCTTTCACCATTTCCGCAAACTTTTTCATCGGCGCCGCGAAACCCAAAATATTCTCACCGACATGCGGCCCAGGGAGAGGAGTTTGCTTATTGGAATCGCTTGAGATCTGTCGCCTCTAAGCCCATTACCATACTCCCGTGCACATAAAAAAGCTATATCCGACTGAAGATCGATGTCAAGAACATGAACTCGTTCACTCCGTTTTTCTTGACTTCGTTTCCTCAATGGAATTAATATCTTATCGATGGAACTCGATCCCGATCCGACGCGTAAAGTCTGTGGTATCAGCTTCCAGCTGACTCTCATCGCCGTCAAGCGGCACGGCCCCTGGGTTATTGCCGATTCGAGAGGTTGATAGATTGGTTCCGCCACGATTAGGAATCCACGAAGCAGATTTCTGTAGCCAGATTGCCTCGCAGGTTAATCTACTTGTCCAGGCAGGCGAGCCCATATCACCGATTTCCGAAGCCCGAGTGGAGGGCTTTGGTACGGGAACCGAAAGGCGGAAAAGGAAGGATCTCCGCTTCTTCGACACCCATGGAAACCTTATCCTGTGCGGTGAAGTCAAGCTTCCGGGAACGGCGGAAGGCCGCTCGCCCTATGATGCGAAACTATGCCGGGACGCCGAGCATAAAGCGGAAAACGCGAACATCCAATTTTTTTTCACCTGGAACGTCAACAGGTTCGTCCTATGGGATCGAAGTCTCTGGGACCGACCGTTCTTTGAACGGAGGGTTCGTGAATGGCAACTCGAAAGAACGCTGAGCAGTCCGGAAGACGTGGCGGTTGAGGATAACCTCAAATTCATCAAGAGCCGTTTTCTGCCGAATCTACTCCGAGATGTCGCCGATATCATATCAGAGCGCCGTGAGGATTGGTTTTTTCCGCCTGATGACATCTTCATCAGGTCCTTAGAGAGTCACTTGGAGTGGCCCGTCCAGTTGCTTGGTTCCTATATTCTTGAACAATCTGATCGAAGCAAAGCCTTCGGCGCACGCGTCGAACAATGGATGCTGGAGCATGATTGGATTTTCGTCCGGAGTCAACCCGAGAGCTGGATCAAGGCCGTGGATAACATGGCCAAGACTTTGGCCTATGTCTGGTCCAACCGGCTCATCTTTTATAAGGCTCTCGTCGCCAGGTTTCCTAACCTGCCTCGTCTCGAACTGCGGCCAGCGGTTAAGACCCCGGCAGACGCCGTTGCGGCTTTGAATCGGCTTTTTCGTCGCGCCGTCGAACGAAGCGGCGATTATGAACCTCTCCTTATGCCCGACGCGAAAGACTGGGCCACCTCCCTCATTTTCCAGCCTACGAAAGCGATTGACGCCTGGCGTGGGCTCCTCAGCAACGTTGCCTCCATCGATTTTTCTGAAGTCCCCTCGGATGTCGTCGGCCGAATATTCCAGAAGCTTATTGGACCGGAGGAACGACATCGCTACGGTCAGCATTTCACGGGAGATGACGTCGTCGACCTCATCAATAGCTTCTGCATACAGAAAGCTCAGGACGCCATCCTCGACCCCGCCTGTGGGTCAGGAAGTTTCCTTGTTCGGGCATACTATCGCAAACGTACTTTGGATCCGAGCCGCATTCACCTTGAGCTAATTTCCGAACTCTTTGGCTGCGACATCGCCCTCTATCCCGCTCACCTGGCAACTCTCAACCTTGCGGCCCGGGAAATCAACGATGAAGCAAATTATCCTAGGATCGTGCGGAAAGATTTTTTTGACGTAGCCCCGGACCGGGCGTTTTGCGCGATTCCTGACCGGCCTCCAAAGCAACGGGATATAATGCTCCCCCAACTCGATGTGATCGTCGGCAACCCGCCTTACGTTCGACAGGAGAAAATCGAAAAAGATCACAAAGAAAGCTATTCCGCTATGGCCATTGCCGCATGGCCCGACCTGAAATTGAGCGGGAGAAGCGACCTCCACTGCTATTTCTGGCCAGTGGCTACTCGGTTATTGAAGCCCGACGGATATTTCGGTTTCCTGACGAGCTCATCATGGCTTGATGTCGAATACGGATTTGAACTTCAAGGATGGATTCTACGCCATTTTCGCATCCTCGCGATCATGGAAAGCGCTGCGGAGCCGTGGTTCGAGGACGCACGAGTCAAAACGTGCATCACCATTCTTCAGCGGTGCAAGAATGAGGCGGACCGCATGGCGAATAAAGTCCGATTCGTGCGTTTTAACCGCGAATTGGCGAACATACTAGGCACCCAGGACGAGGTTCTCCGCCCGGCGGCAATTGATGCTCTGAGACAGCGCATCCTGGGTGTGGAGGAAAATTATCAGGATCAGGACCTTCGTATAATCATAAAGGCACAAAAAGAACTCTGGGATGATGGGATTCGGGCTTCGACGATTCTGGTACATAGCCAAGACGCGTTATTATCAGGGGAAGCCACAGAGGAGGATGCTGCTCAAGCTAGGCCGCAAAAGAAGTTTCAGATACGCGCGGCTCCACGCGCTCGGGAGGGTTTGCAGGCTAAGTATTGTGCAGGGAAATGGGGAAGATACCTTCGTGCGCCGGATTTCTATTTTGAGATTATGCGAAGGTTCGGGAAGCGCTTCGTCCCGCTCGGGGAAATTGCCGATATTCGTTTTGGCGTAAAGAGCGGATGTGACGCGTTCTTCATGCCGAAGGATGTAACTAGGCGGATGCTCGTTTCGTTAACAGATGAGAGGGAATTTCAACGCCAAACAGGCGGAGCATCGCGAAAAGAAGTTGAAGCCGGGAGATTGAAAATCATAGAAGCAGGAGACGGGAGCGTTCATCCGATCGAAGCCAAGTATATAGCACCGGAGTTGCATAGTCCGATGGAGGTAGATCGACCTGTCGTCCGAGCAAAGGACTTAGACCGTGTGGTCCTTCTGGCCGGCGAGCCGATGGGAACGCTCAAGTCCAAGGCCCCTTGGGTCTGGCGTTATCTCCGTTATGGGAGCGAAGCGACATTTGAATCAGCGAAATCGCGGCCGGTTCCCTTGCCGAAGCGGTCGACATGCGCGGCGAGGAAGCCCTGGTACAATTTGAAAGATTTGGTGCGGCCTGGAATCGCGTTCTGGCCGATGGCCCAACAATATAGGCATATAATTCCAGGTAACCCTGAGCATATCATCTGCAATCACAGATTTTTTGACGTCTCGGTAGCCAGGCTATTTAACTCTGAGCGTGAGGCGCTAGTAGCGATCCTCAATTCGACTCTGGTCGGCCTGTGGAAAAACTTCTACGGACGATACACTGGAACTGAGGGGTCGTTAGATACTGAAGTTATTGACGTAAAATTTGTAGAAATCCCGGACCCGCGAGGCATCGCTCCGGAGTTATCCAAAAAACTAGCTCATGCTTTTCATCGCGTGAGTAAGCGCCAAGTAGGACGACTGGTCGAAGAGCAGCTCATGGATTGTCACGATCCCGAACGGGCAAGGCAAATTGGAAACGGCCCAATAGCCCTATCAAAAGAATTATGTAGAGAAGATCGCCGAGCTCTGGACGATGCGGTCTTTGAGCTTTTGGAAGTTCGAAGTCCCGAGGAAAGGAAGGAGCTGGTAAATCGGCTTTACGAAGCCACCGCGCGGCACTTCAGAGACATCAGGGTCGTTGAAATTGAGAAAATGCAACAGCGTTCGAAGTCTGGAAGCCGCAAAATTTCCGCAGACGAATTAGCAGACGATATCTGGGACGCCCTTGATCTCGAGGACAAGACGCCGCTCGAAGAATGGCTCGAAGGACAGCCGGAATCTGACGTAAGTATGTCTATCCCCGAGGAACGACCCGTTTTCTTTCCCGATAATCCGCTCTTCGAGCTGAAAACAGTTAGTTTTGGCAAGGCCGGCAAAATCCAAATGGATTACCATTCGAAAGAACAGGCGAGCTTTGTTTTCCGAGTGGCTGACCTCGGACTGATTGGAGAGGTCAAGTTGCCTTCGAGTCGGCGCGGGTGTGCTGATGTGCTAAAAAGGCTCAACGAGCGATTCGAGAAAGCCCAAGCCCGAATCAAAGAGCTTGCTGAGAGCCGGACTTCGGACAAGCGGCTTCAAAACCAGCTTGTTGAGGCTTTGGAACGGTGGTACGTCCAAGGTCATAAACGATCAACACATGAACCTCAGCCTGCCGACTGAACCATTCTTGTTTACCATAGAAAAATCGTCGTCAGTATCATCTCCTTTTAGGCTTTGCTCTGAGACAGCTGTACTCACTCCAATCGATCCGCTCAATCTCCCCATTTGAATAAACGACTTCGCATTCGAAATATCTCGAGACATTACCCAAAAACTGTTCGACTCGCGATTCGAATTGCCTAATTTCCTCCTCGGAAACTGCCGCAGCTTTCAGCTCGTCGATAACCTCATGATAAGCTATAATTCTAGAAATATGGGCCTTACCATGTTCTGTCTCTATAAGTTCACCTGCCGATGGTACGTAATATCTAAAACGCCGACTCATGGGATCCACAGGCAAAGGAAAACAGAGTCCTGTGCCTTTTCTTAAGACGCGAAACCTATGAGTGTATTCTCAAATGGAATAGAAAATCCGCTTGCATTGAGAGGGTTCTAGGGCAACAAACGCTCAGACTTCTACTTTTTCGGTCTCCATTTGGCCAAGCGCGCCCTGCACTCTTCACCTGGCAAATGAGCGCCATGTGCCAGAATGCTTTCTAGGGCTTGGGCTAGGCGGTCGCCGGTCAATCGACCCTCGAGCGAATCGAGCAGCCACAGTATCCCCCTTACCGTGACATTCTCTTTGGTTGCCGCCGTCCTCAAGTGCTTGTCATTTGTCATTAGAACGGCGCCGCGGGTTTTAGCCATGGCCAGCGAAAAAAGGTCGGCTATCGAAGGTTTCTTGTAACGTTGGCTCAGAGTCTCCACCAGGCGGACTTCTTCTGAATCGGCGGACTGGATCTCCGCGCCCGAGCCGATGAACGGTTCGATTCCTGGATCCCGCAGCTCGGCGGCAACGACATCCGGGATGATGATCCGCACTTCAAGGTCGCAGAGAATGCCCAGAAATTGCCCATGCCAAAGATCTATGCAAAAACATGTGTCGGCAATTCCTGCTGGCTTCATACCAGGTTCAGGTGCCGCACTTCCTCGCGGAGTCCATCCACGGAAATTCCTGACAGTTCGGCCGCTCGAGCAGGAGAGACGAGGTCCTCAGCTACCGCCTGGATAGCCAGACGTTTCAACCGGCTGGACGTCTCCTCCGGCAACGGCTCCCCTGGTTCGCGTATATGCCAGCTTTGCGCCCGGAAAAAACGAAATAGGCTTGCTGCATATCCTTCGGTGATTATCCCCAGGTCTTTGGCTCGATAGATCCATTGCTGCATGCTCATGCCGTACTTCCGCTTCAGAGTGAAGAGTTCAGGCAGCTCGAGTTTATGGCGTTTGGCTCCGAGCTCACGCCGGGCAACGACGTCGGGGACAAGAAAGGCGCCGGAGAAGCGCCGCGCGGCTATTTCAGGATCAAGCCCTTCTGCGGGTTTCATTGCCAGATGCCCGAGTTCATGGGCGAGACTGGATCGCTGGCGGTCGCCCGATAGCTCGGCTTTAACCACGATCACGGGAATATCGTTATTAGCCCAGCAGGAGAAGCCATCAAATTTTCCTTCTTCGCCCGGCCATTGAAAGATTTTAATGCCATTATCCTCTAGGAGTTCAGTCGTGTTCTCAATAGGGGCTAAGCCCAGGCTCAAATGGGAACGGATGTCCTTGGCCAAAGTCTCTATATCCTCTAGACGTTCAGGAGCTAGAAAATTATCAGGGGAGAAGAAAAATCGGGGAAAACGACTTGGAGGGAAAAATGATTCGAGCTCTAACCACCTTTCAATGCGGTCCTTAACTTGGGCCCGAATCGCCGCTAGATTCCGTTTTCCAAGCCCGCTGCGTTTCCGACAGGCCAGTTCGCTTAAAGTGACGAGCCTACTTGATGGCCTAAAAAAATAGTCGACAGTTACCCCCATAGCCTGGGCGAGCGCCAGAAGGACCCCTGACCGTGGAATGTCCAGCCCGTTTTCATATTTATAGAGGGCTTGTCTGGTCACGATTCCTCCCGCGGCCCCGGCGAAAGTCGCCAGCGACCATCCCCGGGCTTTTCTCGCTTGTTGCAGCCGATCTCCTAGCAAGCTCATTTTTTCCCCTCGGTTTACAAATATAATATATATTTAGCTTTTTGTCAACCGATTTCGGAAGAAGTCCGGAAGCGCCAGCTCACGGCCCACTACGAAGGCACGCTGCGGTAATCCGCTGAGCGAAGTTCATAAATCTGCCCCAGTCTGGGCCTAACAGAGTCATCAACCATAGAAAAAGATCTGGATTAGAATGCCTCAAGCTCGGCCAGGAGTTCGGACATGAGGTCTTTGACCGTTACAATCTTGTTGGCCCGATAGGCATTCTGTCCGCAGAAAATAAGCCCGTGATCGATGTCGCCTAGATAGGCCTTCACGAGTGCCTGAGCGATGCAATATTTTGCCTCTTGGATATTACAGGTCGAAAGACATCTATAAAAACATTTGATTTCATGCTTTTCCTTGGTTTCCAGGTCTTTCAAGAATTTGTTGCGGATGGCTCTCCCAGGCAAGCCGACCGGGCTTTTAATGATCACGATATCCTCTTCTTTTGCTTCAAGATAAGCCTGCTTGAATTCTTGAGCGACATCGCATTCGACCGTGCAGACGAATCGGGTCGCCATCTGCACTCCCGAGGCTCCGGCCAAAAGCATCTTGGCAATGTCCCTGCCGTCATAAATGCCGCCGCCGGCAATCACGGGGATCCTCTTCCTATATTTATCTTCATAAAGCTTGATCGCTTCCAGGACATCGGCCAAAAGCGCCTCGAGTGTGTGTTGCTCCAGTTGTTCCAGTTGGTCCATGGAAAAGCCGAGATGTCCACCGGCCAAAGGTCCTTCGAGAACGATTCCGTCGGCCGTTCTCGCATAGCGCTTATCCCAGGCCCGGAGCACCAGTTCGGCGGCTCTCCCGGAGCTTACGATAGGGACAAGATTGACAGAACGATCTTCGACGAGCCCGGGCAGCTTGAGAGGAAGACTCGCCCCTGAAACAATGATCTTAATTCCTTCTTGAACGGACGTCCGGATCAAATCATCGGCATTGCTTAGCACTCCCATGACGTTCACCGCAATCGGTCCGTTTGTCAGGCTCTTAGCCTTACGGATCTCGAAGGCGAGCGCTTCCCGGGACGCCTTTTCGTATTCGGTTTTCGACGCTTCGATGTCTCCCAGACCGACGCTGGCGATGGTCCCTATCCCGCCTTGATTGGCCACCGCAGAGGCGAGCGAAGAGAGGGAAACTTTCACTCCCATGGCTCCCTGGACAATCGGTGTGTCCGCCGTGATATTTCCGATTTGAAGTTTTGGAATTTTCATGGTTCATTCAACTTTCTTAAAACCAGGCAGGCATTTCCGCCCCCAAAGCCGAACGAGTTGGTCAGGGCCGCTTGAAGTTCGATCCTTTCTGCCCCATGGGCGACGTAGTCGAGGGGGCAATCCGGATCGGGCTCTTCGTAATTGATCGTCGGCGGGATGATTCCCGTATAGATACTCATGGCCGTTGAAACAAACTCCACGGCGCCGGCCGCCGCCATGAGATGGCCGATCATCGATTTGATCGAACTGACCTTCAGGTTTTTTGAATGTCCGCCGAAAACTCTCCGAATGGCGCCGCTTTCGATTTTATCATTCAATACCGTGGAGGTCCCATGGGCATTGATGTACCCCACGTCCTGGAAAAGGATTTTGGCGTCGTGGAGGGCTTTTTCCATGGCCCGGACCATTCCGTCCCCATCAGGTTCCGGCGCGGTGAAATGATAAGCGTCGGCGGTGCTGCCGTATCCGGCCAGCTCAGCATAAATCCTCGCCCCTCGACGGAGGGCATGATCGAGCCTTTCGAGAACCACGATTCCGGCCCCTTCGCCCATGACAAAACCGTCGCGGTTCTTGTCAAAAGGCCGGCTGGCTTTTTCGGGACAATCATTTCTTCTCGACATCGACCGGGTCGCACAAAAACCTCCATAGGCTAGAGGAGTGAGGCAAGCCTCGGACGCACCGGCCAGCATAATATCTGCGTCTCCTCGTTGAAGGATACGGAAGGCATCGCCGATGGCATTGGCGCCTGTCGAACAGGCTATGGAAGGGGCGGAAAGAGGCCCTTTGAAGCCGTAGGCGATAGAAACCAGGCAAGCACACATGTTGATGAGCACTTTGGAGACAAAGAAAGGGTTGAGAGATTTGGGGCCTTTTTCGCGAAGCAGGGAATAGCCTTTCTCGATGGTTTCAGAGCCTCCGATGCCGGAGCCGATGATCACGCCGGCGCGATTGCCATCGAAGACAAAGCGATCCAGTCCGGCATCCTGAATCGCCATGGTTGAACAGGTGAAGCCGAAGTGGGTAAATCGATCCATGCGCTCCGCGGATTTTCTCTCGATCCAGTCTTCCGGGTGAAAATTTTTGACCTCTGCGGCCATCTGAGAGGAAAAATCGGAGGGATCGAAACGGGTGATTCTGGATACGCCGTTTGTTCCGGCCGTCAATCCCTTCCAGAATTCTTCAATGCCCGATCCGATGGGCGTGACAGCTCCCAGGCCGGTAATCACGACCCTTGCCGGTGTCACTAGCGAATGTCCGAGGTTCTCATGACAATATTTTTTCAAAGCGCACAAGGCGCATTCTGTCGGAAAAATCCGGGCTCCCTCCTCTTTCCGGAAAGCGCTGGAAGATCATCATGGCTTCATGATTTCAAAATGAGAGCTGATAATTAATAACATAGAAGATATCTCATGTCAAAGTGGACGAGTTCATCAGGACGAACGAGTCCATTCTCTTGACACGATTTTTTAAAGCATCTATAGTATTACGTCATATGACATTGGGCGTTCGACCTACACGCTTCCCGGTCAAATGCCCCCTCAGGATCAATATCTTTGACCAGCGGCGAGGATTCGTTCATCAATGGAGAAGACTTGTAGGGCCATGAAAATTCTTGTTTTGAACAGCGGCAGTTCTTCGGTCAAGTTCCAACTCATCCGGATGGAGGATGAAAGCCTTATGGCGAAAGGGATCGTGGAGAAGATCGGTTCGAGCGACGCCATCATCACCTACCAGCCGGAAGGCAAGCACAAAATCCGGGAGATCCGCGAGGTCTTGAACCATAGCCTGGCCATCGAGATGGTCCTCTCTCTCCTCCTCCATCCCCAGCACGGCGTCATCCGCGACAAAGGCGAGATCGACGGGATCGGACACCGGGTCGTCCACGGCGGCGAGGATTTTTCGGCATCCACCCTCATCACCGACAAGGTCAAAGCCTCCATCCGAAAATGCATCCAGTTCGCGCCTCTCCATAATCCTCATAACCTGAAGGGCATCGAAGCCTGCGAGACGCTCCTGCCCGGCGTTCCCCAGGTCGGTGTCTTCGACACCGCGTTTCATCAAACCATCCCGCCCAAGGCCTTTATCTACGGCCTCCCCTTCGCCCTCTATAAGAAACTGAGCATCAGGCGGTATGGATTTCACGGGACGTCTCATAGCTTCGTCGCCCACCGGGCCGCGGAGATGCTGAAGCGACCCATCCAGGACCTGAAGATCATCACCTGTCACCTGGGCAATGGGGCCAGCATCACTGCCGTCGACGGAGGCAAATCCGTCGATACGACCATGGGATTCACGCCTCTGGAGGGCTTGGTCATGGGCACTCGCTGCGGCAGCATCGACCCGGCTCTCGTTCCTTACATCATGGAGCGGGAAAAGCTCGGAACCAAGGAAATCGATTCCATCATGAACAAGAACAGCGGCATGCTCGGCCTGACGGAAACGTCCAACGACATGCGCGAAATCGAGGAGGAGGCCTCCCGCGGGAGCGAGCGCCATAAGCTGGCCATCGAAATTTACTGCCACCATATTAAAAAATATATCGGGGCCTATATGGCGGAGCTCGGGCGGGTGGATGCCGTCGTCTTCACCGGCGGGATCGGGGAGAATTCGCGGTATGTCCGGCGTCTGATCACGGACGGCATGAGCGAGTACGGAATCGCCATCGATCCGCATAAGAATGAGAAGAACGAACGCGACATCAGCGCCGGCCGGGTGAAGATCCTGGTCATCCCGACCAATGAAGAGCTGGCCATCGCCAGAGACACCCAACGGATTCTCCAATCGCTCGAAAAGAAAGAGGCCG
>Ga0315282_10007538_pt1 | contig 17817 bp, 16 predicted proteins | sample YL17G07_20_MG_FD_203693 | JGI IMG/M metagenome (GOLD analysis project Ga0315282, IMG submission 203693) | Sediment microbial communities from Yellowstone Lake, YNP, Wyoming, USA - YL17G07_20 | ecosystem: Environmental > Aquatic > Freshwater > Lake > Sediment | place: USA: Wyoming | collected... | reverse complement strand
CAGTAGTTGTACCAAGTTTTAAGTTAGGATGGGGGTCAAGTCAAGCCAGAGATCCTGGCGGAGCATAGCGTAGCCAGGATCTCTGGGCATCACCTGTAGGGCCTCAGGTGCGGGTGGCCTATAACCCAAAGCCCTGTGGGGCCTTACCCCGTATTATATTCCTGCCGCCAGCGCTCTATCAGGATCTGGGCCTCCTTCATGGTGTAGAACATCTCCCGGTTGATCAACTCATCCCGCAGCTTCCCGATGATCTGCTCCGGCGTATAACGCTTCCTACTCATCTCCCTGCCTCCCTTCGACCTACTACTCTAACATAACTTGTGGATCAGTTTTTGGGGGGCAGGTCAAGATCACCTGGAATAACCAGGCGCATCTAACCTTGAAGTACCTTTTGAGCTCGCTCAACAGGTGTTTGATGGCCGCAGTGAAGCCCAACTCCTCCATGATGGGAGGGCTCAGGCCCAGAGAAATATTCTGGATGTTTCTCATGTCTGAGTGGCATATTGCAGGGCCTCTTCACACGTTTTTCTCTGCTTCTGGCCTTCGAATTTGTCCACCATGGCCCGGAGCTGTATTTTTAAGGCCACCAGGCCTTGAGTAGTGCCGCTCCGACGGTGTTCCCAGGCGTGCCGGCCAAGTGCTGAGAGTCAATGCGTATCCCCCCGAGCTAGCATTCATATTAGGTAAAAATACCTATTATAAAAGTAGTACTCTTACCTATTGTCCAAAAACCGTGGAAACACTATTTCCTATATACAACAAATTAAATGTAATTAGCATCGATAGCCGCAGGGCCGAAAATGAAAAGGCTGATCATTTTTCTCGGGGTGCTTATCTTGCTGCTCAACCTGGCCGATGATGGATATATCGGCAAGGTCAAGTTTGTCTCGCCCCATAACCCCTTTTTTTCGGTTGCTGCCAACCAACAAGCCAATCAGAAAGCCAGCAAGGTTGTCTTTGGCCAGGGCAACTTCACGGTTGCCCTGCTGGTTACGGACTTGCTGGAGATCTCAAGGCACTCCCACCACAAGTCAGCGGAAGTTGAGGTGCCGCATCCGGGCAAAATAACTCTTTGCAGCCATCTGTGCAGTTCCGGCGGCCTCCCCTTGTAAGTTACCTTCTGTTGCCCTTAGTCTGATTTTCCTTAAAGGTTTTCATAAACATCATCGGTGCTTTTAGTGGTCAGGTTTCTCCTGACGTAGCAGTCGCCCCGCTGGGCGGCAGCATCTGGAAAAGCCTCATATCTCATTAACGAAGGCAGAGATGCAAATTTTGTCACCCAAGCGCCAAGAATCTTTGGAGACCCTTACGGATAGAACCCGGAGAAGGTTGATACTTGCTCTTCATGGGATAGGGGGAAGCGCGCTTTTGGGCGCATCTCCTATGATTACCTTCCACGCAACTTCCAGCCTTACCTAAGGAGGTGGTTTTATCCCGGCCCCCTAAAAGGTTTGAACGGTTAGGTAGTGTAATTCAAGGCGGCAACCATTTTTGCTACCCGCTTTAGCAGCGGCAAAAGAGGAGGAAAGTGAGAAAATGGATAGGAAAAGATGGTTAATTTTTATGGTGTTGGCAGTGACCCTGCTGGCCCTGCCCTGGGGAATGGAGCAGGCCCAGGCGGCGTATTACGCCAACAGCCCGGCCCTGACGAAATTTAAGCACTCACTGCCAGGCATAGGGTCGGGGGCGCGGCCTGCCGGCACCGCCCTGGGCGCCAACGACCTCGGACAGTATCTCCCGGTTGCTACCCCGGATGCCACCTATGGATCTGGAACCGACTACTACGAAATCGGACTGAAACAGTATTCGAAGGTGCTGCATTCGGAGCTGGGCGCCACCACCCTGCGGGGCTATTACCAGATCAATGGTACGGACCATTCGTCGCAGTATCCGGGACCCTTGATCGTGGCCGGGCGCAACCGGCCGGTGCGCATCAAGTTTATCAACCAGCTGACGCCGAACAGCAGTTTCTTCCTGCCGGTGGACACCACCGTCATGGGGGCGGGGGCGGGTCCCACTGGGGTAAACTACTCCGTCAACCGCGCCACCCTCCATCTCCACGGCGGCTTCACTCCGTGGATCAGCGACGGCACGCCCCACCAGTGGATCACCCCCAATGGCGAAACCACCCCACTCTCCATGGCTAAGGGCGCAAGTTTCCAGAACGTGCCCGACATGATCGGTGCGGGAATCGGGAAGGTCCTGGGGACCCCCACTGACGGCATGGGGACTTTTTACTATCCCAACCAGCAGAGCAGCCGGTTGATGTTCTACCACGACCATGCCTTCGGCATCACCCGCCTCAATGTCTATGCCGGCGAGGCCGCGGGTTATCTGCTGACGGACTCGACGGAAAACACGCTGCAAACTGCGGGCGTCCTCCCCGGGGCCATCCCGGTAAACACCACGACCGGCGCCCCAAATCTTGGCGCGGCGGATTTGGCCCGCCTGGTGCCTCTGATCATCCAGGACAAGACCTTCGTGGACACCGCCAACATCGCCACCCAGGATCCTCTGTGGGCTTGGGGAAACACGACAGGCAGTCTCTGGTTCCCCCACGTCTACGAGTTCAACCAGAGCGGGTCTGCTGGAGCTGGTGGCGGGGGCAACCCGGAAGGCCGGTGGGACTATGGCCCCTATGTCTGGCCGCCGGCGCAAATTACGGCTTCCGACCAAGGCTTTAGTAATACCATGGGGATGCCCATTCCCGCTACTGCAGGCGATGTGCCGCAGCCGTCCATCGTGCCCGAGGCCTTCATGGACACCATGGTGGTCAACGGCACCCCCTTCCCGTACCTCACGGTGGCGCCCACGGCCTACCGGTTCCGCATCCTGAACGCCTGCAACGACCGGATGCTCAACCTGCAACTGTACTTTGCCGACACCAGTCCCAATGCACCGGCTCCCTGGGGCACCCCCTTTAATGGGGTCAACGTCAATCTGAACACTCCCAGCCCAAACAAGACGGAAGTCTCCATGGTGCCCGCCAATGGGGCCACCTATACGCTGCCGTCTACGTTGATATCAGGAACATATAATACGGTGCAATTCGGCAATGCGGCGGGATTCAATCCGGGTACGGTGCCAGGTACGTATACGGTCACCGTTCCCTTTGACGGCAGAGTCGGCGGGGTGCCGGACCCCAGGAACATGGGTCCGCAGATGATTCAGATCGGCAATGAAGGCGGCTTACTGCCGCAAGCGACGGTGCTGGCCAACGTGCCCATCGACTATGACTACGACCGCCGGAGCATCACCCTGGGGAATGTGAGAAATTTCCCCTTGGCGCCGTTCCCCAACCCGGTGAACCCCAGCCAGACCATCAGTTACCCCCATTCCGGGTACAACCTCCACCTGGGGCCGGCGGAGCGGGCGGACATCATCATCGACTTCTCCGGGGTTCCGGCGGGCTCCAAACTCATCCTCTATAACGACGCCCCGGCGCCAGAGCCGGGTTTCGACCCCCGCCAAGACTACTACACGAACAACCCGGATTATTCGGCCACAGGCTTAGGCATGGGCGGCGCCCCCTCAACCCAGGTGGGCAAAGGTCCCAACACCCGGACCATCATGCAATTCGAGGTTTCCGGGGCTGGGACGGGACCTTTCAATTATGCCGGTTTGCTGGCGAATTTGCCGGCTGCCTACAACGCGTTTCAGCCGCCGGTCATCGTAAATACGGCGCAAACTGGATATTTGCCGGTCCAACTCGTTGGGGGCCAAACCTTTGGCGGGGTCAAGATTTTCAACAAGACCATCGCCGAAGATTTTGATCCGGTTTGGGGACGGATGAACGCCGTCCTGGGGACCGAACAAGCGTCCACCAACAGCCAGGGCCAGCAGACCTTCGGCTGGCATTACGCCGATCCGAACACCGAGCTTTTACCCTTCAACCCGGCTACTCCGGCCGGCACCCCCCAGATCTGGAAGATTACCCATAACGGCGTGGACACCCATGCCATCCACTTCCACCTGTTCAACGTGCAGTTGCTCAACCGGGTGGACTGGGCCGGGATGATCAAGCCGCCGGAAGAAAATGAGAAGGGTTGGAAGGAGACCATCCGGATGAACCCGCTGGAAGATATTTATGTGGCGGTGAAGCCGATTCCACCGGGTGTTTCTCCCAATCCGCCGCTTCCCTGGCTGCTTCCCGACAGCGTTCGTCTTCTGGACCCCACCATGCCGAAGGGTATGACGAATGCTATGTTCTGGGGCACCCTGCCCATTGACCCGGCAACGGGATTAGCCGTAGCCCTGCCCAATTTCCCGTTCACCAATCCGTGGCCATATCCCCTCCCCGGCGGCTCCACCACGGTCAACAATCCGACCAACTTTGGCTGGGAGTACGTCTGGCACTGCCACCTGCTGGGCCACGAAGAGAACGACATGATGCGCGCCTTCGCCTTGCAGGTGTCGCCTGCGGCGCCGACGCTTCTTAATGCCAAGAACGCTGGGTCAAAGGTGACCCTGGGCTGGACCAACAATGAAACCGTTCAGACCAACTTCACTTTCTTTTTCCAGAGGGCCACGAATGCTGCCTTCACCACGGGTCTGACGACATTCACGGTTTCCTCAGGAGCCACCAACCTGGCCACCTACGCGACTACCAACACGATTCCTGCAAAGGGGACGTACTTCTACCGGGTGAGGGCCCAGAACGCCTACGGCTTCTCCGACTGGTCCAACCCGGTATCGTTGAAGTGGTAAACGAAGTCAGGCCGTAACTAAACCCTAGCGGGGAGGGAGCAATTCCTCCCCGAATTTTTCCCCTCGCCCATCCTTGCAATGCTGGGGAAAATGCTAACTATGGAATCATAAGGTCAAATCCCGTGGCCCTGAGGTCGGACTTCGGACAGAGAGGAGAGACGATGACACGGAAATGGCAATGGCTGGCGCTTTTGGGGGTGGTGTTGCTGGCGGGGCAATGCGCCCAGGAGCCCAAGGACCTAACGACTGAGAAGGACAAGGTGAACTACGGTATCGGCGTCAGCTTGGCGAGAAATTTCAAGCAGCAGGGGATGGACGTCGACGTGGACCTGGTGGTGAAAGGCATGAAGGACGCCCTCACCGGCAAGAAGCTCCTCATGAGCGAAGATGAGCTCCGGAAAACCATGAGCGCGTATCAGACCGAGCTGCGGCGGAAGCAGATGCAGGCCCGGAAGGTGGCGGCATTGGATAACAAGAAAGAGGGGGATGCCTTCCTGGCGGAAAACAAGAAGAAGGAAGGCGTGGTGACCCTGCCCAACGGGCTGCAATACAAGATTCTCAAAGAGGGTCAGGGCCAGAAGCCGACACTAGAAGACACGGTGGCGGTCAAGTACCGGGGCACCTTCATCAATGGGACCGAGTTCGACAGCTCCGGCGGGGAACCCAAGGCCTTCAAGTTCACCGAGGTTGTCCTCGGCTGGCGGGAAGCTCTGAAGGCCATGCCGGTGGGCTCCACGTGGCAGCTCGTCGTCCCCCCGGAGCTCGCTTACGGTGAGCGGGGACTGGGCCAGGTTGTCATGCCCAACACCACCCTCATCTTTGAGGTGGAGCTTGTAGGCATCAAGCCGCCCGAGGCCAAGGCCCCGGGCAATTAAAGAGTACCCGGGAGGGCCGCTTGCCAACCCTCCCTTTGTTATGGCCCGGCAGTGCCGGGATATTGGCAGGGCGGGGGTACTGGCGGCTACCGGCGGCGGGGAAATTTCGAAATATCTTTCCCCCCCGCACCCCTGACCCTCCTTGACGGGGGATGGCTAGGCGATTAAATTATCAATTAATTCCCTAACTTCTTGCATCCTCATTCGGTTAGGGGAGATTCCAGGCAATCACTGAGGGCCTCGCTCCGGGCGGTTGCCAGGGGAGGGAAAACATATGGTCTTTCGAAGAGCTTTCATGATGGTTATGCTGACTTTGGGGTTGCTCCTCCTGCCCGGAGCGGCGGCCGCCGAGAAAATTCAGCGTTCCACCGATCAACAGGGCACCATCCACATCGGAAATACCGGTCCGGCCGGCCAGGAGAAGGCCGGCGAGGCGAAGGCTGAAGAGAAGGCTGGAGCGGAGAAGGCCCAGTCCGGGACAATGGCGCCGGGGCAAGAGCCACCCCCGGGACTCATCCCTCCTAAGAGCAGAAGGCATTACGGGCCGGAAGCAGAGGCTCGGCGAAAGGCGCTTTTGGAGAGGCGTCAATCTCAGCCTGCTGCGCCCGCAGCCACGGCGCCGGAGGCGCCCCCGGCCCGACTTAGCCCCCAGCCTCCCCCCGAATCTCCCTAGACGCCATTGCAAAACATTTGCGGAGCCTGAAATGCCATTCTGAGCGAAGCGAAGAATCTCGTATTTTTAATACCTTGAGATCCTTCACTCCGTTCAGGATGACAAAAACTAGGTTTTGCAAAGGTTTCTAAAGAAGAAGAGTTTTAGGTTGATAAAGGCCTAGTCTAATATTTCATGGTTTAGAATGCATTAGATGTTTGAAGATCACTGCTCTATTTCAACTACTTAAATAATCAACAAGATTTTTGGATATGGTCAACGTATATTGATCTCTGACCCAGTTGGTCTTGTTCTTCCTATGGGTCATAGGCTTTCCGAGAATTTTTCCCTGACCATATGAAATTTATGATTTAAAATTTCTACATGGTCCCATAAGTCCCTCTCGCTCCCCCTGGACTAATTTACCTACGTAGAAGCATGAACGCCCCGCAGAAAGTGTCTAGCGCTTTTCGAGGACCATTCTGGAGGCAAGGGTTAGGGTGCTTTCTGGACCCGCTATAAGGTTTTCCTTCCCGGGTCCATCTCATTGCCCATGGCCTGTGAAAAAGCGACCTGACAAGTTTGTCAGAAATGAGAAATGGAAAAATCTCCGTGCAGAACCTACAAGATGGGGGGGGGCGGAGTCCCGGTCCCCGGGTTTGCTTCCCGGGGCCGCCAGAGGGGGACGGTGACCGGGGGCGCCGGGCGGGGGTTGGCCAGGCTGGGGGCACGGCAAGCGGTTGGGGAATGGTGGACCGGGCCGGCTGAGAGCGGCGGGAGCGGCCAGGGCTTGGGGCTTCCCCATAAGGTACTGATACCCTATCCTTACCCTTTACCGGCCCCCTTTCCCTTCAAGATGACCCTCTGAGAAGCCCCACCTTGGACGGATAGGCTCACCCCTTACCCCTCCCCTTGCCTGGGGGCCAATCCCTAAAAACTGCCTGTCTGGACAGGGAGAAACTGGCAAATCGGGGAACTCTGAGGTAGGATTATGACCCGGCCAGGGAAACGCCTGTCTGAGGGAAGCCCGGCAGACGTGCACAGGAGATGCACAGGCAATAAAAAAGAGGTTAGCGCCGCATCGCCAACCCCTTGCAATTATTGGTGGAGCTGAGGGGAGTTGAACCCCTGACCCCTTGAATGCCATTCAAGTGCTCTTCCAACTGAGCTACAGCCCCACGCCCAAATTGTGTTTAACAAAACCGCTGCAACCTGTCAAGTCCGGGACCGGCAATTTTCCCGGGGAAATCGGCGGCAGGGTCAAAATTAGGAGCCGGCCAACCGTAATGAAAACAGGGCGTTGGGTTCGCATGGTTGCAGGATTGCCAGGGAGCCGGGGCGGCCCGGTGGCTTCTCAGGGTCTCCGGCGCCAGGAGCCCGCCGGGGTGCCAGCGGTTCGGCGGGGGCCAGCCTACCCCCTGGCGCCTGCCGCGCCCGGGGGGCCAGTTCCCCTCCCCCAAAGTCCTGGTTTGCACCAATGAAGGAAAGCGTTGCCCGGCGGCGAAATTGGCATTAAGCCCGCGCCATTTTTGTTATAATGGATCATATTGAGAGGTAACGGGACCGAGGTTGGATAGGGGCCGCATAAAAGTACTGCACCTGCTGGCCACCATGCCGGTGGGGGGCGCGGAAGACCTGGTGGCCGCGGTGGTCAAGGGGCTGGACCCGGACCGGTTTGAGGCCGCCGCGGCCACGATCGGCCAGCCGGGCGCGGTGGGGGAGGAGTTGGCGGCCGCGGGTTATGCCGTCGCCAGCCTGGGCCTGGACCTCAAGCGCACTTCCGCCTGGCGGCTGGTGGCCGCGGTGCGGCGCCTCCTCAAGGAGGTCCGGCCGGACATCCTCCACACCCACCTGTACCATCCCAATCTCTATGGGCGGCTGGCGGCCCTGGGGCTGGGCCTGCCGGTGGTGGCCGCGGTGCACAACTCCTACACCCGGGTAAAGTTGCACCGCCGGGTCTGGAACTTCTTGCTGGCCCGGGCTGCGGACCGGGTCCTGGTGGGCAGCTCCCAGGTATGGCAGGATGTGCGGCGTTATGACTGGGTGCCGGCCCGGCGGTTGTTGCTGCTGCCTTACGGCATCCGCCCGGCGGAACTGGAGACCCCGTTGAGCCAGGCTGAGGCCAGGGAACGGTTGGGGGTCTCCGGCTTTGTGGTGGGCGCGGTGGGCCGCCTGGAGGAACAAAAGGGGCACGGGCATCTGCTGGCGGCCTTGCCGGCACTGGCGCGGGAGATTGCCGACCTGACGGTGCTCCTGGTGGGCGACGGCCGGCGGCGGCAAGCCTTGATGGGGCAGGCCCGGGACCTGGGGGTGGCGGGCCGGGTGCGTTTCCTGGGGACCCGCCGGGATTTGCCGGAGATTTACCGGGCCCTGGACGTTTTTGTGCAGCCCTCGCTGTGGGAAGGCCTGCCCCTGGCGCTGCTCAAGGCCATGGGGGCGGGGCTGCCGGTGGTGGCCACCCGGGTGAGCGGGGCCCTGGAGGTCATTGACGACGGGGTCAACGGCCGCTTGGTGAACCCCGGCGACGCCCCGGACCTGGCCAGGGCCATCCTGGACCTCTACCAGCAGCCCGAGGTCCGGGCCCGCATGGGGGAGGCGGCCCGGGGGACCGTGCTGGCCCATTATTCCCAAGAGGCGATGCTGCGCCGTTTGGAGAGCCTTTACCAGGAACTCCTGGAAGACAGAAAGCCAGACGGCGCAACAGGCACTGCTTCACCCGATTAACAGGGGGGCTCATTGGGGCTTAAATTCCCGCACCGGACCTACGCCATCTTGCACACCGAATCCTCCCTGGGCTGGGGCGGGCAGGAGCGTCGCATCCTGGCGGAGGCCGCGGTCATGCGGCAGCGGGGGCACCGGGTGTCCCTGGTCTGCGACCCCCGGGGGGAACTCTACTCCAGGGCCCGGGCCCAAGTTTTCCAGGTCACGGCGGTCCCTTTCGGCGGGACGCAGAATCTCCGGGCCTGGGCCAGACTGCGCCGCCTGCTGGGCCGGGGTGAGATAGAGGTCCTGAACACCCACAGCTCCCTGGATTCCTGGGTGGGGGCGCTGGCCTGGAGGAGTCTGAGGACCAGGCCGCTGCTGGTGCGCACCCGGCATCTCTCCACCCGGGTTAAGAACAACTGGCCCACCCGCTGGCTCTACCGGGCCCCCGGGGCCATCATCACCACCGGCCAGGTCACCAAGGAATTGCTGATGACCCGCCTGGGGGTGTCGGCCCGGCGCATCTTCTCCATCCCCACGGGGGTGGAGCTGCCGGAGTTTGCCCCCCGGGAGAAAGACCGGGAATTGCAGGCCCGGCTGCAGATTCCGGACGGCGCCTTTATCTTCGGCTCCGTGGCGGTGCTGCGCTCCTGGAAGGGACACCTTTATATTTTGGAGGCGCTGCAGCGACTCCTTGAGGAGGGGCGGCCGGCCTACCTGGTGGTGGTGGGGGAGGGGCCCTACCGGGAGGTGATCCAGGAAAAAATCACCGCCCTGGGCCTCGGGGAGCGGGTGCGGCTGGCGGGCTACCAGGACCGGGTGGCGGATTGGTTCGCCCTGATGGACGCGGTGGTGCTGGCGTCCTACGCCAACGAAGGGGTGCCCCAGTCCCTGCTGCAGGCCCTGGCCATGGCCAAACCGGTGGTGGGGACCACGGTGGGGGGCATTCCCGAGGTTATCGTGCCGGACGAAACCGGCCTCCTGGCGCCGCCCAAGGATGCCGGGGCCCTGGCCCAGGCCATGGGCCGGCTGATGGACAATCCGCCACAGGCCCGGGAGTTGGGGCGCCGGGGCCGCGAACTGGTGCTGGAAAGGTTTTCCCTGGAACAGATGGCCGCGGAAGTGGAGGCGGTGTACGAAGTGGCGCTCAAGAGCGGGGCAGGGCAGGGGGGGTGATAGCGGTTAGCGGTCAGCAGTTAGCAGTTAGCTTTCAGAAGTTCCACTTTAAGGACTAACCAGAATTAGAAATTAAAAATCAAAAATAGAAACTAGGAACGAAAAACTAAAAACTAAAAACCAAAAACCAAAAACCAAAAACTCGAAACTCGAAACTCGAAACTCGAAACTCGAAACTTAATTCATGAGCTTGCATTTACCAAATCATTGGCTTCTCCTGGGACTGGGAGGCCTGCTCCTGGTCTGGGCCGGCTCCCTGGCGGCCATGCGGTATTGGACCAGGAGGCGGGTGCTGCAGCACCTGGTGCAGCAGGGGCTGGACCCGGAGGCCCTCAACCTGGCCCTGCCGGAAGTCCGCCCCGAGGACCAGGCGGCCCTGGAGTTCATCCGGGCCACCCGCCGCCGCTACCTGTTGAACTGGCGCCCCGGCACCGAATTCTCCTTCAAGGCCATCAACGAGCTGTCTCTGAAACTGGTGCAGGGGATTGCCCGGGTTTACTACCCGGAAGAAGAGCGGCCGGAACTCAAGGCCTCCTTAAGCGACCTGGTGGCGCTGCACAACCGGGTGGGGGCCAGGCTGGCCGCCTGGCTGGAAACCTATCCCATGAAGCCCTTCAAGGATGTGGAGCTTAAGACGGCGCTGCGCTACCACGAGCTCTATCAGATTGTGAAGCAGCACCCCGGCTATACCTTCATGAAGCGCCACCATCTGGATAAAATCGCCCGGTGGGGCTGGACCTTTTACAACTACGCCAACCCCTGGCACTGGGGGGGCCGGGCGGCTTTTCACGGCGGCAAGGAGGTGGCGGCCCGGCTGCTGCTGGCCCGCATCGCCGACCTGGTGGGGGAAGAGGCGGTGCTCCTGTACGGCCGGCGCCAGTAGGGCGATGAAAAGTGGATTTTAGGGGAGAGCCGGGGCCCTTTTTCGTCAGTGCCCCCCGCCTTCCCCTAAGATGGTGGAACCGGGACCTAAATGGGGAAAGGGGTCAATGGAGTGCGTCTCAAAAATCCTATGACATTTAAATCCGGGGGTTTTACCCCTCTTTTCTAAAGGGGGGCCAAGGGTGGATTAAAATAACCGCTTAATAATCCCCCTGAATCCCCCTTTAGAAAAGGGGGACTTTAAGCCGGACCAGGGGCAAGGAAGATTCTTTGTCAGACAATTAATCAATCGCGACACTATCTGACCCAGACCACTCAGGATATGGCTGGCAAAAAGCAAAAATTGAGCGAGAAGCTGACGCAGGCCCTGGCGGCGCTGTGGTACCGCCTGGATGAGCGGCACCGGCGCATCACCCGGCGCAACCTGGAGTTCGCCTACGGCGGGGAACTGAGCCCGGAAGCCCGAGAACAGTTGGCCCGGGCCACCTTCCGCCATTTCGTGCGCTTTGCCTGGGAGACCCTGGAGCTCTTGGTGGCCCCCCGGTCGTATATCAAATCCCGGGTGGTCCTCCTGGGAACGCAGCGGTTCGACGCGGCCCTGGCCCAGGGGCGGGGGTTGATCGCGGTGGCGGCCCATGCCGGCAACTGGGAATACACGGTTTTGGGCCTGGGCCTCCAGTGGCGGCCGTTGGCGGTGGTGGGCCGGGACCTGGACCACCCCTGGGGGGCCCGTCTGGCCCGCTATCTCAGGCAGCGCGGCGGCAACTGGATGGTGGGCAAGCAAAGGGGGATGAAGGAAATCCTGCATCATCTGAAGCTGAATCGGGTGGTGGGCATCGTCATCGACCAGAACACCGCGGCGGACCAGGGGGTGCTGGTGGACTTCTTCGGCAAACCGGCCCGCACCACCCCGGTGGCCGCCCTGCTGGCCCGCCGCCGGGACATTCCGGTCCTGCCGGTGTTTTCCCGGCGGCTCCCCGACGGCCGCCACCTGATGGCGATTCTGCCGCCCCTCCCCCTGGAGAAGACCGAGGATATTGAGGGAGATATTAAACGCCACCTGGAGCTCCAGAGCCGGGCCATCGAGGCCTGGGTGCGCACCGCACCGTCGCAATATCTCTGGCTGCACCGCCGCTGGAAGAACCAGTTCCCGGAGATTTACGAAAAGAATTAGTATCGGGTTTCGTAAATTATATGAAAAATAATTCGCTCAGGTTTCTCCTAAAGCTGCTCTTCAGTCTCCCTTTTCTAAAGGGGGATTTAGGGGGATTTCCAAGGGGTTATATAAGATCCCCCCTTACCCCCCTTTAAAAAAGGGGGGTAATAATCCTGGTTTTAAATGTCATATTAATTGCGAAACGCTACACTAGTGTTGTGTTTCGCCAGTACCTTTACTAATTTTTTGCCTGAAATCTCCCCCTCCCCTGGTGGGAGGGGGTTGGGGGGAGGGGGAACATGTAGGAATCATTAAAGATATTCACCCCCACCCTGACCCTCCCCCATCAAGGGGGAGGGAAAAAACAATTTCTTAATGGAAGGTATTCCTGAAACATACCACTAGCAAAGAGTTGAACAGGTGATTCTAGGCAGGGCAGGGCCGGGCCGGGGGGCCTTGCCATTGATAAACTTGCTTGCAGCTGGATGATCCCGAAAGGACGACCATGACAGAACCGGACGCAAAATTTCTTCAGGCTTTTAAAGAGCGGGTGGCGGCCCAGGGAACGGCCCGGCACTGGGGCCTGGAACTGGAAGAGGTGGGCCCGGGCCGGGCCAAGGTGGGCATGACCTGCCGGCCGGAGATGGCCAATATCCTGGGGATGGTGCACGGCTCGGCGGTCTTCGCCCTCATGGACGAGGCCTTTCAGGCCGCGGTGAACGCCCACGGCACGGTGGCGGTGGCCCTCACCATGAACCTCACCTTCCACGCGGCGCCCAGGATGGGGGAGCGCCTCACCGCCCAAACCCGGGAGCTCCACGCCGGCCGGCGCACCGCCACGTATTTCATTGAAGTCACCGACTCCAAAGGAGGCCTGGTGGCTTCCTGCCAGGCCCTGGCCTACCGCAAGGACACCCCCCTGGAGTTTTAAGGCAAGGGTGCTGGAAGGAGAGGTCAGTTCCCCTTCTCTTCTTGTAATTTATCCCGCAGGCAGCGGACCAGGTAGTTGTAGGAAGCCCCCTGGATGGCGCAGCCGAACTGCTGCTGAAAGTTTCTGGCCAGGCTCACCTTTTCGATGACCAGGTCGTAGATCATCCAACCTTTGGGGGTTTGATGGAGCAGGAAGTCCACCGGAATTTTGTCGTTGGGACGCAAGATCACGGCGTACACCTCGGCTTTATCCCCGTCCAGCTTTTCGGGCTGATACTCAACCCTGGCATTGGCAATTTCATCAATCCTGCCGGCATAAGAGACTTTTAGAAGTTCAGTAAACAGGTGGACAAACTCATCCTGCTGGGCCTTAGTCAGAGTGTCCCAGGTGGGGTCCAGGGAGAGCTTGGCCATCTCCCGGTAGTCGAAGCGGCTGGCTGCCAGCTTCTCAATCATCTCCAGGCGCTGTTGCTTCTGGGCCGGGGTTTTAAGGCCCGGATTGTGCAGGATGCTCAGAACTTCTTCCATGAGCCTCTTGATGTCTTCGGTGGGCTGGCCCGCCAGGGCTGCTGCGGCGCCCAAGGCCAGGCTAAACGCCAGGGCCAGACCCCAACCTTTTAGAAAAACGGTCCACAGTTGCTTGATTCCTGCCATGTAATGACACCTCGGTTGCTGACCGTTTCCCGGGTGGGCGGCAAACTGGCTTGACAACAAGTTGCCTCGGCCTGACCCCCAAGGGGCTGGCCCCGCCCCCCTAATTATAATAATTCTTTCGAAATTCGCGCGGTTAATTTTAACCAGGCGCCACCAGGAAATTGGGTTCCACTCTAATTTTAACCCTGTGGGCCGGGGCCCGGCTTCTGTTTCTTGAAAGATAGGGCGCGAAAATCGCTGACCTCCACCCCGGCGGCAGCCAGGGCCTCCTGGAGGCGGGGGCTGAGGAGCGCGGCCAACTCTTCCTGCCGGCGGTATCGGGGGGCCCAGCGCCGCAGTTCGGGGTCCGGATAAAGGGCCGGGTGGGAATAGATTTCCGTCACCCCCGGCTGCAGACGGGGGATCAGGCCCAATAAAAACTCTTCGGTCATACGGCCGTGGTTCAGGAGCCCGAACAGATGGTCATTGTAAACCAGGCCGGCGTCTTGGGCCAGCCTCCGGGCCCGGCGGCTCAGCAGAGTGAAGATCAGTCCCTGGACCACCTTGGCAAAGGGGCGGTCCGGGGCCAGGATCAGGGTGGCCCGCCAATCCTCCCGGGCCAGGCGCACCCCGGGCACCCCGTACTCCCGGGCCAAATCCACCACCAGGGGGAAAATCCGGGGATGGAGGTGGAGGTTGAGGTGGCTGTTCAAGTGCCAGGGAGTGAGCCCGGCCCGGAGCACCGTCTCTATCTGAGCGGCCAGTTCCCGCCGGATTTCCGGCAGCAGGCGGGGCTGGAAAAAGTAACGCCAGCCGGCGGCCACGGGATTGGCGGGGAAGCGCCCCCGGGAGTCCACCAGATGGGGGATCCGGCCCGGAGACAACACCGCGCCGCCCTGCACCAGGGTGAGATGCACCCCCAGACAGAGACCGGGTAACCCCCGGGCCAGACTGCAAGCCTGCGCCGCCCCGGGAGCCGCGGCCATCAGCGAGGCGCACCGCAGCACCCCCAAACGGTGGGCCAGAACCACCGCCCCATTCAAAACCTCGGACAACCCAAAATCATCGGCGGTGAAGATGACGGTTTTGGCAGATTTGAGGGGAGGGCCGGGGGAAAGCAATTCCCCCGCCCTCCCCTCAACCTCCCCTCCCAACCCCCTGTAAGGGGTTGGGGGAGGGGGTTTGGGGGAGGGGGCAGGGGCTGCCTGCCCCTGGCCCCCTCCCCCAAACTTCCCTTCTTTCATCCCTGTACCCAATGGCGGGCCTCCAGCAGGGCGGTGAGGGAAAGGGCGTTGTAAGGGTGCAGCAGGGTGGCCAGGCCTTTGAGCCAGTGGCCCTGGCGCAGGGCCGCCAGGGAATCGGCCACGGAGACGGCCAGGTATTGGTAGACGCTGGGGTCCCGGTAGCAGTCGATGGTGCAGGCGGCGCATCGGTCCCGCAGGGGCCGCAGGCGGTGGATCTCTTCCAGGGGGCCCAGGCTATCGCCCAGGTAATGGCAGCGGTGGACCTGGAGGTGCCAGTCCACAAAAAAATATTTATAGCCCGCCAGGCAGGGGAAGCGGCCCGGCCGGTGTTGCAGCTGGCGTTGCAGGTCCCTGAGGGCCAGCCGCGGGTTGAGGATGACCAGGGGGGAGGCGGCTTTCAATTTGATGATCTGGTCAAACCAGTGGTACAGCTCTTCCGGGGTAAAATCCACGGAATAATGGTCGGCGAAGCCCAGGTAAGAGGAGTGGAGCCGGGTTATGGGGTAGGAGAAGGTGACCCGCTTGAAGCCCAGTTCGGCCAGGAAATCAAGCATGGCGCCCAGGTCGCCCACCAGGCGGCTCAGGGTGACGGAGGCCACGGGGTTGAGGCGGTGCTCCCGCAGGGTGGGCGCCAGGGCGCGGATATGCTGGGTGAGCCCTGGCAGCCCGCGGTGTTCGTCGTGCTGCGCCGGGGTGGGGGCGTCCATGGAGATGATCAGGGTCTCCAGGCCCACCTGCCGCAGTTCCCGGATCAGGGCGGGGGTGAGCAGGGAGCCGTTGGTGCACAGGATGGTCTTGATCCCCAGTTCCCGGGCCCGGGCCAGGGTAGGCAGCAGGGCCGGGTAGAGGAGGGGTTCGCCGCCGGTGAGGCAGAGGTAGCTGGCGCCGCTCTTTTTCAGGGCCTCAAGTCCCCGGGAGAGCCGGGCCGGGTCGGCCATGACCCGGGAAGCCGGCGGCACCTGGGGAAAACTGCAAAAGCCGCACCGGGCGTTGCAGGCGTTGGTGACGGCAATCTGGCAAAAATTAGGACCCCCCTGGAGAAACAGGTGGAGTAGTTCCTTCACGGTCATGGGCAACTAGTGCCACGCTCCAGGGGAGCTTCCGGGCACTGGCGCCGCCGGAAGATGAAGCTCAGGAATTGCCGGCCTTCCTTGAGCAAACGGCGGCGCTCTCCCGGGTCCCGCAACATCACCAGGGCCGCCCTGGCCATGTAACTGGGCCGGAAGTAAAAGCGGCGATAAAACTGGGGCACCGCCTGGAAGATCTCCGCGGCCGCCAGGCCGGGATAATCCACGATGCACTGCTGATAGCCGGTGCCGCCGTGCACCGTGGAGTCGTCGTGCAGATAGCCCTTTTCCCGGCAGAAGTCGTAGAACTCGGTGCCGGGGTAGGGGGTGGCCAAAGAGACCTGGATGGTGTCCGGGTCCAGTTCGCAGGCGAAGCGGATGGAGGCCTCGATGCTGGCCCGGGATTCTCCGGGGAGCCCCACCATGAAGGTGCCGTGCACCTGGATGCCCAGTTCCCGGCACCACTTGACGAGACGGCGTCCCAGGTCCAGGGTGGCCCCTTTGCGAATATTTTTCAAGACCTGGGGGTCGCCGGTTTCGAAGCCCACCACCAGCAGACGCAGCCCCCCTTCCTTCATGGCCTTCAGGGTCTCGTAGGAAGTGTTGACCCGGGCGGTGGTGGACCAGAGGAACTTCAGGGGGCGGAACTCCCGGCTGAGCTGCCGGGCCCGCTGGCCGTCCGCAGTGAAGGTGTCGTCGTCGAAGAAAATTTCCGCGGCCTGGGGAAAGAGTTCCAGGGAGCGGCGCACTTCGGCCACCACGTTGGCCACGCACCGCACCCGGTAGCGCCGCCCGGTGAAGGTCTGGGGCCAGAGGCAAAAAACGCACTGCCCCGGGCAACCCCGGCCGGTGTAGAAAGAGATGTAGGGGTACCGGAGGTACGGGATCTGGTAATGCTCCATGGTGAGGTCCCGGTGGTAGATATCCGAGACAAAGGGCAGGGCATCCAGGTCCTCGATGAAAGGCCGGTCCGGGTTGTGATGAATGGACCCGTTGCGGCGATAGCTGATCCCCAGGATTTCCTCCCAGGGCCGGTTTTGGGCCGCTTCGAGGATGGCATAGTCAAACTCCCGGCGGGCCACGAAATCTACCTGGGGACCGGCAGCCAGGGACTCCTGGGCCAGGATGCTCACCTGGGGCCCCACCAAGCCCACCAGCAGTTTGGGGTTCCGCGCTTTGAGTTGGCCCACCGTCTCCAGATCATGGCGGAAAGAGGGGCTGGTGGTAAACAGGACGGCGAGTTCAAAGTCCGGCGCCAGCGCCGCCACCTGGGACACCGTCAGGTTCTCCGGCGGGGCGTCCACCACCCGGCTCCCGGGGATGAGGCCCGCGGGGTAGCACAGCCAGGTGGGATACCAGAAGGAGGTGACCTCTCGAGTAGCCTGATAGCGCGACCCGGCCCCTCCATCAAAATCCTGGAAAGAAGGCGGGTTGAGCAACAGGGTGCGTTTCACGGCTTACCTCTTATGATGGCCCGGGGAACCAGAATTCGGACGGCCGGCCCCGCCGCCTGAAGGTGCCGGGCTGCCATGGCAACCGCAGCGACTGATGGATTTTATCCGAGGTTTGCTGCTTTGTCCATTACCAAAGTTGGGGAGCAGGGGGCTGAACCCGGTACCAAAGGCGCGGCTGGCCGCGGGCAGACATGATTCAAGAGAAAAATGAAATTCGCTTATTGCCATTGCTCCTAAAATTAGCTATAATTTACTAAAATAATTAGCTAAATGGGGCAAATATTATGCAACAGGAAAGTCTGAGTCTCCTGGCATTTCAAAAAAGGTTTAGGACCGAA
>Ga0315282_10007537_pt1 | contig 17818 bp, 10 predicted proteins | sample YL17G07_20_MG_FD_203693 | JGI IMG/M metagenome (GOLD analysis project Ga0315282, IMG submission 203693) | Sediment microbial communities from Yellowstone Lake, YNP, Wyoming, USA - YL17G07_20 | ecosystem: Environmental > Aquatic > Freshwater > Lake > Sediment | place: USA: Wyoming | collected... | reverse complement strand
GGCGGTGGTAGATACGTCCGGCGAGATCGTGGCGAAGTGCCGCGCGCCAAACCACGATGTTCAGTGCTGTTTCGAGAAGACTGTCTAGCGCGTCATTCGTATCTTTGTCGGCGGCTAGGCACTGCAATACTTCCTGGGCGATATGGAAAATCGGGAAGTAGTTTATCTTCAGAATGAGTTTCCATTCCTCCAATATCGCTCCTTGCAGGTCGGCGCTTTTGCGGAACTTGTGCAAGGGGTTGGCCTGGCGCTCCTTCTTGGAAAGCACCTCCTGGAATATCAGGGCGTTGACCAGAACGAGCGCGCCAATGCGACCAATGGCCATCCTTTGAGTTGGTGTAGGCCCTTCATTCTTCTTACCTGCCCGCGCCGATGATAATGCGACACCTACCGCCCGTCCCATTCGTTCGGCCGTCGCCGGTTGGGCGCGCAGGGCAAAGACGAATCGCTCTATGGATGCCTCAACCTTTGATACGGCTTTGGTGATCGTTTCGTCCTTTACGAGGTTCTCGTAGGACCGGCGAAGGGAATCGGCGAGTTCCGCTACCGTGCCCGTCATGAACTGCGCCTGTTGCGGCGGCGAGGGCCAGAATTCCGCCTGCACTCGCTTGGCTGTTACTTCCGTGATGATGGCGAAATCGAGACTGGCCTTCGCCAGTTCCGCCTTAAGCCTGTTGAAGTCCTTGATCTCCTGGATTGCCTTAGGATAAACAACCGCGACGCCGACATGGGCAATGGCTTGGTCAACGCGTTCTTGGGCTTTGTCGCGAGCGCGATTCTGCTTGTCTTTGGTCTGTCCGATCTCCGCCTCGATGACGAGACGTAGGCCCTGGAAATCAACAATAACGTCAGGAAGTTTGACTGGTCCTACGGCCTGCTTAAGAACCTGCTCTGGCGCCACTACCTGCCCATGCTCCTGAAGGAGTTGGGCAAGGACAACGTTTAGGACCTCTTGACGGTACATAAGTTCCCCCAAACGGTCTTACATGTGCCAGTGGCGCGCTGCAAGGCAGACGCGAGTGGTTAGTAGTGTACCAATTGAGGTGGTGGATGCCAACTCTGTGTTGAGCGCGGCTGGGCAGGATCTTCTTCGGGCAGAAGGCCCCCCTCCGCCGGTCAGAGTTGCCTTAGGCCCCGGCATCCGTTGGCGTAGGCCGCGGCAACCGATGAACCACAGCCGGGGCGCGCCCCGGCCTACGTGCCGCGCCCCTGCCCGTTCCCGTCGCGGGCGTCCATTCTACGCCGCCTACCCGATAAACTCGCCTTCATGCAGTCGTCAGAGTTGATCCTCATTCCACCCCCAGTGCCGAGTCCCCAGTCCCAATTCCCTGCAGTTTTGGCAGTGGGCGTCTCGTTCCCTGTTCCCGGTTCCCGCCGCTGTGCGCCTCGCCTGGGGGCGAACGTAAGTCGCATTTCTGAAATTCGACTTACGCGACCCGACTTTTGTAACAACCCCCGTTTTGACCCCCCTTTGCCCCCCCTTTGGGTGCGACTTGGTTCTCAATTTTGCCAAAAAAGCGCCCAATTCGCGCTTACCCATTTTAACATTTCTTCGGCCGACCTGCCCTGGCGCTAGTGGCAAGGGGATTTTGTGGATAACTTTGGCCCCAAAAAGGGGGTTTTCGGGGTGTGAAAGTCGTAAGTTGATCTAAGTTAGCGCGACTTACGCTCTGGCAGCCGGCTGCGAACAACCAATTGCGGAATGCCGAGCAGGTTCGAGTACAAGACCGGAACCGCAAAGGACGCCAAGAGCGCAAAGAACAGCAGGAGATCTCTTCGTGAAAGACCAAGACGGGCCTACTTGGGGTTCTTTGCGTGCTTTGCGGCTTTGCGAGACCCTGCCGTTGCCTGCACCCAGACCTCGGAGAACGAACCCGTCGGAAATCACGCCGCCGGGGGAAGAATCTGGCCTCCGGCTGGCATGGGCGTCCTGGCGTGACGGGCACCGCATGCCCTAGTTGCCTGGCTCCCGCTTCGGGTACTCGACGATCCTGAGGTTGCGGAACGAGAGGTCGGTGGTGGGGTCGTGGCCCTGGAGGCTGATGATGCCCGCCTTGAGGCGGCAGCCCTCACGCGGGCTCTCGTTCAGCGGGCGGGGGTCAGTCCAGTCGCTCACCTGGTAGCCGTTGACCCAGACGGCCATGTGGCGGCCGTGGGCGACGATGGTCTTGGTGAACCACTCGTGGTCGCTTGCGACCACCCTTCGAGCGGGCTGGCGGCCGTAGATGCCGCCGGTCCCGAAATCCACGGGTTTCGTGCGGTCCTCGCCCTCCCACTGGTTGCGAATCTGCGACTCGTACCCGGTCCAGAACTGCCCGGGGATGCCCCGGAAAAACACGCCGCCGTTCAGGTGCTTCCCATTCGAGATGATGTCCAGTCGGAAGCAGAAGTCGGCCCACTGGCCCTCCGTCTGGATCTCCCCGCTGCCGTCCTTCACGTTCATCTCGCCCGCCGGCGCTCTCTGATCGACCACGCAGGTTCGAGGAAGGTTGCCAACTCAACCATGCAGAACCTCCTTCGGAATCGTTCCCCACTTCGAACGAGTTTCAAACGTTAGCCAAGACCTCCGGCGCTCTCACGGCAGTTAACCGGATTGTAAGTGCTTGTGTGGCAGCACATTACGAGTGGCGAGTGCCGAGAGGTCGGAGATGCAGCGATCGGGGAGATCGGCATCGCCCCCTTGTCGCGCGGCTCAGCGTGATCGCCAGTTGTGATCGCCACGAGGTCGAACCCTTCGCCTACCTCCGCGACGTGCTCACCCGCATCGCCACCCACCCGATGAACCGCTTGGCGGAACTCTTGCCGGACCGGTGGAAGAAAATTCCCGACACTGGTTGATTCTGCCAAGATTGCCTATCGCAAACGCGGATCGGGTATCTGGTTCCATCCACTTTCCGGAATTCCATACTCATCTTCACAGAATCCCTTGGCCATGTCCCACGTGTCTTGCAGGTAGTCCCGGTAGGGATGGGGACTGTCGGGGCGCTCAAACACAAACACATAAATCCCCTCAGGATACTCCTCAAGCACAACGTGGCTGACGCCTGCCCGACCCACCTTCGCCTGAAGAGCCATAGATTTCCTCTCAATGCCCTGTGTCTTTGAATGGGTATTGGTGTTGCGGCCCAGCGTCCACCCACCGTCCTTTAGGGTCAAGCACCTCAATGTGACCGTGTGGGGGATGGCCGTGACCGGTGTAGTCCATGCGGAAACGGCGGGTGCCATCCTTACTGATGGCTACGAAGCCCTCCGCGTCGGCCCGCTTGATTATGAAGTCCTCGCCCAGGTAGCTCCGAACAGCCTCGCCAGCCCGAACAACCTGTGGTTGGCCGGACGGATACGTTATTCCTGCACGGCCGCTAACTGGGGCTTGCACGCCGGCCTCCGCTGCCGCCGCCCTGGCCCCTCCTGATGCGGCAAGGTCAGCCTCCGCCCACGCCCGCCCCGCCAACCCCATCAGGACAAGCGACATCAGGTCGCATCCCAACCTGCGGCTGTTGCACACCCGCCAACCGTGTTCGTAGGCGTCGATGATGTTCGTGGCCATGGGGCCGAAGAATGGTATCCTCTTCATGACCGGCAGCGCCGCCAGCAGGCCGGCCGCCTTCAGGCCTTGCCCCTTGTAAGTCCATTTTACATCGCGCCACCAGTCGCTGCCGGCCTTCTCCGATGATTCTATCATCCGCGCAGCAAAGCCGGACGTGTTCTCGTTCACCCATTTGTTCCACGCGAGAACGCCCCCGTTGTCACTGCTCGCCCACACGCCGGCGGCGCCGATGGCCCCGACTGCAACGTCCTCCGTCCCAGTGACAAGGAACTGCCCAATGCCGTCGACGAAGAATTGATGGAGCCCCTCGACCGTGTCACTAAGGGCGCCCTCAACAAATCCCGACACGTGGCTAAACGCGTTGGATAACGTTGAGATCACCGAAAGCCCCATCGGGTCGGTGAAGTCGAGCGGGCTGTTGCCGACGTATCGGTACAGGTTCCCGTCGCCGCCGGCGAAGCCTATCGGGTCCTCGCTGATGAACCGGCCCGCCGCCGGGTCGTAATACCGGAGGCGATTATAGTACAGGCTGCTCTCGGCGTCCAGTTCCAGGCCGCGTACGTCCCGTGGCCGGACGGGACCGTGTATGTCAGCAACGCCGGCAAGCGGCATGACGTTACGGTCTTCGGCGCCGACGGCAAGTTCCGGCGGGCCATCGGCAAGCCGGGCGGCCGCGCGATGACGACTCCGCCGCCCGCCGTCGCCCTGAGGGAAGGGAGCCTCAGCCCCGCCCGCGCCGGCAAGTGGGACCCCGACACGCTCCTCGCCCCGCGAGGTCTGGCGGTCGACGCCAAGGGCCGGCTCTGGGTCATGGAGCACGACTTCTCGCCCAAGCGCATCAGCGTCTGGGACCCGGTCACCGGCAAACTGCTCGACGAGAAGTTCGGGCCCTGCTACGTCTCGACGCCCGCCTGCGTGGACCCGGCCGACCCGACCCGCGTCTACTGCCAGAACGTCGAGTGGGAGGTGGACCTGGAGAAGGGCACGTGGAAGCCCGCGGCCGTCATGTTCGAGGCCCGGCCGGACACGCCCTACTTCTGGCCGCACGGCGTCAACAACATGGTTTTCACCGCGAAGAACGGGAAGCAGTACATGACGAGCGGCGGCGGCTCAGGCCTCGTGCGCGGCCACTTCCTCTGGGTCCGGCGCGGGGACCACTTCGAGGCCGCGGCCGGCGTCATCAGCCCGTGGGCCGGCCTGACCTGGCGCAAGGCGCCGAAGGATTGGCAGGAAGCCAATAAGATGCCCTGGCTCTGGTGGGAAGACCGTAACGGCGACGGAGCCATCCAGCAGGCGGAAACGCGCGAGACCAAGGTCCAGGCGCAGAACCCTCATTGCGTGGTCGACGCCGATCTCAACTTCTACGCCACCGGTATGTATAACCATCTGTACTGGCAGCGGATCTCGCCCAAGCAGGTCCTGCCCAGCGGCGTGCCGCTCTACGACGACGCCTCCCTCCTGCACGTCGACTATGCCAAGGAAGGCCCGAACTACACCTATGACCTGGCGGTCAACCCGGCCGACGGCGGCGTGCTCCTGTACGCCGGCGCCGACATCAAGTATCTCGACAAGACCGAGCTCTGGCCCATCACCTACTGGACCCGCGAGGGCAGTCTCGAGTGGCGTTACCGGCCGGGCTGCCGCTGGCATGACATGTACGAGTTCCCCATTCCCAAGCCCGGCGAGCTCTATGGCTGCACCCGCAACCTGGGCATCACCGACGGCATCACGGGCTTTTCCTGCTACTTCGGCCAGGCGCAACTCATGACCACCGACGGCGTGGTCATCGGCACGATCATGAAGGACGGCCGCGTGCTCGAAGTCACGGGCCTCGACACGATCCGGCGCCTGGAGGGCAAGTTGACCCTCACGCCGGACGAAGCCAAGGCGTCGGCCGCGGCCCTGCGACGTGCTGTTCTGCCATCGCGAGTTGGACGATCCGGCGCTGCAGGAGACGCTGCTGCGGTTCCTCAACTCCGGCGGCGTGCTGGTCGTGTGCGGCAACGTCTACCCGGCGCCCGCCAGCCCGCTGGGCCAGCGCTGGCCGGCCAAGGCCGCACCGCAGAATTCCTGGATGAAGGACGGGGCTCGGCGCTCGGGCGACTGGGAATTGGCCGGCGTGCCGGTGCAGTATCTTCATGGGCACGCCTGGACCCCGCTGGCCGCTGCGACCGACGGTGCCGTGGCGTTGGCCGCCGGCGAGTCGGGCGCGATGTTCCTTCGCCGCGTCGGGCGCGGCAGCCTGCTGCTGGTGCCCACCGGACCGATCTCAAGGCGGTACGACGCCGCGGCCACGCTGAGCCGCCGGTTCGACCACGACGAAATCTGGCTCCGCGCGTGGGACCAGGTGCTCTACAGCCTGGTACCCGGCGACTCCGCGCCCGGCGCGCTGCCGGCAGTCGCCGATCTCCAGCCCGGCGCGACACAGGCCCTGCCGGCACGCGAGTATGCGCTGCCGATGAGGATCATCAATCGCGGCCACACGGGGCCGATGGTCATGGCCACGCACGTCACCGCGCCGAACGGCCGCGTGGTCTACACGCGCGTCGAACCGCTCGATCTGGCCCCCGGGCAGGACAAGTCGGCCGAACTGCGCGTGCCGGTGCCGGCCGACTGGGGCGAAGGGCTCTATCCGGTCTACCTCACGCTGAGCGATCCGAAGGCCCGGCGGCTGCTCCATCAGGCGATGGAGATGATTAATGTGGCGGGCACGGTCGCGCTCGCGCTGGAGTCCGAGGAGCCTGGCTACCGGCTCGGCGAAGAGGCGCGGCTGTCGCTCACCGCCTCGGCCCGGGCGCCCTGGAGCGGTTCGCTGCGCCTGGGGATATACGATTTCCGCGGCCGGCTGCTGGGCGTGCGGGAGCAGGCGGCCCGGCTCACAGCCGAGAAGCGCGAGATCCGGCTCACGTGGCCCGTGGCCGATCATGGCGTCCGCGTGGATACGTATTGGGCCGAAGTGGCGGCCGTGGCCGATGGCAAGGAGTTCGGCCGCGCCGAAGCCCGGTTCTACAAGTACGAGCCGTGGAGCATGCGTAACGAGTACCAGTGGTCGACCTGGGCGGGCATGTCCTGTGCGCCTCCTTCGCTGGTGCCGATGGGCATGCGTCTGATGGCCCACGCGGGCATGAACGCGCTGGGCTACCCCGGCCGCAGCGAACTGTACTACGCGGCCGAGCGCTGGGGCTGGCGTTACTACAACGAAGGCATCGGCATGAATACCTTCGCGCCGGTGATCGAATACGAGAACGAGGCCGAGATCGAGGCGGCCCTGGCCCAAGAGGCCCGGCACGCCACGCAGAATCCCGATCTCGCGTCCGCCGCCTTCGTGCTCGGCTCGGTCGGCGAGGAGCCTGTCCGAAAAACCGCGGGTCAGGCATATATGCAACCAAAGCCCGCCGTTGGGCTTTGGTTGGCACGTCGCTTCAGCCCCGGGAAGGAGAACCGCAACAACTTTACTGAGGCAAACGCAAAAGCGCGTTTGCCTCAATAAATATGCCTGACCCTCGGTTTTTCGGACAGCCTCTACGCCGGTAATGCTGCTACAGTCTCCAAATTGTGGTCATCATGGTCGCCATGGTCAACATGGTGATCAACCGAACCTGCAAGCAAGATCCTCCCGGTCTGTTTACCAGCGGAAGAAGCGATACGGATCGTCCCACTCTTCGGGCTGGTCGAGGTAAAGACCCTGCGACCATCGACCTTCCGTCGAGGGCGGGGCAACGGGCACCATGGCGATGTCCGACAGCCAGACCGTCCCGATGTTCCCATGCCAGATCTGGAAGCGCGTCTTACGGTCGGCCGTTCCATTTGACTGTACCAGGAACTGAAAGGCGCGCCAGTCTTTCCCCGGCGCAAAGGAGTGATAGTCGATGAACGCAGTCCACGTCTGCGTGCTCTGGATGGTCAGATTCACGCCCTTGCCCGCCGGACCTTCGGATCGTGCCTTCAACGAGATGCGATACCACTGCCCCTCCTTGACCGGCACATCCTGCTGAGACAGCATCACGGTGGGCTGGTCCTTGCCTGCGCTGCCGCTCATCGTCAGGCGCATGGCCCAGCCGTTGCCCACCGCCTCGCGCGTGCAGGCTGCCTCGCGGGAATCGGCGGAGAACTGCCACTGGTCGGCGATTCCGTTGGGGCTGGCGGCCTGGCTGAAGTCGCCATTGCGCACGACGGACGGGCGGGGCTTGCCCTGCTCTTCACCCACCGGCGTGGAGAAACGGGACAGCAGCGGAGTCTCCGCACGAACCCCCATGTTGGCCAGTATACGGGTCAGCAGGAACGACGTGCGGCGATACGTCCGCCTTACGTTCAGTTGCTCGTTGAACATGAAAAACCACGGCTTCTGTCCAGCCTCGAAGCCCGGATTGGCAAAGAAGTTCTGCGGTTCGGCCGCATCCTTCGCTCCCTGAGCCGGCGCCTTCCACGGAACGTAATCCCCTTCGTATAGCCGGAACAGATCGGCCCGGAACTGTCCACCGTCCCGGGCGCATCCGATATACGCCTGCCAGCCTTCCGGGAAGGGCTTCTCGCAATTGAAGGTGACATGCAGGTCGGTCCACTGGTTCTCAGGAACCAGGACATTATCGCCCTTCACTGCCCGGTCCCAAGGTGAACCTGCCCGCTCCACCTCGAGATGAGCGAGGACGGGCGAGCCCACACTCTTGACGAAGACGGCAAACGTGTAAGTCTTGGCGATCTTTGGCTGCACGGTCACTTTCTGCCCAAATTGCACGCCAGAGCCCGCCGTCATGCCCAGGGTCACCAGCGCGCTCTGCTTGCCCTCCACGGCATCCTGGCCGTCCACGACGAACGAAGGCACCGCCCCCTCCGCACTGCTGATGGCGTAGGGCGGTAGTTGGCAGAAGACCACGTTGGCCTGCTGTGCCAGCACGCCATTGCCGATGGCCGTGGCCCCGCCCGACACGAGGGGCAGTTCCCTGGGGTCGCGGTTATGCACGTCGGCCGGTGCGACTCCCGCCAGGAGCGAACCGGCGGCGGGTGGTTCGAAGTAACAGGCGATGTGCTCCGCCTTTTTCATGCCCACCCTGAAGGGCAGAAACGCATTGGCTTCCTGTTCGTCCAGCCCCAGGGCGAGCAAATGGCCACCCGCCTTCAGGAAATCGGCGATGGCCGCTTTGTTCTCGGCCATCTTCTTCCCTCCGCCCGTTCCCGCGATGAGAACCTGGTCGGGCGACGGCTTGCCCCCGTCATAAGAACCAACGGCAACACCCGCAAATGCCAGATATCGCCGGCCGGGCTCATCGCCAACGTACATCGCCTGGCAGCGGAGAGTGCTGGGTGCCGAGTGCTGGGTGCTGAGAGAGACATGCGAGAGGATGTTGCGGACGAGCCGTGTTGCGGCGGGATCGTCCGCGGTTCGCCCCGTCACATCCATCTGGCAGAACAGGATCATCCCCTTGCCTTCTCGATACTCCATCAGCGGGCTGTATTGAAGGCTGTAGCCGCCATCCAGGATGGGCAGGAAGTCACCGCGGGCCGGTTTCTCAATAAGGACCGACGCGACGTTGCCGCGGTTGCCGCAGCGCCACACGCGCGAGACTTCGAGATTGCACCACTTGACCGCCGGCGCGCCGCTGTAGCGAGGGCTCAATTCGTACTTCAGCCGCGGGGACAGGATCGTCGCATCGCCGCACCAGTCCCGCAGGTGATCCACCTCCAGGCCGGCAAGCAGCGGGTGATCCGGCACGCGCTTGAAAACCTGCCGCAGCCCATACTCCGCGACGCGGAAGCCCAATCGCTGCTCCAGCACTTCCGAGGTCTGCTCGAACACGATGACCTTCAGACCGTCACGCACGCGGCTGAGGTCAGGGGCCGGCCCATCCACGGTCATGGCGCCCTTACCCACAACGAGGATGTCAAAGCCGGCCAGATCGGCCTTCGCTTCCACGGGCCGGGCTGTAACTCCCATCCTTGCCAGGAGTTTCGTGGTTTCGCCCTTGGGGTCGAAGATCGCGATCTTCGCGTCTGCCCGCGCAGGCTCCGGACGGGGCAGCACGTGAACCGCGAAGGCGTCCGCCTGGGTCTCGCCGGTCGAGAACCGGAACGTCGCGCTCAGTTCGTAAGTGCCGGGCGCCAACGTGGCCGGCAGTTCCACGCGCAGGGGAATTCGCTGTTGCTGGCCCGTGGCGATCGTAACTTGCTGAGCGCCGGTCACGGCCTGCGGCAGGGCGAGGGACCAGCGGCAGTCGCACGTCACCGTCTGCCGCGAGTTGTTGATGACGATGAGCTGCTTCTCGATGGTCTGGCCGGCGGTGCAGTTGTGGTCCTTGCTGGTGAAGGCCGCCGGCTTGCCCGCAATGTAGGCCAGCAGCGGCATGTTATTACGCAGGATGGCCTGTCCGTCGGCCGTCGGCACCCAGTCCGATCGCTTGAAGGCCAGGTCCATGCGTTCGTACTGCCGGTCGATATAGTCCGGGCTGAACCCCGGGCGCTGAAGGTCCTCCCAATCGACCTTGAGATCCTTGCGGCTCTTGTCGACACCGGGGCGCAGGCGCCAGAAGAAGTCGTGTTCCCAGGGGGAGATGGCCGAGACGCCCCAGGTGCGGAAGGCCCGCCAGTTGGCGGTCAGGTAACTGCCGATGATGGCGTGCTGGCTCTCGAAGACCCGCGAGCCGACCTGGTGCGGGTAATCCCAGCGATGCCAGAGCCTGCCGGCGCGGAACTGTGCCGCCTCCCAGCGCAGGTTCTGCTTCTCTTCCTCGCTGGTCTGGTAGGCCCGGCCGCCAAGAAATTGCGAACTCCATTCGGCGATGCAGAATTCCCAGGGCACCACCGCGCTGCCGAAGGTCCGCCCGCCCTTGTACCACCCGCGATACATCGTCCAGTCCCAGGTACAAGGCACCATGTACTCGCAGGTGAACATCGGCTTGACGCCCTTGGCGGCCCAGTGCTCGAACCAGTCGTCCAACTCCTGGGCGGGGGCCATGTTGGTGTAGAAGTTGCTTGTGTGCATCGAACTCAGATTGCCCGAGGAGTGATGGTAGACGATGCGGGCCGGGTCCAGACGCTTGACGATGGCCTCCGCCCGCAGGGCGCGCTTGACGTTGTTCGATGACCATGAGTCACGCTCGCCGGCAATTCCGTCGATCATGTCCGGGTTCATGTCCTCGGCATACCCGGTGGCGTTGTGGCTCATGGCGTACATCACCACCGACGGATGGCTGCCCGCGGCGTCCACGAAGAACCGGGCATGTTTCGAATAGCCGTTGTTCGCGTCGGCGTCGGGCGCCTGCCAGTCATATTGCCCGAAATGCGGCTGGGAGAAAGACACGAGCATCCCCACATCGTCGGCGGCCTTCAGGACCTCTGCAAAACCCAGGTTGGTGCCCGGCTCGCAGCCGTAGTTGTGGGTGTAGACAAAGTTGATGCCGATGCTCTTGAGGCGAAGCAGGCTCTCTTTGGCCCCCTCGTAGCACGCCCAGGCCGCTCCCACCTGGGCGTTGTCCAGCGGGAGAGCCGAGAGGAAGATGCGCGTGCCATTCAGGTAGAAATCCCGGCCGTCGATCCAGAACTCACGGAACCCAAACGATCGCGGATGGCCGACGTCGACGACTTTGCCTCCCGCATCCAGCAGCGATAGCGCCACCTGGTGCTGGTTCTGGGGCGTGTGGATGTCCCAGAGATTGTCCGGCTTCCACTTCGCGGAGAAGGTGAAGTGTCCATCCTGCAGGCTGCCGGCCTGGAATGGCTTGCTGGTAAACTCAGTGACGCTCCGGCCATGGTCGCTGACCTCGGCACGAAGCGTGTACTGGGCGTCGGCGTCGAGGTTCTGGAGCCCCGTGGTGAATGCGATCTCCCCGTTGCGCACGGACGTGTCCACCTTCACGTCGTCGGCGATGCGGGCGCCGGCGGGCCTGCTGACCAGGTAGACATCGCCGCACAAGCCGCGCCGCTCGACCGCGCCTCTGGCCTCCTTGGACGAGGCGGTGTCGCTGAACGAAAGCATGACGGCTTTGAGGGGCATGGCCACGACGTACAGGCTGAGAACGTGCTTGCCGCCGGGCTGGCACGCCGAGGTGACGTCGACCTCACCGGCGGGGAAACGCATCTCACCCGCCTTCTTGCCATCCACATAGACGGCGGCGTAGGAGTTGAGGTATTCGGCCCAAACGACGATGCGGCGGCCGGCCCACCCCGCGGGAATGGCAATCTCCCGCTCATACCAGGCCGCGCTGACATCGGCCAGTTTCGTGTTCTTCCAACTCGGATGGACGAAGGCCGTCTGGGAGTCCTGCTGCAGGTAATCCGAGATTCCAGGCCAGCATCCGGGCACCTTGAAATAGCCCCAGGCAGCGGCCGGTATCCGGTCGGCTTTGGCCGGCGCCGGCTGCCAACGCCACAGGCCGTTGATGCAGATGCGTTCCCGCGTCGGCGTCGCCTCGCGGTAGGCCTTCTCCAGATCCCAGACCGCTCGGACGCCGCCGGGAAGCACCACGGAAACCGCCCCGCCGCTCTCCTGGCCCGACACCGGAAGATCCGGCAACAGCAATGCGCCGAAGAGTGCCAGGATCACAGCACCCATGTGTACTATTACCTCTCCGCCGGTCCGTTCCCTGCTCATGGTCGCTCCTTTTGCACATTTGGATTTACCGAAGCCATCGTGTGATCGCGGTTTGGCCCGGATCGGGGTCCAGCCACACCGGATGGTCGTTTACACTGTCCAGATTGGCATACCCCTTGCTTACGTCCTTCTCATACCAGTAGTATCCGTGATTGCCGCGTCCGATGTAGAAGTTGGAAGGGGTCTTCAGGTTGAAGTGCGTGAAGAATATCCCGTCCTGGCGTGGTATGCGCCCACCCATTGAACCCCTGGGGGCGCATCTCCTTCTTCCAGTAGATGAAGGTCTTGGAGCCCCCGTTCACGCCGTCGACGATCGGGTCGAGCCTCGCCTTGATTTTCTTCAGGAGGGGCTCGTCGTGCAGCACCAGGCCCAGCCGCAGCGCGCCGTCGAGCCAGTAGGAACACTGCTCGATGGGCCAGGCCGTCCCGTCCGCTTCGGCGCCCGTGGAGTTGATGCGGATTCCCTTCCAACCATCCCGGAAGGTCGCATGCCTTTCGTCCAGGTGTCCGGTGATGCCGTCCCGGGCGGCCAGCGCCCAATCCCGCAACCAGCCTGCCGGTTCCACTGCGCCGGGCGGCAGCGCCACCAGCGCCGGCTTGACCATCGGCTCGGCGGCCCGCGGGTAATTCGCCGTTTCGGCCTCGCCGCCGGCCCGCGCGGCCGCCTCCGTCGCAGAAGCGGCGCAAGGATGGCCGCCGAGGAACAGGCACGCCGCCGCACTCGCGAGAAGCAGAGGTGTTTTCATGCTCCACCCTTGCCCGCCCGGGCTCTGGCACGTGCAAGACAAGCAAGCAACCGAACAGGGGCCGACCACCTCCGGGTGCGCGGCCCTCGCCCTGAATGAGCCGGAATCTCCCAGATGAACTCTCGCGGGTGACCGCCGCCAGCCTTCTTGATGGTTGTATGACGTGTCCGGGGTTGCGCCATACGCATAAGGCTCGTGACCCCTTCGCTCGCTTCCTCGGCTTGAACTGCTTCGGGAATCGCTGGATCGCCTCGACCTCCGCGGGGCGGTAAGGCGTGCCGTCCGGCTGGAGAAGGTCGTGATGCCACGGTTCGGCCCCTGGCCGTCGTGCTTCCCCATTCGGCTGCTCGCCGACGTCTGCCGGATGCGCCTCAGTCCGCGACCACGTCCCCGAAGGGGGCCGGGCGCTACGATCCGTGTTCGGTCACCGGGGCCGGTGGAGGCGGCGGGTCGCCGGGCAGCGAGAAGACGATCTCGGCGTCCGACTCGGTCCCCATGAAGAACCTGGCGACGCGGCCGGCACGTTTGTCCGTGCCCTTCGATCCCCTGCCGAGGCCCACGACTACCGGGTACCAGGAGCCGCCTTCGAGGATCTTCTCCGGCTTCGTCCACGCCAGCGGATCCGCCAGGTCAGTCGCGTAACTGACGTAGATGCCTTCCTGCACCCACCCCTTTCCTTTTGAGCGGTTCAGGAGCATCACGTAGCGGTTGAGGTGAGTGTTCCAGTGCACCGACGGGCCCCAGAAAGCGTTGCAGTCCGATCGCTCCCACGCGACGAAGGCCGGGAAGGTCGGCGTGAGCCGCTTTCCCGAACCCGGCTGTTTGAAGTCGCCCTCATACCACTTCAGGACCTTGCCTACCGGTGCGTCGCGGTCCTTCCACGCCATGCGCGCCACGGCCACGCCCTGCTCGCGGACGTCGCCCGCATAGTTGCCGTAGAAGAAATAGAGCCACTGGCCCCGAGCATCGAGCATGACACAGAAGTCGCCGTTGCCGCCGGCGAAGTAGCCGTTGTCCGCATCCGGTTTCAGGGTGCCCGGCCGCGCTTCGAGAACGACCCCCAGGTCTTTCCAGGTGGCCCCGTTGTCGCCAGACCGCAGGGCGCCGATCTTGGGGGCGGTGAGCGTCGTGCCCGGCACCATGCCGCCCGGCTCGTTGTGGTACCAGCCATAGACGGTTCCATCGTCGGCCCGCCACGTGCACTCAATCCATCGTCCGCCGTTGACCGTGTTGTCATACTGGACCTCCTTGGCGGGCCCGAGGTCGAACAGGTTCTTGCCGAAACTGCGGTAGGGGTGGCCCGTCGAGTTGAAGACGTAGAACGTGTCGCCGTCCCAGTGTGAAGGGGTATTGCAGTCGACGGCGTGGGGCATCTTCATCGGCGGCGCGGCACGCAGTTGGACCCCGGGCCGTCCCGGCTGCGGTGAGGGCGTTCCTGGCGGCATCGGCGCGCGCTCCCCTCTTGGCGCCTCCACGGAACACGAAGGCAGGACCCCGAGCATCAGGGCCAAGACGAAGGCACAGGCCGGTCTCGTTCCGCCCGCCATGGCAGTGCCCCCTTCCTGATTCCTTTACCGCACGTGATGACGGAATCGGGTGGTGCGGGGCTTCAGGCTACCCGAAGGGGTCGCCGCGGGCAAGCGTTCTCGAACCGGCGTTCTCGAACTGGTGCCGGCCACAGCGCCGGGCGGCGAACCGGCGCGAGCGGGCGTCCCCGGCCGGCTCAGGCCTCGGGTCCCTTCCCCTCGTCGGCCGCCTCGCCGCGCTCGCCGCGGAAGACGTCCGACAGGATCGCCCCGCACGCGTCGGCCAGGACGCCGCCGGTCACCCGGACGCAGTGATTGAGGCGCGGCTCCTCGAGCAAGCGGAACACGGACGCGACGGCCCCGGCCAGCGAGACGCCGGCCAGGTCCACGTCGATCCGGGCCTCCAGGGCCTCCTGCGTCGCGGCCAACTCCGGCGGCTCGGGGAAGGCGACGCGCGGCACGGCCGCGCGCGGCTTGGCCGGAAGCGAGGCCGCCAGCGCCATGGCGGTGCGCCACTGGCGCAGAAGCCGCTCGACTTGACGTTACTTCCGTCCTCTCCGCCGCGCGACCACTGCCAGCCCGCCCAGGGCCAGCAGCAATACCGCGGCCGGTTCGGGCGCCACGCTGATGGTGCCGCTCGTGTACAGGTCGCCGGTATCCCACGAGAGGCCGCTGCCGAGGGGCGGCAGGTCGATGGTGGTGAAGTGGCCGCTTGCGCCCGCGAAGTCCAGAATGTCGAACTGGTCGCCGAGGTCAGGGATGAAGGAATTGACCAACGTCACCACAAGCGCGCTGCCCTCCTGAAGGACCATGTTGCCGCTTGATGCCAGAACGTCATAGCCGGTGCCGCGAACCGTGCCGCCCAGTTCGATCTCCAGTGTGCCGCCGCTTGCGAACCTGACGTTGCCGACTGAGAGTATCCCCGGACTCTCCCCCGGCGCCACCTTGCCGCCGACCACGAGGTCGCCGAGTACCGTGCCGCCGCCCTTGATGCTCTTGCCCGCCCCGAGCGTGAGGCCGCCCACAAGGTCCCGCAGGTCGAGCCTCGCCCCACCCTTCACGTCGAACGTGGTGCTGGCCAGGGCGGCGCCGGCCGCCAACTCAAGCGTTCCTGCCAAGACCGTCGACGCGCCGGTGTACGTGTGGCTTCCTTTGAGGACCAAGAGGCCCGGGCCGTCCTTTACGAGACTGCGGTTGGACAGGGTGCCCGAAAGCGTGGCGAAGTCGCCCGCCGAGAAGGGATTGTCGATGACGCTCACGGTCCGTGCCGCGCCCGCCAGGTCGATGCTGTTCATGAACTCCGTCTCGCTGTCGGCGGTCGTCGATCCGAAGACCAGTGCCGAATACGCGGGTACGAAGTTGCCGGAACCCCAGGTGAGGGGCGTCGGGCTGGCCGTGCCGCCGATAGCCACCGTCAGTTTGCCGCCGTGGGCCGAGAACCCGCCGGTGCCTGTCCATTGCACTTGGCCGGCGCCTGTACCGAGGCCTCGGGTGAACGTGGCGGGTCCCTCGGACTCCCAAACGCCGGTGCCCCCAGACGAATGACCGCTGAAGCACAGATTGCTCGCGGTCGGCAGGCCGAGGCCGTCTCTTGCACGTACGGCGCCGTCTGAAACGGACGTGGCGCCCGTGTGAGTATTGAAGCCGGTCAGGGCAACTGTGCCGAAGCCCGACTTGCTCAAGGCGCCGTTGGAGAGCACTCCTGAAAACGTGGCAAAGTCGCCGGCCGTGTCAACGTTGTTGTCAACCCTCAGAGCCAGTGTCTTGCCGTTCAGGTTGATGGCGTGCACGAATTCCGTTTCGCTGTTGGCGGTCGTCGAGCCAAAGGTGAAAGAGGTGGGCACGCCGGCAATGCCCAAAACCAGGGGGGCGGCGGCCCCGCCGAGGTTGACGGTCAACGTGCCGGAGGGGGGCCGCAGTAATTCTGCCACTGGACATCTGCCCCCCCCGAGACGGGAGATTTGCTTTTCGGGTTTTCTTGGGTTATATTCCATTTCGGAGCGGGGCGACCGCACCCAATGGCTCCGACGTTTCGTCGCGGCATACAGGCCATCGCCCGCCCGGTCGGTGGCACGTGCGAAAGCAGACCGCCAGGGGGGCAGCCCGAAAGACGCCAGAGGTCGGGTCACGCCGCGAGAACGCTGTCCGGTTGCCGGACGCGAGGTCGGCCGGGACGGTGGACAACGTGGACGGCAGTGCGTGGACCCTTTATGCTCGCAGCGCGGCGGCGTCGCTGATCAACGGCAGCACGGTGGGCAACGCCAGGGCTGAGTGCGCAGGGGAAAGCCAACGTCGTTTGAGATGATCCGACCATGCCGGTCGATGAGTCGCGCGTACGCAACCTCCCCGGCAGGTCAGGATCGGAGGATAGATCATGTCCCCAGCGTCGCACATGGTCGGCCGCCTTCGGAAGCCTTACGGGATCCTGTTGAGCGGGATGCGCACGCTCAATGAGCAGCAGTCAAGATCGCCTTGTGGCCACTCAGAACCGGCGCGACGCTGTTTCGTGGAGCAACTGGAGCCGAGGCTGCTGCTCAGCAGCGCCGCCGATCCGCAGAGCGAAGCCCTGGCCACGGCTACCTTCGCGCGCGTCGAGAGTCCACCGTCGCTGGAGAACCCGGAAATGGAGCAAGCACAAGCCGGAGCCGGCATTGCTCCCCTGGGCCGGTTCGAGATCTATACCGATGTTTCCCTGACGACCCCGGGGCTCATCGGGAGTTATGTCAACCAGGACCTGCGATGGTATTCCCCCCACGACGACTGGCGTGTCACGCAGGTCATTGCGGGCACCCGCGTGGACCCGACGATCAACTTTACGTCCAATTCGTGGGGCAGTCGGGCGGCCGTGGGCTTGACGGGAGGGTCCGACAGCAACTGGGACTATTTCTCGGTCCAGTGGGATGGCTACGCCAACATCCTCACCGATGGCATCGGGCTGGCGACCTGCAGCGACGACGGCAGCCGGATGTGGATCGACATCAACGGGGACGGCTTCTTCGACCCGTCGGGGCCGGAGTTTGTGAACAACAACTGGGGCAATGGCCAGGCCGCGACCACCGGCCCTTCCTCGGTCCGGTTTACCCCGGGCGTCTACAAGATCCGGCTCCAGTATGAAGAGGGCAGCGGGGGCAACGTGATGCAGTTGGTGGCCGCGGCCCCGCCGACCGTCCGCGCGGCCTATATCATTCCCTCCAACCGCACCGCCCAGCCCCACGCCGTCGAGGAGTTGCAGCGCTGCATGTACCTTTTCCAGAACTGGTACCGCGACCAGATGGATCGCAACGGATTCGGACCCAAGACGTTCCGGTTCGAGACGGAAAGCGACGGCCTGACGCCAAAGGTCTACACCGTCCCCGTCACCGAGACCGACGACTACCTGAGAGGCGACCTGTGGGGTCGCTGTCAAACGGCGGCC
>Ga0315282_10007536_pt1 | contig 17819 bp, 8 predicted proteins | sample YL17G07_20_MG_FD_203693 | JGI IMG/M metagenome (GOLD analysis project Ga0315282, IMG submission 203693) | Sediment microbial communities from Yellowstone Lake, YNP, Wyoming, USA - YL17G07_20 | ecosystem: Environmental > Aquatic > Freshwater > Lake > Sediment | place: USA: Wyoming | collected... | reverse complement strand
ACCATTCCAGTATCTCAACTCTACTATCCCCGCCCACCATTCATTAGCAGGATTACTCTACCTTCTTACCTATCACAGAAGCCCTAACTTTTTGCAATCATGAACAAAACTGCTCATATCAACAAAACTGTTCATATCATGAACATCAAACAGCTATCGCTTAGAGAGTTTTGTAAGCAATTTCAATGACTTATAACAATATTGATATGTGGTATAAGCCTTGCACACTGAAACCAGAGGAGATTACTAACGATCGGAGGAATCCATGAGACAGGAACTAGCAAATCAAGATGTTTGCCTGTTGCCAATGAACAATAAGATCTGTCAGCAGGAGAGACGGGTCCACAGTCGGGGCAGAGTGGGGTGGACCGCCGTGGCGCTTATCGCCATGGTTGTTTTCCTAGGCTCCGTCCCTGCTAACGCCCAGATCACCTTTGTCCAGAAAACCCCTACCGCCACCCTCATCCCTAATGGGGCGGGTGGGGGGGGTGGCAGTCTACCTATTACTGCCTTTAGCACGCAGCCGGTGGCGAGCAACTTCATCGTCGTGTTCGTTACGCTGGACCACGGAACAGAGAACCCCGAGATTCCCACGGTCACGGACAACACCACCGGAAACCCTGCCTACACACTCGCAAAGAGTTTTGCTATTTCGGGCGGAACAGCGCTCATCTACTATCGCGAAAACATCACCACTGTCGCCTCATTCACGGTGACTGTGCAGTGGGCCACCGGGTACGTCAGCGCAGCGGCCGCAGAATTCAGCGGTGTCGCTGCGAGTGGGTCTCTGGAAGCGAACCCCCCCAGCAGTAGCGGTTCTGGTACGGCCGTTAGTACCGGTGCGATCGTTGGCACAGCCTCCACGGACCTCTACATCGGTGTCTTCACAGACAACAACACTACTTTGGCGAGTATCACGTCCGGGCCCGGGCAGACGGAACTTTACAACGAGCCACATAATACCAATGCCGTCATGGGTGCGGAATATCTGATAGGTTCCGGCAGTCAAACGCTGAACTGGACAATCCCTTCAAACCTGTGGACCGCGGTCGGGGCGGCCTTCAAGCAGGCCGGCGCCCCCGCCAATCTCACCCAGATCCATTACCGCTGGCGCAATGACGATGGGGGTGAAGGGGGACTCAACACAGGGACGGGAGCCGACGGTGCAATTTCATTGTCTGCCGCTTTTAACCTGAACACCACCGCCCGGGCTGGGCGAACTTACCCGGACGGGGTGGCGTACCGGGTCAAGAGCGTTTCCGGGACCAGCATTACCCTGGGGAATGCGGCAGGCGCGACACTGGCCAACACCAACGGTATCGCAGCAGGTGACGAGATCCTCATTGTCAATCTGCAGGGATCTTCCGGCGATAACGGAAGTGTGGGAAACTATGAGTTCTTGAGTGTCCAATCTGTAAGCGGCGGGGTTGTTACGGTCGTTTCAGCGCCTACCAAGGATTATGATGGCAGTGGGAATTCCTTCACGACCCAAAAGGTGTTTGTGCAGAGAGTGCCCAACTACACGAATGTGACGACTAATGCTTACGGCATCACGGCAGGGAATTGGGACGGCGGTACCGACCACGATGACTCCGGCTGCACGGACAACCAGTATACGGGCATTGTAGTTTTCCGGGCGACCGGCACTGTCGCGGTAAGCAGTGGCGGCACTATCACGGCTACGGGCCTCGGCTACTGGGGCGGGGCGGGAGGCCCCGGCGGCGGCAACGCGGGCTTGGACGGCGGCGCCAACGGGGAGAGCTACGGCGGTTCCGTGGGGAGAGGAGGTGACGACATCACGAGCGGCTCTGGCGGAGGGAACCCTGGGACCTCCGGCGGGGGCGGCAGTTCGAACTACGCTGCGACCTCACCAGCCGGGACCCGCGGTGGGGGCGGCGGAGGGGGTAACGCCGACGCCAGCGTCACTACTGATGGCGCTGGAGGAGCCGGAGGGGGCGGTTACGGCGGCGGTGGCGGTGGTGGCGGTGGTGGCGCCGGTGCAACTAGCGGCGGCGGGAGCCCAGGGACCGGGGGGGACACGAACGTGAGTGGGGGCGGCGGTGGCACTGGCAATGACGCGGTTGCTGGCTCTGCGGGAGGGAACGCCGGGAGTGCGGGCGGCGGAACCTATCCCGGCGCGGCAGGGTCAGGCGCCACCTCGGGAGGCGGGGGAGGCAGCAGCAGCGCGTCGAGCGGCGACGTCGGCGCGGGCGGTGGGGGCGGCGGTGGCACCTACGGGGCGGCCGCGCTCACCACCCTCTTCTTCGGCTCGGGCGGCGGGGGCGGGGGAGGCCACGACAACGGCCCCAGGGCCGGGGCGACCGGGGGTAATGGCGGTGGGATTATCTATATCCTGGCGAATACCGTGACCGTCGCGGGCAGCATCACCAGCAACGGCAGCAACGGGGCGCAGGCCTCGTCGAGCGGACGGGCTGGCTCGAGCGGCGGCGGGGCAGGCGGCTCGATCCTGATCCAGTCGAACAGTGCCACCCTGGGCACCAGCTTGGTCACAGCTACGGGTGGGTCTACCGCAGCGGCCACAACTCGAGCCGGCGGTGGTGGTGGCGGCGGCGTAGGCCGAATCCGGGTAGAGGCAGACACCAAGTCTGGTACCACAACTCCAACGTACTCTGGTGCTGGCACCCCTGGAGCAACTGGCGCAACCTGGGCGGCAAACGAGGACACCAAGCTGACGGGATTAGCGAAGAGCACGCCCAAACGTGTGCGTCTTGAAGTCTCGAACGAGGGAGGTTCGAGCTCAGGAGGCGTCACCTATCAACTCCAGGTGGCACAGACCGCGACCTGCAGCTCCGGTACGTATAACGCTGTGCCCACCGGGACCAGCGACCACTGGCAAATCGTAAACTCCACCTACCTTACCGACGGGAACGCAACCACGAATGTGGTATCCGGTCTCACCGATGAGAACACGACCTTTGTTGCCGGGCAGGTAAAAGATACAGGGAACACCACTGGGAGCATCACCCTGACCAGCAGCGAGTTCACCGAAATTGAGTTTTCGGTGCAGGCGACAACGAACGCCATTGACGGCGGCAATTACTGCTTCCGTCTCTACAACACCACCGGAGGAATCCCTCTCAACACATACAGCAAGTATGCGGAAGCGGCCGTCGCAAATGGTGGTGGCGGCACCCTGAGTCCTCTTTACCGCAGTGTTGGCACCAATGCAAACGACCTCAACACTGGCGGACGGACTGTGAGAATATTGGGCATGACGGCTACCTTTAGCGGCTCCATGCCGCCTAATATCGGGGTTGGAGATGTGCTCCAATATCAAGTCGCCGCGACCTACTACCTGGCTTTTATCCACGGCAGGGCCTCTGATACTGTCTATATGGTGAAAAGCGCCAGCGGGGGCGACCCCCAGGCTGCTGTAGCAGGGACTTCGGTCAATGTCTACAGAGCTTACACTTCGCTTTACAACTGGGAAGCACAGGATGAAAACGACACGATTAATGACGCTGTAGAAAATTTCGACACCTCTACTAATCTGGTTTCCGCTGGCACCATCATGAATGTAGCCTGCTATGCTGATGGGGCAGATACTACTGCAGTCACCATTGACGGCTGGACCACCGGAGCCAATAATTACATTAAAATTTATACTCCCGTTTCTTCATCCGAGGTAGGAGTATCCCAGCGGCATAATGGGAAGTGGGATACGGGGAAGTATAGGTTGGAAGTATCTAATAGCGGCGCTATAACTATACTAGAAGAAAATGTGCGGCTTGACGGATTGCAAATATATATCACATCAGTAAATGCTGATTACACCAAAGCTGTCAATATAAGCAATATAACTGGTACAACTGATTTGCGAATTTCTAACTGTATTATCCGAGGCGCTGGCAACAGCAGCAATATTAACCACACAGGAATTGACGTATATAACCTTACTGGTACTGGTACAGTAAAGATATGGAATAACGTCATTTATGACTTCAGGCCAGGCACCGATAATTACGGATTTAGTGCATCTTCTTGTACCAATATAACGTTTTATCTTTATAACAATACAATCTATAATTGTGTTAAGGGCTTTGCTGCTTGGTCGGGGTCGAGTGGTACGGTTATCGCCAAAAACAACATCTCTTATAGCAATACTACCTACAATTACAGCGGCAGCTCCGGCTTCAATGGTTCCAGCACCAACAATCTTTCAGGTCCTACTCTAACTGACGCCCCTGGCTCTTTTCCCAGAAATGCAGTAACGGTTACTTTCGTTGATCCCAACGGAAATCCAAGGGATTTGCATCTCGTCTTGTCGGATACGGGTGCCAAGAATTACGGGGCCAATTTATCTTCTGACGCTAATTTGGCCTTCTCCAATGATGTTGACGGCCAAACCCGTTCCGGCGCGTGGGACATCGGGGCAGATGAGAATGTTGAAACACCTTTTGAGTACCGAAGGCCGATCACCATCAATTTTTCAGAGAGAGGTTCGAGTTGTACTGGTCCGCTTTCTAACTATCCTGTTCTGATCAGCTTATCCGGCGATTGGCTGAAGACGAGGACGTATGGTGGCAAGATTTATAGCTCCGACGGCTACGATATCATCTTCAGGGATGCAAATCTGAATCCATTAGAGCACGAGATTGAACAATATGATGGTTCTGCCACAGGTGGGAAGCTTGTTGCCTGGGTGAAGATACCGAAGCTCTTCGAGAACAATCAGGATACGATCATCTATATGGACTATGGCAATACCTTAATCACTTCTGCAACAGCCAACCCAACCGGGGTGTGGGATACCAGCTACAAGGGCGTGTGGCACCTTCATAATAACTACCTGGATTCAACCTCCAACGATAATGATGGCACAAACAACGGGTCAACCAATACGCCAGGAATAATTGCGAATGCTCAAGATTTTGATGGGGCAGACGACTATATTAATCTCGGTAGTGCAAGTACCTTAGATAATTTGGATCCGGTGACTGTTGAGGCATGGATTAAGCCAGAGGGTTGGGGCGATGGCGATGGCGGGGGCTTTTACTATCCGAGGATACTTAATAAATCATCAGCAAGCGGTTCTGAGGGTTTTCGCCTCATACTTAGGCATGATCCCACCAACTCCCCGGGCTATTCCTCAACCGTTGAGTTTAGGGAAGTTAGAGCTACCACAGAAGCAGTTGCTATCGCTGCTAATAATACAATCTCCATAGGCAGTACCTATCATGTGGTAGGCGTTTTCGATTCTGCCGCCTCTGTTCTAAAGATATATGTCAATGGTTCGGAAGGGAGTTATGCGTCTTACAACATTGGTTCGGGTGTGATCAGTGATGCATCGTATGATCTTTTGGTTGGAAATAGGGGGAATATGGACAGGAGTTTTGAAGGAATTATTGACGAAGTCCGCATCTCAAGCGTTCGCCGTGACGCCTGTTGGATCGGAACAGAATACAACAACCAAAACGGGCCGGGCAATTTTACAACCGTAGGCGATGAGATCGTGTTAGGTAAATTTGAGAACAGAAAGCAGATCACCATCAATGTTTCTCAGAGGGGTTCAAGTTGTACAGGTTCCCTTTCTAACTTTCCTGTTCTGATCAACTTATCCGGTGATTGGCTTAAGACCAAGGCAAATGGTGGAACTATATATAACTCCAATGGCTATGACATCATCTTCAGGGATTTAAATAACAACCAGATAGACCACGAGATTGAGCAGTACGATGGTTCTACAACACCGGGCAACCTTATTGCTTGGGTTCGCATACCCACCCTGTTCGAGAATAATCAAGATACGGTCATTTATATGTACTACGGCAACGCCTCGATCAATTCTTCAACAGAAAACCCTACGGGTGTGTGGGATAGCAATTACAGAGGTGTTTGGCACCTCAAGGAAAGTGGCAACGGGAATCTGGATGAATATAGAGACAGCTCTCAGTATGCCAATCACGGGCAGGGGGGTGAAGGTAATTCTCTTTTTGTTCCAACCCGAGTTGGAGGAAAAGTAAGCTATGGACAGGACTTCAACAACTCGGACGGGAAATATGACTTGGTCGACTGTGGCGGCGACCCGAGCCTTATCATCACGGGGAACCAAATCACGTTAGAGGCGTGGATCCGCCACAACATAACGCCTCAAATGGGAACGTGGTATGGCATCCTCAACCACAAGGGATGGGACAATGGGTATCGCCTAAGAATCCCGGAAAATTCACTTCGCCTCACCTTAGGTCTCCCAGAGCACACGTATCCTCTAACAAGTACGGGCACCCTATCGACCAACACTTGGCATCATGTGGTCGGGACCTACGATGGCGCGACAATGAGGATCTACATTGACGGCGTGCAGGATCCGACCACGCTGGCAAAGTCGGGCAACCTCACTCCGGGCGGACCAGAAAACGCGTTCTGGATTGGGCACGGCGATCATCCGAAAGATGTGGCCTGGAGCGATCCGTGGAAAGGCCAGATTGACGAAGTCCGCATTTCCAACATCGCTCGCGATGCCTGCTGGATCCAAACACAATACAAGAATCAGGATTCACCTTCGACATTTGCAAGCATCGGAACAGGGGAAGAGTTCGACTATAAATACAGAAAACAGATCACTATATTGGATAGCATGACACCAGATGCCAGCTGCACGACGAGTGATCTTACGAATTTTCCTTTTCTGATCAACCTGTCGGGTGACTATTTGAAAACAGTAGCAAATGGCGGGAACATAAGCCACCCCTATGGTTACGATATTATCTTCAAGGCTCAGGACGGTGAAACAAAATTAGACCACGAGATCGAGAAATATGATGGTGGGGGTATTTCATTTATTCGGTCTAGTGGTGCCAGTGGGGGAGGAGCGGCCGCGATCACGGCCGATGCCGGAACGTCCCAGGGCGGTGCGGGCGTGTCCAGCATGACCTTCACCAACTATACGGTCCCGGCGGGCAGCAACAAGGCGCTGATCGTCAGTGTCTCCATCCGCAACAACGCAAGTCAGACGGTGACCGGTGTGACCTACGGGGGTACGGCGCTGTCACTGATCGGCGTGAGCCAGAACACAACCAATGTCCGGGTCGAGATGTGGGGGTTGTTGAACGTCACTCCCGGGGCTGCGGACCTCGTCGTGAACCTGTCCGCGTCGGCGAACTTCATCGTCGGGGTCATCCCCTTCTCCAACGTCGCCTCAATAGCCACAAGCAGATTCAATGGGGGGAGAGCAACCGGCACGACCGCCAGCGTGGACGTCACCAGCGCTGCGGGCGAGGTCGTCGTCGACACCCTGGCCAACCTGGTAGGCGCCGGAGGTTCCCCCACCGCCACGCGTGACGGCACGCAAACCGAGAACTGGAGCACCGTTTACATTCCCTCACAAGTGCGCGGCTCCGGAAGCCGGAAAGCGGGTGCCACAAGCGTCACAATGTCCTGGACGCTCAGCGCCTCTCAAATCTGGGCGATCGCTGCCGTGCCGCTCACGCCGGCTGTGTCGGCGGCTGTGTCGATTGATATTGGCTCTGCAGGCACCAATAGATTGGTCGTCGTTACTGCAGGGAACGAAAGCACCGGCACAAATCTAAGTGGTGTGACCGTTGGTGGTAAGGCCTGTAATCTTATTGCCCGGGCAGATAACGCGAATGGGTCTGGTAACCATCAGGAAATGTGGTATTGCGACGAGGACGATCTGGGTTCATCCAGCGGCACTGTCACTGTGGCGATTCAGGGAGGTAGCACTAACTGGGGCGTACATGCCCATCTTTATACTGGTGTTGCTCAAAGCGGCCCTGCTGATTATGGCATTGACCAAACTTCAGTGAATGTTTCCACTGTCACTGTACCAGGGATAGATGTCCCTGCGTATGGGTTGGTGGTGATGGGCGCGAGTGAAGGCACGGATGGGCTGTCGGTGAATACTTGGGCTTCCCCGCTGGTGCAGCGCCAGAACGAACCTGGCCACCCGTCTTTGGCTGATCTCATGAGCGCGAGCGGCATCGAGACGAGCGCACAGACAAACAAGACCTACACTGCCACATTTTCTGGAACATTCGATCGTGGCACAGGTATTGTGGCCTCCTTCGCGCCAGCAACCGGCACAGGGTCGCTTGTTGCCTGGGTTCGTATTCCCACCCTTCTCCGTAACGCCAACACCATCATTTATATGTACTATGGAAACCCGGAAGTTACTGCTCCCACAGCGAATCCCACCGGGGTTTGGGATTCGAATTATGCCGCTGTGTGGCACTTAAAAGAGACAACGGGTGGAACTGGCGCAATCAAGAATTCAACTTCTTATAGCAACGATGGAACAAACTCTACAGGTCTATCTCTTGGGGCGACCGGGAAAATGGACGGAGCAATATATTTTGATGGATCTAGTGATTATGTGACCGTTCCAAACCCAACAAATGTCAGCCCACCAGTTTATTTCACTGTTTCTGCCTGGATAAAAGCAAGTTCGACTGATGATGGAGAAATCGTAAGTAGAGGAGACAGTTGGGCCCTTAGGTTAAATGCGGGAGGTGATATCAATTTTCATATATATAAGAGTACCGGTTATGATAATAAGAATCCATCAGGCAATGAAATAACTAACTTCAATGAATTTCACTACATAGCCTGTGGCGTGAACGAAACCGGATCGTTTTATTCCATAGATGGCGTTAATGTACAGCAGCAAACCGATAAAGATGCAATTCTCTACACTTTGGGGCCGACAGTAGAAATAGGAAGGCATGGTAACGGTAATACTGGCTATGATTTTTCGGGGATTATCGATGAAGTTCGTATCTCTACAGTGGGTCGGTCCAATTGCTGGATTGGGACCGAATACAACAACCTGAGTTCATCCTCGCCGGGGACATATTATACCGTTGAAGGCGAGCAGGAATTAACGTTTAATCACCGAAAGCAGATCACACTATTGAACAGCATGACACCAGACAACTGTACGGGTAATCTTTCAAATTTCCCTGTTCACATCAGCTTGTCTGGTAACTGGTTGAAAACAACCGGAAACGGTGGAGATATATATAGAACCGAGGGTTATGACATCATCTTCAGGGCTCAGGACGGCGTAACAAAATTAGACCACGAGATTGAAAAATATGATGGCTCTGCGGGCACGCTGGTTGCCTGGGTTCGTATTCCGACCCTCTCTTATAACGCTAACACCATTATCTACATGTATTACGGAAACTCATCAGTTAATACTTCCCAAGCGAATCCCACTGGAGTGTGGGATACAAACTACAAGGGTGTTTGGCATCTGTCTAATAATAACTTTAATGACAGCACGTCGAATGCCAATAACGGTACTAACTATAGCACGACGGACGTCGCCGGGGAAATTGCTAACGGACGAGGTTTCAATGGCACTTCAAACTACATTACAACCCTGAGCACCGATCTGAAGACTGCAAATAACTTTACTATCAGTACCTGGTTCAAGGCCAGCGATAGTTCTTTTGCCCATCACCTGCTGTGGGAGGGAATTGCCGCCAGTGGTAACGGGTGGGGGGAATCAACTTACGTTCAAGAAATGCACATTAGCTTGGGAAATTACCTCGACCCAACTGGCTATAGTAACTACCTCTCGTTTTTCCTGGGAGACGTAGACGCAGGTCTAAACGCGGGGGCGCTCCAAATCGCAACTCCGTTCAGTGACACCTCGAATTGGCATAATGTGGTAGCCGTGGTATCGAACCTATCCACCTCTCCATCGGCGACACTGTACCTCGACGGCACTCCAGTAGGGACCGATACCGGTACCACGGCACGTACGGGACGGGGAACGTGGGACACAAGCTTCCAAATGGGCAAACCCGGAATGGCGCAGAGGTATTATGCCGGCAACCTCGATGAGGTTCGCATCTCCACTGTCGCCCGCGATGCGTGCTGGATCGGAACCCAGTACACCAACCAGAGTTCACCCTTGGCCTCTTACACCGTTGAAGGCGAGGAGTTCGATTATAAGTACCGAAAACAAATCACAATAAAGGACAGCATGACACCAGCGGGCTGCTCGACCGATCTTACGAATTTCCCTGTTCTGATCAGCTTGTCCAACCAGCCCTGGCTGGAGACGGTGACAAACGGCGGGGATATATCCAGCGCCAATGGTTATGACATTATCTTCAAAGCTGAAGACGGTGAGACGAAATTAGACCACGAGATTGAGAAGTATGATGGGAATGAGGGCGCGGGCACGCTTGTTGCGTGGGTTCGTATTCCGACCCTCCGCTATGGTGCTGACACCATCATTTATATGTACTATGGAAACCCAACAGTGACTTCTCCCACAGCAAATCCAACCGCGGTGTGGGATACGAACTATAAGGGAGTCTGGCACCTGAAGGAGAGCGTCACCAATAATGTGACTACGGCGGGCGCTTACGATGATTCTACTTCCAACAATAATGACGGTACTCAGGTCAACAACGATGACCTGTCTGCTAAGATTTACAATGGTCAGGATTTCGAAGGGGATGTTCGAGACGAATATGTCGAGATCCCCAATTCAGCCTCCCTGGAGAATGTCCAGGAGGGAGATTACACCATCGAAGCCTGGTTCTACTCGGATGCCACTCCTCCAGGCACCGATCCTGCCTGGAACGCCTACTATGCCGTTGTGGGGAAACAGGGTAACAACCTGGGACTCGAGATGGACCATAACCGCGAGCTCTCTATGCACCACTGGCTGGCGTCCGGGCCTACCAATGAGTTTGCAAACAGCGCGGCGATAAACAACCTCCAGTGGTACCACCTGGCCGGCGTGGTCAGCAAGACAACCGGTTATACCAAGATCTACGTAAACGGTGTCAACGAAGGAACGAACCCCTTCACAGCGGGTTCTGCTGCCCTGGAGTATAACACCCTCCCGTGGCGCATCGGGATCTTTTACACAGGGCGGGTCAATTACGCATCTCCAGCGAACGGCAAGATCGACGAGGTGCGAATTTCGAATGTGGCAAGGGATGCCTGCTGGATTGGAACGTCGTATAACAACCAGAATTCCCAGGCAGATATTGTCGTTGAAGGCGTGGGGCAGAACCTGGATTATAACTATCGACAGCTGATCACCATATCGGATAGCATGACACCGGCCAGTTGCTCGAGTAATCTTACGAATTTCCCTGTTCTGATCAGCCTGTCGGGTAACTGGTTGAAAACAGTCGGAAACGGCGGGAATATATCCAGCCAATATGGCTATGACATCATCTTCAGGGATGAAAATGGTCTGGCAAAACTAGACCACGAGATTGAGGATTATAATGGTTCTGCGGGCACGCTCCTTGCCTGGGTTCGCATTCCCACTCTCCACTTTAATGATAGCACCAACATTTATATCTACTACGGAAACTCTGCGGTCACTTCTCCAACAGCGAATCCCGCTGGGGTATGGGGTTCAAACTACAAAGGTGTTTGGCATTTAAAGGAAACAGGTAGTGGAGCTGCGGGTGAATACAAAGATAGCACCCAATATACCAATCACGGACAGGGTGGGGGTGGTACGGCAGGTTACGTTCCCAGTTTGTGGACAGGAACGAAGATCATCGATGGCGCTCAAGACTTCGATGGGACTGATGATTATTTGGATGTGGGCTCTGGTAGTAGTATAGACGATATATTTGCGAGCGGAGGTACTGTTTCTGCTTGGATCTACCCACGGGGTTGGGGAGGGAATAATGTAGGTCGAATTGCCGGTAAGGCATCCGACACCAGTAGTAATAATGGGTGGAGTTTTTTGGTAAATAATAGCAGTTGTTCAGGGTGCCTTCAATTAGCAAAAGGGTTCACAACGGATGAGGGCTACTGGAACACACCCAACAGTTCGATTAGCCTGAATCAATGGCAGCATGTAGTAGTTAGTTATGATCATAGTTCGGCTGCAAACGATCCTACTCTTTACATAAACGGCGTAGCCCAAGCAATAACGGAGACATATACGCCTTCTGGCACTGCTGAATCGGATGCAGCACAAAATATGCATATCGGGAATTTCACTACCATCCGAGCTTTCAACGGTGCCATCGACGAAGTCCGCATCGCTGCTGGCGTTCGTGACGCCTGCTGGATTGGGACTGAATACAACAACCAGTCCAGCCCTACCACCTACGTCACTCTGACTCCTGAGGGGGGATTTGCGCCAACCGTGGTGAGACTGAGTTCATTCAAAGCGACTCGTTATCCTGAAGGGACGCTGCTTGAGTGGAGAACTGGATATGAGGTGGACAATCTTGGGTTCCATATTTATCGGGAGGAGAAGGGTCAGCTTGTGAGGCTGACGCCTGAGCCTGTGGCAGGTTCAGCCCTACTAGCTGGATCCCGCCTGGCACTTAGAGCCGGATGGCATTACAATTGGTGGGACTTCCCAACACTAAGCCCTCAGTCCTCATCCCTCAGTCCTGTGCGTTATTGGCTTAAGGACATCGACCTCAACGGCAAGGAGACCATGCACGGTCCTGTGACACCTGTTTTTTCAAGGGAGCCTCTTTCCAAGAAGTTCAGGCCAGAGCTATTGAGTGAGCTGGGGATGAAGTTAGAGGAGAGGTATCATCATTATTGGAAAGTGAGAGAGCTGAAAGAAAAACTTGCGCTGAAGCGGTTGGAGGTTAGAGGAGCACCACGCGGACGTGGTTTGAGGAGCACTCCGTTTGAGGTTAAAGCCTCCAACCTCAAGGGCCGTAGGCCCGGTCCTCGAGGGAACTCTGTTCCCGATCCTCAAACACAGCAGTACTTAGCCAGTCGAGCTGCTGTAAAGATTCTGGTTCGGGAGGAGGGATGGTATCAGGTGAGTCAGCCTGATCTTGTGGCAGCGGGTCTTTCATCAAGAGTGGATCCTCGGTATCTACAACTCTTTGTTGAAGGCAGAGAGCAGCCGATGGGTGTGATCGGTGGGAAGGGTGGTCGCTTTGGGCCTCAGGATGCCATAGAGTTTTATGGGGTTGGACTTGATACGCCATCGACCGATACGAGGGTATATTGGTTAGTGGAGGGCTCTAACCCTGGGAAACGGATCCATGAGTTTAAGGGTTACTCGGGTTCATTGGGTTCATTGAGTTTATCGAGTTACCCGCACACGATAGAAAAGAAGGATCGAACGGTCTACTTTGCAGCGCTTAGGAATGGGGATGAGGGGAACTTCTTTGGACCTTTGGTATACCCGGCAGTGGAAGTGGATCAGCTACTGGAGGTTCGGCATCTGGACCCAGGAGCTTCCGGGGATGCCCTGCTTGAGGTAGCCCTTCAGGGGGTAACAACAGTAGCGCACTCTGTGAAGGTATTGGTCAATGAGGTTGAGGTGGGAGAGGTGGTCTTTGAGGGTCAATCCCGAGGGTTTGTGAGCTTGCCGGTTTCCCAGTCCTTGCTTGAGGAAGGGGAGAATCTGGTGACCCTGGAGGCTCGGGGTGGCGCGATGGATGCAAGCGTCATTGAGACCATTCGGTTGACCTACTGGCATACGTATATGGCGGATGACAACGCCTTGAAGTTTATGGCACAGGGGGGAGGGCATGTTGGCCTTTCTGGGTTTAACAATTCCAATATCCGAGTTATCGATATCACCGAACCCGGTGAGTTGATTGAGGTGATAGGGCAGGTGGTGTCTCAGAGGGGAGGCTATGCGATAAGCTTCAGGGTACCCGGAACTGGGCAGAGGACTTTGTTGGCCTTAACAGAGGAGAGGGTTAAGATCCCAGAAGGGATTACCTCCAATCATCCCTCTTCGTGGTATCAAAGTAGGGATGGCTATGATTTGGTGATTATTAGTTACCGAGACTTTGTTGGGAGCCTCGATCCTCTTAGAAAACTACGTGAGTCACAGCGTTTGAGGGTGGCACTGATTGATATCGAGGATCTTTATGATGAGTTTAGCTTTGGGGTGAAGAGTCCCAAGGCCATGAAGGACTTTCTCACCTATGCCAAGACGAAGTGGCAAAAACCTCCCCGGTTTGTGCTCTTGGTGGGGGATGCGAGCTATGATCCGAGAAACTATCTGGGTTTAGGTAGCTTTGATCTCGTGCCGACAAAGATGGTGGACACAGCCTATTTTGAGACAGCCTCGGATGACTGGTTTGTGGACTTAAACAACGACGGGCTTCCTGAGATGGCAGTGGGGAGATTGCCAGTTCAGAAGGCAGAGGAGGCAGCCGTCATCGTATCAAAGATCGTAGGCTATGAGAAGATAGGTGCAACCCGAGAGGCATTGCTTGTGTCGGATATGAAAGAGTGGAGTGATGATTTTGACTTTGAGAAGGCCTCTGAAGAGCTGAGGGTGCTTCTTCCTGGATCTCTGACGGTGAGGAAGATCTATCGGGGAGAGTTCAGTGATGACGCTCAGGCCAGGGCAGGGCTTCTCAATGGGATCAAGCAGGGGCCTCTGTTGGTTAACTTTATAGGACATGGATCGATAGAGATTTGGAATGGGGTTTTAACCTCAGATGATGCGGAGAGCCTCATCAACAGGGGACTTCCATTCTTTGTGGGGATGAGCTGTTTGAATGGGTCCTTTCCGGACATCTACATGGACAGTTTGGCAGAGTCACTGATGAAGGCGCCACAAGGGGGAGCGGTGGCGGTTTGGATGTCTTCGGGATTAACCGAGCCTGGTAGGCAGGCAGTGATGAATAAGGAGCTAATCAAACTTCTTTTTAATGGGCAATCGTTGACCCTTGGAGAGGCGACAGCGAGAGCCAAGGCTTCTGTTTCTGATCAGGATATACGAAGAACCTGGATTCTGTTTGGCGATCCAACGACAAAGCTGAAATAACGATAGAGGAGCGGTCCTAAGGACCTTGAGGAGCGTCCCTTTGGGCCTTGAGGTTAGAGGTCGAAAATTTTTTGCCTCGAACGAAGTGGTCCTTAAGCATAGCGATCCTCGAGAGAAGCGATCGTGGGATATCAGTTTTTGGACGGAGGAGCGTTTCACTTGAGGACCGCCCTTCGGGCTTCAGGAGCGGGGGTTACGCTCCCTCGAGGACCAGCAACTCCTCGTTCGCCAGTTTTATAAACTCTTAATGAAAAATATTTTTAAAAATGCTAAAATGCATCGATAGATATAAGGCTGAAATGGTGTGGTTTCTAAACTTTATCGCCAACCCATTGAAGGAGAAAGACAATGATTTTCCATGTAATCCTTGAACAGGCTGAAGACGGCTGGATTGTCGCAGAGGTTCCGGCACTCCCAGGTTGTGTATCCCAGGGTAAAGATGAAAAGGATGCTTTAGACAATATTAAAGAAGCCATCATCGCTTGGCTTTGGGCCGAAGATCAGAAAGCGATTTCTGCTCTGCCCCCCAAGCAAGGGCGGGAACCTATCGTGGTGGCGGTGTAAACTGTGAGCCGATTGAGTAATTTGTCAGGGAAAGATGCAGTGAAGACTTTCCAAAAGGCTGGTTGGCAAAAGCTCGGTCAGGTTGGAAGCCACGTAGTGATGATCAAACCCGGTGTCCGGGTTAACCTTTCTATCCCTCAGCATAGAGAACTCTCCGTCGGTACCCTGCGCGCTCTCATTCGCAACTCCGGTTTGACTGTGGAGGAATTCTTAGAGTTGCTCTAAATATTAGAAAGAGATGAAAGAGAGCCGCACTTATTGAGCGGGGGCTCCGCTCTCTCAAGGAGTATCACCCCTTTCGTTTTGTTGAGAAGGGGCATCGCCCCGGCGAAAATGTGTATGCTTGTATGGGTCAAACCAAAAGTGGAAGATATCTTATTATATTTTTCATCTTCAAAAAAGATGGACGCGCTATAATTTAATCAGCAAGAGATATGACGCCAGCCGAGAGGAAAAGATATGCGAAAATATAAGGGTTCAATATCCAAAAGCAAAATCTTACAAAGAAATTGGAGAGTTTTGGGATACTCATGACCTGGAGAGTTCTGGAACCAAACCAAGAAAACATCATTTGAGGTGGATATTGAATCCGAAGTAAAGTTGTTTGACAATTTAACCATGTCCCCCACGTTACAAATTTCTGCTTTGGCTTGACAGAGTTAAGGGAAAAGAATGACAAACTTAGAATTTTGTGGTAGATTTTAAAGAAGAGATGGTCGGGAGGTATTCATGAAAACTATTCAGACAGAAATACCTGAGCAACTTTATAAGAAGGCTTTAGCCCTTGTAAAAGAAGGCTGGTTTCGAGATGAGAAAGACATCTTTTCTGAAGCGATACGTCGATTTTTGGATACTCACCGGCCTGAGCTGATGGAAAAGTTTATTCGTGACGATGTGGAGTGGGGCCTCCACGGGCATGATTAAGTCAACATTGAAAATAGTGTGTGACTCCGGCCCTATAATACATCTTGACGAATTCAATTGTCTTTATCTACTCGAAGATTTTAACGAAGTCCTAATACCTGATACTGTCCACAAAGAAATCAAGCGATATCGTCCATCATCTTTAGACAATTTGAATGTACCCTTCATTTTTTCTCCTGGGAATACCCCCTATGATACCCGACTTCTTACCCTATGCCGCATCTTCTCACTTGATGTGGGAGAGACGGAGGCATTGGCGCTGATGGAGAAGAATCCCCACGCTATTTTTCTTACTGATGATGCTTCTGCCCGGATGGTTGCTGAGCAAATGGGGTTTAGAGTTCATGGAACTATTGGTGTCCTTGTAAGGTCTATAAGGCGAGGCCAGATGGAACCCGGAGAAGTGTTACGTATTCTCGAAGAAGCACCATCGAAAACCACATTGTATATAAAACATTCTTTATTAGATGAAATTGTACTCAAGATCAAGAAAGAGTTTAATCGTTGATTCTTTTTCTTAGAAAGAGGACCCTCAACGCCAGAAAGGAAACGAGTGTTCCAGCCTACTTGAAAGTTAGAGGAGCGCTGAAACAGTGCAGGGGTTCTCTCAGCGAGGACGTTTTGGCGGTGAGGGAAGACAGGATATGAATTTATTCTTCGATACTTCCGCCCTTGTAAAGTTTTTCCACGAAGAAAAAGGTTCTGAAACGGTAACAAATCTAATTCTCTCTAAGGATAATGAAATGTGGATTTCAGAGCTTACAAAGAATAGAATTTCTCAGTGCTATCTTCCGGAGGTTCAGAAGCAAAGAAGTTGATGCGGAACAGTAAAAAGAGGCTATGGCAGGCTTTGAAGAGCAACTTGTCCTTTTTAATGTTGAACCTTTAGGGAGATTGTGCCGGATCTATATGGATACCCTTCACTGAGAATTTGGTTGGTTCGATGAGCCGGCCTTTCAGGCTGAGCCAAAGTGGATCTTTTTCAAGAAGTCTCCGGGTTTTCTCCCTCTTCTCTTCCCAGGAGAGTCCTTTATCTTCCTCGTCAATCTGTATGCGTCGTTTCCGCATCCAAGCGACAGCGTCAAAAGTCTTTTTCACCGGATAACACCTCCCGTGGAGTTCGAATTTCGATCAACCCATATCCTTGCTCTAAATTCACTGCATTGAACATCCGTATCCTGCCTAGGTTGACGATATGCCTGAAGTTCCAACTAGCATATCTTACAGTGCTTCACAGTGCTTCAATGAATTCATCAACACTAAGATTAGCTTGGCGGATAATTGCACGTAATGTTCCTCTATCTAATTCCTTGTGGTCGGGAACAACTATTTGGGCGAAAGGGTCATCCTTACGTAAGATAATATGGCTCCCTTCTTGCCGTTTGAAGTGGAAACCCAGCTTTTCCAAAGCCTTAACGCACTCCCGGCCTGAAATCCTGGGCAGTTTCTTCATACTGCAACCACAAAGGCTTCGAATCGTTCTTCGGGAACAGGGAGATGATCTTCTTCTAATGCAGCAATATATCCTTGAATTGCCTCTCGAATATTGGTAATAGCTTCTTCTCTTGTTTTTCCCTGGCTAATGCATCCGGGT
>Ga0315282_10007535_pt1 | contig 17821 bp, 18 predicted proteins | sample YL17G07_20_MG_FD_203693 | JGI IMG/M metagenome (GOLD analysis project Ga0315282, IMG submission 203693) | Sediment microbial communities from Yellowstone Lake, YNP, Wyoming, USA - YL17G07_20 | ecosystem: Environmental > Aquatic > Freshwater > Lake > Sediment | place: USA: Wyoming | collected... | reverse complement strand
TATTATTGCCCGTGGTTCTGGTCATCATGCTTATTCTCATCAATAAGAAAAGTGTCATGGGCGAACACAAACAGGGTTGGGTGCTGAATGTCGTTTCCATCATTTCCACTGTGGCCATTACGGTTTGCGCTGTCAGCTTAGTCATCAGCAGCTTCATTGGGGGATAAGTTAACCCACACACCGGGAAGCTTTACTTAAACAAAGTCGATACGAGCGGTGAGACCACCAGCAGTATTGTCAGGCCAATCAGAATTACCACGGTACTCAAGCCAATGATATTCTGAAATCTATTATTTACGTGTTCGCCCATTATTTTCTTGTTATTAACCAGCATTATCATGGAAATCAATACCACCGGCAGGAGGATGGCGTTAATTATTTGGGACCAGAGCGTTATCGTGATGAGCGGCGCGCCGGGTATCAGAATAATAATCACGGCGACAATCATAATGAAAGCGAGCAAGCCATAGAAGCGGGGTGCTTCGCTGAACTTTTTGTTGATACCCGCTTCGAACCCGAAGGCCTCGCAGACGTAAAAAGCCGTGGCTAAAGGCAGGATAGTCGCGGAAAAGACCGAGGCGATAAAGAGTCCGAATCCGAATAGATATGAAGCGAATTTGCCGGCAAAAGGTATGAGCGCCGGCACCACGTCTTTGGCCTCATCTATGATGACGCCATTGGGATACAGGGTCGCGGCGCAGGCGACCATGATGAAGAACGCGACGATGATAGTCGCCAGGCACCCGACAATAACATCCCATAAGGCGAATTTATAGTCTTTGATGAGCAAGCCCTTTTCTATAACGGCCGACTGCATGTAAAACTGCATCCAGGGCGCAATCGTGGTGCCGACAATGCCCAGGACCATGCCTAAATAAGCATGGTCGAATTGCATAGCCGGATGCGCTACGGCTGTCGTTATCTGGTGCCAATCCGGTTTGGCCAGGATTGCGGAAATGACATACGATAACAGGCACAGGCTTAAAAAGAGGAATATCCGTTCCGCGATTTTGTAATTGGTTTTAATAACCAGTATCAAGACCGCAAGGGCGGTGATGGGGACCGAGAGATATTTACTTACTCCGAAGACGGCCATACTGCCCGCCACACCGGCAAATTCCGTGGCTGTGTTGCCGATATCCGCCAGGACCAATCCGATAAATATATAGAAAGTAATCTTGATACCGAAATTCTCACGGATTAAATCAGCCAATCCCTTGCCCGTAACCATGCCCATCCGGGCGTTCATTTCTTGGACCACGAGCAGAATGACGAAAGAGGGGATCAATGTCCAGATGAGTTTATAGCCGTAGACCGTGCCGGCTACGGCGTAGGTGGTAATACCGCCCGCGTCGTTATCCACACTGCCTGTGACAATACCGGGACCGAGTATGGCCAGGAAGATTAATACATTCCTGAAGAATGATGTTTTATTATTACCGGATTCCGGTGCTTTATCAATTGTATGGTTTACTTGGTTCATGATTTCTTTGTGTACTTTGTGTCTTTGTGGTGAAGCGTATTTTCTAGCCTAGATTATCTCGTTCCAAAGACAAGATTTCATTCATACTGCCCGTGCGGTAGCCTTCCAAGTCGAGTGTGATATAGATATAACCCAGTTTCTTGAGACGCCGAATTAGTCTATTACGGATAGGTGTTTCTAAGATACGGCTTAGTTTATCCTTAGTCCCGATTTCAATGCGGGCGAGTGTGCCGTAATCACGGACCCGGACTTCCTTAAATCCTATTTCGCGTAACAGTGTTTCTGCCTTGTTCACTCGGTCGAGTTTCTCACGGGTTATCTTTTCACCATAAGGCAAGCGCGAGGCAAGACAGGCGAAACTCGGTTTCTCCGCCGTGGATAAATGCATCTTGCGTGATAGGGCGCGGATATCGTCTTTGGTCAGGTGCGCCTCGACCAGCGGACTCCGGATACCCAGTTCACGAAGAGCCGCACGGCCCGGCCGGTAATCTGATTTATCGCTGAAATTAGTACCGTCCACGATATGCTTAATACCGGATTTACGGGCTATCTCCTGTAATTTGGTAAAGAGTTCTTTCTTGCAGTAATAACAACGGTTGGGCGGATTAGCCACGAAATCAGAGCAGGACATTTCATCCGAATTAAACACGATGTGTTTGACGTGGAGTTTCTTGGCGATGCGTTTGGCGTCCAGATACTCATTTTCCGGATAGGTGGCTGATTGGGCCGTGGCCGCGATAACCCGGTTACCTAATACATTCTGGGCGACGTTTAAGAGAAAGGTGCTATCCACTCCGCCGGAAAAGGCGATCAGAACAGACCCCATCTCTTTGATGATGCCTTGCAGGGCAAGGAGTTTCTTATAGGCTGGTTCGGTTTGTAATTTAGTATAGTTCATAATACTTTAATATATAAACCACAAAGGCACAAAGAACACAATACTTAAAAGTATCTTATATAAAGTACCGTTAGGTACAAAGTTTTTATTACTTCAGTATTTTTATTATGAGGCTGTTGACGAATCCTTTCTGTAGTCTGGCTGTTAGGCTTTAGCCGTTATAGCCAACTATAGTGGGCAGTATTCCGCTAAAGCGGAACAGTCTACTGTCATTCTGAACGGAGCGTAGCGAAGTGAAGAATCTCATTTTATTATTGTTTGAGAACGGAGATTCTTCGGCTAACGCCTCAGAATCACACTTTTTCAACAGTCTCATTATACCATATTTTGAGATGAATGATGGGGTATTCTTTGTGACCTTAGTGTCTTTGTGGTGAAAATCTTAACTAAACGCCACCTCGAGTATCATCATCAGTACTAATCCAAACATCGCGCCCATAGTGGCGATATCGGAATGTTCACCGCGCTGTGATTCGGGAATTAATTCCTCGACCACCACGAACATCATAGCACCGGCCGCAAAGCCCGATGCGTAAGGCAATAATGAATGGATTTGACTAACCGCGAGAAAGCCGATGACTCCGCCCACAGGTTCGGGAATCCCGGAAATCACGCCATACCAGAAACTCTTTAAGCGCGACAGTCCTTCGCGTCGCAAGGGGAGCGCAATGGCCATGCCTTCAGGGATATCCTGGATGCCGATGCCCAGTGTCAGGACCATAGCCACGGGTAATGTGACTGCGGAGATTCCTTCAGCCAGCGTTCCGAAGACAATGCCGATGGCTAATCCTTCGGGGAAATTATGGAGCGTGACCGCCAGCACCAAGAGGATACTGCGCCGCCATGAGGTTTTGATACCTTCGGTATGAATCAAGGGCGGAGCCATATGCAAATGGGGTAATATCTTATCGATACTGCCGATGACGATGACGCCGATTAAGAAGCCGATGGCGGGCGGGAACCAGGCCGGTAGAGTTTTACCTTTGGACATCTCGATAGCCGGGTTCAGGACCGACCAGAACGTCGCGGCAATCATCACGCCCGCGGCAAAACCCAGCGAGGCATCCATGAATCGCCGGTTAATGGTTTTGGTGGTAAAGACCAATGCCGCGCCCAAGGCCGTCATGCCCCAGGTAAAAGTGGTGGCGATGAGTACCTGAACGAGTGGATGCAAGGTCTTAAAATATTCGTACATATTTTATAAGACTACTACATCAGAGCTGAAAAATCAAGGATTAGAAGAGCCAGGGGATATTTTTACCCAAAACCTAAAAAGGAGTTAGGAGTTGTTAGTCAAGAAGACTAGCTGTACAAAATAGGGGTATCATTCCTATCGACATACTCCAGGCTCTATTAGGACGCCACCGATGCTCTACTAGGACGCCATCGGTGTACTAACAGGACGCCACCCATGCACTAATAGGACGCCATCGGTGCACTAATAGGACGCCACCCATGTACTAACTAGACGCCACCCATGCACTAATAGGACGCCACCCATGCACTAACAGGACGCCATCCATGTACTAACTAGACGCCACCCATGCACTAATAGGACGCCACCCATGTACTAACATAACGCCACCCATGCTCTAACAGGACGCCACCGATGCACTAACAGGACGCCATCGATGTACTAATAGGACGCCACCGATGCTCTAACAGGACGCCATCGGTGTACTAATAGGACGCCACCCATGTACTACCAGGACGCCACCGATGCTCTATTAGGACGCCACTAGTGCTATACTTGGACGCCACCCATGGCATAATAGGATATACTCCTATATCTCCATCTAACCCCCGGGTGGCATTGATGAGGGGGTACCACCACCCCCCTCTGCCTGGGAATGGCTTAAATTCGAGGAGAAATGGTCTAATTAAAACGTGCAGGTTGTAAGTTCTTTCACTGGCTTGGCTAAGTTAGAGAATCTTGCATAACTGTTTAACGACTACAGGTTCTGTTGGGGTATATCAGTTAGCCTTTATACTTTTCCTTTGAGCCAGCCAATCTTGACATTACTTCTTTGGTCAAAGGTTGGTACATAGGGTTTAATATCTAACAGGGGCGTTCCGTTAACCATATCCATGCCTTTGACAATTAATTCTCTGCCCCGGCGTTTGAGTAATCTTACGGTAGAAATACCGATATGATTAGGTCGGTAAGGGCCTCTAATCGCGAATATGCCGTGCGGTATGCCATCCAGAAAAGGCTTGGCTTTGAGTTTGTAACCAGACGCCTTATGCAAATAATAAACCAGAATGATATGGGAAAACCCTTCTATATCATCCAGTCCTTCGGCGAATTGTTTATAAACCTTAACCCGTCCCTGTTTTTGGGATTTATACGCCTGGCAGGGGATACCTTTAACTTCCTTATAAGGGGTATAAATTATACCGATGGGTTTAATATTAATCTCCATAGAATTCTGTCTTTCTATATTGTTTCTGACTTATAAATTCAAGCCTGCAAAATCCTGATTGTGTATCCGGAGGTTCATTCTTAACATATTTATTCTATTCTTTTCAAACCTTGTCGGTAACGCCGGGCCAGGTCTACATAAACAGTTTTATACATAGCCCACTCAGATTTTACGCGCTCGCTCACTAACCCAGTAATCTTAGCAGGAATTCCTACGGCAACATTACCTTCCGGTATCCGTTGGGATTGACGAACGACCGCACCTTCAGCCACCAGGGCATTTTTCTCCACGATAGCCCAGTCACTGACAATTGAACCCATGCCGATAATGACGCCATCGTGTATCGTGCAATTATGCAGGATGGCACCATGACCAACCGTGACTTTATGACCAATCTGGCAAACCTCATTGGGCCGCGCATGCATAATGCAGTTTTCTTGAACACTGGTTTCATCACCGATACGGATTGAGCCGTAATCGCCTTTGATTCTGGCCCCGGGTCCGATGTAACAGCGCGCGCCGATAACGACATCGCCAATGACATCAGCGGTTTCCGCCACATAGGTTTCTTTTCCTATCTTAGGGGTTTTGCCTTCAAATTCGTATAAGGCCATAGATTCTTTATTTACCTATTACTTTATTTACGATTTCTTGGTAAGCCTTGCTCACGGGACAATTGGGTTGGTCTGCGACAATAGGCAAGCCGTTATCGCCAGATTCAACCACTTTGGCATCTATGGGAATACTACCCAAAAATGGCACATTCATTTCCTTGGCTACCCTGGCGCCGCCGCCTGATTTAAAAAGGTCTATATTCTGATGGCAGTGCGGGCAGGCCAATCCGCTCATGTTTTCTACAATCCCTAATATTTTCATATTAATCTGCCGGCAGAAAGTAATAGATTTGCGGATATCCAATAGCGCCACTTCCTGCGGGGTGGTAACAATAATCGCCCCGTCCGCGTCTTCAATCAACTGGGCCACACTTAAAGGTTCATCACCGGTTCCGGGTGGTGCGTCAATGATAAGGTAATCGAGTTTACCCCAATCCACGTCCTTAATGAATTGTTTAATCAATACACCTTTTAATGGGCCGCGCCAGATCACGGCATCAGAATCCTGACGCAGGAAAAAGGCCATAGACATAACCTTAAGATTGGACGAATGAATGACGGGTTGGAGATTTCCCTCGGTGCCGGCAATGGGACGTCCTTCAAGTCCAAGCATCTTGGGTATATTGGGTCCGTGGACATCCACATCCATCAGGCCCACTTTATTACCCTGTTGGACTAAAGTAACGGCCAGATTGGTAGCCACCGTGCTTTTACCCACACCGCCTTTACCGCTCATGACCAGTATCTTATGCTTAATCAGACAAAGGCGTTGTTGTATAACCTGTCTTTCCTTAAATTCTTCCATACTTTCTTTCGGCCGTTGGGCCTTGGACGAACAACTATCCTGGTTGCAACTCGGGCATGATTGTTCTTGATTCATTAAACACCTTCTCCATAAATGCGGTTATATGCCCGACAAAACGGGCAGTATTTTTCGATATACCTCATTACTTTAGCATAAAGCGAACGATGCCATTGTCGTCGGGCAACGCATAATGGACATATCTTGCAAATAAATGCCAGTGTTTTTTGCATTCTTTGATACTTATTATTTATTCCTCCGAGAATCTCGCAGAGAGCTTCTACGGGGTGTATTTATAAAACAACCTGCAGTGACAATGCCCGTCTTTTTCGATTTCCTGTTTCATTTCATTGCACGGACAGAGAGTATCTTTATCAGCATTGAGAGGATGCGATTGTTTGCAAGGACAATAATATTTACCGTATTCCAGGAAGTTATTTGTCATAAGACCTACGACTTTAGCCACCCGCGTTTCATCCGGATTCAGTCTATATTCATGCGCAGCTGCATGTGCAGAAAGCCGCTCATAATTTGCCCGATACTCTTTTTCATGTTCCATAGAGACTCCTTCTCGTTTATTACTGAAATAACCATAAGCTTATTTATAATATAATCCCTATCAAGCATAGCTGAAGGCCTTAGGGTTTAATGGCAATCATGTTGTATACAGGAGTTTGCGATGGTGATTTCTTCAAGACCGCCTTTAGAAAACTGCCCAATAATATCAGCCACCGTGCCCGGCACAGCTCTATACGTTTTAACCCCGCCTTCGTTAAGATTCTGGACTGCCCGCGCGCCCATTCCACCGCAAACCACCGCATCAATATTCTTGCCGGTTAATGAAGCCATCGGGTGGCACATGCCATGTGAATGATGCTCGTTGGCATTGTTGATGATCTCAACCGTGTCTTTCTCTGTGTCATAAATAGTAAAATAAGGGGCACTACCGAAATGCGCATAAACTTGTGCTTGTTTCCCGTCTTGGGTTTCGGTCGGAATACATATTTTCATACGTCATCCTTTCTTATGTTATTACTAATTTGTAGATTTTTTAGAGCGGCCTTTACCACAAGGCCCGCGTCCCGCACCACCCATCCGAGCATAGCCCCGGTCTTCTTCTGCCCGGTGGATATTTTTACTCTGACATTGCGGGCAACTTGCCGGACGACCTGTCCCATAAGCTAACTCCCAACTATGTTCGCAATTACTACAACGAAATTTCCGTTTCGGCGCCATCTTTACATCACCCCCTTCTATTTTTAGTGCTTTGCCTTTAATAATTGCATCAGCAACAATCTGATGTGCCTTTTGAAGTATCCGACCAAAGGTTTGTCGGGATATTTTCATTAGTGATGCGGCTTTCTCTTGTTCCAATCCTTCTAAGTCAGCCAAACGAATAGATTCTAATTCATCAATACTTAATTTTGCTTCTTCTAACATCGTAAGCGGAATACCTCGAGGTTTAAAGTAATCCGCTTGAGGCTCACAACAGACACGCCGACATTTTATTGGTCTGGCCATAATAATCGCTTCCTTCTCGTCTTATATTATGAGCGTATGCCCATAATATGTCAAGCAAAATATTAAATAAGTTTGACAATGCAGGGGATTTGTTTATAACCTGAGTTTGAGCAAAAGGCACGAATATGAACAAGAAGAAGTTCACTATTTTATTAATCTCGGCGTTTTATCTGCTGTATTGGATACTTGTGCCCATTCATGAGGCCGGGACCGATTATCACGCCGATTGTCCGGGTTGTCGACAGGACGAATCTCAATCGAAACAATCTGTTTGTCTGAATGAGTTTTGCTCCAATCCCGACGGTTGTCATAACACGGCACATCACCACCATAATCATCCTCTGCACGACGCAGACCATTGTTCTATCTGTCATGGGTCATTGACGAATCACAGTGTTGGTATATCGCTACAAGATAATGTTACTTATGAAGATAACTGTTTTGGTCTCGTTCCAACCACAGTATTTTTCTTGGCTGATAATCTTGTCAGCGCGCACTCCATCCGCGGGCCTCCCTTAGCCGCTTAGTTTCTATTAGCACCGGGTCAAAACCTAGCACTTAATCCTTTAGCTTATAAGGAGGTTAAATTATGCGTTATGGTATTTATATTATTATATTTTTTGTGCTCATACCTGTAGTGAGTTGGTCAGAAGATATTCCTAGGACCACTGCGGGTGCGAGTCCCCAGAGTTTTAATCCGGATGTCAGTCTTATCGGTGATTTCCTGGGTCATTATTCCAGTAAGGATAAAGCCGATAATGGATTTTGTCTGCGGGAAGTGGAACTGGGTTTGGCGGCGCACGTTGACCCTTATTCCCGGGCCGATGCCTTTTTGAGTATTGGCAAAGAAGATGGCGAATATGCGCTGGAAGTGGAGGAAGCATACTACACTTTTCTCGCTCTACCCGGTAATCTGCAAGCACGGGTCGGACGTTTCCGGATTGATCTCGGGCGGACCAATGCCCAGCACGCGCACGCGTTGCCCTGGATTGAGTATCCGCTGATGTTGCAGACCTATTCCGGCGGAGAAGGCTTTGCCGGTGATGGCGTATCTGTAAACTGGCTTGCGCCGACCGAGCATTATCTGGAAATCAGTTACCAGACTTTTAATAACGAGCCAACTCCCTTAAGCGATGCCCAACCCGGGACCATTAATAATTTGTTGCACCTGAAGAATTACTGGGACCTGTCTGAGACCTCCACGCTGGAGGCTGGTTTGAGCGGTATGCGTTTACCTCAGGCCAAAGACAGTGATTATGTCAACCTTGAAGGCGTGGATATCATCTATCGCTGGCGTCCGACTAAGCAAGGCAAGTATCATTCTTTTATGTGGCAGACCGAGGCCTTGGCCGCGCAGAAAGATGTATGGGCAGAGACAGTCAGGTCAATGGGTATGTTCACGGCCGTTAATTACCAGTTTGATGAACGCTGGTTTGTGGGTGGTCGCTTTGATTATTCGGAATTGCCGGACGATGCCTCCAAAGAGTCACGTGAATATTCCACGTATCTGACATTCACCCAAAGTGAATACGCTTATTGGAGACTGGGCTGTTCGATCACTAAATCTGATATCGCCGACCGCAATAACGACCGGCAGGTATTTCTACAACTCAATATCGGCATCGGTCCGCACCGTGCCCATAAATACTAAAGAAAGGAGTGAGACTATGAAACGAGCTATCTTTTTGAGTATACTGTTGCTGATCGGTTTGGTTTCGGTTGGTAACGCAGACAGTGAGATTCTTAAGGTATTAACCACCACGCCTGACCTGAAATCGATTATCGAAGCGATAGGTGGAACAAAGGTATCGGTCAACAGTCTGTCCACGGGCTGTCAGGACCCGCATTTTATCGAGGCCAAGCCGGGTTATATGAAACAGGCGAATAAAGCCGATCTCTGGGTTTGTATCGGGATGGAACTGGAAATCGGTTATGAATCGCTGATTATTGACGGTTCACGCAATCAGCGTATCCGGTCCGGCAGTGATGGCTATCTGGATACTTCGGACGGTGTGTTTCGGTTGGAAGTGCCCACGGGAAAGATTGATCATTCGCTGGGTGATGTTCATCCGATCGGTAATCCGCACTACTGGATGGATCCGTATAACGGACGGGTAATGGCGCATAATATTGTGGAACGGCTCAAACAACTTCGACCGGATGATGCCGAATATTTTACCAAGAACTATCAGTTATTTATCAAGAAGTTAGACGAACTGATGTTCGGCGCTGATTTAGTCGGCCAAATCGGCGGTGATAAACTCTGGGAAAGGGAATTAACCGGTAAATTGGATGAGTTTCTTACCCAGACCAACGACCAGCGAACTACGAATAAGGAATCACGTCTGGAACTGGGTGGCTGGGCCAAGAAAATGCAACCTTATCGCGGCCAGAAAATCATAACATATCACCGCAGTTGGTCGTATTTTATCAATCGGTTCGGGCTGGTAGTGTCTGAAGAACTCGAACCCAAACCGGGTATTCCACCCAGTCCCAAACATCTGGCTGATGTTATCAAGAAGGTTGAATCAGACCATGTTAAAATACTGTTGATGGAACCTTTCTACAGTCGTGAAGCGCCGGATTTTATCGCCAAGAAAACCAATATCACGGTGGTGGAAGCGGCGAATTCAGTCGGTGGTGAAAAGGAAGCCACGGATTATTTTGCCATGATGGATAATATCGTGGCCAGAATAAACAAGGCATTTAGTGTTTCAGCAAAATAAATCCCGTTACAGAGATGTCACGGGATAAAGGAGATGGACTATGGACGATTTAATTCGCATACTGGGTTATCCTTTTTTGGCTTGTCTGGTTCTAATGAGTATTCACTGTTATCTGGGATTGCATATTGTTACGCGTGGAGTAATCTTTGTCGATCTGTCACTGGCTCAGATGGCCGCCTTAGGGTCCAGTCTGGCTTTATTGTTAGGTTATGAAATCGGCGATACCCAGGCTTATCTGGGTGGTTTAATCTTTACCTTTGTCGGGGCGACACTCTTTGCCTTAAGCCGGATGCGGAAGGAAAAGATTCCGCAGGAAGCGATTATCGGAATTGTTTATGCCGTGGCATCAGCCGCAACCATCCTGATTCTCTCGCAATCGCCTCATGGCACGGAACATATCAAGGCCATGCTGGATGGCGGCCTGCTTTATGTGGATGGGTACGGCGTACTGAAAATATTAATTGTCTATATCGTGATCGGGATTTTCCATTACCTGTTCCGGCGGCAATTCATGTTAATTTCCACCAATCCGGCTGAGGCGCTGGCCCGCGGTATGAAAATCCGCCTCTGGGATTTTCTCTTTTATATAACGTTCGGTTTTGTAGTAACGACTGCGGTGCAAATTGTTGGGGTATTGCTGGTTTTTAGTTACCTGATAATTCCGGCGGTGTGCGCCATGTTTTTTACGGACCGTATCATTCCCCGGCTAATTATCGGTTGGGGGATAGGTATCTTGGCCAGCGCGCTGGGACTTTTGATTTCTTATTATGGCAGTAGCGATGGATTACCGTCCGGTTCTTCCATTGTTGTTTCGTTCGGAGCCGTGTTTATCGTGGCGGTGTTATTGAGGTTACTGATAAAGCGCCGTGTGATAACCGATACTGATTAATTATAGTGGGGGAGTTAACAGCCCAGTATCCCTATCCACTCAGCATACTACTGGCTCTATTGCAGTAATATACTGGCTCTACTAGAGCAATATACTGGCTCTATCAGAGCAATATACTGGCTCTATCACAGTAATATACTGGCTCTATCAGAGTAATATACTGGCTCTATCACAGTAATATACTGGCTCTATTAGAGCGATATACTGGCTCTATCAGAGTAATATACTGGCTCTATCAGAGCAATATACTGGCTCTATCAGAGCAATATACTGGCTCTATCAGAGCAATATACTGGCTCTATCAGAGCAATATACTGGCTCTATTAGAGTAATATACTGGCTCTATCAGAGCAATATACTGGCTCTATCAGAGCAATATACTGGCTCTATCAGAGTAATATACTGGCTCTATCAGAGCAATATACTGGCTCTATTAGAGTAATATACTGGCTCTATTAGAGCGATATACTGGCTCTATTAGGGTAATATACTGGCTCTATCTCGGTAATATAGAGGCTCTAACCCCGTATACTAGATAGCATACGGTAGGGAGTATACCCACCCCCCTCTAACTGGAAATGGGTTATATTTGAGTAAAGATGGGTTTAATTAGATTTGAAAAACCAAGGGTTCTCAAATACGGTTTGTGTCATTAGAGTTTATGGGTTTTCTGCCAGATTCCTCTTGACAAATCATGTTGGTGTGTTTAGCTTATAATGAAGAGGACATTTATGGGATTTCTAATTGCTCGAATTATCGCTATTATCTTACTTTTTTGTGCAGTAGGGTCATTTCCTTATGATTACTACACTATTCTCAGGTTTGTAGTTTGTGCAGTTATGGCGTATGGAACTTGGTTCTCGATAAAAATTAATAGGCAAGGTTGGGCTTGGTGCTTTGGGATAATAGCGGCTTTATTCAATCCAATCTTCCCAGTCCATCTCGACCGAGAAACTTGGGCTATTACCGATGTTGGTGTCGCTATTATTTTGATATTATCTTGTTTTAATTTTAAAGGGCGTATGGATAAAAAACTTTGGCTCACCTTAGCAATAACCGTCTGGGGGGCTTTTGTTATAGTCCTGGGATTAATTTATTATGTTAATCATTACTTGCCCCGCGGTCAATTCTATAATACAGGATTCGAAGCTGAAGATGCAAGTGGTCATATGCAAGAGGTATATAAGGAAGATTTACGAGGGCTAAATATTCCGCATTGGGCAAAGTTTTTTAAATCAAGCGAGAGCAGTTTATTATGGATTGGGTTATTAATTGCTGGTTTAGTAATAAGTGGTAATAAACATAAAACTAAGCACAAGAATGGGAATGAAGGCGATACTAACTAAAATAAAATAGAGTGAATGTTCAGTGTTAACTAAAACTTCAACTTTCGCTGAAGACGTGTAGAGGTAAGTAAAATGAAAAAATGTAGCGGGTGTGGACAGGTTTACGATGATTCTGCTGAGATTTGTAATTGTGGACAACAATTATCTCTAAGTGTTATAGCTGAGAGAATTGATGAAGGAGAGATTCAACAAGAATCCCCGATTTATAGAAAATCTATATTTAAGAAGGTATTAACGGGAGGAGGTTGGGGTGGTTTAATTGCCGGATTTTGGGTATTTAATATTTTACAGTTCATATTCGTTGCTTGTGCAGGTTTATCAATGGTAGGGTTAGCAATCAAGTTATTTATACAAGGTTCAATAATTTGGGGATTGGTTGTTCTGTTTATAGGAACTCCTCTAGCAATTGCTCTTACAAGTTATTTTTTTATATTCTTTCTTATTATGGCAATTGTAGCATTGATGATATGGGGACTTTCTCATCTTTTTGGTTTTAATGTTTCTTTTAGTAATGCATGGGATGGTGTTTGGTTTGGCGTGAAGGCACTAATCCTTGGGATTATGTTTTTTGGTGGAATTGGTATATTTATAAGTGCGATTAGAGAAAAGAAAGTATTAGGATTCTTTAAAGAAGCCTGGCTTGGCATATTACTTTTTTGCTTTTTCTTCTGGCTATTCTTTTTTGCCGGGTCTACTGATGCATCGAAAGATCGTATAAATCAAGCAAATAAGCAGACCAAGCAATCTTTCTTTGAGTCGCTAAACTCTTATGAACTGGATAAATACTCATTAGCTATTGCTCAAGCTTATGAAAAACCAATCACTAATGCTGACTTGGAAAATTTAAGAGTAGCAGTTAAAAGCTATGTGACTAGAACTGGCAATTATCTTACACGAAATGATATTAGTAATTTTATCGAGTTGATAAATAAGACACTAGACTATCAACATGAACTAGGACAATCGCTATTGTTTTCTTGGGATCAACATCAAGTATTCACAACAAATAAATTCGACAGTCTCTATCAAGAAATGCAAAATGGCAATGGCCGTAAGGCGGAGCTTCTACAAGCCGATAAAAACAACATAAAGGCGGTTGCACAAAATCAGAATTATACGGAAGATGCTGATGGTAATAAGTATGAATTTAGCCGCGAAAATATAGTGGAGCAACTTAGCAAAATAGAAATCGCAAGAACGAACTACGAAAAAATATCTCAAGTATTTAGTGAGTTTGTAAAATAATTTATATACTACCTTGGGCGTTCAGCGTCAGCTAAACTCCGCTTTCACTGAAGGCGTATAGAGGAATGCAAAAATGGAAAAATGTCCTAATTGTGGTTTAATAAATCCGCCCAAGGCACAGAGATGTGATTGTGGTTGTGATTTTGTAACGGGAAATAAGAAATGGCCTGAAGGAAGAGCTAAATATTTCGGACGAAAAGCTACCAAAATGCTACTCCGTGCACTTGCACTAACAACAGTCATTCCTTTAGTGGTTTTTCTTTCAGGGTTATTAGCCGAGAACACGCTAGTACGTATTCTGGTCTTTTTAGTTATGATACCCTCGTATTTACTTGGATTGCTTTGTTGGTATATAGCATTCCGTGCAGGGATGGAAAGCAAAGGCCGGAATCCTTTGAATGCATTGTTATTGCTCACTGGAGGGATTGGCCTCATAATTTATCTTTGTTTATATTATAGTCCTCGTCCGCTATCGAATGATTATATAGAAGCAAAAAAAGAATTATGGGTAGTTAATAATGTCGACAAAATTGTTATTTATTTAACTGGAGCAGTCTTATTTACGTGGTTAGTGTCGTTTGTTTGTTGGCTATTTTAATAGGTAGTGTTCAACGTCAGATAAACTCCACTTTCGCTGAAGACGCAAGCAAAACCACCCCAACATCAAGTAAAACCCTTAACGAATTATTCCTACGGCTTCGCTCCGGGAGGCTATCGCACTAAATAATGAATGATGAGTGATGAATTACTGAAGGGGCAGGCAGAAGGCTTTACCTTAGTTATTAGTTTTCACTGTCTTAATAACCCCGCCGCCTAAGACCATATCACGTCTATAAAAGACCACGGCCTGGCCCGGGGTAATAGCGGATTGCGGTTTATCAAAGAGGACGCGGACTCTTTTGCCTTTAAGCGGTATGATTTTAGTCAATGCTTCTTTAGGCCCGTAGCGTATTTTTGTTTGGGCACGGAAGGCGCGTTTAGGTTCAGCTATCGATACCCAATTGACCTTATCAGCGATGAGTTCCTTGCGGAGCGTGTCTTCTTTACTGCCTACAATGACCTTATTATGTTTCTTGTCCAGGGCAATCACATAAATCGGTTCTCCGTAGGCAATGCCCAGTCCTTTGCGCTGGCCTAATGTATAAAAGGCAATGCCTTTATGCTCGCCTAAGACTTTACCCGAGATATGCACCACCGGGCCGGGTTTGGCCAATTCCGGATGCCGCTCTTTAAGAAACTTGCCGTAATCATTATCCGGGATAAAGCAGATATCCTGACTGCCCGGTTTCTCAGCTACGGGTAATTTATAACGCCGGGCCACCTGACGCACCTCATCCTTGGTATAACCAGCCAGCGGGAACATGATATGCTGGAGTTGTTTTTGGGATAATGCATACAGAAAATAGGATTGGTCTTTACTATCAATACCTTTTCTTAATTCATAATGTTTGGTTGTTTTATTATATTTGATACGGGCATAATGGCCTGTCGCCACATACTCGGCGCCTAAGGAACGGGCTTTCTTTAAGAGACTGCCTAACTTGACGATTTTATTACAGGAGACGCAGGGGTTGGGGGTTCGCCCTTGGGCGTATTCCTTACAGAATTCGGCAATGACCGTGTTAGTAAATTCCTTTTCGTAGTTAAGGACGTAAAAGGGGATGCCTAATCGAAAAGCCACTCGGCGCGCGTCTTCGATGCCGGTAATGCCGCAGCAACCGGTTTTGCCGTGTGTCGGTTCGCCTAAACCGGGCAGTTTGAGGGTTATGCCGATAACATCGTAGCCTTGCTCTTTTAAGACAGCGGCGGTGCTGGATGAATCCACTCCGCCGGACATGGCAACGACGACCTTTGGTTTATTCATAGGATATAATTAGCCACAGAGGCACAGAGTTCACGGAGATAATTCTATAATGAAGCCAGGAAGGTAAGAAATAATTAATCATGGTTTCATGGTTTCTTTAGAGGATTAAATTTCGCCTCTGTGTTCTCTGTGTCTCCGTGGCTAATCTGACCTCCCGATATCCAGCATTCTATCCACGGTCTTTTTAGCCTTGATTCTAATAGCTTCCGGTACCTTGACCTCGTATTTCATCTCTTCCAGCGCCCAGAGCACCTTTTCTAAGGTATTGCGTTTCATATTCGGGCAGGTAGCGGTTTCCGTGGCCGGATAGAATTGTTTATCCGGATTTTCCTTGCGCAGGGTATGGAGCAATCCGATTTCCGTGCCGACAATGAATTCTTTGGTCTTTGATTCCTTGGCGTATTTGAGCATGCCGCTCGTGGATAATATCTTATCCGCTTGCAGGGTCGTTTCGGTCAGGCATTCCGGATGAACCATTACTTCGGCTTTGGGATATTTCTTCTTTAAAGCCTTGATATGTTCGGGCAATATCTTAACGTGGGTCGGGCAATAGCCCGGCCAGAGAATCAAATCGCGCTTAGTTTGTGTGGCCGTATAATGACCCAGATGTTTATCCGGTACAAAGATAATTTCATTTTTAGGACTGATTGATTGAACGACCTTAGCCGCATTGGCCGATGTGCAGCAGATATCGCTTTCCGCCTTGACTTCAGCCGTGGTATTGACATAGCAAACCACAATGGCCTTAGGGTGTTTCTTCTTAAGGGCACGGAGTTGGGTAGCGGTTATCATTTTAGCCATCGGGCAATCGGATTTAGGGTCGGGTATCAAGACGGTTTTATCCGGCGAGAGGATGGACGCGGTTTCCGCCATGAAATAGACTCCGCAGAAGACAATGACCTTAGCTTTGGTCTGCGCCGCTTGCTGGCTCAAACCCAGCGAATCACCTACAAAATCAGCGATATCCTGGACTTCGGGAATTTGATAATTATGTGCCAGGATAACGGCCTGGCGTTGTTTCTTGAGCTGGAGAATTTTACTAACGAGGTTGTTTTCCATTAGGATAAATAATTTGTAACAAAGATCATTTTATAAGGAATCCATGAGGCCAAGAAAGAATTAATCATGGTTTCATGGTCTCCTTATAGAATTAATTTTTGTCTCTGTGGCTGGATTATTTTTTGCCTTTATACAGCGGCGACATTTCCCTGAGTTTCTGAATAATCGGGGGCAGGGTTTCGATGACATAATCAATATCTTCTTCGGTATTGACCCGGCCGAGTGAGAAGCGCAGGCTGCCCTGGGCAATCTCTGGTGGTACATGCATGGCTAAAAGGACGTGTGATGGTTCAACCGAGCCCGAAGTGCAGGCCGAACCGGTCGATGCGGCAATGCCTTTCAAATCAAGGGCTAAAAGTATGGATTCGCCTTCTACATACTTGAAACTCATATTTAAAAGATTGGGCAATCGTTTGGCCGGATGACCGTTAAGCTGGACATCGCTTATTTTGTCTTTGATGCCTTTTTCCAGTTTATCACGCAGTTTGGTCATACGGCTGGTAAACTCGGGTATTTCCGCGCAGGCGAGCGTCAAGGCCTTGGCCAGGCCCACGATGCCGGCGATGTTTTCCGTGCCGGGCCGGCGTGTGTATTCATGATGTCCGCCGTGTAAGAGTGGATCGATTTTAGTGCCTTGACGGATATAAAGCGCGCCCGTGCCTTTGGGACCGTACATTTTATGGGCGGAAATAGTTAAGAGATCGACATTAAGCTGGTTAACGTCAATCGCTATCTTGCCGGCGGCCTGGACCGCGTCCGTATGGAAGATAATGCCTTTGCCTTTTAAGAGCTTGCCGATTTCCGCGATGGGTTGAATCGTACCGATTTCGTTATTGGCCAGCATAATCGAGACGAGTATGGTATCGGATTTTAATGCCTTTTTAACGTCGTCCGGATTGACGATGCCGTATTTATCCACCGGCAGATAAGTTATTTTAAAACCCTGCTCTT
>Ga0315282_10007534_pt1 | contig 17823 bp, 13 predicted proteins | sample YL17G07_20_MG_FD_203693 | JGI IMG/M metagenome (GOLD analysis project Ga0315282, IMG submission 203693) | Sediment microbial communities from Yellowstone Lake, YNP, Wyoming, USA - YL17G07_20 | ecosystem: Environmental > Aquatic > Freshwater > Lake > Sediment | place: USA: Wyoming | collected... | reverse complement strand
CCCAGCGCCAGCGGCTGGCCGGCGGCGTTCTTCAGCGAGTCGTTGACCGCGCTGGTGGCGAACACGCCGGTCAGCATGGCGCCCAGCGTGCCGCCTGCGCCGTGGACGCCGAAGGCATCCAGCGAATCGTCATAGCCGAAGCGGGCCTTGACCGCCGTCACCATCAGGAAGCAGACCACGCCGGCGGCCAGCCCGATCAACAGCGCGGGCATGGGCTTGACGAACCCGGAGGCGGGCGTGATAGCCACCAGGCCGGCCACGCAGCCGGAGACGCCGCCCAGCACGCTGGGCTTGCCGTTGCGAATCCACTCCGCCGCCAGCCAGCCCAACGTGGCCGCCGCCGCCGCAAAGTGCGTGGCCACGAAGGCGCTGCTGGCCAGCCCCGAAGCGGCCAGCGCGCTGCCGGCGTTGAACCCGAACCAGCCCACCCACAGCAGGCACGCGCCGATGACGCTCAGAACCAGGTTGTGCGGCTTCATCGGCTCCGACTGGTATCCTTTCCGCTTGCCCAGGTACAGCGCGCACACCAGTGCCGAAACCCCGGAGGTTATGTGCACCACCGTGCCGCCGGCAAAATCCAGGCAGGGAATCTTGCCGCCCAGGAAGGCGCTCAACAAGCCGCCCTTGCCCCATACCATGTGCGCCATCGGGAAGTAGACCAGCAGAGTCCACAGCCCCGTGAACAGCAGCATAGCGCTGAATTTCATGCGTTCGGCGAAGGCGCCGGAGATCAGCGCCGGGGTAATGATGGCGAACATGAGCTGGTAGACCATGAAGGTCTGCTGCGGGATGGTGGGCGCGTAGTCGGCGTTGGGCGCCGTGCCCACGCCGTTCAGCAGCGCGTAGCGCAGGTCGCCCAGCACCGCCGAGCCTTCCCCGAACGTCAGGCTGTACCCAACCAGCGCCCACAGCACGGTGACCACGGCCATCAGGATGAAGCTGTGCATCATGGTGCCCAGCACGTTTTTCTTGCGCACCAGGCCGCCGTAGAACAGCGCCAGGCCCGGCCCGGTCATCATCAGCACCAGCGCCGCGCTGACCAGCATCCAGGCGTTGTCGCCGGCCGACTGGGCGGAGCGCACCGCGCTATCCAGGGCGGCCAGCCGCGACTCCATCGACGGCGGCTCGGCGCCGGCCGCGGCGCTTAACAACAGCAATGACAACAATAGAAACAGCGGTCGTTTCATCGACTCCTCAGCGGCGGGGCGCGCTTGCAGAACGCCGGTGACGCCCCATCTATCCATCGTAGAATCGCGCCCGCCCGGCAGGCCAATCGAAACTTCCTATAGCGGCGATTGCGGAACCGGATTCCGAACCGCAGCCACAAAGGCACTGAATTCTTTGGCAGGCCTCTGTTGCACACGTGGCCTATACTATGGCTATGGGTTCTGTGACTGTCACGCTCGGTAAACGCGAGGAGGAACGGCTGACCCGCTTGGCGCTTCGCTACGGGCTTTCTCTAACTGAATTCTCCCGCCGGGTGCTCGAAGAGATTTCCTCAGAGATTCCCGAAGAATCGCTGGCTGACTATGAGAACCCGAAAGCCCTCAAGAATTCGCTGGCGCGGGGGCTCCGTGACTGGCACGCGGGGCGCGTCACTGCAAAGCTTCGATGACCGTCGTTTACGCAGCCGAATTCGAAAGACAGTTCCGTAAACTGCCGGCCGAGATCCAAGACGACTTTCGCAAGCAGGAGGCCAGGTTCAGGGCGAACTGGCGCGATCCCCGCCTCCACGTCAAGAAACTGGTCGATCATCCGTTCACCTTCTCATTCCGTGTCACGCGGCGTTACCGGGTGCTGTTTGCGCTGGTTGATTCGGAAACCGCCTTGTTCGCCACAATCGGCCATCGGCGGGAGGTCTATCGCCGCTAGCGGCATCGCGGAACCGAATTGGCGGGAGAACCCAGTTGCTTCAGCATGCGGTACAGGGTGGGGATGGGCAGGCCGACGACGTTGAAATAGCAGCCTTCGATGCCCTCCACGAAGCGCGAGGCCAGGCCCTGGATGGCGTAAGCGCCGGCCTTGTCCATCGGTTCGCCGGAATCCACGTACTCGCGGATTTCCTCCTCCGACAGTGGGGCGAACCGGACGCCGGTGGAAACGACCCCGGCTAGGCGGCGCCCGCTCGGCGGATCAACCACGCAAAGCCCGGTGAGCACCGCGTGAGTGCGGCCGGAAAGCCGGCGCAGCATCTCGGCCGCCTGCTCGGGCGATTCGGGCTTGCCGAGCACCGCGCCGTCGATCACCACGATGGTGTCGGCGGCGACAATCGGGCGGGCCTCGCCGGGGCGCGAGGCCGCCACTCGCTCCGCCTTCTCGATTGCCAGGCGCAGCGCATGCTGTTCAGGGCTTTCGCCGGGCCGAAGGCTCTCGTCGATCTCGGCCGGAACGGCTTCGAATGGAACGCCGGCAGCCCGCAGCAGTTCCTGCCGGCGCGGCGAGGCAGAGGCCAGAACGATCATCGTGGACGACATGCTACAATCAGCTTCGATTATCGCAGGTATCAGGTGCCAGGTGCGGACGTTGGTTTGGCTTGGCACTGTGGATATAATCGTGTCCGGGTGTGAGGAGCAGTAAGAACGCCATGAAAGCCGCCGGAGAGATACTGCCCGAGTTGCTGCGCAAGCGGCCCCAGAAACAGGTGCCGGCCGAGGACCTGGTGCGGGAAGCCTGGGGGCACCTGGTCGGCCGCCAGGTGGCCGTGCGCACGCAGGTCTTCCGCCTCTATCGCGACATCCTCACCGTCCACGTCCCCGACAAGGTGTGGAAGCGGCAGTTGTTCCGGCTGGAGCAGAAATTGCTCGCCCGCATCAATCACTACCTGGGGCGGAATGTCGTGGCCTCCATCGATTTCCGGGTGGACGAGAAGATGATTGCGCTGGTCATCCCCCCCACTCCAGTGGCGCTGCAGGGGACGCTCTTCGACGGCCAAACGTTCGCGGCTACTCCGCGAAAAGGGCCGGGCCACGCGGCCACCATGCAGGTGGATCCCGATGTTGCCCGGGCGGCGGAAGCCATCGCCGACCCGGAACTGCGCGAGCTGTTCCTCCGCACCTCGCGGCGCCTATCCAGATGAAGATTAGCGAGAAAGATGTACGGTACGTGGCCGATTTGGCCCACCTCGAGTTGAGTGCCGAGGAGATAGCCCGGTTCGTCCCCCAGCTCGACGAGATCCTCGGCTACATGGACAAGTTGAACGAGCTCGACACCACCCAGGTGGAGCCGATGGCCCAGGTGGTCTACGAGCAGGATGAGCTGGAGACGCTGCGCGCCGATCAGGACCGGCCCGGCTTTCCGCAGGAAACCGCGCTGGCCAACGCCCCCGACAGCGGCGCCGGCCATTTCAAAGTGCCCAGGGTGATTGAAAGATAGGTGTCAGGTTTCAGGGCCCAGGTGCTGATGCCCGACAGGCCGGAAGGACGGATGGAACTCAGGGGATTAACGATTGCGCGGGTCCGCAGCGCACTGGAGAGCGGAGAAACCACCGCGGCCGCGCTGGCCGGGCAGGTGCTCGCCTACGCGCAACAAGAGAACCGGCGCAACAACGCCTTCCTGGCCTTTTCCTCGGACCGTGCGCTGGCCCAAGCCCAGCGCATCGACGAGATGGTGAAGCGCCGGCAGCCGCTGCCGCCGCTGGCCGCCGTGCCGCTGGCGGTCAAAGACGTGATCGTTACGCGGGGGCTGCGCACCACCTGCGCCTCACGCATCCTGGCCAACTACATTCCGCCCTACGACGCCACCGCCGTACGCCGGCTGGAAGAAGCGGGCGCGGTGATCGTCGGCAAGACCAATTGCGACGAATTCGCCATGGGCTCCTCGACCGAAAACTCGGCGTACGCGCCGGTGCGCAACCCGCGCGATCTGGAGCGCGTGCCGGGCGGCTCCAGCGGCGGCTCGGCGGCCGCCGTGACCGCTGATATGTGCGTTGTGGCGCTGGGCTCCGACACCGGCGGCTCCATCCGCCAGCCTGCGTCGTTTTGCGGCGTGGTGGGAGTGATGGGCACCTACGGGCGCGTGTCGCGTTACGGCCTGGTGGCCTTCGCCTCCTCGCTCGACCACATCGGGCCTTTCGGCAAGACGGTGCGCGATGCCGCGGCCCTGCTGGAAGTGATGGCCGGACGCGACCCCAGCGATTCCACTTCCGCCGCCGTGCCCGTGCCCCCCTATCTTGCCGAGCTGGATCGGCCGGAAGCCCTCGACCTGCGCGGCTTCCGGGTGGGCGTGCCCCGCGAGTACTTCGCCGCGGGCCTGGACCCGGAGGTGGGCAACCGCGTGCACAGTGGCATCGAGCGGCTGCGCGGGCTGGGCGCCGAAATCCGCGACATCCGCCTGCCTCACACCGATTACGCCATCGCCTGCTACTACATCATCTGCATGGCCGAGGCCAGCTCCAACCTGGCCCGCTACGACGGCGTGCGCTACGGCGTGCGCTCGCCGCGCTGCCGCAACCTCTCGTTGGTGGAATGCTACCGGGCGACCCGCGGCGAGGGCTTCGGCCCCGAGGTTAAGCGCCGGATCATGCTCGGCACCTACGTGCTCAGCGCCGGCTATTACGACGCGTATTACCGGAAGGCGCAGAAGGTGCGGGCGCTGGTGGCGCGCGATTTCAGCGAAGCGTTTCGCGACGTGGATGTGATCGTCACCCCCGTCGCCCCCACACCCGCCTTCCGCCTGGGCGAAAAAACCGAAGACCCCCTCCGGATGTACCTGTCCGACATCTACACCATTACGGCCAGCCTGGCGGGCATTCCGGGGATCAGCGTGCCCTGCGGGGCCAACGGCGCCGGCCTGCCCATCGGCATGCAGATTTTGGCGCGGCATTTCAACGAGCCGGCCATGCTGCGCGCCGCCCACGCCTTAGAACAGTCCCTCCGGTAGGCGCGGAGGGTCAATTTCACTTCAGTGTTGCTTCCCAATCGCCCCAGGGGCTGCGGTGATGGCCGATGGGCGTGTTCACTTCGCGATAATGCTCGAGGCCGGCCCGCCGCAGGTACTCCGCGCCGGACAGGAAATCATCCTTGTAGCGGCGCAGGCGGGCTTCCAGGGCGCGGTCCAGCCGGGCCTGCAACTCCTTGTGCTCACTCTTCCCGCACAGGTTGCGCATCTGGTATGGGTCGGCCTCGTTGTCGTAGAGCAACCAGGGCCCGTGGATCGACCGCACGTAGGTGTAGCGCTCGGTCCGCAGGCCGCGGTACTCGGCGAATCCCCAGCGGCGGGCCTCGGTAAAGGGCGCGGGCAGGTTCAGGAAGGCCGCCGCGTCGGCGTCGGCGGGCCGCGCCCCCGCGATCAGTCTGGAGTGGTCCTCGCCCTGCACGCCGCCCGGAATGGCGATGCCCGCCAGGCTCAGCAGGGTCGGCATAATGTCTGGCGTATTCAGCGGCGCCCGAATGACGCGCCCCTTGCTTCCCAGCCTCCGCGGGTAGCGCAACAGGAACGGCACGCGCGCCGATTCATCCCACGGGTAGAGCTTGGTGGTCAGCCCCTGGCACTCGAGCATGTCGCCATGGTCGGAAGTGAAGACCAGGATGGTGTCCTCGCCGGCGCCGGAGCGCTCCAGCGCGGCGGTCACCTGCGCCACGCAGTCGTCCAGCGCCGCGATGTGCGCATAGTAGCCGCGCAGGTTCTTGGCAGCCACTTCGCGCCGGTCTTCGGGGACATTGGGGCGGAGGCGGATCTCGCGGGATTCATACAACGCGCGGTAGCGCTCGGGCGCCGTGTCGTAAGGGTTATGCGGCGGGCCCAGCGAGAGCGCCAAAAAGAAAGGCCGGCGCGATTTCCCTTCCCGCTCGATGAAGCGGCAGGCGTCCTCGGTCTGGGCGATGGCATCGTACCCCGGCCAGTATTTCTGCGCCGGGTCGTCGCCTTCGAAGTAGACCGAGCGGTTGTAAGTGTGCGTGCACTCGCAGGCCTTCCAGTAGTCGAAGCCCAGCCGCTTGTCGGCCGGGATATATGCCTGGCGGCGGCCGTAGTTTCCGTCCGGACTGCCGTGCAGGTGCCACTTGCCGATGTAGCCGGTGCGGTAACCCGCTTTGGCGAACGCTTCGGCCAGGGCGGTGGTCTTGGGCTGCAGCTCGACGTCGTTGATGAAGACGCCGTGCGTAAGCGGGTACTGGCCGGTCATCAGGCTGCCGCGGTAAGGGCAGCAGACCGGAAGGCCGGAAACGGCGTTCTGGAAGTTGATGCTTTCCGCCGCCAGCCGGTCAATCGCAGCGGTGCGCGCGTTGGCGTCGCCGGCATATCCGGTGGCCTGCGCGCGCCACTGGTCCACCAGCACGAACACGACGTTGGGCGGCGGCGCGGCGGCGCCGAGAATCGCCGGCCCCGCCGCCACGGCGCCGGCCGCTGTTTTCAGGAAGGTGCGTCGATTGCTCCGCATGGGGTTGCTCCGCAGAAGCCGTATCACAGAATGGGACGCAGATCAACGCAGAGAAACGCAGATCAAGACGGCCGGACTGAGTTTGTCCTCCGTGGAAGCCCAATCTGCGTTCATCTGCGTGTATCTGCGTCCCATTTGTGGTTAGATGTTTCCCGTGATGACGCCGGAACTTCGCGTGCAAGGGAACTGCTTCGCGTGCGGCTCGAAGAACCCGCAGGGGCTGCATCTCAGCTTCCAGACGGAGCCGGACGGCTCGGTAGCCGCTTCCTGGGAGCCATCGCCTGTCTACCAGGGATTTGAGGACATTATCCACGGTGGCATTATCGCCACGGTGCTGGACGAGGCCATGGCCAAGGCGGTGATCGCCGGCGGCGTCGAAGCGGTTACCTGTGAGCTGACCGTCCGGTTTCGGCGGCCCGTGGCGCCGGGTGAGAAGCTGCGCATCCGAGGTTGGGTGACGACCAGGCAGAAGCGAAAGCTGGCCGCCGAAGCAGCCGTATGCGGCGAAGACGGCCAGGAGCGCGCCCACGCCACCGGCATTTTCCTGCTGCTGTGAGAAAACGTCGCACCGCCGGCGTCACAGCCTTCATTCGGCCAGCGGCAGCGGCAGGTAATCCCAGTCCAGAATCATCTTCTCCTGCATGGCCACCAGCAGTTCCCGTTCAATCGAGCGCAACTCCGGAGTCCCGGCCAGGTTATGCAATTCGGCCGGGTCCTTCTCCATGTCGTATAGCTCGAGGACCGGCCGGCGGCCGTAGTACGCCTGGTCAAACACCGGGTCCAGGCGGCCCCACAGGTGTTCGTCGGTCATCTCCAGCCATCCGCGCTCGGTATAGCTGTCCACGGGCGAGTACCTCATGTGCGGTGTGCAGTTGTAGATGAGCTTGTACCGCCGGGACCGCACCATACGGGAAAGGTCGAAGGTGTGGGTGGTGGTGGCTTCTTTGAAGGGGCGGCTGCCGTGCGTGAGGCGCGCGGCGAAAATCAGGTTGCGCGTGCCGGTCGCTTCTCCGCGCAGCACGCCGGCGAAGCTGCGCCCCGACATTTCTTTGGAAACCGCAAGGCCGGCCGCTTCCAGAAACGTGGGCGTAATGTCTTCGCCTGAAACCAGAGCTTGGGAAACCGAGCGCGGTTGCACACGTCCCGGCCAGCGCACCAGGCAGGGCACATTCAACCCGGGATCGTACAGGCTTCCCTTGCCGTGCGGGATGGCGGCGCCGTTGTCGCCCATGAACATCACCAGCGTGTTATTGGCGAAGCCGCGCCGCTGAAGCACATCCAACACAGATTGAAATTCGCCGTCCATGCGCGCCACTTCGTCGTAATACCGCCCCAGGTCCTCGCGGATGCCGGGCAGGTCCGGAAGGTATTTCGGGACGGGGATTCTGGCGCGGTCGTGCGGCTGGGGGATGGCGTTGCTGTCCCACGGGTGGTGCGGATCGTTGAAGTTCACCCAGAGGAAGAACGGTTTGCCGGCGGGCTTCTTGCTGAAGAACTCCTCGACCTTGGCGACGGTCTGGCTGGGCGGCGAATCCACGTCCAGGTAATCGACGCGGCGGGCCATGGTCTGCAACCCGTACTTGCGATAGATGGGCCCGCTCACCGGGCCCGACGCGGCGCCGTCCAGGTGATGGGTGCGCCGGCAGACGCCGGTGAAATAGCCCGCCTGCCGCAGCAGGTCGGGCAGCGTGGGGACATCAGCGGGCAGCGGCGCCGAAAACCGCCCCATGCGCACGGCAATCGGCGACCGCCCGGTCATGAACGCCACCCGCGACGGAACGCACTGCGGCGCGGCCGTGAACATGCCGGTCATCCGCATCCCTTCGGCGGCGAACCGGTCCTGATTCGGCGTTTTGATTACCGGGTTCCCGTAGCACCCGGTGAACTCCGCGGTCTGGTCGTCGGAGAGAATCAGCAGCAGGTTCGGGCGGTCCGCGCTCTCCGCGGCGCGGGCCAGCGCGGGAGCGACGCCGAGTGCGGCGCCCAGTTGGCGGCGGGTGAGTTTCAGCGACATGCCGGAAAGCTACCAGCCGCCCGCTGCAATGTCAAAACAGAAACAAGAGTGATCGGCGGCCCGCTCTGCATCGTCCCCACCCAACTGCTGCGCCAGCCGCGGTCCCGCCCCCCCAGCCACCCTCGGAGCAGGCTTTGCCACGCTGGAGCGGCCCGACGCGTGAAATCGGCGGATGGCGATCCGCGGATTCACGCCGATTTCCGCGGATCAGCGGCGTCCCAAAGTCACGGCTCGGTCTTTGTGACGCGGGCGGAGAGGCGGCCCTTGGCCAGGCGGACATCGATGCTGTCGCCCGCGGCAACCCGGGCGGCGTCGCGGAGTAGGCCGCCCTCGGGGCCGTAAGCGAGCGCGTAGCCGCGCTCCAGCACCGACAGGGGGCTGAGGTTTAGCAGTTGTGAGCGGAGCGACTCCAGGCGGGAGACGCGGAGGTCCATGGCCCGCCGCAGAGCGTGCTGCAGGGCGGTGAGCGCGGCCGTCTGCCGGTGGCGGTCGGTTTCCACCCGCCTGCCGATATTCAGGCGGGCCAGGCGATTCTGCACAGACTCCAGCCGGCGCAAAATCGCGGACAGTCGCCGGCGGGCCGCGTCCATCACCCGGTAGGTCAACTCGTCGGTACGCTGTATGCGCACGCGCACCAAGCGGGCCACGCTCTCAAAGGCGCGGTGCCGGGCCATCTCACCCAGCCGGTGCCGCAGCCCCAGCAGGCGGTAGGCCAGACGCTCCTCCAGGCTCTGGCGCAGCGTTTGAATCCGCTCGGTAAGCTGCGCCTTGGTTTGAACCACCAACTCGGCGGCGGCCGAGGGCGTGGGCGCGCGCAGGTCGGCGACGAAATCGGCGATGGTGAAGTCGGTTTCATGGCCGACGGCGGAAATCACCGGCACCTGTGACTCGGCAATGGCCCGCGCCACCTTCTCCTCGTTGAAGGCCCAGAGGTCCTCGATCGAGCCGCCGCCGCGGCCCACGATCAGCACGTCGGCCGGGCCGCCGATCTGCCGCTCTGGCGGCCGGTTGAAGTAACGCAGCGCTCGCACAATCTCGTCCGCCGCGCCTTCCCCCTGCACCTTGACCGGGTATAGGACGATGTCCAGGTTCTCGAAGCGGCGGCGCAAAATGCGAAGCATATCGGCGATGGCCGCGCCGCGCGGCGAGGTGATTAATCCGATGCGGCGCGGCAGCAGCGGCAGCGGCTTCTTCCGCTCGGCATCGAACAAGCCCTCGCCCGCCAGTTTCGCTTTCAGTTGCTGGAACGCTAGTTGGAGGGCCCCGAAGCCGGCCGGCTCCAGGGAGTCGACAATCAACTGGTACTCGCCACGCGGGTCATAGACGCTGATCCGGCCGCGCGCCGTCACGGAGAGCCCGTCTTTGGGCTGGAACTTGAGCAGCCGCAACGCGGATTTGAACAGCACGGCGCGGAGTTGCGCTCCCTGGTCTTTCAGCGTGAAGTAGACGTGGCCGGAGGGCGCGGCCTTGAAGTTGGAGACCTCGCCCTGGACCCACACCTCGCCGAACTCGCCTTCCAGCAGTTCGCGGATGCGGGCCGTCAGGTCGCTGACGGTGTAAACCTTGCGCTCCGGAGGCTTCTTGCTCCAATCGAGGCTGAGTTGATCGCCCATGGTTAGTACTGAACCGCCAAGACCCGACGCAGCTATGGCCGCAACCAAGAACGAAACCGCAGATTTCGCAGATTCCACAGATTGGCCGCAGTGAAATCCGCGGATTCCGCGACCGCATGGAGGGGATTCTATCAGGATTTGAGCGGGTCGTGTTCCGGGGTTCGCTGACGACGATCAACTACCCGGCCGCGCTGCAGGCCTGGCTCAACAGCCAGGGGGTTGTGCTGCAAGACTGCAAGGGAAATTCTTCGTGTTCCTGGTGTCTTGGTGGCTCGTTCACTCACCACTGGGTGCCTTGTTCTGCGCCGTTTCCTGCTGTTTCAGTTTGGTGAGCCGCTCACGCACGGCTTTGGCAAAGATGCCTTGGGGGGCGACAGCCAGGTACGCTTTCCACTGCTCGGCCATCCTGGCGGTCTGGTGCAAATGGATATACACGTCCGCCAGCAAGAGGTGCACTTCGGGAATCTTGCTGGTATCGCGTTTCAGCGCCTGGGAGAGCGCCAGTTCGGCGCGATCGTAGTACCCGAGGTCGTACTGAATCTTGCCCATCAGGTACAGTGGCTCGCCCTGGTAGGGCGCCGCCTCGCTGGCCTGCTGGAGCACCGCCGCCGCCCTGGTAGAGTCCTTCCGTTGCACGAGCATCTCCGCGAGGTGGAGGTAAGGCGGAATGAATCTCGGATCGGTGCGGATGGCCGTCTCAAACCACTGCCGGGCGCTATCGAATGCCTCCAGCTTCCACCAGGCCAGCCCCAAGTGGTTCTGAGCGTTCACGTAGTTGGGATCGACTTCGAGCGCCTCCTGGAATTGCTTCACGGCGCCCTTGTAGTCATTGCGCTGATACAATCCGTAGCCTTTTTCGAATTTCCGGCGAGCTTTCTCGGGAACGACAAGCTGCTGGAGCGACACGGTGGCGTCGCCGCTGCCGGCGTTCCCAGAGGCGCGCCGTAACTGGACCGTCACCTGCTGCTGGTCGGCATGGAGCATGTCGATGTCGTAGCGTTGCGGCAGGTAGCCCGCCGCCGAGACGGCCACCGAATAGCGTCCGGGAGACAACCCGCTGAAACTGCAGTAGCCCTGGGAATCGCAATAGCCGTCTTTCTGGGGGCCCCGGCCCGGTTCCTGACCGGCCCGGAGAAGCTCCACACGCACCATGCCGGGGGCCTCGCGGCCGGAGGGATCGACCACGTGGATAGCCAGGGACCCGCTGGCGTCGTCACGATCGGCGGGCCACATCTGCTGGCGGTTAGACCTGCCCGGTCCGCGTTCGGGGCTCTGGGCCGGCGACGGCCATGCCAAGAGGGACCCCGCGAGCAACCCGATACTCGCCGACTTCACCAACCAAGGCCTTAGACAGTTTCCCACGGTCGTCCCCCTTGTCCCTCAGCGGCGCCCGTTGCCGCCGCACCCGAGTTCACTTCCGCTGTTGTCGGCACAGGCGATGAACCAACCCGAAGCGCCATCGAGGGTCCTGGCGACCGCCCCGGCATCAACACATATCGGAGGGGACGCTGCACGGAAGCTGCCATCCGGTGGCTGGTTGCCCGCAGTAACAGCCGTTGATTCTTCGGGGGTTGAGGATGCCTCGGCGGTCGAACTCGCCGGTCGCGCTGCCGGATTTGGCCGGCAAGGGAATGCTGATTCCACGCGGAAGCAAGCGGGGCGACTCGCGTGCCACTGCTGTCCGCACGCTGGGTTCAATGGAGAGGTATGGCCTGCGTGTTGGGGAGAACGAGCCTGGCCCCTGTGTGGAGGGAAAATGTCTTGCGGGGGAAGCCCGCACTGAGGCGGCCCCAGGCCCGCCTGGCGGCGGACTTCGGGGACACCTGCCCGTTAGACGGTCAATTCTCCAGGCGGTCCCAGCCGAGTTTCCTCATCAGTTCGTTGAGCCGCACCTCTATCCACTGCTGCGTTCCCATGCGTTTGGTCAGTTCTCCGTAGCAGCGGGCGGCTTCATCCAGGATTCCGCTTTCATCGTAGAGGAAGGCGAGGAGGAAGCGGGGCCCATTGTCGGCCGGATCGTTCTGGATCATGGCCAGCAGGTTGCGCTCGGCCGAGCGCACGCGCTCCGCCTGGTCGGCCGGCAGCAACTGGAAGTAGGAGGCTGCCTCATCGAGGGTATCCTCGCCGTTGCGGGCCGTCAGACGCCACCAGTATTTTTGCCCCCAGACAAGCGGCGGAGCGGTCGCCGGATAGCGGGCCTCCGTGGAGGAGACCGTCTGGCGCCACTGCACGCGCTCCTCCCGGTCCAGCACCTTGATGTCATAGGCGGTGGCGCGCTCGACCGGCCCCCAGCGGAAGACCGGCTGGGCGTCGGCGGTGTTGGTGCGGGAGGGAGAGCGCAACAGCAGGTCGCCCCGCAACCGAGTCATGCCGGACTGCTGGAGACTGGCGGCCGACAATGCCAGGTGGGTGGGCAACCGGCAGGCGGGCACCTTCCGCTCCTCGGTGACCTTGCCCTTTAGGACCCGGACGCCGGCTGCTTCAAACAGGACCTCGCCGCCGGCCCCGAGCTTGCCCGCTTTCTGGTCCGGGCAATACAGGAACGAGGCTTCCGAACCTTTACCCACCAGCAGGCGATCGCCGACCGAGACGATGTCGGCGGCGCGGGCCTCGACCGGCGTTTTCTGCCCGGCCCGCACGAGCTGCACGTTGCCGGCGACCATGGAAAGCAGGCCCGCCGGTTCCGCCGCAGGGGCCGCCAACGAAATGAATAAACCCAGGACGACACTGCGCAACATGATAACTTCCCCTCTCTGCACCTCTTTTGGCTGTCCGGTGCCACGAGCATTCCTGCTGGTGTGCCTTTCTGTACACCGGCAACCGCTGTCACCCCTGTCTGTCCAATTGACTCCGGTAGCTGGCGAATTATACACTGCCCAGGCAGAAGCATTCCATCTCTGGTTCCGGGTGCCCCCGGAAGGAAGAGTAGAGCCGTGTCCCTGTGTGTGCGTTGCGCCGCGCTGGTTCTAAGCGTAGCGCTGGGCGGCTGCGTGATGCTGCCCGCGCAGGAGCAGGCGTTCCACGCGGTCGTAATCGGCGTTTCGGAATTCGAGAACCTCCCCAAGGCGGATTGGCTGGAGTTCGCCCACTCCGACGCGCAGGCCTTCGAGCAATTCATTCGCAGCCCGCGGGGCCGGGATTTCAAGAATGTCACGCTGCTGGTGAATAAGGATGCCAGCTCCACGGCGGTGAAGAAGAAGCTGGGCACGGTTCTCCCGCGCGAGGTCAAGAACGAAGACACCGTCTACCTCTTTCTCGCCACACACGGCGTGGTCGAGAAGGACGTGGCCAGGGCCGGGTACCTTCTGGCCCACGATTCCGACCGCGAAGATCTTTTCACCACGGCCCTCTCGATGACCGTGTTGACCGACATCATCCAGAACCGCCTGCAGAAGGCCAAGAAGATCTTCCTGTTCGCCGACGCCTGCCGGGCGGGCAAGCTGGGCCAAAGCCAGGGGAATGTCGCCACGGCCCTGATCGACGCCAGCAAGCAGCGGGGCGGGTTGCTGGCCAGCCGCTCCAACGAGTTTTCGCGCGAAGGGAAGCAGTTCGGGGGCGGTCACGGGGTCTTCACCCATTACCTGCTGAGAGGATTGATGGGGGAGGCCGACAAGAACAAGGACAATATCGTCACCTTCGGAGAGTTGCTCGATTTTGTCCAGGACCGGGTAAAGGCGTCCACCGACGATCAGCAACACGTGCGAGAAATCGGGGAGGCCGACACTGAGATCCCCATGTCGCTGATCGATAAACCCGGCCCGCCCGATTGGAAGCTCACCTACCTGCCGTTCCGGCCGGGCAGCCTGCTGGCGTCGCTGGCGCCGTTCGGCCGCATGAGCCTCTGGCCCGCCGTTTATGCGATGAGCGGCTTCGGGCCACTTCCCGAAGGCGAAGAGGTGCGGACCGAATTCCAGCGCGCCTTGCGCGAGGGCCGCCTGCTTCCTCCGGCGCAGAACAATGCCTGGGACCTCTACCAAAACTACAGCCGCCTGTCCGTAACCCAGTCCCAGAAAGAGGCGCTGCAAGACGATCTCTACATCGCCCTGGCCGACGCCGGCGAGAAGATCCTGGCTTCCTACCGGCGCGGCGACCAAGTGAAGCCGCTGGAGGCGGCCAGGTACCAGCAGGGCGCGGAGTTATTTTCGCGCGCCCGCCAACTGGACCCCGACGACCCGGCCATCCAGGCCAAGGCGCGATTCATGTCCGGCCGCGCCCTGGTGGCCAGCGGGCGCTATCCGGAAGCGCTTTCCGTGCTCAAGGAGGCCATTGGATTGGACCCCGATGCGGCCTACTCGTACAACGCGCTGGGCATCGCGCAGATGGAGCAGGGGCAGTGGCAGGCGGCCATTGATCACTTCCGCGCCGCTTCCCAGCGCGCCGAGAAATGGGTCTATCCGCACGCCAACCTGGCGCGCGTCTATGCCGCGCAGCAACGGTATCGCGAGGCCGAGCAGGAACTGAAGAAGGGCATCCAGTTGGGCACTGAGCTGGGCCTGAAGTATTCCTACCTCCATTACAACCTCGGCCAGTTGTACTTTGAGCAAAAACGGTTCGGGGAGGCCGAGGAAGAGTTCCGCCGCGCCCGCGACATGGACCCGCAGGACGCCAACAACCACTACCATCTGGGCCTCTTTGCCAGGAACCGCGGCAGGAACGCCGAGGCGGAAGCCAGCTTCCGCAGGGCCGCCGAACTGGATCCGGGGTTCGCGGCGGCTCATCTGCGCCTGGCCGAGCTGTACCACCAGCAGGGCAAGCGGCAGCTTGAAGAGCAGGCCCTGCGCCGGGCCGCCGCCGCCAACCCGGCCAACACCATCGCCTTGGAGGCGCTCGGCCGCTTCCTGCTGGAGAGCAAGAACTATCCCGACGCCGAACAGGTCTTCCTGCAAATGCTGGCGCAGGACCCGGCGTCGGCAGCGCCGCTGATCTGGCTGGGCGACGTTCACCTGGCACAGGGCAATTCTCAGCAGGCTGCCGACGACTACCGCCAGGCGCTGGCCCGCACCACCGATCCCAAGCTGCAGCGAGACCTTCAAAGGAAACTGAGCTCGGCCGAGAAAAAGAAATGACGGGATTGGATTCACCACAAAGGCACAAAGGACACCAAGCACACAAAGCTCTTTGTGTTGCTTTGTGTGCTTTGTGTCTTTGTGGTTCGTTTTCACCGATGTTAAGGGCGCAGTCGTCGCAGGCGACGCTGATGGGGCGGGTCACCAACGCTGCGTCCGGCGCTGCGGTAGCCAAGGCGGTGGTCATCGAGCGCAACCTGCAGACCAATGTGCAGTTGGCGCGCTATACGAACGAAGACGGGCTGTATTCGTTCGCGGCGCTGCAGCCGGGCAGTTACAGCATCAAGGTGTACGCGCTGGGCTTCCAGCCGGAAGAGCGCAGTCCGGTGGAATTGCCAGTCTCATCGCGCATTGAGCTGAACTTTGCGCTGCAGGCCGGCGCCGCGGTGGCGGGACCGGCCGCCCAGCCGGCAGCGCCGGCTGCCGCGGCACCCGCGCCGGCCGCCGCCGCCTCCGGCATCCTGGCGCGCATGTACGGGGCCGACGGTGCCATTCCCCAGGCCGTCATCACCAATCTCCCGTTGCCGACAACGGAAACCTTGAGCGGCTCGCTTTCCAGCCTGATCGATGAGCGCAAGATCCTGGAGCTGGCTCTGAACGGCCGCGATGTGTACACGCTGCTGGTGCTGCAGCCCGGCGTCAGCTCCGACAACGCCACGGCGCGCGGGCTGGGCTTTTCGGTGAACGGGCAGCGTGCCGCCAGTTCCAACTACCTGCTGGACGGGGTGGACAACAACGACCTGCTGGTCACCGGGCCGGCCGCCCGCGTATCGGCCGACGCCGTGCAGGAGTACCGGATGAACACCAACAATTTCTCGGCCGACTTCGGCCGGGCATCCGGTTTCATCGCCAACGCCATCACCCGCAGCGGCACCAACGCCCTGCACGGCACCTTGTTCGAGTTTTTCAACCACGACCGGCTGAACGCCGGCTCCTTCTCCGACAACTGGCAGGGTTTGCCCAAGCCACCCTTCCGCCAGCACCAGTACGGCGCCTCATTGGGCGGCCCGCTGCGCCGCGACCGCCTCTTTTTCTTCGGCAACTTCGAGCGCTACCGGTCGGCCAGCCGCAGCCAGGAGGCGCAGATTTACCTGCCCAGCAGCCAGTTGATCGCGCTGGCGCCCCAGGGCGGCCTGGCCCGGCAGTTGCTCCAGCAGTTTCCGCCGCCCACAGCCGACCCCATCCCGGGCGTGTTCTACGCTACCAGCCGGGTGTTCTCGCAACCGCTGGTGCAGCGCAACACCCTGGCGTTGGGACGCGCCGATTACGGATCGCCCGGCGGGAAACACCGGCTCAGCGCCCGCTACTCGCTGTCGCGCCAGACCTCGGACGACTGGATCTTCAGCGAGTATCCAGGGCTGAATGCGCCGCTGGCCGTCCGAGGGTGGAATTTCGCCGCCAACTATACGCGCGACCTGGCCGGCGGTTCCAACGAGCTGAAGTTCGGCTACAGCCGCACCGTCGTCGCCGCTTTCCGGCCGCATCCCGAGACGCCCACCATCGGCCTGCTGCTGGACCCTATCGCGCTGCCGGGCAGCGAAGCGGCCTACGACTACTCCTTCCAGGACACCGTGCACCACGTGCTCGACAACTTCAGCCGGCTGTGGGGGAAGCACGCGCTGGGCATGGGCTTTGAATTGCGCCAGTCGGCCAGCGATTCGCTGGTGACACCCGGACGGGACGGCTACTACATTTTTGACGGCATTTTCGATTTCCTGCGCGGCGACCCCTCCTTCCTCTTCCTGACCCTGAACCGGCAGACCGGCAGGCCGGCCGTGAACGCCGACTTCCGGCGCTTTTACAGCCAGAAGGAATTCGCCGCCTTCCTGCAAGACAACTGGAAGATCAGGCCGCGGTTGATGCTCAACCTGGGAGTCCGTTTCGAGTACTTTGGGGCGCCGTCGCCGGGCCAGGGCACGCGCGACTACAACTTCGTGTTCGGCAGCGGCGGCTGGATCGGAGAACGGATCGCCTCCGGGCGGCTGGCCAGCGGGCCGCTGTATCAGGGGGACCGCAACAATTTTGCGCCGCGTTTCGGCTTCGCCTGGGACCTTGGCGGGAACGGCCGGACGGTGCTGCGCGGCGGCTACGGCCTGTTTTTTGATCGCCTGTTCAACAACATCTGGCTGGACACCCGCAACAACACGCTGGCCCTGGGGACCTTCCTGATGGGAGAGTTCCGCTACACCATCCCGGCTCACGATGCCATCGCCGGCGTCGCTCCGGCCTCCCTGATGGCTTCATCCACGGTGGCCGTGGACCGGGGACTGCGCACCCCTTACTCGCAGTCCTGGTTCCTGGGGGTGCAGCGGCAACTGGGCGCCAACACGGTGGTGGAAGTGAACCAGACGGGTTCGCTGGGCCGCCGCCTGATCACCACGGACATGATCAATCGCGCCTGGTCGCTCCCGCCGACTGCGGAGAACCCGCTGGGCCGCTACAATCCAGCCACCGGCGACATCAGCTACCACGGCAACCAGGGGCATTCCAATTACGCCGGGTTCCAGGCCGGGCTGACCCGCCGCTGGTCTCGCGGACTGCAGTTCCAGGCCTCCTACACCTGGAGTCACACCCGGGACGTGCAGAGCGATCCGCTTCCACCGGGGGAGGGCTCCAAGCACATTGCCGATGTCCGCTCCTTCTTCCAACTGTTCACCGGGTTTACCCGCCAGTTCGATCCCAGCGCCGATTTCGGGCGCGCCGACTTCGACCAGACTCACAACCTGGTGCTCAACGTCGTTGCCCAGGCGCCCA
>Ga0315282_10007533_pt1 | contig 17826 bp, 16 predicted proteins | sample YL17G07_20_MG_FD_203693 | JGI IMG/M metagenome (GOLD analysis project Ga0315282, IMG submission 203693) | Sediment microbial communities from Yellowstone Lake, YNP, Wyoming, USA - YL17G07_20 | ecosystem: Environmental > Aquatic > Freshwater > Lake > Sediment | place: USA: Wyoming | collected... | reverse complement strand
GATAATCCAGATTACTTTTTTAGTCATTCTATTCCTCCCTTAATCCAAGATTTCTCTTCTATACTTTGTACTTTTCCATCAGCAAAGTGTATTATCTTATGGGCATATTCAGCAATGTCTCTTTCGTGTGTTACTATTACTATAGTTAATCCTTCTTTATGGAGGTTAGTTATAAGCTCCATAATCTCACGACTTGCTTTACTATCTAAGTTGCCAGTGGGCTCATCCCCCAAAAGGACAACTGGATCTACAGCCAGAGCCCTTGCTACTGCAACCCTCTGTTGTTGTCCCCCTGAGAGCTGAGTGGGCCTATGATTAATCCTATCCTCTAGACTCATCTTTTCTAAAAGTTTTCTTGCCTTTTCTCTCCTCTCTTTAGCAGATAGCCCCATATATATGAGGGGAAGCTCTACATTCTGTAAAGCAGTATAAGTATTGAGGAGATAGAAGCTTTGAAAGACAAAGCCCATCTTTTTGTTTCTTATATTAGCCAATTCATCATCTGAAAACCTTGAGACATCTTTCCCCTCCCAAAAGAGTCTTCCTGAGGTAGGTTTATCTAGACATCCCATTACGTGCATCATAGTAGACTTCCCTGAGCCTGAAGGACCCATTATAGCTATGCAATCCCCCCTTTTAATAGTCAAATCTACACCATTTAGAGCAACGGTATCCACCCCATCCATTTTATACACTTTTCTTACATCTTCTAAAACTATTAATTCTTCCATCTTATATTCACCTAATAAATTAGACGTAAGACATATTGTCTTTATTCCAGACTATCTAGCCAGTAATATACCAAACTTAGGGTCTTCAACTCTCATCTTAAAGCCAAACTCTCTACCACTATAAGGCTTTGGGAAGTCAAACGATACCCTTACAAGTATCTTATTAACGCCTTTCTTTAAGTTCAATATAATTGTATCCTCAATAGTCTCTTTCTCTCTAAAATAGATTAATTCTCCATTTAAGAATATGCTTAGTTTCTCTTCACCATAGAGAGAGACTTGAACATCTCTATTCTCACTAGATAAGATTTCTGTTTTAGCATAGGCGAGTCCACAAGTTATATTCTCTGTTAAGTCCTCTACTGGGGTACTTAACTTTGCATAGCTAAGAAGGTCTATATAACCAGAAGGATTCTCAATGACTCTATCAGTCTTAGACCACTTATATATCTTTCCACCTATGTTATACTCTATTCTATCAGGGTCCTTTTCTATCTCTTCTACTCTATCTTCAAATACTCCTATCACCTTCCAGCTGTTTATAATCCCTCGATTAAGAGGAATCTTTAATTCTTTCTCTTCTACTCTATCTTCTACTTCTCTTATTACGTTTAATATCAATTCATCGTATGGATAGTAGATTTCTCCATAGGGAGAGAGTAAGAGTTCACCTTCGAAAAATTCTCCTGGTTTAAGTATCACTCCTCCTTGAGGATAAGATAATGTTGATTTTCCTTCTGGTAGGTCTGAAGAAAGAACTGCCCAGTTCTCATTCTTTCTAACTCTAAAATATACCTTAGAGTATGGAGCATCTTTACCATTTACTACTAGGACCTTTAACATAGTTGTTCCGTCTAGTCTTCTATTGAGAGTGTCCGTAAACACAAGAAAACCTTCATCTTTAGACTTTACAGAAATTTTTCTTATTTTAATCTCAAGAGTTTCTCCAAAACTATAAGGTATTTCTTCTAGCTTTACATATCTTGGTCTATTCTCAAAGGAAATGGCTTGGTCTTTTATCTCTACTTTTTCTGCATTAATTCCATATATATTGAAAGTAAAGGATTTTCCTCTCTCAAAACCACTAAATTCTTCTCCATAACTTGAGACATAAATCTTAAGATTTTCTCTATCCTCTTCTACAGAGAATCTTGTTTTTACAAACCTTCCTCCCTCATATTCATAAGTGAGACCGTCATCTTCGTATAATTCAAACTCTCCATCACTTCCAGAGTATACATTTATCTCTAAGTCTTTTAAAGGCTTCTCATCTATATACATATGAGCCTCTTGAGTCGGAATTATTGCGCCAGCTTTTACAAAAATGGGAATCCTATCTATAGGTGCTGGAGACATAATAGTATTTTCACCTAAGTATCTCTTTCCTGTCCAAAAGTCATACCAATAGCCTCTTGGAAGATAGGTCTCTTTTATCCTTTCATTCTTATCTAATACTGAAGAAACTAAGATATCACCAAACATAAACTGATACTTCATCTTGCAAGCCTTATCATCCTCAGGATAGTCTATAGCCATAGGTCTTAACATCTGTTTCCCCTTAGTAGTATTATAGGCAAGGCTATAGATATAAGGTATGAGTTTATATCTGAGCTTTATAAAATCTACCAAAATTTCTTCTGCGTCTTCTCCAAAAGACCAGGGTTCGTTCTCTGGTCTAGTCCCATGTGTCCTAAATATAGGGCAGAATGTTCCCCATTGAAACCATCTTACATAGAGTTCTGGAGTAAGGTCAGGATGAGGGAAAAATCCACCTATATCTGTAGTCCAGTAAGGCATTCCACTTATACTGACATTCTGCGATATTACTACCTGGTCTTTCAAAACCTCCCAACTGGAACTTATATCTCCAGACCACATAGCTACTCCATACCTCTGAATACCACACCAGAATGTGCGAGCTAAGGAGAAATTTCTTGTTCCAAAATCTCTTCTCTGATTCTCATATAATCCTTTAGTCCAAAGCAATGTATAGATATTATGGACTTTTTCTCTAGGACCAATGGAACTTGTTGTCCCTGGCTTGTGTTCTTCTAATTCTCCCATATCTGTCCAGTATCCTCTTATACCAGCCTCATATAGTCTCTTTATTCCATCCCACCATACTTTTCTAGCGGTAGGATTAGAGTGGTCAAATGTGGGTCTAGCATCAGAAGGAACATTATTTAGATACCCTTTCTCTTTAAAAGATTCGTATTTAAGAGACTTTCTATCTATATAAGGATGCTGTGCCTGCATAATCTTAAATCCAAGCTTAGATAATTCTTCAAATGTTTTTTTAGGATCGGTCCAGTATTTCTCGTTCCATTCTAGATCTCCAAACTCTTTAAACCAAAGCCAGTCTATTACCAAGACATCCCCAGGGATACCCTTTTCTCTAAACCTCTTCCCTAGATAAAGCAACTCCTCTTCGCTTCTGTATCTATTTTTACACTGGATAAAGCCATAAGCCCATTTAGGAAGAAGTTTAGGGGTTCCAGTGATTTGATAGTAATTATATATAATCTCATCGAAATTATCCCCTGTGATTATATAGAAGTCAGCCGATTTAGAATTATATAAAAGAACAGAAAGTCCGTTGGGGTCTTTTTCTCCGCTTGATACACCCCAATCCCATGGAGAAGGAGCCCAGTTATCTCCTAAATTCTTCTCTGGTATTTTATCTCCCCCTATTGCAAACCTTACAGGCCAAGTTGTATCTAAAAATAATCCATACCCTTTTGATGAAATTAGAAATGGTACAGAATCATTTCCACTTCTTCTAAAACCATTCCACTGGTGCCAACAACGCCTCTCGTTACCTCTCTGGTCAAGATTTGCCATACAATCCTGCCCCAGACCATATATCCTTTCATCTTCACTAAGATTAAATCGAAATACAGTTTCTTCCTTTTCCTTTTTTATAAACCCTATGTCTTTTGTATTAAATATAATTCTCCCATCACAAGATAAAGTTAAAGACAATGGATTAAGAGTTATATCTATATCTAATTTGTCTGTATAGAGTTTTAAGCGTGTCTTAGAAATGAATCTAGTCTGAAATTCTATAGGACTGTCCTCCTGGGCAATTTTAAATTCAGCTCCCTTATCACAATCTTTTTCGCCTACTTTCAATCTAAGTATGCCTTCTTTAGGAAAAGAAAGTTCAACAGTATAGTCTTCTCCTAATAGGACCAATTTATCCTTTAAGACTTCTCTTACTTGAAACATAGAATCTCCCTCCTTGTTTAATCAATTTATACTACTATTATAGGCATAGATAGATGTAAAGGTAAAGAGGAAAAGGGGTTAACCTGAATCTATTACAATTAATGGACAGGCGAGACGCCTGGGCTACCATATGGAATAATCGTAATTAACAATTTTGGAATAAATTTCAAAAATCTGTTGACAAGAATGGAAATACGTATTATGAATAGAGAGGAAAAGCTAATAAAGCAGTAGGAGGTTAGCAGTATGAAATTAGGTGTAAGTATGTGGAGTTTGCATAGACTTTATTTTAGTGGGGAGATGGACACGGTAAAGTTTATAGAATATGCAGGAACCCTTGGGATTGATGGGGTAGAACTTCTAGACTCTTTCTGGAAGGACCGTAATGAGGAATTCCCTAAAGTAAAAGAAGCATTAACTAAATATAACTTAGAGGTAGGGGCATATGCCATAAGTAATGATTTTGTTTCTGACGATGAAGGCAAGCGGAAACAAGAATTGGAAAAGATTTATGATGGTGTAGATATGGCGTTAAAACTTAATACAAGGATTGTCAGGGTGTTTAGTGGAAACTTAAGAGAACCTTATACTTATGAGCAGGCTAAAGAATGGATTATTGAAGGGCTTTCAGAGGGGGCAAAGTATGCAGAAAAACACAATGTAATTCTTGCATTGGAAAATCACGGACTCTTAGCGGGAAGAAGTAGTCAGGTAAAAGAGATAATAGAAACTATAGGTTCTAGGTCTTTAAGAGCAACTATAGATATTGGGAACTTTCTACTTGTAAATCAATCTCCAGTAGAGGCTGTAAAAAAATTAGCTCCATTAGTTGGTCATATACATCTTAAAGATTTCAAAATAGTTGGGGAAGAATATCAAGGACAAGCATATAAAGGCATTGGAGGAGTAAGGCTTGTTGGCACGATAGCAGGAGAAGGAGAAGTAAATCTAGCTGAGGTCTTGAAAATTCTCCATAATACGGGGTATCAAGGATACCTTTCTATAGAATTTGAAGGACCAGAAGACCCAAAGTATGGGACAGAACAGAGCATAAAGAATACCAAAAAGATTTTAGAGGGTCTTAGATAGATGAAAGAAGTGATTGAAAGACTTAAAAATGGAGTTATAATCTCTTGCCAAGCTTATCCTAATGATCCAATGTATGGCACTAATATAATGGCTGCATTTGCAAGGGCAAGCTTTGAAGCAGGCGCAGTGGGGATAAGGGCAAATGGAGTAGAAGATATTCAGGCAATAAAAAGAGCTGTACCAATTCCTGTTATTGGAATATATAAAGAAAGCATACCTAGTTATGATACATATATTACCCCAACATTAAAACATGTAGAGGTAATTATAAAGGCAGGAGCAGATATAGTTGCAGTAGATGCCACTAAAAGAGTTCATCCAGAAGGACTTCTCGGCGATGAGTTTATAAAGAGAATAAAAAAGGAATTTGATGTCCCTATTATGGCTGATATATCTACTTTAGAAGAAGGTGTGTTGGCTTATGAAGCAGGAGCAGATTTAGTAAGTACTACTCTTTCAGGTTATACGCCATATACAGAAAATAGAAAAGAACCTGATTTTGAACTTCTTAAAGAGCTCGTAAAAAGAATCTCTATCCCAGTAATTATGGAAGGGCATATCTGGAGACCAGAAGAAGCAAGATATGCACTTGAACTTGGGGCTTACGCTGTAGTAATAGGTTCCGCAGTAACCCGTCCACAACTTATCGCTAAAAGGTTTATACTTGGAGCAAAGGGACTGCCTTATACTGAAGAACAATAAACTACGCTAGCCATATTTAATAGACCCCTCTATATTATTAAGCTTGCTAAGAGCCTACTAAAAAAGTATAATAAAATGGCTTATTTGAGTATAACTTAGGAGGGACGATAATGAGTAAAAAAGAAAAAGTCAGAGTAGGGATTATTGGTTGTGGCGGCATTGCGTTTGGAAAGCATATGCCGAGTCTTTCAAAGTTAGATAATGTAGAAATGGTGGCTTTCTGTGACCTTATCGAAGAAAGAGCCCAAAAAGCTACAAAACAGTACGGAACTAAAAACTCTCTTGTATGTACAGACTATAGAAGGCTTTTAGAGGATAAAAAAATAGATGTAGTCCACGTTTGCACACCAAATAAATCGCACTCTGAAATAACAGTTGCTGCTCTTGAGGCAGGGAAATATGTTATGTGTGAAAAACCAATAGCTAAAAATGTTGAAGGGGCAAAAGCAATGCTTGAAGCTGCAAAGAGAATAGGCAAAAAACTTACAATTGGCTATCAGAATAGATATAGGGCTGATTCATTGTATCTAAAACAAATCTGCCAGAGGGGAGATCTGGGAGAGATCTACTTTGCTAAGGCTCATGCAATCAGAAGAAGAGCAGTCCCAACATGGGGCGTCTTTTTAAATGAAGAAGAGCAAGGCGGAGGACCATTAATTGATATTGGGACACATGCACTAGATTTAACACTTTGGATGATGAATAACTATAAACCTAAATATGTTGTTGGAAATATTTATAAGAAGCTCTCACAGACTAAGAATGCCGCAAATGCATGGGGATCATGGGACCCAAAAAAGTTCACAGTTGAAGATTCTGCTTTTGGTTTTGTAACAATGGAAAATGGTGCAACAATAATCTTGGAGGCAAGTTGGGCATTAAATATCTTACAGGAAGGTGAAGCTATAACAACACTCTGTGGTACAAAAGGCGGAGCAGATATGTGGGATGGTTTAAGGATTAATGGTGAAGAATTTGGGAAACTATATACGAAGAAGGTAGCAACAGATGCTAAGGGTGTTGCATTCTATGATGCAACAAAAGATAATCCAGCAGACCTTGAGGCAAAAATGTGGATTGATGCTGTGGTAAATAATAAAGAGCCACTTGTAAAGCCAGAAGAAGCATTTGTTGTAAGTCAGATCTTAGAGGCGATATACGAATCAGCTAAAACAGGTAAACCTGTATATTTCGAATAGAAAGTGGTGATCTGAATGCAGAACTTTGAATTTTTAAGCCCAACCAAAATAATATTTGGTAGAAGGGTAGAAGAGAGGGTAGGTGAAGAGGCAAAAAAATATGGGAAAAAGGTACTTTTTCATTACGGTAAAGGTAGTATCTTTAAAATAGGACTCTATGACAAGATAGTAAAATCACTTCGTGATGCAGGAATTGAATATATTGAGTTAGGAGGCGTCCAGCCGAATCCTAGGCTAAGTTTAGTAAGAGAAGGAATAAATTTATGTAGAAAAAATAATATAGACTTTATATTAGCTGTTGGAGGTGGTAGTGTAATAGATTCTGGCAAAGCTATTGCCGTTGGAGTACCATATAAAGGAGATGTCTGGGATTTTTATATAGGAAAAGAAGAAGTAAAAGAGGCTCTACCAATAGGAGTTGTGCTGACTATCCCTGCAGCAGGTAGTGAGGCAAGCAAAAGCTCTGTCATAACAAACGAAGATGGCTGGTATAAACGGGCGATAAATATAGATATAATAAGACCTAAGTTTGCAATTATGAATCCAGAGTTTACCTTTACTCTTCCTCCATATCAAACTGCATGTGGTGCAGCAGACATAATGGCTCATGTTATGGAGAGATACTTTACAAATGAGAAAGGAGTAGATTTCACCGATAGACTATGTGAAGCGACCCTCAAAACTATTATCCATAATGTCCCTCTTGTTTTACATAAACCAGATGATTATGATGCCAGAGCTCAGATAATGTGGGCTAGTACTGTAGCCCATAATGACCTTCTTAGTACAGGCAGAGTCGGAGACTGGGCATCTCATTCTATAGAGCATGAACTAAGTGGAATATACGACATACCACATGGGGCAGGGTTAGCCATTGTATTTCCTGCATGGATGAAATATGTATATAAACACAATATCGAGAAGTTTGCCCAATTTGCCACAAGGGTATGGAATGTAGATCCCTGCTTTGAATCTCTTGAAAAGACTGCTCTAGAAGGAATAGAAAGACTTACTCGATTTTTCAAAGAGATAGGACTACCTACCACCCTTAGCGAAGTTAATATAGGAGAAGATAGACTTGAAGAGATGGCTACGAAATGCACAGAGCGGGGAGAAATAGGACAATTTGTAAAACTAGGTAAAGAGGATGTATTAAATATACTACGCTCTACCCTTAGATAATAGAAGAATTTCTGGAGTGCGTGTAGAAAAGGTCGGCAGAAAATTATCGCAATGCTTCCTCTTTCGGTCTTTGCGAGGAGCAAAAGCTCCGAAGCAATCTCAAAAGATGAGACCGCCACGCTCACTATGTTCGCTCGCGGTGACAGAGAGGAAGACTTTCTAATATTCACCGACACTTATTTAGTTCGGTATTTCACACCTTTTTATCCTGAAGCGAATACCATAACTCTACTACTCTTTCTGGTTCTTGCCACTCCGGGAGCTCATCACCTGAGGGCATAAATATAAGCCCTTTTCTAGTTCCTCTCTCTTTAAGAGGACGAAGTATCCTTTCAAAATAATCTTTGAGTGTTTCTTCTGGGAATCGAGGAAAATTACCTACGTAGAATTTATTTTTATCTAAAATAAGGCTCATAACAGAACAATAGTCATACATTTCGGGATTTCCAAAATTTATCCCCTTTACTTCTGGAATACTTAGTAACTTTTCTAAAAACTGATGTCCCCGTCCACAGAAATGAACCCAACCTCCACCAAATGGTCTTAATGCAGAAGATATATAGGGAGCGACAAATTCATCAAAAGTCTTGGGAGAAAGAAGAGTAGTCGTATCTTCACAACATCTTACACCACCATCTTCCATGTATATACCTCCATGATAACCTGAGTTTAATTCTTCTCCTACTGTATCTTTTAGGACCTCAGATACACTTATATATGCCTGAGTAGATAATTCTAATAAATGATGTACAAAATCTGGATCATCATAGATTTCTGTGAATAGTGCATCTCCAAATACAAGATGTGCTATATCTAATGGTCCTTGCGTATCTGAAAGATAGACATGTGCCTTTCCATCCAATTTTTCTTTAAAATAGTCTATGTACTCCAATGCTACAGGAACAAGCCCTAAGTCTTTGACTTTCTCTTCGGTAAACTCTTCTGGATTTAGAGAAAGTATAACATCTTTAGATAGATGCTCTTTTAGCCATGGCATCTTATCTTCAAAAATAAGCTGGTTAAGACCAAAAATGGTAGGTATAAATCCTGTTCCCAAGTTTGCACGCATAGAGAGTTGTCCATCTCCCGGAGTTCTAGCTCTAGCTACTAAATCCCATAGATGAGCAATAAGCATCTTTTCTTTATCAAGGAACTGTTCTTTAAGATTATAAGATGGATAGTTTTCTCTTTCAGGAACCCTAACAGCTGGAGGAATGATTGGGGTATAATCAGGTTCCTCACTTTTCCATATTGCACACTGTCTCTTTCTACCAATCTCAATGCGATTAAAATCAGGCTGTAAAAGCTCTAATACATAATCAAGTTCTGGACACATATAATAACCTCCTACCAATAAACCAAAATTTTCGGAAATTCAGAGTTTCCGTCTAAACTCAAGAATTCTGCCTTTCCAGGTTAGCTTGACTGAGATACCTCTCAAACCTTTAATTGTTATATTCTTCTTCTCCAGGCATCACTCTCCCTTCCTATTCCCCTATCTTTTAACAGAAATTATAATAACATATATATAGGTTGCAATAGTAAAACGGTTGAATAACTGCTGGAATTTTGATTAATGAATTTGGCATGTATATTGATAATTACCTGTTCAGAATAGAGCATAATCTAATGTGTCGAATTCCTACACGAAGCTCAGTAAAACATCCTAAAACAGGGGTCATAATTAACCAAACCCCTGTAATCGTCAAACAACCTGACTGTCAGAAATTAATCTTTTTTCTCTATCAGTTTCCCTACATGGGTATTTGGAAATGTGGTTCTTGTTAACTTTGGTTCTTTAACTTTAATTATAGCTACCTCACATATAGAAAGCACTAAGCATCCTTCTTCAAGATGCCCACTTATAGACCTGTAGTTTCTATCTACTATTCCAATATGGAGATGATGCTGTCTATCAGCGATTATGCCTTGCAGAGAAACTATCTCTAAAGGACCTTCAATTTCTATAAAATCATCCTTTGGAGGAAAATCATTAGAAGAAACCATATGAATCCTTGCACGTAATAGACTTCCTACTCCAGATACAACAATACCAGAATCTATGGTATTTATAATACTCTTAAGTAAATCTTCCCTCCTATCTACTCTACAAAATACAAATTGTTCACCTTTTATAATCTCCATAGTAGCTCCTCCTATTTCTTCGATACTTCAATCCCTAGTAATTTCTCCCATACCTTGATTACTGCAGACTGGTTTTCTTCTCCATAGCCTAAATCTTTAGTTGCTGTGAATAACTGACTTGCTACACTCCCCATAAATAGAGGAACTTCCGCATTTTTTGCCAATTCTAAAGCTAAATTTATATCTTTGCTTGCCAACTTTGCCTTAAATCCAGGATTGAAATTCCTATCCAATATCATCGGCACTTGAGTACGGAGTATAAAACTATCAGCAGCAGTAGAGGTTAAAACATCAAAAAGCACCTTAGGGTCTACGCCAAGCTTTGTACCTAAAACAAAAGATTCAGCAACTACAGCCATATTTGATATACTTATTAGATTACCCAAAAGTTTAACTATATGACCTTGTCCATTAGTTCCAAAATAGAATATGTCCTTCCCCATCACTTCTAGAACGGGTCTACATCTTTCAAAAATCTCCTTCTTTCCTCCCACCATTATACATAAATTGCCCTCTTCTGCTCCTTTTACTCCCCTGCTAACTGGGGCATCAAACATCTCTACTCCTTTTTCTTTTAATTTTTCTGCAATCATAACGGTAGAGGTAGGAATACTTGTCCCCATATCTATAAGTACACTACCAGTATTTATCCCTTCTATAACTCCATCTTTTCCTAAGACAACCTCTTCTACCTCTACTGAACTGGGTAACATAGTTATTATAATAGTAGAATTTTGAGCAACTTCTTTGGGGGTATTAACGACTTTGGCCCCAAGATTTTTTAAGACTTCAATTGGAGTCATATTCCTATGAGGCACAATCACTAAAGGGAAACCCTTTTCGATGATATTCTTAGCCATAGGGAATCCCATAGCTCCTAGCCCTATAAAACCAATTGTCTCCACTACCATCATCTCCCTCTTCCAATAATTTTTTTACTTTACAGTATCATCTAGAGGTAGACCTGCCGCTTCATACAATCTTCTTCTACCTATCTTATCTTCCTCTAGAACCTTAAGGGCTATATCTGCCACCTCTAGTGCCTTTTCCTGGGGAACAACAACTACTCCATCCCCATCTCCAACTATGATATCTCCAGGTCTTACTAAAACTCCTCCACAGTTTATAGGTCTATTCATAGATTCAAACTCCATCCTCGCCTGAACCATAGTTCTAGATATATATCTACAGAAGACAGGTACTTTTTCTATTATTACCTCATCTGTATCCCTGCAACCACCATCAGTAACCAATGCCCTCGCTCCTTTATTAAAAAATGCAAGAGAGTTATTAGAACCCAAAAGCCCTACATCTAAATTATGGGCATCTATAACAATAATATCCCCTGGTTCAATCTCTCTTTCGAACGGATAGGTACATACATTAGCATACCAGTCCCTTACAAATTCAGTGTACTCTTCCAGACTCATAGTTGGAGCAATTCTATTGGTAGGGACATATCTTACTGTCTTAGCTATACCACATACCCTTACTGGCCTAAATAAAGGTCTTATATCTCTAGCCATCAATCCGATATTTCTTAACATAAGCCAATCCATTGCATCACATACATCAGCTACCCTTAAAGGAGCAAAATTTTCTAAGACCTTTTCCCTATTAATTGCCATACCAATCCCTCCTATCCTCCTATAAAGATACAAGCCCTAGAATGGATTCACCCAATACTTAGGGGTTCTCCCTTCAAAAACATCTACAATACTTTGAGCAGACATTATCCCCATATTAGTATTAGCTTCTTCTGTATATGAACCTATATGAGGAGTCAATACTACATTTTTTAATTTAAATATTGGGTGAGATAGATCTGGTGGTTCTTTAGAAAATACATCAAGTCCAACCGCTCGGACTTTTCCACTAGCTAGTACGTCATAAAGGGCATCTATTTCTATAAGTTCTCCCCTAGCAGTATTTATTATGATTACTCCATCTTTTACTTTTGCTAAACTTTCTCGATTTAGAATAAATCTAGTCTCATCTGTCAAGGGAAGATGAAGAGATATTATATCGCTTTCTGAAAGTAGTCTTCCTAGAGTACACAGTTCTATCCCTTCTTTTAGACAAAACTCTAAGTCTGGCTTGATATCATAAGCCAAAATATGCATATCAAATCCCTTAGCTCTTCTAGCTACAGCTTTCCCTATCTGCCCCAGACCTATTATTCCAATAGTCTTCCCCCAGATTTCAACCCCAATCAATCTAGGCCATTTCCCTTCCCTCAACTGGAAATCAGCCTCTACAATCTCTCTTGCTGTCCCAAGGATAAGGGCGAAAGTAAGGTCTGCTACTGCTTGTGTATTTGCACTATGAGTTATGGTTACATAAATCTTCCATTCGGTAGCTCTAGAAATATCAATATTATCTATTCCAACACCATGTTTTGCTATCACTTTGAGTTTTGGAGCTGATTCAATCACTCTAGAAGTTATAGGGTCAACTCCAACAATCATTCCATCTACATCTTTTACAAGTTCTATAAGTTCAGCTTCTGTATAAGGTCTACCTACCTCATTAACAATAGTCTCTATATTGTTTTTATGTAAAATCTCCCAAGGCTTAGGAGAACTCTTTCCAAAAGATGTTGCAGTGATAAGAACTTTTCTATTTGGCTGTATCATCTTTATCCCCCATTTCTGAACTCTCTTTAAACTCAGTTATTTCTGAAAAAATACAATTCAAAGAGTTATATGCTCTTATGTATATATCATAAGGTCTTTGATAGATAAGATGATTTTTACTATCTGGATAAACTACCTTTCTTATCTCTACTATTCTTTTAGCATCCATAAGAGAACGAAATACCCCTAATGCCCAAGCGGTAAGAATCATTGCACCTAGAGATGTATTTTCCTCTAAGTTAGGGACTGAAAGAGTTTCATTAAGGACATCCGCCATAATCTGTAACCATAGATCAGAACGAGAAAAACCTCCACCTGCTCTAACTTCTTTAAAATTCTCTATTTCAGTAGCATCCTTAAGTGCATTATAGACACTATACATCCTGTAGCATATACCTTCAATCATAGCTCTAGCTAAGCTTATCCTATCATGATTTAAGCCTAATCCTATAATTGTTCCTTGAGCCTTATCATTCCAAAAAGGACTCCTCTCTCCAGTTAAAAACGGAAGGGAGATTATTCCATAGGAACCAGGAGGAACTTTAGAGATTTCATCCATAATTAGCTCGTATGGGTCTATATTTAGAATCTTAGCCTTTTCCATTAAATCCTGAAAGAGTCTATCTCTTAACCATCTAAGAACTATCCCTCCATTATTTATAGCTCCTCCAACAGCCCACAAACCATCAGTGAAATAATAGCACCATGTCCTATTTCTTTTATCTAAAACTGGGCCTTTGGAAAATGTTCTTATAGCTCCACTTGTACCTATCATTATGCCAAGGTCTTTTGGTTCTAACATCCCCATTCCAAGGTTAGACAGTACACCATCCCCTGCCCCAGTAATAAATGGAATATCTTCTTGTAATCCAATAAATTCTCTATACTCTTTTTTAAATTTGCTTCCTTCTAGGATAGTATTAGATGGAACAACAGTAGATAATCTCTCTATGGGAATCTCTATTATACCTAATACATCTTCATCCCAATTTAGACCGTTTATATTTAAAAATCCTAAAGTTGATGCTACTGCCTCATCAATTAACCATTCCCCAAAGAGGGTATAGACTAGATAGTCCTTTAGGCTACAGATATGAGCACTCTTATCTAGAATATCTGGATATTTTTCTTTAAACCAGAGAATCTTTGAAAGCGGATACATAGGATGTACAGGACAGCCTGTCCTAGAGTAAATTTTAAATGCATCATACTTATTTTTCATCTTTTCCGCCTCTTCATGGGCTCTCAAATCTGCCCAGGTAAGTATATCTGTAAGAGGCTGTCCATATTTATCGACTAGAAGTAAACTATGATAATAGGTAGAGATTGTCCATCCTATAATATTTTTACTCCCCTTTAGCTTCATTTCGTAAATAACTTCACGGCATACTTCTAAAATATTCATTAGGACCTCTTCAGGTTTTTGAGTAGCCCAATTAAAATGTTTTTGATATATAGAACTTCTCCTAGAACTTCGGGCAATGACCCTTCCATCTATATCAAAAGTCATTGCCCGAACACTACCAGTGCCCACATCTACAGTCAGTATAGAATCTTCTTTCACTTTACTCAGTTAAAGCCTCAATAATTGCCTGCATAAATTGAGGTAGAGAATCTGGAACTCTTCCAGTAATCACATTACCATCCCTTCTTGCAGGTAGTGGGGAGAAATTCCCTCCAGCATTTTTTATATCATCCATAACAGCATCCCACCCTGTTACATTACGTCCTTTTATAATGTCTGTTCCAAAATTGGCATCCGTTGAAATAAGCACTTGTGGACCATGGCATATTGCCGCTATTATCTTTCCCATCCTGTACATATCAGCAACAAGCTTCAATGTAGGCTTATCACATCTTAGATAGTCTGGAGCAAACCCTCCTGGAATTATTACCGCATCATAATCTTCTGGTTTTGCCTTAGGAATCTCAACAATATCATATCTATTCCCTACACTCATAACTACAATGGGGACAGTAGAGCCAAACCTTCCAGTTATTGGTTTGTCTGGTAACCAAGGACGAGTATGAATTCCTCCATTATGTAATACCCCAATAGTCACATCTGCCCCTTCTCCACTGAGGTGGATAACTGGATAAAGCAATTCAATATCCTCAAATTCATTAGCACAGAGTATTAAAACTTTTTTCCCTTTTAACCTACTACTAGGATTATCTATGTAATCCTTCTTTATTTCCATAAAACCCTTGTCACCCTCCTTTCTTTTTATCTATATTTCTTATTTTACTCTACTTATTCTTATTTTACTAGCTCAAAACATATAGTAACTGTTGCAATTTTGGTTGATGAGTTTTAAAAACCTCCCCCCTTATAGTAAAATATTATTTAAAAATAAATTAAACGAGGATCCTAGAGTAAAAGATGTAGTAGTATAGAGATGGAAATGTAATTCTTGTAATAGAACCTCTACACAAAGACCAGAGGGTATTTCTAGAGCACTTTTCTCTAATTTTATTATCTCTCTAGCTGTACTCTTGTATACTCTCGGGCTGTCCTACGATAATGTTTCAAAAGTCTTACTATTTTTCGATATCTTTATAGACCCATCGACAGTTTAGAGATATTTTCAGAATACTGGGAAGAAGCTCAGGAATAAGCCTAAAGATAAACATTTTGTAGCAGGATTTGTCGACCTCTACCTCTTGAGATTTATAAGTTTCATTGATAGCTACTATCTCTACTATATCTCCTTCTTTAATAGATATATGAATAGGTTCAAAGATCCTCTTAACAAAATAATACGATGGTTTCAATCTAAGATAGTAGTCTACTACAGTCCATGCCCCTGTTGTTCCCCAGCAATCAGAGTACATCCAGAATAATTCACCAGCAGTATTAAACATCCTTCTCTTCCAATGTTCTAGAGCAAATTTTAATGCCTCTGCCTGTATCATCTAAGCACTTATAAGATATTCATCTAGAGAAAGCTTCTCTTGAGGGATGAAAAATCTCTCTAATGCAGTCTTAATATTCCCTCTTTCAAAGGTATTGTTATAGAATTTCCAGGTAGGAGAATCTATATAGAGTTCACTCTCAGGGGTAAATTCTATTAGGCTCTTCTTTAATGGGGGAGCAAGTTGACCAAACTCCGTTATAAATTTCCCCTTATCTAATGCGTAAAGTTTATAATTTACTCTCTCAGATGGATCTTCTGCTTGTATACTTAAAGTCCATGCATGTCTATCTCCACACTCCTCAGAGTTAGGGTCTTCTCCTCCATATGGGCTTGATGGCCAGTAAGGACGGGTTGGGTCTAGTTTCTTGCATACCTCTGGCAAGAGCTCATCGTATATCTTTGAACCATAAAGCCTTACATCTTTCCCACCCCATGCACCCATATAATGTATCCACTGATTCTCATTATTTCCACACCATATAACAATAGAAGCATAATTTCTCAGTTTTTTATCACTGTTTCAATCTCTTTCCCTATCTCAGATAGAAATTCTGGGTCATCGTCTGGATAGGGAGCACAGGCAAACATAAAATCCTGCCAGACCATTATCCCCTTTTCGTCACATAATCTGTAGAAGTTCAGTTACCCGAGCAAAAGTTTCCCGAAATTTATTATGACCTTTCAGGAAAATGGAAAGTGAAAAAAGAGGATTTAGAAGTTAATAGTGAGGATAATCATTGGTTAGACTGGCAACCCTGGAAAAGTTTAGAGAATTATGGTTTTCTTAAGAATGGATACGCTTGGTATCAGACCCATTTTAAAATTTCAGAGGTTAAAAAATCTCTATATTTAATCTTAACCGGATTTCAAGATGAAGTTAGTATCTATCTTAATGGAAGATATGTGAAGAGTGGAAGGAACAATTTGAGATGTGAGGTATCTTCTTACCTTATGAAAGGAGATAATCTTCTGATGGTTCTTGTAGAGAATGGGGGTCATCACTGTGGTGGTGAAAAATATTTTAACGGAATTAACTCTCCGGTCTATCTCTCTTTTGAAGAGAAGAACCTGGAGTTAAAAGAGTGGAAGAGAAGATTAATTCCAGAGACCTATCCTGAAGCATCACTCATTAAAGGAGAAAGGTCAGAGATAAGAGCAGAATTTGACGACAGTGATTGGGAAAAAGTAAGGGTAGACGAGAAATTTGACAGCCGACTCTTAAAAAACCCTTATGAAGAATGCTTTGTCTGGTACAGAACAGAGATACCTGCTGACTTTAGAGAAAAGGGTCTTTCCCTTGACTTTGAAGGAGGAATGAGTAGTAAGATTTATCTCTTTGTTAATGGTAAATTCTCTGGTCTGCGTGAAAATACTTTTCTTTCTCTGCCTTTCAGCTTTGATTTAACGGATAAGATTAAAACAGGAAAGAATTCTTTAGTTATCGGAATAAAGGCTGACCGTTGGGTAACCTACTTTGGACTTAATGGCAAGGTTAAGATAACCATTCATGATATTTGTCTAAATAATAACTGGAAGGTAAAGGAAGGAATTTCCGGTCAGAATAAAGGCTATTTTAAGTTAGACTTCGATGATTCAGACTGGGAAGAAGTAGAGGTAAACAAAAAAGAAGATTCTCCTGGTTCTCTCGTCTGGTTCCGTAAAAGAGTAAAAATAGAAACCATTTCTCCTTATGTTGCGCCTTTAAGGTTAACATTGAAAAATGCCTGTGAAAAGGCATTGATTTACTTTAACGGTGTTCTAATCGGAAGGTATTCAGAAAAAGGCGGCCAGGCTTTATCATAGTTTTCGAGCTATTATTAGAGCAAATGGTTTCACTTCTAGTGCTTTTCGATGTTGGCCAGAAATGGATGAACCATATATTGGTATTGCTCCCTGTCTAAGTATAGGTTGGCTATTGGCAAAAAGAGATGTTACTGCTGCTAGTTGTGAGGGAGATTGGCCTACTGCAATAGCTCAAAGCATTGGGACACTTCTT
>Ga0315282_10007532_pt1 | contig 17826 bp, 17 predicted proteins | sample YL17G07_20_MG_FD_203693 | JGI IMG/M metagenome (GOLD analysis project Ga0315282, IMG submission 203693) | Sediment microbial communities from Yellowstone Lake, YNP, Wyoming, USA - YL17G07_20 | ecosystem: Environmental > Aquatic > Freshwater > Lake > Sediment | place: USA: Wyoming | collected... | reverse complement strand
TTCTCTATCTCATCTTTTAAAAGAGAAAAAACCTGTTCGGATCCCCCTGAGATGCAGCCTGTCCCCTGGCAAACAAGAACTGTATATCGTTTATTCGACATCCTTAACTCCCTCTTCCTTTTCAAGGAAAAGTCCCTTCGCCTTTCCTGGGGTCATCTCACCGGAGACTTCCCTGTTTATCCTTATGCATGGTGCAAGGGCACAGCAACCGATACACGCTACGGTTTCGAGGGTATACTCCAGATCATCCGAGGTTTCTCCTTCTTTTAAGCCTATCGTCTTCTCTATAGTACTTAGAATATGAGGTGCACCTCGAATATGACAGGCAGTACCCCTGCAAACAGCAACACGCCTTCTGCCCAAAGGCAGCGTTCTGAACTGAGCATAGAAAGTGGCTACAGAATAAACGCGGCTTTCAGGAAGATCGATGAACTTTGCAATATCAAGCATTGCCTTTTCCGGCAGATAACCAAGATTATCCTGAACCTCCTGCAGTATCGGGACCAGCTCGCCCCTCTCACCCTTGAAGGATGCCAGAATCTGTTCTAAAAGCTCTTCTTCCATGATGGTAACCTCAAATAATCCCCCTCACCCTAACCCTCTCCCACGAGGGGAGAGGGGATTTCCTTCCCTTGATGGGAGGGATTAAGGGAGGGTGAACTAATATAATTTTTACTTCTTCCCAAAATCCTCACGCATCCAGACCCTTTTCCTTCTCAGGTTTTTATCAAAACTCAGAATGGAACACATCGCACGGCAGATTCCGCATCTATTGCACTTATCTGTATCAGCATAAACATTATTGTCCTTTGCTGAGATGCTAATTGCTCCTGCTGGACAGCTAACCATGCAGAAAGGTGATGCACAGAATTTATAGCAAATTAAATTAAGCATTGTCTTCCTCCTTTTTATTTCTCTAAGCTGATTACAGCGATTTCAAAAAACGATTACAGAGATTATTCCTTTTATCGCTGTAATCTTAGTTTTTATCTGTGTAATCATTTTTAATTATCCTAAGATATTTTCAGCTTCTTTCATGTCTACATCCATTAGATATGGAATGCCGGAGATATCAGTTGCTTCACGGGTAAGGGTCATTAAATCGTCCCTGTCTATGTACTTAAGGGCAAATTTACGGGTCCCTGCCATCATCTGCCTCAGTCCTACAGCAAGCCTGTCATAGTAAGTACATATACCTATTGCTGCCGGGGGTATCTTCTTAAAATCTTTTCCATATTTCTCCTTGAGCTGTGCAGCACCGTTGAATGTTCGCATAAGAGCTTCCTCATATTCTTTACCTTTTCCGTAAGCTTCTTCTATGAGTTTACCCTGTGTCTTTCCGACCATACCAGCGGTCAGGGTTGAACGACCCATACAAATCGCTTTTACAAAAGGAGCTCCAAGCGCTATTGCCTTGAAAATCTGATCCTCAAGAACAATACCTCCTGCTATGGCTACTGAAGGGATAAATTCACCCTTTTCTTTCAGTCTCTTGAGATATTTATAGAGCAAACACTCAAGATAGACAGTCGGGATTCCCCATTCATTCATCATGCGCCACGGGCTCATTCCTGTTCCACCACCAGCACCATCCACTGTAAGAAGGTCTATCTTTGCCTCTGATGAATACTTTACTGCACGTGCTAAATCTACTGGTCTATAGGCACCGGTCTTGAGAGTCACATACTTCGCACCTATTTTTCTCACTCTTTCAACCTCTTTCAAGAATGATTCTTCATCTACCATACCGAGGCGTGAATGTCTCTCGAATTCTGCAATGCCTCCGAGTTTATGTGCTTCCTGTACATTCTTATTTTCAGGATCCGGGAGAACAATGTATCCTCTCTGTTTCAGCTGTAATGCCCTGTCCAATGTCGGGAGCTTTACCTCTCCACCGATGCACTTTGCTCCCTGTCCCCATTTGAGCTCAATGCCTTCAACTCCGAGTTTTTCTACAGCATATTCAGCAACACCGAGACGGGTATCCTCTACATTCAGCTGAACGAGCATCGTTCCATAGCCATCATACCAGTCCTTGTAAATCTTGACCCTTCTTGTAAGCTCTGGCGAATTCATTATTTTTCCATTCTTGATCTCAGCCTTTGGGTCCATCCCACAGACATTCTCTCCGCAGACAAGGATAGAACCACTTATTGCTGCACCTATAGCGGTACCTTCCCAGTTCACCCTTGCTATTTCAGTTGAACCAAGGGCACCGGTGAAGAACGGGACTCGCATTGGAATTTTTGTCCCTTGACCGGTTATCTCTGTTTCTACGCTAACTGAAGGGAATGTTGCCTTGTCTGGGTCAGCCTCAGCACCAACAGCACCAACACAGGTTCCGTGTATATTGAAATGTGAGAAATCTACCGGATAATCCTTTTCTGATCCAGAAATAACCTTTCCAAATGGTTGAGGGTAAATGACTTCCCTTCCACGAAGGGCTGACCTTCCAACCTCGCAGTAACCTGGACAACCATCAATACAGTTAACACATAGTCCGGACATGGGTGAAGGTGACACCCTTGTTGTTGTTACAGTTGCGGCACTTGAATTCGGCTTGCTAAGACTCATCTTCTCCTCCTTTTTATTAAGTATTTTTTACTTTATCCACCAAAGGATTAAGTATTTCTAATGCTAAGTGGCAAAAAAATATTCGTAAAAAATTCATCGCATAATCACACGTAAAAATGATTTCTTACGAGCACAAGAGCAGCAGTTCTGCCTTATCACCTCCTTCATTCTTCCATAGAGATGGAATTTCTTCTTTCAGGTAAAGTGAATCACCCGGCCTGAGTGTTTTTTCCTTATTGTCTATGACAACAGAGACATCACCTTTCAAGACATATATCAATGTTTTACCCTCTTCAGGGATGAAACGCCTTTCGATTTTCGTGTAAGGCTCTAAAACAACGAGAGTACCTGACATATTTCCATTCCTGACAATCCTGTAGCCTTTAAGACCATTTTCATTCAGTGAGAGATTTGAAAATATCTTCTCTTTTTTAATGAGCCACTGGACATCGTCTAAACTTTTTTCTTCTAAGATTGCTCCAGGTGTAACTCCGAGTGCGTTACATATCTGCATGAATGAATTCAGCGAAGGACTTATTTGATTGCTTTCAAGTTGAGAAATAAAACTCGGTGTAAGGTAAACCTTATCAGCAAGTTCCTTCTGGCTCATGCCGATACTGGTTCGTAATTCTTTTATCTTCGTCCCTATATCAAATGGAGGCTCTTTTTTGGTTGGTGTGATTATTATCTTTTTGTTACTATCAATTTCGTAAGGATGCGGCTTAAATGCCTCTCTGTTGGAACGTCCATCAAGCTTCAAGGCTTTTATATAAAGCTTATCTTTTCTCTTATAGAGATCTAAAACTACCTGTGTTATATGTCTGAGGTTTGCCTTGAAGGCTTGACTGTGGGCCTCTTTTTCTAAAATCCAGTACGCAACAGTCCCGAGATCATAAAGTCGAGGGCACATATAAGTAAAGAATTTGTATGTGCTGTTTTCATCTCCCCATAAATCCTGCATACCTGTAAGGCTGTCAAAGATGTATCTCCTACCTGCAGGAAGGCTGTCCTCTATAGATTTCAGTATTGTTGTAAAATTGGCTATATTTGCAGGTTCGTCAATTTTTATAACACTAATATCAGGGTAATTTTCATAGAATTTAATAAATGCTCTGTCATTTTTTCCCTTCCCGGAGGTAAAGCAGTCTAATAATCTGAAGTGCTCCTGTGAGGGAATATTACCTATTTGCTGGAGGACGCTCTGTGGAGATTTGTTAAAACTTATATATATGACATTCTGGTTGTCAGCAAAGGATTGCATTATAAAATGATGTAAAAATAGTTCCGAGGAAGTACCCGCCTCGACCTCCCAGACCACATTGTCACCTGCATAGAGTGAGTCTATAAGGTTATCGAGATTAGCTATACCTACTGGTATCTTACCCATAGTTCCTGAGGTAGGCAAACGGTTACCTAATGGCTTTTACTTTAAAGAATCAAGAATTTATTTGTCAAGGGAGGAGATTTAACTAAGTTTCAGCCTTACATTATAGTAAAGCCATAAGAGATGGGATTTGAGGAAGTAATAAATCTCTGAAGGCATTTTGTCCCCTCTCAACTTCCTGATAATTGAGGGCACATCTATTTCCACAGGGCAGTTCTTCCTGCAATGTCCGCAGGTAAGACACAATTCAAGTTTTTTATCAACATCTTCATCAGACAGAAAACTGTATGCAAGACCTTTCCCTCCAAGATTTTTCCCTGATGCGAAATAGTTACCAACCGTATTATACATTGGACAATGGAGAAGGCAGTTGCCACAGTCAATACAGTAAAGCAATTCCTGAAACCCTTTCTCTATCATTTCTGTTCTTTTGTTATCAAGCAAAACAAGTACCATTTCTATCGGAGAATGAACGCCCTTAAAGAATTTCTTTTCAACATCAGCTGTCTTGCTGACTCCGCTTATGATTTCAACAAACGAGGGTATTAATAAGCCTGTTGCATTAAAACATATTACCTTGAGCATATTGATCGCATCCTCAATAGCAGGATACACTTTATCAATTCCAGTTACAACGATATGTTTTTTCTTGCGTATTACCTCAAATATGTTACCTTCATTATGGGCAAGCACTATCGAGCCTTCCTCTGCTGTAACTGCATTCGCACCTGTTATGCCAATATTAGCCTTTTCGATATAATTTCTTATTTCGTCTCTTACAAACCTGACAATATCCTCAGGGTCTTCGCTTATGTTTTTCCCGTAGAATTTAGAAAGTCCTTCAGCTATCGCCTTTGCTGACAGATGTGCTATGGGACCTGTTGGGTGAGAAGGCTTACATTTTAAAATCTGAAGTATCCTGTCACCGATATCTGTCTCTATAACCTCTATCCCCTGTAATTGTAATGCAGAAGTGAGTTCAATCTCCTTTGTCACATTTGATTTTGACTTAACGACAAGTCTCTCATCGCCTATTTCTTGAATAATGATCTTTAGAGCTTCATCTTTGTTTTCTGCTCTGAAGACTTTGATGCTGTTTCTTTCTATTGTCTTTATTGCCTGTGATAGAAGTTTCTCATTTCCGACTGACGATTCTCGCACAGCTTTCAGCCTTTTCTTCTTTTCATCAAGATCAAGCGGGATATTCTTTTCTTGCCTGTCTCGTACAGAAGCAAATGCCTTTCTCAAAGCGATGATTTCACCAAAGTTCATAAGATATTCTTACTCTTTGCTATAAGAAATATCAATTTCGATTCCCGTTATCCTTTCGATATAAATCAGAATCGTATAAAATGAAATTAAAGATGGATATGCGCAGATTTCTTTCAGGAATATTTTTGTTTACTTCTTTCACGGAAAAAGAGGTAGAACTTCTTGAAGCTTCTATTTCTTTAAAGAAAGTGGATAAAGGAGAACAGATATTTTCTGAAGGATTAGAGGCTACCGCTTTCTTTATTGTTGTCTCAGGAAAGGTGAAGATTTACAAGCTTTCTCACGACGGTAAGGAACAAATCTTACATATCCATAGTCCTGGGGATCTTGTTGCAGAGGCTGCTATCTTTGATTCCATGGTTTATCCTGCATCATGCATGGCTTTAGAAGATTCAACTTTAGTACGTATTTCGAGGGATAGATTTGTAAATCTCGTAAAAGAACATCCTGAAATGGCATTAAAGATGATGAGCGGTTATTCAAAAAGGTTGAGACAGTTTGTTTCAAAGATTGAGGAATTATCACTGAAAGATATCAAATCAAGGCTCGCAAGCTATCTGCTCGAAAACAGCACTGTCGAAAAAGGAGTTACAGTTTGCCATCTCTTTTATTCTAAAAAAGAGCTTTCTTCTCTACTCGGGACAATCCCTGAAACGCTCTCAAGGGCACTGTCATTTCTGAAACAGAGAAATCTTATCATCGAAAAAAATAATGCAATCACAATCCCTGATCCTGAAAAATTAAGGATAATCTCGGAATAATTATAAGATCATCCTTCCGCATATTGTACCTCTGCGGAATCAATGACCTCCTGCCTGAAATACCTGCTTAATTCCTGCGGCGTTCTCAAATCAACCTTGCGTCCCAGAATTTCTGAAAGTTCGTTTTCCATGCCTGCCAGCCGTATTAAACCAGGAATATGGGCAGGGTCGAATTCTACGAGGAAATCGATATCGCTGTCAGGTTTGAAATCGCTGTGGAGAAAGGAGCCGAAAAGAGACAAACGACGGATGTGGTTCCTCTTACAAAACTCGGCGATCTTTTCTTTCGGCAGTTCGATACCAGTCTTATTCATTCTCCACCTTACAGACCATTTTATCAGAGACTTACGGCAATCCTCAAATAGATTTTGCAGATCGATATTTTAGGAAAATCTGAGCATGTGGCTCATATGCGCAGTGTCCGGGGTTCAAATCCCTGCACCGCCACCAAGCCTAATGTCTCCGTGCAACGTTTAAAACCATGCCGCCGCAAAAAATAATGTATAGTGATTTTGCTCCAAACTACCATCTTCCCATCTTTGTGTCATTTTAAGTTAGAGCGAATAAAGGTAAGATTTGATAAAATAATTATATATTTATCAAGAGATAATTTACCCTGAACAAGGAGTCTACACTAATGGCGAATGAAGATCTTTCGAAATTACGCATCGAAAAGGAGAAAATTTCACCACGCATACAAAGGAGGAAAAAATATATTTACCTTCTAATTGCCTTAATATTAATCCTTGTGTTTGGAACTCTTTATGCAACAGGCATTCTCTCGCCATCTGTTCAGGTTGAAGCTACAAATGTTGTACACATGTATCCTGCCCAATCCTTCACTCTTCTCAATGCAAGCGGTTATGTTGTAGCACAACGTAAAGCTGCAGTAGCATCCAAAATAACAGGCCGCCTTGTGTCAATATCGGTTGAAGAAGGAAGCCGCGTAAGAACAGGGCAGGTGATTGCTCGATTAGAAAGCGAGGATGTCATTGCCGCACGGGATCAGGCAGAGGCCAACCTGAATGCCACACGTTATAATCTGGAACAGGCAAAAGCTGAACTCCATGATGCTACTCTTTCTTTTAATCGAACTAAGGATTTACTGGAGCAGGGGTTTGTTTCAAAGGCTGAATATGATGCCTCAGAGGCACGTTACAAGAAGGCAATGGCAGCAGTTTCAGCAGCAGAAGCAGCTATCAAGGCAAACACTGCAGCACTTCAGGGAGCCAAAGTTGCAGTGGAATATACCTTAATCCGTGCGCCCTTCGATGCCGTCGTTCTAACAAAAAATGCAGATATCGGCGACATCATTACACCTCTTGGTGCAGCTGCTAATGCCAAGGCTGCAGTGGTTACCATTGCTGACATGAATTCTATTCAAATAGAAACCGATGTCTCTGAATCCAACCTACAGCTGGTAAAAATAGGGCAACCGTGCGAGATTCAGCTTGATGCTTTACCTGATTCACGTTTCAGCGGTGTGGTTCATATGATCGTCCCGACAGCAGACCGAACAAAAGCAACAGTAATGGTAAAAATACGTTTTATCGATAAAGACAGCCGCATATTACCTGAGATGAGTGCAAAGGTGGCTTTCCTCTCAAGAGAGGCAAAAAGCGATGAGCAAAAACCGCGCACTGCCCTCAACGCATCCGCAGTATTAACCCGTAACGATAAACACATCGTATACCGTATTCAGGAGAATCGAGTTAAGAAAGCTTCGATAACTGTTGGAGATCAATTTGGTGATATGATCGAAATCCTAAGCGGGCTGAAAGTGGGAGACAGGGTTGTACTCAAGCCATTGGATAAAATGAAAGATGGGACGAGGATAAAACTTTTAGAAAAATAATGAATCAGAAGCCGCCCATCGTCGAGATCAGAAGCCTGTATAAATCATACCGGAGAGGAAGCCAGGTCATCCCTGTACTCAATGATATCTCGTTAGACATCAAAGAGGGGGAATTCTTAGCCCTTATGGGGCCGTCTGGTTCTGGTAAGACAACCCTCCTGAATCTGATAGCTGGTATTGACAAGGCCGACAGCGGGACAGTAAAAGTCGGAGGAGTCGATATCACTTCCCTTTCCGAAACAGAACTCGCACACTGGCGTGCGTTACATGTTGGATTCATCTTCCAGTTTTATAATTTGATCCCTGTACTTACCGCCTTTGAGAATGTAGAACTCCCTCTCCTCCTGACAGGACTTTCAAAAAGAAAACGTCAAGAACATGTAAGAGTTGCTCTCCAGGTAGTCAATCTTACTGACCGGATGGATCACTACCCTGGCCAGCTTTCCGGAGGGCAGCAGCAGCGGGTCGCTATTGCTCGTGCGATTGTGACCGATCCAACAATACTGGTTGCTGACGAGCCGACGGGTGATCTTGACCGGATATCGGCAAATGATGTGCTGGGGCTCATGGAGCGCCTCGTTCATGAACTCGGCAAGACTATCATTCTGGTCACTCATGACCCGAGGGCTGCGAAAAAAGCACATATCATCATGCAACTCGACAAGGGTGTTTTAAATGCACATAATCAAACTGATCTATAAGAATGCATTTCGACACAAGCTCCGCACCTCTCTGACTATCCTCGGTGTAGCAATCGCTATCCTTGCCTTCGGACTCCTGAGGACTGTCATAAGCACCTGGTACTTAGGTGTAGAGACAGCTTCTGCAAGCCGGCTTGTCACGAGAAATGCCGTCTCCCTTGTCTTTCCGCTCCCCCTTGCCTATAAAGAGAAGATTCGGCAGATTGACGGTGTAAAAGGCATCTCATATGGCACCTGGTTCGGCGGCATCTACATTGATGAAAAACATTTCTTCGCAAACTACGCAGTTGAACCAAAAACGTACCTTGCAATGTTCCCTGAGATTATCCTTTCGCCAGACCAGAAGGCTGCTGTCTTCCGCGACCGCAAGGGAGCTGTTGCAGGACGCAAGCTCGCTGAACGGTATGGTTGGAAGCTTGGTGACATCATCACTCTAAAAGGCACGATCTTCCCCGGCAACTGGGATTTCGTTCTCCGCGGCATCTACAAGGGGAGAGATGAGAATGTTGACGAGACTGCCTTTATCTTCCACTGGGAATATCTGAATGAGACACTGAAAAAAGCCGGCCGTTCCTGGTCTGATCAGGTGGGCTGGTACATGATTGAGATAACTCACCCTGATCTTGCAGCAGATGTATCGGTCAGGATTGACAAGACCTTTAAAAACTCACTTGCAGAGACATTAACCGAAACAGAAAAGGCATTCACATTGAGCTTTATCTCGATGACAGAGGCAATAGTCATTGCGATACAACTTGTTTCGTTTGTCATTATTTTTATCATCCTGGCTGTTGTTGCAAACACCATGGCGATGACAGCACGCGAGCGGATAGGTGAATATGCAATCTTAAAAACACTCGGTTTTGGTGGCTTTCATGTTTCCGGCTTGATATTCGGTGAATCCATCTTCATCACGATGCTCGGTGCATCACTTGGTATTCTTCTCACCTTCCCTGCTGCTAAAATCTTCAGTAAGGAGCTGAGCACCTACTTTCCGGTTTTTAATATAGAACGGGAGACAATTATCATGGATATCGTAGCCTCATTCTTTGTAGGGTTCGTGGCAGCATTATTCCCAACCTGGACAGCAGTAAAGATCCGAATAGCTGATGGCCTGAGGAGGATCGGGTAAATGAAGATACCTCTCCTTTACAGCCTCCGTAACCTCTGGACCCGCAGGCTCACAACGGTATTGACTGCATCTGGAATGGCATTGGTGGTATTCGTCTTCGCAGCGGTTCTCATGCTCGCAGAGGGACTGCAGAAGACACTCACTGAGACCGGCTCTCATGACAATGTTGTCGTTATCCGAAAGGCAGCAGGCTCTGAAGTCCAGAGCGGAGTTGATCGCCTGCAGGCTTCGATCGTTGAGATGCAGCCTGAGATTTCCATAGGAGCAGATGGGAAACGGCTGGTTGCAAAGGAACTGGTAGTACTCATCGCACTTCCGAAACGCGGAACCGACAAGCCTTCGAATGTGGTCATTCGAGGAATCGAAGAACAATCAATGATTCTCCGCCCACAGGTAAAACTCATCGAGGGACGTATGCCGAAACCCGGTTCATCCGAGATCATTGCGGGATCGAGCATAGCAAAACGTTTTCAGGGAGGAGGCTTTGGGGAAACACTTCGCTTTGCCATGAGAGAGTGGACTGTCGTTGGGATATTCGATGCAGGGAACACAAGCTTTAATTCCGAGATATGGGGCGACGTCATACAATTCATGCAGGCTTTCCGAAGACCAGCTTATTCTTCAATGATATTCAAGATACGTGATACCACCGAGTTCGAAAAGGTTAAACCCCGGATAGAAAACAATCCCCGTCTGACACTCGAGGCAATGCGGGAACCAGAGTATTACAGGAAACAGTCAGAGATGATGGCCAAATTCCTCCGCATTCTTGGCTTAACCCTCACGATAATCTTTTCTCTCGGTGCAATCATCGGGGCAATGATCACCATGTATTCTGCTGTGGCCAACCGGGTATTCGAGATAGGCACCATGCGCGCACTCGGCTTTCAGAGGAGGAGCATTTTGACAGCCTTTCTCATCGAATCGCTGTTTCTCGGCTTTGTTGGAGGAGGTATTGGATTACTCCTTGCCTCTTTTTTGCAGCTCTATACTGTTTCCACTCTCAACTTCCAGACATTTTCAGAGCTCGCCTTCAGTTTTACTCTCACGCTGAACATTATATATCAGGCTATGGCATTTTCTCTCGTAATGGGGTTTGTAGGCGGGATTCTGCCTTCAATCATGGCTGCGAGGATGAAAATCGTAGATGCTTTAAGAGAAAGTTAAGGTCTTTTTAGATGTTTCACCATCTCTCTCCGGGCATTATCAATATTTTCAAGTCTTTTAACCACGCTCAATTTAATATTTAACCGTGATGTATAAGGTTCAATGAGATTTACCACTTCTTCTTTTCTCACTAATATTTCCAATGGAAGAATTGACATTTTTTCGATGCAAGACAGGAATTTTTCAAGAAATTCTTTCTTATAACCGGCTCCCCTCGCAAGATGCATATCAAGAATAAAACCTGAGTCACGGTCAATCAGCATAATCGCATAAGGAAAATAAGGTCTTTCTCCTTCGGCTATAGGCGTAGGAGTATAGAAGAAATCAACTTCCCATATAATATGGGTAGGTTTTGCAGTCTTTCTTATCCTTTGTATACGAACTTCATCCACTGGCTCATCTGAATATTTTACCTTTTTAAGTGGAGCAGGTTCCCTCCACTCATCTTTCCAGACAATCATGCCGACCCTTGTTTCAGGTAACCTGATCAAATAAAGGTTCTTTTTAGGAGGACTCAATAATTTTTTATTCTCTTTAAGGCGTAAACATACTTCTTTTGCCTGCTGTAATGCAGACATCATGTATAGTGCTTCATCCCTGCTTAAAAACCACGGGAAATATCCGGGCTTATAACTTCTGAAGAGCGGCCAGGAGTTTCGACCCCTGAATTTGAACCCCAGTTCATTGATGATTTGTCTATCGTCTTCTTCGATAAATCGTCTATCCTCAAAGGATAACATCAGGCAATCCTGAATATACAAGGAATCTGGGTCATCGGGTTTTATCTGGCCCTTCTGAATCTTCTTATAACCTTGTAAGCCCTCTGTTCCCGAATATACAGCCATTGCCAAAACTTCGCCCAACTCACCCATGATGCAGCAATACCCGACTTCACCGCTTTGAGGATTTTGAACACCGAACACATCGGTTTCTTTCATCCATTCCCATGGCTCTATTTTCCTGAATTCTATCGCAGCATCATAGAGAGTTTTCCATTCTTCCAATGACGGTTCTGCTATTCGCATTTAGTTTTCCTTTCTATTTCAAGCTGGTATATATGGCAACGTCTGAGGTTAGGTTCTATCTCCACACATGAGTAAGGGTATGATGCAATTCTTCTAATGGCACGGTCCAGTTCATCAAGAAATCTTGTCCCAAGCCCTGCTGATTGCGAATCATACCATAAAACAGTATCGTCGATTTCATTCTGTGCGAGTTTTAAGATACGTAAATTCATCTGTTCCGGTATTTTTCCATCACCTTATCATACGATACTGTTTCCAGTTTGCCTGCCTTGTACGCCTCCCGGTGAGGCTGAAATCAGTTTTAATGAGCGTTCAATCTCATTCAGGAATTTATATCCAAGACCTTTTATCCTGGTTTCGTAAAAAAGAGACGAAGCCATCATCTCTTCTTCAGCTTCTGGATGAAAAAGGACATCTTTCATTTTAGTTTTGCATAGGCATCTTTAAAAACATCCTTTGCCGCTCTGCATTTAACCTTACCGCTTTTAATCTCCCTACTACGTTTTTTTGCCTCTTTTATCCAGAGGGCTTCTGTATCGGTGTCTTCTTTTTCATCAAGGCTTTCAATGAGCTTTTCAGCAATTAATGCGCGAGATTTGGCAGGCAGGCCCAGTAACTCAAGTGCTATTTTTTCAAGTGTTAATGGCATTTAACCACCTCCTTTTAAGAAATATATTTTATTATACAACGGATTAATCTCATCTATCTTCCCCAACCATAACCTTCCCTGTCACAACATTGCTGATGAGAGCCTGACGGTATTCTTTGAGGGTCTCAATCTGGGATTGGATTTTGTTGATTAATTCATAGACATTAGAAGTTATCCTATCAAGATATTCTGAAATATTTTTTCTCTATTAATGGTGGCATTAGAAATAATACAGATTTTAATTTGGAGGCTTTTATTCCTAATGCGGTTGAACCTGTTGCTTCCCTTAAAAGAACATTCTTGCCAAAATTGGACATAAACAAATACTTCATATCAATTCAAATGTAATTTTTCAAATCTCTAAGAGTTCATGACTCTATCTCACACACCAATCCCTTGCATTCTGAAACATCTTCAGCCATGGAGAAGCTTCAAGGTTTCTCTTCCAATCCTCTGGCATATAGGCCCACTGCCATTTCAGAAAAGCCCTCTCTGGATGGGGCATCATAGCAAGATGTCTTCCATCAGTTGAACAGAGGGAAGTTATACCAGAAGGAGAGCCGTTAGGGTTAAATGGATACGTCTCGGTGAATTCTCCGTCATCATCAACAAACCTTATTGGTGCCAGACCCTGACTTATAATCTCTTTCTGTATTTCATTGTCCGGGAAATAGAGTCTTCCTTCCCCATGAGCAACCCATACACCCAAGGTCGAACCTTCCATCCCTTTTAGCATTATGGAAGGGCTTGGTAAAATGTGCACTGTTGAGAATCTCGATTCAAACCTGCCTGATTTATTCTGTATGAATCTTGGTTGAACAGTACCGGCAATCCCTCTCCAAGGAACCCAGCCGAGGAGTGCCATAAGCTGACAACCATTACATATACCGAGACTAAAGGTATCAGGTCTTTCATTGAACCTCTGGAATTGTTCATGGAGTTTTTTATTAAACCTGATCACCCCTGCCCAGCCCTTTGCTGAATCAAGGACATCTGCATAACTGAAACCTCCCACAAAGGCAATGCCCCTGAAGTCATCAAGATTTATTCTTCCCTCAAGAAGATCTGTCATGGTAATATCCCTCACCTCAAATCCAGCCTGATAAAATGCAGAAGTCATTTCACGGTCACCGTTACTACCCTCTTCCCGGATGATGGCAACCCTGGGTTTGGAATCCCTTAATCCCCCGACCCCCCCCTTAGTAAAGGGGGCCAAGGGGGGATTTTGAGGAGTAAATGTCAAGGTATACCGAGGTTCTTTCCTGTCAAAATTTACCATTCTCTCTTCATCAACACATTCAGGGTTTGCCTGAAGTCTGTCAAGGTGATAACTCGTTTCCTCCCAGATTGCCCTGAGTACTCTCATGTCCTCTTTCAAAACAGAATGACTATTTATACTTATGTCTATCTTTTTTTCTACAATAGTATTCCCGATTATTTGATAGGGAATTTCATTATATTGAAGAACTTCTGTTACTCTGTCTTCATTTTTCGGAAGATATTCAACGACCAATCCAAGCTCTTCTGAGAAGAGTAAAGAGAGTGCTGAGTGCTGAGTGCTGACTGCTAAATTTACCTCGATCCCGCAATTCCCTCCGAAAGCCATTTCAAGGAGTGTTACTATCAACCCCCCGTCACTCCTGTCATGGCCTGAAAGAATAACGTCTTCTGAGATAAGTGTCTGTACAGCATTAAAGGCACGTTTAAGAAGCTGAGAGTCATCAAGATCAGGAGATTCATCTCCAATCTGTCCATACACCTGCGCTAAGGCAGTTCCGCCTGTTCTATATTTTCCATTGCCAAGATCAATATATAGTAATCTGCTTTCAGCAGGCCTCTTTATATCAGGCGTGATGACCTTTGTAATATCAGGACATGTTACATAGGCAGAGATAACAATGCTTCCAGGCGACTTGACTATCTCAGTCTTTCCTGAAGTGGAAGGGACTACAGCTGCCATGGAGAGGCTGTCTTTACCTCCATCAATAGCAATGCCAAGTTCAATCAAAATATCTCTTAAGGCTATTGCAGCGTCGTAAAGCCTTGCACCTTCACCTTGAAGCTTTGCTGCCCACATCCAGTTCCCGGAGCATTTAATATCTTCAAAAGCACTTACCTTTGCCCATACGATGTTTGTTAGTGCCTCACCAGCACTCATACGAGCCATTGCCTGCGGACTTATTAGACCCTTTATTGGTTGTTCACCAATCGCAATGGCCGACCCTGTTAATCCAAAATGGCCCTGACTTATAACAGCCACATTTGACAGGGTCAGTTGGAGAGGGCCAACGCATTGTTGCCGGGCAATCAGCCCTGTAACAGACCTATCAACCTTATTGGTAAGGAATCTTTTCGAGCCTACAGAAACAAGTCGAAGGACTCTTTTGAGAGCTTCTTTTAAAGCAATATCTTCCGGTAATCTTAAAACTTCAAGGCGGAGTTTTATTCTTTCAATATCGAAAATCTTCTGTGGCATCTCACCAAGAACCTTCGAGAGTTCAAGATTTACAGGTGTACTTCCATCCGTTTCATCATGAAGCACAATATAGCCATCGCCTGTAATCTCGCCTATAATGGAACATGGAACTTTTTCTCTTCCGCATAGAGCAAGAAATTCTTCAGTTCTATCAGGTTGTATAAGTAATGCGTTCTGTTCCTGGTATTCAGCACCCCATATCTCAAGCACTGAAAGTGTATTATCACCGAGCAGAATATTTCTTATTTCCACCTTTGCGCCGGCAGGATAAATTATTTCCTTAACAACATTACAGTTTCCACCGGCACCCTGGTCATGTATACTGATGATAGGATTCTCTACTCCCATTTCCACACACGCCCTGATAACCCTGTTAACCTTTTGTTCCATCTCTGCATCGCCACGCTGTACTGCACTGAAATCAAGTTCGGCTATGTTTTCTCCCTGTATCATGCTCGAGGCAGCTCCACCGCCAATGCCAATTCTATATGCAGGGCCACCTATCTTGACAACAAACATCCCTTTCTGAGGTTTCCCCTTTTCAATATGCCTGTTATCTAACTGTCCAATCCCACCAGTAAACATTATAGGTTTTACCCATTCTCTTCTTTCACCGCCGGGTAATCTTAAACCAAATGACCGTGTAAAACCTTGTATCACAGGTTCTCCAAATTTATTTCCATAATCAGACGCACCATTGCTCGCCTCAATCTCTATCTGCAGTGGAGAAGCAAGGTTTGGTGGATATTCAAAGGAGGTGTCTTCCCACGGTAAAAAATAACCTGGTATCTGTAGATTGCCAACGCAGTAAGCGGCTGTTCCAGCTATAACTAAACTGCCACTGCCAGTTGCATGAACATCTCTTATCCTTCCCCCTGTACCTGTTTCTGCTCCTGGAAACGGTGCAACACCTGTAGGGAAATTGTGTGTCTCGGCTGTAAAGATAATGTGATAATTAAGCTTTGTGTCTCGAAATCTTGATGGTCTGCCGGGATTTTCTGGTATTATGGTCAGTACCTTATAGCCACAAATTGCACTTGAGTTATCTTTAAAGGCAATGATGCTGTTAGCCGGCTTACTCCTTAATGGCTGCTTAATTATATCCATTAATGTATGTGGCATTTCTTTACCATCAATAATCAATACGCCCTTAAAGAACCAATGTCTTGAATGCTCGCTGTTTGACTGACCAAGGTCAAAACATTCCACATTGGTAGGGTTGCGACCTATGTCTTTGACAAAAAGGTTGTAATAATATTCAATGTCCCAGTCATCAAGACCGAGTCCCATTCCAGTGTTTATCTTCCTTAGAGCCTCTTTGCCCTCTTCAATCAATGGCACTATGCAAACTGGTTCTGGTTTTATTCCTGTCTCAAAAGTGGTAAGTCTTTCTGGATAGGGACACTCTGTCATCCGATCGTGAATGAGATCAAGAAATTCTCGAAGTTGCGAGGTTGAGATGTTGAGAAGTTGAGACTTCTTTTCCTTTTGACTGCTTACTGCATACTGCTTAGTGCTTACTAATTTATATCTCCTTGAACGCTCTATTCGTCTAATTTTTTTAAGTCCGCAGGCATGGCAAACTGAGACTGCATTGGTCGACCATGCTGTTGTAAAATTCATGCGAGGACCAACCTCGATAATTATTGAACTGTCATTGCGAGCCGAAGGCGAAGCAATCCCAGCGTCATCAGATTGCTTCGTCACTCCGTTCCTCGCAATGACATTTTCTGAGTACTGAGTTAAAAAACTTTTATCAGAAAAATTCTCCGGCTCGAATGTCTCTGCAAGAAGCCATCGAAGCATACTAAGTTCCTCATCTATAAGTGGAGATGTTGCCTCGATATTAAAACAGTATTCTGTCTCTATGTCCTTTATTTCAGGAGAGATCTTCTGCTGTACAATTGATAATAGTTCGTTTTTCTTCGCCGTAGAAAAGGCAGGTCTTCGATAAAGATGTAATAAACTCATTAGAGTTTTATTTTAGCAGAAATGGAAAGGCAAATAACTGGCCTCTCCTATAATCCGTAATTGTCACCCTGAACTCGTTTCAGGGTCTCAAAAAACATGATTAAGAGATGCTGAAACCAGTTCAGCATGACAAAGTCTGCTACACGAGATCGATCCCGTCAGGGTGACAGAATACTTTGCCTCCAAGGTGATGAAGGGTTTTTGCCTGATCAAGATCGACTCTAAGATGCCCATCAAATATACCTTCTTTCACTGAGGCAGCCGCTACCTCTCCTACAAAGATAGTGTGATCACCAGCCTCATGATGAGAGTGGAGTTTGCATTCGATATTGCCAATACACTCTTTGATGAGGGGGGCACTGACCTTCTGGGCCTTTAAAGGAGTTAGTTTACAGACCTTGAATTTGTCCGTATCCCTCCCTGAGTGTGTTCCACAACAGAATACTTCTTTAATAATTCCAAGGTGAGGTATGTTAACAACAAACTCACGGCTCTCTAAGATGAGCTTATGAGAAAATCTCTCATGACCTATGGCAATAGCTATAAGCATTGGCTTGAAGCTGACAGGCATCTGCCATGCTGCAGTCATAACATTCATTTTTTCTCCAAGTTTTGAGGTTATCAGTACAGTCGGACCGTGATTAATCAAACGGTTCGCATTTGTTATAGGGATGCTTTTGAATGACATAAATTGCTCCTTTCTTAGACATAAAGCAGATTCTTTTTAACATCTTCGGCAATATGCTTATATCCGGTATTGTTAAAATTTCTTCTTATACTTGATAAGTTCTTCAATTTCAGCCCCGATGGTTTTAGTTAAACTTTTTACCGCCTCTATATCCTTATAAGTTAAAGCTTC
>Ga0315282_10007531_pt1 | contig 17827 bp, 26 predicted proteins | sample YL17G07_20_MG_FD_203693 | JGI IMG/M metagenome (GOLD analysis project Ga0315282, IMG submission 203693) | Sediment microbial communities from Yellowstone Lake, YNP, Wyoming, USA - YL17G07_20 | ecosystem: Environmental > Aquatic > Freshwater > Lake > Sediment | place: USA: Wyoming | collected... | reverse complement strand
CGAAAGTGAACCAGTTAATCGGAAAACTCGATGCCAATTTGCCCCTTATGTTGAGCATAGGGGGGAAGGTAACCCAAGACCACTCGGTAAAAAACAAAGACGGAAAACAATCAAGAGTCCTTGATGATGTAACGCTTTACGAAACAAGCGTGGTTGGAATCGGTGCAAATCCTGATGCTTTCTTATCCTTGCCTGAACAGATTTCTAAGTTTATGAAACAAATGGAACCAGGCAACTTACCTAAAAAAGCCAAAGAAATACTAAGACGGGTCTATGCAAAAGCGAGAAAAGAGGGATACTCCAAAGAACGGGCAGCGAAGATAGCTTGGGGCGCAGTAAATAGGGCAGGATACGAAACAGGAAAAACATTAAAGGAGGAGGTTGATTTGCCAGCGAATGAATTTGTTGACGAAATCATAGCCGAAGTGGAAAAAAGCGCAGGTCAGTTAGGAATGGCAAGTTACGGAAAACTTGGTGAAACTACTCCTGAATCAAATTGTCCGAGATGCGGCTTGCCAGCCGAGTTAAGGATGATTGATGACCGAATTTCACATTACCACTGCGGAAATTGTAATCTTGCATTTGATGTTGGGCTTCCAACAAAGCAGACAACTTCAATTCCTTACAATAATCCAGTGAATCCACCTGTGGAAACCATTGATAGGCAGACACAGAGTGTTCTTGGAAGGAAAGATGCAAAACTTGAAGGTGATATAATGGCTAAAAAGAAGAAAGAAGGCGAAGCCGAGGCGGAAGCACGATGCAAAGATGCCGAAGCAGAAGGCGAAGCTGAAGGTGAGGCAGAAGACGAAACTGATGCCGAAACCGAATACAAAAGGTTTGTTTCCCACATGGAAAGATACAAAAAGGAAACAACCAAGGCAGAGGGAGTCACTACGCCGCCTGGCGGAGAGAACGCAAATCCTAAATACAACATAGGCGGAAGCGGCGGAGCAGCGACACCAGTTCATGCTAAATCAGTTCAGACTTTTGAAAGCATGAAAAAGCATTTCAGCGAGGAAGCTGGAGCGGAAGCGAGTATTCCAACCAAAGAAGGAACAATTAGCTTGAAGTTCCAAGACCTTAAGAGAATGCTTAGGAAATAAAAAGGGGGATTTTTATGGAGGAAATTGCACAAGCAGGCGCACCTGAAGGTCTTATTAGTCCTGAATTTGGGACTTGCAAGGCTCTTTTCGGAAACGCACCTGAAGGAACAATAATCAAAAGATGGGATTGGGCACCCAATCAGAACGGCGGAACAGAAACTGGCTTGGTTAAGGGAATTTCCAAATACCCAAATGAATTTTACAAGGCATTATTCTCTACTCTCAACACATACAGCGCAGGAACACTTCCTGTGTTAATCCCTGTGTATGTTGACCCAGAGATAGTCGACCTTACAAGAAGGGCAACTCCACTTGTGGAGCTTATACCCAGAGTAACAAACTACGGAAATTATGCAAGCTACAATCAGTTGTCTACTATTACTTCAGCGCAGGCTGTTTCTGAAGATTCGGCTTTGACCGAGCAGAACGACACTTACGCAAGGAAGACGGTAGCAATGAAGATTCTTGCTTCAGTTGGCAGAGTAACAGAGTTTATGATGGAAGCCAGCAGACCATATCTGTCAAGCGGCGGATATGTTGACGCACTCAGCCTCGATGTAAGGGCAAAGACTCTTGCACTTAGAAGGCTTGAGGAAGCGATGATACTGCTTGGTGACGCATCAAGCAATTGGACCGAGCCAGTGAATAGTTCAACTATCACTGCGGCTTACTCATACAATGGGCTGTATCAGCTTATAACTAACGCCAACTCAAATGACCTTGGCGGAAGCTCAAGTTACAGAACAGATATGGGCGGAGCAGCTCTTGGCGTATCTAACATCAGGACTGCAATCAGGACTTGCAGAACAGCAGGTGGGGAGCCTAATCTGATAGTAACAGACTACGCGACTTACGATGCAATCAAGGCACTGATACAGGACCAGCTTAGGTATGTGTCTACACAGACCATAGCTTGGGGAATAACGACTCTTAGCTTCGAGGGAATACCAATCATAGCTTCAAGGTTCCTCAGCACTACTGCGGGAACAGGAGCAATGCTTCCAGCAACAGGCAGGAGTTTGTTCGTATTAGACACGAATGTAATAGAAATGAGAGTTCTTAGGGACATCACTTACGAAGAGCTTGCCCAGACAAATCTGTCCAAGAAGTTCGTATTGAGCGTCTTTGAAACACTCGTTTTGAAAGCCCCTCAGTTTTGTCATGTAGTTTATGACATTGGGGCATAAGGGGGAATGATACATGGTAGCAATAACGGGATGCACAACGGCACAATGTTTGCCTAACCCAAACTATAAGATTCTGGTCATTACTACTCCAGCGACAGCAGACAGCAACAACACTATTGATGTTTCAGATGCAGCAGTCACAGGCGGAGATGTCATAAAGACACTCTACGGTGTGCTTGGTGTTTTTGATTTAACACAAGGTGATTCGGTAACTGGAACTTGGAGTTCTACGACCATTACAATAGATGCGGCAGGCGGAACAACAGACCACACATACATGGTTATAGTAATGGGAGTTTAAAGGGGAGAAATTCTCCCTTTTTTTCTCAAAGGCTGAGTAGTGCCTTTAAACTACGGAGGAGGAATTATTATGAGTTTAGGATTGAGAGGAAGCAAAGGAGTAGCAGCAGCACCTTTCACGGCAGGACCATATACATGGGACCAGTTTGTGACTTTTAGTGCTGGACTGGGCGGAACAAACACAATAGGCAAATGCTTTTATGTTGACCCACGAGGAACAGAATATGGTTTGGGAAACAACCAAAATAGCGGAACAAGCTGGAGTGAACCTTTGGCTACGATTCAAGCGGCAGTGAACAAATGTGTAGACAAAAGAGGGGATTACATATTTGTCGGCGCGGGAGCAAACGCAAAGAATACCGCACATTGGACAGGAACATCAGAACACCCAGACTATCAGAAAATAAAGGAAAATGTTTTGATTTATGACAAATCAAATGTTCACATAATTGCAGTTCCGTTCAAAAGCGTATGGTCACATCAAATGCGACCAAGCGATGGCGCAGGAAACTATCTTGAAGCATATCCTGGAACAAGAACGACATATTCTATTTCAGCAGGAGCGGTTAGTGCGTCTAATGTTGGATTTGTGGTTATGTCCAGAGATGTTGAGATTACGGGTTTCTGCATTGATGTAGGCGGGGGTATGGTAGGTATATACATCGGAGATGGCGCAATAATATCTACTGTTTTAGACGAAGATGGCAATCCAGAAACAGGAGCAAATGCGGCAGGCACTTGGATTCACGACAACATCATTACAGGCGGTTCTGAAGGAACAACAGGGGCAGGCATTGTAATAGAAGGTTGTTCAGGAGATGTTATTATTGAAAACAATACAATAGAACTTTGCGGTGGATTTGGTATCTTCACATATCCTGGCAGTGACAAGACAAACCAACGACCTTTGATTAGAGGAAATACCTTTAATGACAACAAAGGTTACGGAATTTATGCATCAGCCGATTTGACTACAAGAGGATTAACAATTGATAACAATGTATTTCTTGACGGGGACAACCAGATGACAGCAGGAATTAAAACAGGGATATGTCTTCACACGCTTGTATCAAATAATAGGTTTGGTTGCACTACACCGCTGGATTTGACAACGACAGATTTCTTTAGTGGAAATTACAAATGCACAACAGGAACAGCAACCGAAACATATATCGAAGAAGAATAAATAATTTAATTTACGGGGAAGTTATCTTCCCCATTTTATTTTTGTAAGTGAGTATATGGGATTCTGGAAAAGCGAACCAATGCCGCATAAGTCGGAATCATTCACACTATCGGCTTATCCACAGCATTACAATCCGAAAGAACCAGACTCAAAATTCTTCTCAAATAGGTTGTTTAAGCAAACAACTTGGGAAGATTCATTAGTTAAATCAAAGGGGCAAGTTGGGGAGGATGTAAACGCACCGTTAACCCCGCTTATGCCCAATGTTAAACGAAACAAGGACAACCATTTAAGCAGTTTCTTAGAGGACAAAACTAAGATTAATGTTACAAGGATATTAATTGAAGGAAAGCCAATGGTTGGTCGTTGGAAAGAAAATAACAAAACAAAAGACTTATAAATAAGGTAAACTGAAAGAGAATGATGACATGACAACATACGGTTCAATCGCGCAGGTTCGAGTTCTAACGGGTTTAACAACAGTTGAAGTCCCAGATGCCAGCATAACTACTTTATTGGGTTTGGCTGACGCGGAGATTGATTCTTTATTTAATAGGGGATTCGGAGATGCAAACGCGCAGGTTGATTACCTATCTGTTTATCTCCCTAAACGAGCAGACGACCTGATGCCAAATAGGATTATGCTGTCAAAGTATCCTGTCGAATCAGTCACACAATTCCTGCTTCTTGATTCTTCGGGAACTACGACTTCAACACTTGCTACAATTACCACGACAAATATTTCTAACAAAAACTGGCAAACTACCGATTACTACATAGACGCAGATACTGGCGTAATAGAACTTACATCTCAAACAGTCCAGTATGCACCAAGCAGGGCGAAGATTACTTACACCTATGGATATTCTACGGTTCCTGTTTATGTTCAGGAATTAAGCGCAACAATAGCAGCCATACGGTCTTGGTTGACTTTCATGGGCGGAAATTACGATAGGTTAAATTCTTATAAGCTTCCCGAAATGGAATTTGACAAGGGAGATTTCTACAAAAGAGGACAAGAAGCAATTAGTTTGCTTACCAATAAAGCCAATGACTTGGCTTCGCTAATAGGCGAGAAATACAAGACGCAATTTTTAGCAACCAGTTCAGGTTATTTCTAAAAGTGATTCTATGAGCTTAGGCGCGAGTTCTGCCAATTTTACTGAAGTGTTAAACGACCTTAAAGTATCGGTCACTTACCAAGCGGCTACGAGAACGATAGACCCAATGTATGGCAGTGCAGAAACTATAAGTTACGCTTCAAGCACAAAGAGTTGGATTTTCTTTAAACACAGTTCGGATATAGAACTTAAGAAATGGGGCATAGTTGACATTGGAGATGCATATGTAATTATGGCAACAACAGATTCTATGAACTACGGCGACAGGATTACTTCAGACTCCGAGATATTCGAATACACGCCAGACTGCAAGGAAGTTATACGATATGTCGGTGCAAATGCGTTGTATCGCTATTACACACTTAAGAAGGTGGGTTGATGGGTGTTGTTTCAATAGATACGTCAAAATTAGAAGCCAAGATGAAGATAACGATAGATATGGTTGGCGAACAGGTAAAATTGGAAATGCTAAATAGGGAACCTATCGATAAAGGCTTGATGCGAACTTCAACAGGGGTAGATAAAATTTCAGAATATACTTGCAAAGCTGGCGGAATAATTGATGTTGGAACACACACTGGCGAAAAATATCCTTCCTTTATAGAATACGGAACAGACCCGATAGAATACCACAATCAATATGTGTTTGTTAAAAAATCAGAAACCTTTGTTGGAAATAAGTTAAATCCAGAACTTGGAAGCCCTTTGGAAGAATGGGATGCACTAAGGGAACGAAAAAAGGTAGAGGCTGGACAAACTATGCCTTTTGCAAGAACGGCAGCATTTTATTCAGAAGAACCGATAAAGGAAATATTCAAATCGGCGTTTAGGTGAAATCTTGGCTACTGTTAATTTACAAAAAGTCAAAAACGAACTTGTGGTTTTTCTCAGGAACTCTGATATTTTTACGACAACCCAACGAGGCGTTACCACCCAAACTGATACTTTTACAGCCACCGCAGGTCAAACTATCTTTACTCTTACAAAGAATGTGGCAAGGAATATCAGAAGCGTAACAGTCCAAAGTGTTAGCAAAAGCGCATATGTTGATTACACGCCTTCTTACAGCGCAACAAGCACCACGGTTACATTAAATACGGGGGCTACACTTAGTGATTCAGTAGTCATTGTTTACGATTACAGCGCAGGAACGCTTGAAAAGATATGGGATGACTATCCTGAAATCAAGTTCTTGGTAAATGATGCCCCAAGAATAGGTTTTGATTTCCTTGGATTCAGGTCAAAGGTAATGGGCATCGGAAACTCAAACTGGCTCAATGATGCGGTTATAACAATCAAAGTCTATGACAAAAACCTCAAGAACATAGATGGATACCTTACTACAATTAGGTCGGTAATTAAAAGCTCACAAGTTAGTTTCTACCATTTCCAGCTTGTTTATCCGACCAGTATCGGACCGCCTATGTTACATAATATCCAAAGCGACACGAAACTTGCTGGAAAGATATTCGAAAAGAGCATGGATTTGTTCCTAAGGTTCAATTTTGAGAGTTGAGGATAGGTTTAAATACTACATAACTTGATAAGAAAGATTATGAAAAAACAAGTATTCTCAAACGGCTCGGTAGAAGAACCAACGGAAGATTTGTTTATTAAGACGCTTGTTGAAACAACCAGCGTGGTTGATTTTTATAAGCACAAGGAAGAGATTATAAAACGCTTGCAGGAGGCTTGCAAGTAGTTCAACGGAGTTGATAATTATGGCAAATTACCCGATTTCGGGAACAAGGGCGCAGATTGCTTATGGTTGGGAAACCCAATTCAATAGCGCAGGGACAGTAAATAAATCTTTTTCTCAGGGCGTTAAAGTCCCGACTTATGACATAGACAACGACCCAGAGTATCTTTATGCGATAGGCTCGCAGGATATGCAATACGGCTTTGCCAAGACATTCAAAGGAACTTGGGGAGTTGAGTTTATTTATTCAGACCCATGGTGGTTGAAGGCTATTTTAGGAAGCGCACCAGCAGACGGAGGAGCGGCACCTTTCACCCACACATGGACGGTAGCTAACGGCGGAATAGCTAACGCAATGACAAGCATGACAATGATTTACGGTTTTGACAACGATACAGATTCTGAGCATACATTGACTGGTTGCATCTGCAATTCAGCCACCTTAACCGCAGCAGTAGGGGAACCAATTAGAGTAAGATTAGAGGGATGGTATTCTGGAACAGCTAAAGACACTTCACTCGCATCCAAAGTTGACCCAGTTGAAGCACCAATGACCTTCGCTCAGGCAAGTCTTGAATTGCCTAATGCTACGACTATCTCAGACATCCAATCGGTTGAATTGACTTGGAACAGGAACAACGACCCAGTTTATGCAATAGGAAGCAGGTTTCCTCAGCAAAATGTTCCAAAAAACAGGGAATGGAACCTTAGAGTCACAAGCACTTATGAAAAGGATACTGACTTCCTTGATTCAGTTCTTGGAAGCTCAACAGCACCAACTGCCAATCCAGCAGAAGTGGCAAGTTGCGAACTTACAATAACAAACGGCGGGTCAGGTTCGGCTCAAAGAAGCCTTGTGGCGTTATTCGGAGCAACATTTTTAAGCAGGGCAAGTATACCTTCTTCGCCTGAAGACCTTGTAAAAATAGATGTAGAAGGCAGGTCAAGAAGCATTACTTCGGTAATAGTTAGTAACAATACGCAGAATGCGGTATAAAAATGAATCCCAGAGGGGTTTGCTTAATTCAACGGAGTTGATAAAGATGGTATTAACTAAAGACTTGGAGATGCCGAAAGAAATATACGAAACTGCCGTAAACGAATACGAATGCAAATGGCTGCACGGCAGAGTTAAAATAAAACGACTCAAATTCGGCGACAACAACGAAATTACAAAAGAGTCCACCAAATTAAAAACTTATTCTGTCGGTGGTGAAATGAAAGTGGACATTGATGTAAACCCAACAGACATCAATACGCAAACCATATTAAGAAGCGTAATCGAAGCACCTTGGGCAATAAACGATATGGGCGCAATAAAAGACTTGCCGCCGATAGTAGCTAATTGGATACTAACTGAAATAACCCAATTCAATGAGATTAGTTTTAAAAAAAAAGAGAGTTGATGAACGCAATAAAGAACATAACACCAACTGATAACGAGGCAAAGCAAATGGTTACATATTATTCGTTTGCAGAAGCATTCGGATATACGCCTGAACAAGTAGACAATCTTGATTTGACCACGATTCAGGCATTTTCAATAATGGGCAAGGCACATAGCGAAGAAATAGAAAGACGAATGAAAAAACGATGAGGTGATTTAAATCCCAGACGGAGATGTAATTATTCGTTATCAGTTTCTTCCAACCGAATCATCTATCAAAGAATCTGCCCTAAAAGTAGTCAATCAAATAAATAAGACTTCCAAATCATACGACAGAAGTTTAACTGCCAAAGGTGGAATCCATGATACTTATGACAAACAAATAAGGGAGCAATCCAAACACATATCTAAATCTTTTGGGAAAACAAGAAGCGAATTTGATAAAGCAACAGATACTGTAGTAAATTTTCTCCGAGCTACGCAGCAGAGAACTTCATTACAAACCAAACTCCTATCTGGGCTTAAAGTCCTTGGATTAAGAGGCGGGGCAGGCGGTGGATACAGTGGCGGTGCCGCTGGAGTCGAAGGAGGCGAAGCAGGTGCGGAAGGAGGCGCAATGGGTGGCGGAGGAATGCTAAAAGTGCTTGGAATAATTGTCGGGTTATTGGGTGCAATTTATTTAGTTACAAACATTATCGGTGCCTTTTTTGAAGCAGTTGGACCTTTTCTCAAAATATTAATCAAAGTGTTGGTAGCTTTTTTCCTAATTCTTTTTGCACCAATATTGAAAGCATTGGCTCCTCACATGAAGGAGATAATAACCGCCTTTTTGGGGTTGGGAAAAGTAATCGGCGGGCAGATACAAAAACTAATTGACGCAATAGGAACTGGCGATATTTTTAAGATTCTTATAGAAATGACCCCGCTTGTTGGTGGGATACTTGGGATACTTTTGGTTGGAAAAGCCATTTCATTAACTGTTGATTTAGTTGCTGGCGCGTTAGGTGGAATACTTGGCAAATTCTTTAATGTTATGGGCGAAGTTATTTTTAAACCAGCAATAGACATTACATTAAATTTAGCAAAAAATGCAATTGCCAAATTAACAGCCCTTTTTACCACGACAATGCTTTATGGAGTTCCATTGGGGGGATTATTCGCGGGAACTGCCCTTTTGGGAATTGGCATCGCTCTTCTTATTGTCACTACTGGTGACCCCTTAGCGCAAGCGGTATCCGCAGCACTTGTTGGAACTGGTTTGATTTTAACGGCATCGGCTTTGGCAGGATTAGGAATAACACTTCCAGAAGGAATTGCCTTTGGTTTGGTAGTTGGAATTGTCTTTGCAATTATGGGCGGTCTTGAAAACATAATTCCTGGACTAAAACAGCAACTTGACAAAGCCAGAACAAGTCTTGGCGCAGCCCCTGGACAAAGCGTGTTACAATCATGGATAACCGACCCGCTAAAAGCAGCAGGGGATGCAATGAATGCTTGGCTTTATAATTTTTTATTAAACATGGTTCCCCAAATGAAAAACAAAGCCGCTACGACTCCTGCTGGAACTGATTTTATTTCCCGCCCAGGCGTGGGAATGATACCATTTAGTTCAAGCGATACAATAATCGGAGCCAAGGACTTTTCCAAACTTGGCGGGGGAGTTACGGTAAATAATACATTTAACATAGACGCTGGTGTGGATGCCAGTAAACTAAAGGATATTTTAACTAAGTTTTCAAGGGAACAGGCAAGGGAACTTAGGATGAGAACAAGTTACACGGCGGGAACATATGCCTAAACTTAACTGGCTTAAAGCATTCTTTTTAAGCCCACCGAAGATAGAGGAAAGAATAAAAGATATTCAGATTGACTTAAAGCATTCAAAGATGAGATTAGACCAAATTGAGTTTTATTTGCAAAAGATTTATAATGAAGGAATTAAGGTGAAAAGATGACCGTAACGGCTTGCATAATTACAGAAACTTCTGGAAACAATTTCAATTATAGCGGAAATAAAACCATGACTTTGTATAATGTCCAGTCGGAAGATTTTAGGAAATCGGCAGGGGTAATAGACCTGCCAATGCCGACTCTTGATTCGGATGGAAAGATAGTCATGGATTTAATGGGCGCATCAAGGGAAATAACCATTGAGGGCGTTGTAACAATAGATAATGTCGGTGGAACAGCAGCAAATCTTGCCAAATATGCCTTGGATATTGTCGGGTTGGCATCTACTGGAAAAAATACCTTAATCAACGGTTCTCAAGGAACCAATCAATATACTTACCAGTCTATTTTCACTCAGGAAACTGCAATAAAGGTAGTGATAACCGAATCTACTGCCAAGTTTGAAAAAGGAAACCCAAATTCTTTTACATATAATATAACCATGATGGAATACGGGACAGGGATATGAGCAAGAATATCATAGTTAAATTCGGCAGCGATGCAATAGATTGCACATCGTATCTACGCAGGGCTATTAAAACAACTACCTACGGGGATGCAATAGCCAAATACGAGTTTGAATTTGCAAAGAATGTAAACGAAGTTATTGAATTAGACAACACCTTGGCAGTAGCAGTTTGGGAAGATTCAAGTTCACCACCGACTACAAAAGTCTTTGATGGGTTCATGGACTTAATACAGCCAGAAACTGGGGTTGTTAAGATAACAGCCAAAGACCAGCTTGCTACATTGATAAACAAGCAGTTAACGCACATTTATGACAAATCAATCCAATATGATGGAATAAGAGCATTAACTAACGCATTATACCCCGATGGAAAAATAAGCCTTGTGTTTGACGATATTGTAAATTACGAAGGATTATCAACCAATTCTGGAGCTACTGTTCAGGATTCTGGAACGGAAATTATCTGGTCTAATTTTGTTTGCAGAAATGCAGACCCGTTTGAAAGGTGCAGAAAGTGTGCCGAAACATTGAACTGGGTATTTTATTATCGAGCAGATACGGGGTATGTTTACTTCGAGCCTAAGAATTATACGGTTAATGCAAATACCTTGACTGTCGGAGTGAACATTGTTGAGATACCAAACTGGGAATTTGATAGGTCTGAAATGATAAACGACCTAAGATTAGAAGGGGCGCAACAGTTAGTCCAAGCAACCCAAAGATTAAGCGGAACTGGAGCCAAGACAACATACGACATATCCAATACACCTGAAGACATTGCCGTCTATTATTCTGCTGCAAAGAACTATTCTACGACCGCAAAACTCGCAAGTGAAATAATTATTGGCGACATAGTCGGGGCAACTTCAACCCACAGTTACGAAGTAGACAAAAAAAACAAACAAATAATTTTCACAGGATTTACCCCCGCAAATGGCACAGATAACATTCTTGTTGAGATGTCATACTACGCGCCCGTCCCAGTTCACCTTGTTGGCGATATAAGCATAGCCGCTTATGGAACTTACGCCAAAACAATTACTCTTACCGACACAATTACACTTAACGATGCCTGGAAAAGGGCAGAAAATGTATTATCTAAATATTCGGTTCCTTTTAAATCAGCCAAATTAAAATGCCTGTGGACAAATACACTATCGCCAGTAGTCGGTCAGTCTATTCATGTAGTCGATAATATAAGTTCAATACCTATTGACCAGTATTTCACGATTTATAAAGTAATAGATTATTATCCAGAAAACATAACAGAAATAGAAGTTGGGGACAAACAGTATACGATAGAGGAATATCAGGCAAATGTCCTTGAAAGGACAAAAAGACTTGAGGAAATAGTAGTCGGACCAACTGATGCAATTACCGAAATAAGAAACACTACTATAACAACTGATTTGGTTCCAGAATCGACTGAGATAGTTGTTAAACTTGCAAACGATTCTTTTTTGTTAGACGATACGATAAACTCCATAATGTATAATTCCGATGAAACATCAAAAGTAGAGGATTTTGAAAACAAAAATGATTGGACAGGAACTGGATTGACTATTGCTTTCGCAAATGACGATACATCTGGTCACTTTTGGGTAGGAACACAAGGAGTAAATGCAACTTGGACAAATTCTTCTGGAACTGGAACTATGTCAAAGACCATAAGTTCTTCAAATCTGCAAAATGTTGTGGGAGTGGCTTCTGGAACGCCAAGCCAAGGAACCGCAGGAATCTGGATGTGGATTCAAGATTCTACAAAGATTTCTCAAATCAAGTTAAGAATCGGGAGCAGTTCGTCTAACTACAAGGGATACATAGCGCAAACTTATGCGCAAAGAAATTCGCTTGTGGGAGCTTTTACTTTGCAAAACGGAATGAATTACTTGGTTTTTGATTTAAATACGCCTGATGAAACTCTTGGAACAACAAACTGGACTGCTATTACTTACATAGCAATTTTATTTACGGTAACGGCTGCGAGTTGATAAAATGGAATATTATAATTATTTTAGCGATGGTTTCGAAGACGGAACGCTCAACAACTGGACTTTTGTAAAGTTTGGTCTTATTCCGAATAATTCCACTGCATCAATTAGTTCTACGGTTTATAAAAATGGGGCGTATTCAGCCAAAATATACCAAAGCACAGGAATTGGGCATTATGGCAGACTTGAACACAATATAAGAAATATCCCAAATGCCAATCTTTACCGAATAACTGGGTGGTATAGGACTGACGCTGCTTCATCTTCTGGAAAGTCTGGCGGGATATACATAATGGATGCAAATAATGTTGAAATCATCTCGATGCATCACATAGATGCCCCTGGTTGGTATCTTGGCATTGGTGCGGATTTAGTAAGATATGCCTTGTTAGCCAACCATTGGTATTATCTCAAACTAATCTGGGATAAGCAAAACAATCTCGGAGATTATTATGTGTATGATTCAGACGGGACAACACTTTTAGCAAGCAATCTCGGTGTAACATTAATTAATGGAACCTTAAGCGCAGAAACGATAGAACTTGTTGCTTGGGGCTATTTCGGGGGAAGAAGGAGCCATTATTTTGATGATGTTGAAATAGAATATTGGGGGGCAAGCCCAACAGTTAATTCGGGAATAAGTTTTGATTATCTAACAGTTAGCAAAAGCAACAATATTGGATTAAATGGTATTGGCGATAGAACGACCACTTGGAGCGATACAATAATTACATGGTAAGGTTTAAAAACAAGGTAAGATGTAAAAAGGGATAAGAAGGCGAGAAAATAGCGACTGGCGCGTGCTATACAAAAAATGGATTTAATGCACTTTTAAATAGGGGATACAAGGCATCACCCACTTACACCGCCCCTTCGAGATTTGGCATAGGCACTGGAACAACAACGCCAACTACTTCCGATACTGCATTGACAACGAAGATAGCGAATTGGAGCGGAGGTTCGGATTACAAGAATTTTGTGACAGGTTATCCCACTTTTGACACAACCAACCAAAAAGTAACGGTTCAGGCATATATCGCCACAACAGAGGCAAGCGGCACTATAACTGAAATAGGGGATTTCAATACAGATGGAACGCCAGTTATGAGTTCGCATATTGTTTTTACAGGAATTGTCAAAACATCTGCGGTTCAAGTATTTATTACTACAACATATCGGAGGGCATAATTATGGTTTTTGAGAAGCAATTAGGCATTTATTCAGTAGGACCGTATCAAGCAGGTCTTTTTGAAGTCAAACTATTTGGGTATTTTTCAGCACCCGACTTGGAAGAACTATTCAAAAGAATAGACGGAACGGATAAAGTAGTTGCAAAATTTAAGGAGTTAATTATATGACGGCACTAAAAACAACATTCGCAAGCGGAGATGCATTTACACCAGGAACGACAAGTTCAACAGACGCGTTGAATGGGATTACAAATAGAATAAATCAACTACAAACAAGCAACAATCCTGCTTTTATAACTGCATTTAGCTTTGGAAGCGGAAATGAATCTGGCACGAGCAATGAAGGTAGGGATGCTATTGCTGGCACGGGGTCATTTCAGAATATGGCTGCGATGGCAGCCACAAGCGGCGACCACGACAAAATTTTTATAGATTGGAGCAATTTTCAAATAACGGGAGCCACAACAAAATTTATTTTCCAAATAAGGTATCTTGTTGAAAACGGCAGCACTGAAAAAACACTTCAAATCCAAGTATGCCCATTAGGAGCCGCGCTTGCAAATAGTACGGTTACGGGAGTTGCAGATGGCACATGGCGCACTGCCAGCACAGGTTGGGTCAATGCACCTACTTCTGGAACGGGAACTTATGAAATAGGTTGGAAGGTAGACAATGCAAAGACCTTTGCCTTTTTTGCCGCCCAGTTGTTAGTTGCGCCGTTTTGGAATTGATGAATATGTGTTTTAAAAATATTTTAGGAAATCCGACTGCGCTTCAGAATTGTGAGAATTCACGGAAACAATTAGCCGAGGCTCTTTCGAGAGATGACGAAAAGATACTTGGGCTATCTGGGGCAATAGGCAGCCTAAATCAGGAAATAAAAGAGAAGGATGAGATAATAGCTAATTTAAATGAACACATTGTAACTTCTTCACCTGATGAAGTGTATTGGAATACAAAATACCCGAAAGCGAATATTTCTTACGAAAGAGAGGAAACAGACGGACTTTATAAAATTGATGTCAGGAATTTTGTATTTTACAGAGATTTCAACATCCCAGTAGTTTCAGGAAGCTCTAACGACAAAAAAGCCCTAAACGCGTTAGTTTGGGTAACCGACAACATAACTTACACAAAAGACAAAACAGTTTACGGCTTTGACGAATACTGGGCAATGCCGTGGCAGACGCTTAAACGAAAACTCGGTGATTGCGAAGACGGAAGTAACCTATTGCATTCGATTATGCTGAAGTCGGGAGTCCCATATTGGAAAATCCGAGGAACGGCTGGAATGACACCTCTTGGCGGTCATGCGTATGTGACCTACTTAGTTGATGACAACTCCAAGTGGGTTTGCTTAGATTGGTGTTATTACCCAAATAAGAAGCCAGTTTCTCAAAGAGTAGATTACAAAGAAGACAAATTATACGGCGATGTGTGGTTCAGCTACAACAAAGATTACGCTTTCTCAAAAGGAGTAAAAGATACGGAAGTTAGTTCAGATAATTTGCTTAAATTTTTTAATTTCAAAAAAGGGATACAATGAACACACCCACACGCAACGGGGATACCTTTTTAAGAATTACGAATCGAGATGTTTATAACAAATTAGAGTCGCTTGAGCAAAAAATGGACATGATAATAAACAAAAATACAAAAATGTCTGGTTCGATAGATACTCTTTGGTATGCTGTTCTTGGAGCTATTGGGATTGCATCGTGGGCGGTGTTTTGGCTTTGGAGCCATGTTACAAAATAGGAGGAACTAAAATGGATTGGAACTGGTTGGATGGAATAGTGAAAAAATCGCTAACCGCTGGGATTATGGCTTTGTCGGCATATCTCGCAGGCGGTCAGCCTATTGAGATAAAAGCCATAGCAATAATGTTAGGCTACGGAATATGGACACAGGTAATTGTTCCCACGGTCAACGGTTGGCTTGGCGGTCAAGCTACTGGTGTTTCTACAAGAAGCAACTGGGAATTGATTTAAACTTATGAAAAAACATAAGGCACTTAATTTAGGTTAGGTGCATTTAACTTAACAGGAGGTAACCAAAATGGCGGAATATGACTACAAGGCAGCAGTAGCAGATAAAGGTCTTGGAATAATTGAAATTGTCGTAATAGCAGCAGTAGTTCTCGCAGTAATTGGCGGAACACTCATACAGTTTGTGCAGGCACTATTGTAAGATTCAATAGTGGTTGCCCCAACTTATTTCGGATTGGGGCAGAGGCAGAGTCTTTGCCCCAACCACAGATTTTATATCGAACATATGTTCGATATACCGAACAATATGTTCAGTAGAATGATACGATGAATACTTACCTTAAAGGATTGAGAAACGAAAATAAAGCCATTTCCGAGATGGAGAAGCTCGGATTTAAGTGCTTTAGGGCTAAAATAACCAGATTCAACAACAACGACTTTTTTGGATTGTTTGACATAGTAGCGGTGAAAAAATACTATCCGTGCGTTTGGATACAGGTTAAGTCAAATTCTGTCAAAAAGAAGGTAATCGAAGATATAACAAACTTTGCCAAGGAAAACTTCGGAAACCAGAATATTGCGTTAATTATGGTATGCCACAACAGGAAGGGATTCGAAACTACTTCTATTTCAGTAGCTGGAAATTCTTTTGCAGAAAGTTTGAAAGTAACGAAAAGAATATATATAACATAGATACATAACAATTACAGGCGTGGGTTGTTTCCACACTTGACTCACGCCCTTCACTTCCTTATGATTATGGTGGCGGGTGAAGTGACCCGCCGCCGTGACCTTTGGTGGTCTTTTTATGAAGAAAACGATACCGTGTTTTGTTTGTGGTGGAATAATGGATTTTGTTCCAGATAAAAAATTTTACAGTTGCAGAAAAGGTGATTGTATTACATTCGATAGGTCTATTGACGGGAAGATGAACGAAAAGAGTTGGGGATACAAGTCTAAGAAAGCACGAACAGATAACCAGAACAAGAAGAAGAAAGAACACATACACACACTCATGGCAAAGAAAGGAAGATACAATAAAAAAAGAAAAAAGTGGGAGATAGGAAAGACCAATAAGATAATTAAAATAAGAATTGATTAAAATGAATGACATTATTGGAATAACAACTACTGGCGAAGTAATGCTTATTTTAGACGGGGTTAATATATTCGGTTCGGATTACTTAACTTATACATAACTAATTTATAGATATATATATTTAGGCGAATGGCTTGCCCCCCCTACCCCCTCCTTTATTTTCGGGCGGTTTGGCGAGCCTATGGGCGAGCCTAACGGCGGCTAATCTAACGGTTGCAAACAATAAAGAAAACACACAGTTAGGCATTGAAATATGAAAGATTAATTAAAACAATCAATATAACGCTATGTATGTATGTGTTTAATGCTATGCTATCTATAAGGGGCTAATAGGTGGGCTAATTGGCATAGGGGATATGGCATGGGATTGGGGGCTTATTGTTTATCCTTGCTTATTGTTTCCCTATTGGCTGATTGGGGCTTGGTGTTAGTAACGCTATATTAGCCGCCTGTTGCTGCCCGTGCTATTATCTACATCTCTTATATATATACAGATTATACCGCATTACGCAAATGCATTATACCTGCGCAAACGTTGGATTAAACCACTTATAACGCATAAGAAGGTGTTTCAAAATGTAAAAAGGACAAAGATTCTTTCCTTTTTAGGGATTTGGTTAATGTTTTAGCGGCTGAATGCTCCTCGGGGCTGGCTATTTGGCATATTTCCTAAGCCGTTTGCCTAATTAGCCCGTTCTTTAATTCTCTTTGGTTATTGTCTTGCTATTTATCCTATTCCTTTCTTCTATATACTAATCGCTTAACATTAATCCGTGTTCTTTTCAATACTTTTTATTCACTAAATACCGTTATTGTCAATCCATCACTTTATTTTTACTTCTTAACTACCCAAAGTTAATGTTATGTTTACTAAAGGGAACATATATATAGTCGTTAGGGCGTATTATGTGCGAGGTGAAATAGTATTATGGAAGAAAAAATTATTTTAAATTGTGGGTGTTGCGGCAGGCTTTTCAAAGGAATACAAACCCCAGAACACGATACAGGATACGGCACTTGCTCAAAATGCAAAAGTTGGGCAACACAAATTTTTTACAAAGCAAGAAGGGAAATTTTAAGCCAAACATTCACAGGCAAAACACTTGACAAATGGAAAGCAATAGGCGAATACAAACAAAACAAATTCATTGAAA
>Ga0315282_10007530_pt1 | contig 17827 bp, 13 predicted proteins | sample YL17G07_20_MG_FD_203693 | JGI IMG/M metagenome (GOLD analysis project Ga0315282, IMG submission 203693) | Sediment microbial communities from Yellowstone Lake, YNP, Wyoming, USA - YL17G07_20 | ecosystem: Environmental > Aquatic > Freshwater > Lake > Sediment | place: USA: Wyoming | collected... | reverse complement strand
TTTGGCAGATTGAGTGTTGCGGTCATATCCCTCAAACCCGCCGTCTCGCGGCTCAGACCCTTGGATCCTGCGCCTCGCACGATGACTCGAATGGGCTCCTTGATGCAGCCAGCGCGGAAATTCCGGGCGCGCTCGACGAAGCTGGCCGTTACGTCGCATCCGTGAGCCGCAAGGAGCGGCCCGCTCGACATCTTCACATCCTCCGCAAATACCATCCCTTCGCGAATGGCGGATACGGGCAACTCCCGAACCTCGTCCTGGACCACTTTGCCACCTCGAATCGCGGCAAAGGCCTCGAGGATCACAGGGTCATAGCAATCGGGGCGGCCTCGCATGGTATCGAGGGCGAGTGCCATGGGGTTCCCTTGCGCCTCGATGGCGTCATAGTCAATAGCCACCCTGAGCATCTGCGCTCCACGTTCGATCAACTCCTTCTCGGAGTCGCCCTGAATTGCGCCGCCCCGCCGGTAGGGTTTCGCGTACGTTGCGAGGATGCCGCGGACGACCTCCAGCCGAGGAATATTCCCTAGCAACTGCTCCGTCACGACGGGCAAACGGCTCACCATCTTCTGTTCCGGCTCCGAAAGCGGCTGGCCGTAGTAGAGATTCTCGACGGTTTCGGTCGGGAGCGTGATGCAGCCCAGCTGCGAGAGCATGGCCGCGACCTCGACCTGCCAGCGTTCACGCAGGCCAAGCTTCTCGGCCAGGTCGCTCACGTGTTGCTTCACCCGCATCGCGCGACCAAAGGAGACGGGATTCGTCAACGAAAGCACGTCCACGAGGGTCTTGATGCTGCCGTGGAGCGTCTGCTCGAGCAAGACGCGCTCGGCGGTGACGAGGCGGTGTTGCTCGGCCGCAGCGCCGAAGGCCAGGCGAAGCTCGTCGGGCGAGCAGGGCTTAGTCAGGAAGCGGAAGAGCCGGCCCTGGTTTACGATCGCGATGGCGGCCTCCACGTCGGCGTGGCCGGTGAGCAGCATGCGGGTCGCGTCCGGCGCCAGCTCGCGAACCCTCGCCAGGAAGGCCGCCCCGTCCATGCCTGGCATGCGCATGTCCGAAAGCACCACGGCAAACGGTCCTTTCTCTTGGAGCGCCTTCAGACCCTCCGTACCACTCAGGGCTGGTGTGACCTCGTACTTGCGGCGCAAGTTCACGGCCAATCCCTCGATCAAGTGGGGATCGCCGTCCACGCAGAGAACTCTGACTGGGCTCATGGCTCGCATGCCTCCGTATTCAGCGTCTGGAGTACGGTCATCACCCCAAACCGGGGCGCTTCTCCAAGTGGCGCCGCGTTGTTTCCCGCCAGCCGTCAACCTTGTCGGTCGCGCCGAGATATTCGAGATAACCGTTGCACGGCTTGATCAGGAAACGGTAGATCTCAGCGAGCCGCGTCACGCTCTTGTGTTGTTTCGATCTCCTCTGCGACAGCGCGCATCCTCGACTCCTTGCATAGCGGAGTCAACGAGCCGGTGATGGCCGGCGGTTATCACGCGGCTAGCTGATCCCGCATCTCCTGCCGTATGCATCTGAACTTGTCCTTGTGGGCCGTGAAAGCAGCCGCGACATCGGGGTCGAAGTGGGTCCCGCTGCCTTCCTGGATCATCCCACACGCATCCTCGTGGCTGAACGCGGGCCGGTAACAACGTTTCGACGTCAGCGCGTCGTAGAAATCGGCAAGAGCGACGATGCGTGCCGCAAGAGGGATTGTCGCGCCCTTGAGGCCGTCGGGGTAGCCGCCGCCGTCCCACTTCTCGTGGTGCGACCTCGCCACGGCGACGCCCATGCGAAGAAACTGGTTGTCGGGATGTCGTTTGAGCACCGTGGCGAGCGTATTGGCGCCCAGCGCACAGTGCTTCTTCATCTCGGCGAACTCCTCCGTGGTCAGCTTTCCGGGCTTCAACAAGATGGCGTCGGGAGCGCCGACCTTCCCGATATCGTGCAGAGAGGCCGTCTGATACAGATTGTCAATGAACGCGGCGGTCAACTCCGTCACGTGCAATCTCATCTCTCGCATCTGCTCGGCCAGCATCCTGCCAAAGGTCTGAACCCTCTCGATATGGTGCCCGGTGTCGTCATCGCGAGCTTCGGCCAGCTTGGCGAGGGCAAAGATGGTCGCCATCTGGGAAGCCGTGACCGCCTTGACCTGCTCGGCGATCCGCTGCTCGAGCTGCACGGTGTGCGACTCCATCTCCACCTGCAGCCGTCTCAGACGCAAATGCGTCTTGATGCGTGCCAGCACCTCCTGGTCCTGAAACGGCTTGGAGACGTAGTCTACGACGCCGACGCGGAAGGCCTCGACCTTGTCGTCGGTGCTCTGGAGTCCGCTGATGAAGATGATGGGAATGCTCCACAGCCGCTCGTCCTGTTTGAACCATCGGCAAACGTCCACGCCGGACATCTCCGGCATGCCGATGTCCAGGAGGACGAGATCGGGAGGGTCTGCCACTGCCGCCTCGATAGCGAGCCGGCCGCTCGTGACCGGACGGGGTACAAGGCCGCCGCGTTTCAGGACTGCGGCCAGGAGTCGCAGGTTCTCGGGGTTATCGTCCACGATGAGGACGCTGCTGCCCTCCACATCATCCGCCACTCTGTTCCTCCTTTCACTCGCTCAGGAGATCCCGCAACCCATCGTAGTCGAATAGGTCCGCCTTCTGCCGAAGCTCAGTGGACACATCGGGTTCCGTGATCCGAATGGTCTCTACGAGCCCGACTATCTCGTCATACCGCGCGGCGATCACGGCCTTGCGGAGCTTACCCACAACGTCTGGAGGAAGCGATCGAAGCGCATCCCTGTCGAGTGGTTGCTCCTTCATCTCGGCTTCGTTCCCGACCTCCTTCTCGTGCCCATCAGGAGGGTTGGTGATGCCACGGTCCAGCGCCTCCCGGACCTTCCGCGTCAGGTCGTCCGCCGAGAACGGCTTGGCGAGGAAATGCGTCCCCGCGTCGAGCACACCGTGGTGGATGATCGCGTTGCCGGTGTAGCCCGACATGTAGAGAACCTTGAGGGTCGGCCGCGTCTTCGTCAGCCGTTCAGCGAGCACCCTTCCACTCATCCGCGGCATCACCACGTCGGTCAGCAGGAGATGGATATCGCCCGCGTGCTGCGCGCTGGTCAGGAGCGCCTCGTCCCCGTCCGCGGCGGTCAGCACCGTGTAGCCGGCCGCCTCAAGGGTCCTTCTGGCGACCTTGCGCAGCCCTTCCTCGTCCTCGACCACGAGGATGGTCCCGGTTCCTGTGATCCGCCTCGGGACCGACGAGGGCTTGGTGGCCGACGCCGTGGTGTCCGAAAGATCCCGCGGAAGATAGATCTTGAACGTGGTCCCCCGGCCCGGCTCGCTGTAAACCCAGATGTCGCCGCCGCTCTGCTTGACGATGCCGTACACCGTGGAGAGCCCCAGGCCCGTTCCCTTGCACCTTTCCTTGGTGGTGAAGAAGGGTTCGAAGATCCTGGCCTTGGTCTCCTCGTCCATGCCGTAGCCCGTGTCCGTGACCGAGAGCTGGACGTAGGGCCCCGGATTCACCGCCACGTGCTGCGCCGCGTACTCCTCGTCGAGCTCCACGTTGGAGGTCTCGATCATGAGCTTGCCTCCCTCGGGCATGGCGTCGCGGGCGTTGACCACCAGGTTCATCAGCACCTGCTCCATCTGGCCGGGGTCGGCCACCGTCAGGCCGAGGTCTGGCGCGAGCACCTGGACAAAGTCAATGTCTTCGCCGAGGACCCGACGCAGCATCTTCTCGACCCCCTCGGCGATCTCGTTCAGGTTCAGCGGCACGGGCTGCAACACCTGCTTGCGGCTGAAGGCCAAGAGCTGGCGGGTGAGCGCCACCGCGCGCTCGCTGGCTTTCTTCACCTCCAGGAGATCGTCCTTCAGAGGGTCGCCCTCCCGTGCCCCGTCTATCGCGAACACCGTGTAGTTCAGGATCACGCAGAGCAGGTTATTGAAGTCGTGCGCCACGCCTCCCGCGAGCCTGCCTATGGCCTCCATCTTCTGTGCCATCCGGAGCTGCTCCTGGAGCTTCTCGCGCTCCTCCTCCGCCCGCTTGCGCTCGGTGATGTCCTTGATCACGCCGTCGTACCTCACGAGGTTCCCGGAGGCATCCTTGTGAAGGACGATCGTGTCGCGCACCCAGCGCGTCTCTCCGTCTTTGCGCAGGATGCGATGCTCGATGGGCGGGATCTCCTCGCCGGCCAGGGCCTGTTGCAAGCGCAACCCGACCCGTTCGCGGTCCTCCGGCGCCACCATGCAAAACCAGAGATAGGGATCGGCGGCTAACTCCTGCGCAGTGTAACCCGTCACCGTCTTGCAGGCCGGCCTTTGCGTCGTTTCCACCGCGCGGCCGTTTTTGATGCGCACCGTGTACTGATAATCCGTGAGGCTCTCGGTGATGCGCCGGTAGCGGGTTTCGCTCTCCAGCAGCGCCTCCTCGGCCTGCTTGCGCGAGAGCGCGATGCCGATGCTCGCGCCCAGACCTTCAAGGAACCGGATCGTCTCCGGTGTGAAACGGTTGGGGCGGTGGTCGTTGAGTTGCAGCAGACCGATGATCTCGCTGCCGTACCGCAACGGGATAAGCGCAACCGATTCGTAGCCCTCGCCATTACAGCGGTTTCGGGCGCGACTCTGGCGCTCCTTTTCCGTCGTCGTGGCCGGCAGCTGCGTGGTGCCGTTGGTCCAGAAGCTGCCTCCCTCGGTAAAGAACGCCAGCGCGGGGTCGGTACGGCCACGGATGATGTTTCCGCACATGCACTCCAGCACCGGGTTTCCCGTCCCGTCGCGCACAACGTTTCCCGCCGCGTCGCGCTCGCACAGATGCCGCTCGGCCTGCACGAAATCCTCCGAGAATCCAGCGGTCTCGTAGTAGGGGAAGTCGTCGCCTTCGCGCAGGCGGATACCCACAGCCTCACAGCCTGTGTTCTCTTTGACTATCTGCAGGATGTCGCGAATCGTGTCCGTGGTGATCTCGGGATGATTCAGACGGTCCAGCACTGCGCGCGCCAGCCGCTCCCGCTCTCCCGCCCGCCGGCGCTCGGTTACGTCGCGCAGAGTGATCATGGTGGCCCTGTCGCCCCTCCACGCCGTCTCGCCGACGCGCATCTCCAGTGTGGCGAGCGACCCGTCCTTGCGCGTGATCGCGAGATCCTGCGGCACGGCGCCCGCAACGGGAAAGCCAAAAGGTTCTCCAGCGAGCAGGCGGCCGTCGAACAGGGCATTGGCTGCGGCATTGGCGAACTGGATAGCACCCTCCGGAGCGAGGATCAGGATGCCGTCGGGGCTTTCCTCCACCAGACCGTTCATACTCCTTGTCATTGCGATCAGATCGGCATGGACTCTGGTCCGTAAGACCTGGTTCCGCGCGGCGTTTTTCTTTTCCTGGCGTGAACGTCTCATGGCCGTCTCCATTTACCGCGGCGCCCGCCGACCGTCATACGCGAGTCTCTTCCTGGAACATGCCGCCCGGCCGCTCGACGTCCTTTTTGCGGCACATGCGTACCGTTGCAGATCTGCCGCCTCAGCTTGAAGCTTCGCCTTCGTCTTGTTCTCGTCCGTCATTCAAGTTCGCTCTCTCCGCGGTTGGGCATACCGCGGCGCCGGGGGCGCGTTCATTGACTTCCCAGTTTCCCTACCATTCTGGCCGCGGCAAGGCCATCGCTCAAGAGCATCCCGCAATGAGCGACGATATGAGCAGGGTCGAACGGCTTGATGATGTAATCGTCGGCGCCGGCGCCAATTCCTTGCAGTTCGGTCTCCAGATCGTTCTTGGCCGCGAGCATAATCACCGGAAGATGGCCGGTGCTCAAGCGTGCGCGCAGCCGCCGGCAGACTTCGTTGCCGTCCATTTTTTGCATCATGATGTCCAGGATCACGGCGCGCGGGTCCAGAATGCGCATCACCACTTTCCCGCCGAAATAGGTGGGCAGGGTCGAGACCCGCAAGTCCACTTGGAAGCCCCCGACGCGGGCGCTTATCCGCCCGTCCTGGGATTTGCGCTTCTCGGCGACGTCCATCATCCCGGTCATGATCTTAATCCGCGAGACCACCCGGGCGCGCAGGATCTTCGGGATAGACATGACATCTTTGAGCAGGCCGTCCACTCGGTAGCGCAGCACTACTTTGTCTTCGCACGGCTCGATGTGAATATCCGAGGCGCCCTCCTTCACCGCATCCGAGATGATCAGATCGCACAGATTAATGGTCGGAGTGTCGGGCGTTTCCTGTTCCACTTCCGCGCGATTCGATATGAGTGCAACAACTCCGACCGCGTCCGCCGGCGCCATCGTCTTGAGCAGATCGTAGCTTGCATCCTTGATCCCAGAGTTCCGCCGGATCACAGCGGCGATCTGCGAGCGGGTGGCCAGCACTGGCTCGATGGCGCGTCCCGTGGACCTGGCCACGTCGTCCAGTGCGATCAAGTCCAGCGGATTGCTCATTGCCACGACCAAGACATTCTTGCTGATCCTTAGCGGCATGACATTGTGTCGTTGCATCGCCAAGCAGGGGAGGAATTTGATTGCCTCGGGCTCGATCTCAACTGTTCTGAAATCAACTACAGGCAGGTGAGTGTTCTCGCCCGGGACGCGTAAGATATCCTCCTCCGAGACCATGCCCAGATCAATGAGCTCGTCTTGCAGGGAACGTTTACGGCCGCCCAGACGTGATTCAGCCTCCTTGACCTGCGCTTCGGTGACGACGCCGCGCGAAAGAAGCTCGTGACAAAGATTGAAGGTATCGGCAACTTTGGTCACGCTTCCAACCCTGTGTCCTGTTTCTCGAGTGCCCGGCGATCGCAGTCCAACGCGTCCATCCGGGCATAATGCCTATTCGTGCGAGGGCAGGTCTGGCCGGGGCTCGCAGAGTGGATCGGCGATTTGCGGATCGAATTGAAACTCATTCTCCCTGAAAAGTTTCAGACACGCATCTGCGGCTTTCGGATCATAAAGGACTCCTCTGTTCGCCGAGATTTCCTCCACGGCCTTCTCGATACCCAGACCTGGCCGGTAAGCTCGATGGGAGCACATCGCCTCAACAACGTCCGCCACGGCCAGAATCCTTGCTTCCACGAGTATGCCTTCGCCTTTCAGACCTGAAGGGCAGCCAGATCCATCCATCCTTTCATGATGCTGTAATACGATGTCGGCGATCGGCCCCGCAAAAAACGCCTTCTTCAAGATGTCATATCCGCGGCGCGGATAATTCCTGGTCAGAGTCATCTCTTCAGCTGTCAGCGGACCGGGCTTGCTGAGAATATCCGCGGGCACGTCAATCTTGCCCACATCGTGAAGCATCGCAGCGCCGCGGAGCGCTTCGATGGCATCCTCTGGAAGGCCCATTTCCCTGCCTATCGCGCACGCAAGCTGAGTCACACGCCGCTGATGCCCCGCTGCGTGCGGATCCTGCATTTCGGCCATCACCGCCAAGGCATCCACCGTCCCCTGTGAGGTTTTCCGTAACATTTCAAGGTCTTGTTTGATCTCTTCCCCCCCGCGCGCGCGCTCAGAGATATCGCGAATTGATGCAAGGTAGGCGTGCTCTCCCTCCCATTCCGTTTCGGCAACGCGCATCTCCGCCACAGTCGGTTTCCGATCTCTGCGGACAATGTCAATCTCCGTGGTTTCTCCAGATACCAGGGGGAAACCGAATGACGCGCCCAACAGTTCTTCCGCCTTCCGGGTAAAGAGGGATTCAGCGGCTGGGTTGGCAAAACGCGTTACTCCATGCTGGTCCACAACGACGATGGCATCCGCACTCCCGGAAATGATGGCGGCGAGACGCTTCTCGCTGTCCCGCAGCGCCTCCTCCGTTCGCTTCTGCTGCCCCGTGCGAATTACCGTCTCGCAGTAAGAGCCGGCGCCGATGAGCGCCTTAGCGCTCACTTTGTATGGATTGCCCGCCGATCGGCTTGCCAAAAAGACAACAATCGCGGATTGTTCGACCCTCCTGATCAGGACAACCGGAACCCTCATTATCTCTGCGAGAAGGTCTATAATGCCTTGCCATCTGTCGGTGATATCCAGACGAATTGGGGTAGATATTTCGGCCATTAGAGTCTAGCTGCTTTCGTGAATCTCTCATGCATGTGTCTTATTCCGCCCGTATCTGCCCGCGCCATGCCGCAACTCCTCGCCCATACGCGCCAGCTCCCTGATACTGCGCAGAGACGCGACCCGCCTCCCAACGACCGCGGAACTGGTGGAACCTCCGTTTCCCACCCATCACGCCTCCTCCTTATACAATCTGAGCGCCTTCCCCGTTTCATGCCTTGATTCCAAGGCCTGCCGGTCCGGCCCACGCCTCCTCCGCAAACAACCCATCCAGCCGCTCGATGTCCTTCCGGGCCACTTGCGTCGCGTTACCCGCAATGATGCCGGTCAGGTTGCGGAAAGGCTCGCGGATGTGCATTCCCTCGCCGTCAATGACGAACTCCCGGATGCTCTTGTCGTGCGTGGAACCGCGCATCTTCAGCACGATCAGACCGCGGCGCATCTCGCCAAAAATCTCGACGTAGCGCAGCAGGATGATCGCGTCCATGATGGTGGAGATACGGGCCTCCGTGATGGACGCTCCGCACATCAGGGTGGGGGTGGTAACCGTGAGCAGGCCGGCAACCTCTTCGCTCTTGATGAAAGACGTAAGCCCGATTACGAACTCCCTGAAGCCTTTCAACGAGCTGACACGCTCCAGCACGGACAGACTGTCCACCGCGATCCGACTCGGCTTGAACTCCTCGATGATCGCCCTCATCCGCAGCAGGTGATCTTCGAGCCCCATGGCTTCGGGATACTCGCACACCACCCTGAGTTTTCCTTCCTTCTCCATAGTTTCGTAGTCCACGCCCCAGCCGCCGGCGTTCCGGAGGATCTGTTCACGGCTCTCCTCGAAGGCAAACAGCACGCAGCGTTCGCCGCCCTTCGCTCCGCCGCGTATGAACTCGGTGGCCATAAGGGTCTTGCCGTTGCCGGTGGCGCCCGAGACCAGGATAATGGAGTCGCGGAAGTACCCGCCCTGGCACATGGCGTCGAGTTCCTCGTTTCCCGAGGTGACACGCCGGTTCGAGGACTTCTGCCCGAGTTCGATGGCGGACAGCGGGATGACCACGATGCCTTCCTCGGGGATGACGGTGAACGGGAACTCGCCCTTATTGTGCGCCGTGCCGCGGAATTTCAGGATCTCGACGGTTCGCCGGCGTTTCTCCTCCTCCAGAACATTGCGCAGGATGATCACGTTGTCCGCGACGAACTCCTCGACCCCATACCGCGCGTTAGGGCCGTATTCCTCGGGCCGCTCCGCGGTTATGACCGCGGTGACGTTGAGCTTCTTCAAGGCCTGGCAGAGGCGGTGGATCTCCTGGCGGACGACGCTGGCGTCCCTGAAGCGGCCGAATATCGCGCCGATGGAATCCAGCGCCACGCGCTTGGCCCCCACCTTGCCTATCGCGTGCTCGACGCGCGCCATCAACGCGCCCAGGTCGTAGCTCCCGGCCTCCACGGATTCGTCCTCCGTATCGAGGCTGCCGTCCACGAAGGCCCGCTTCTTCTCCTCTTCCCACTGCCCGATATCCCACGCGAAGCTGGCCATGTTGACGCGGATGTCCTCGGGGGGTTCCTCAAAGGTGACGAACACGCCCGGCTCGTTCCGCAGGACTCCTTCGGCCAGGAACTGAGCCGCCAGCACGGTCTTGCGGCTCCCGGCCGTGCCCGTGACAAGGGTTGTTCTTCCCCGCGGAAGACCGCCCGCCGCGACATGGTCCAGTCCCGGTATGCCTGTTTCCACCTTCACGATTCGCCGGTCTGCTATCGTTCGCATTATCACGGTCCTTTCTCGTTGGTTGGCGCGGTGACCTGAATGTCCAGGCCCAGGATTACTTTCTCCCTGTCTGTGAGGTCGCCGATGAGACGCCGCAGGGGAAGCGGCAACTTCTTGATGACCGTCGGCGTGGCCATGATCTTCTCATCCTCCGCAAGCTGCGGATGCTCCAGGACATCCACGACCCGCAACTCGTATTGCCCTTGCAGATCCTCTTCGCAGATTCGCCGCGGATTCTCGGCGGCGTGCTCCGACCGGGGCGTGTGACCGCAGATGTAAAGCTTCAAGACGTACTTGGTCATGGTTTCTTTTCTGCTTTCTGAATATCGTTGCCGACGGGCGGAGTGCGTCTAACCGGAGGCTCCCTGTAGAAACTTTGGCAGAAGGACACGAGATGACCCATCAGTTCCACTAGCAAGAAACGCGCCTCTTCGGTGATGACCTGCGATTTGGCCTCGGGCGCCCCCGCGCAGGCTACCGTCAGAGCACCCTTGTGCACGTCAATCGCATCCCTCGGCCCCGCGCACATGGCCCCCATTTCTTCGGCCATGGCCCGCGGCCCGGCGGAGATAGCATGATCAACCTTATGCACACGCCGGTCCAACGCGAGGTCTATGGACCGAGAATACCGGTCCACGAGACCATGGAATGGGTCGGGCGCGGCCTCCCTCAAGGGCCTTCTACCGTGCATTCGGGTTGCGATCGCTGTTGCGGACGCGGCGGAGGAAAAACGATCCAGGGCGGCCAGTTCGCGCTCCAGTTCTTCGTTACGACGCTGTTCCTTCTTTTCCGCGAGCTGAAGCGCCTTGTTCTCATCCTCAAGATCCCGTTTTGCCATGTAGAGCTTCTGAGCGGCTTCCTGCAACCGGCGGTTGGACTCGATCACCAGGTTCGTCTTGGACTTCTTCGCCATTCACCGCTGCCGCCTTTCAGATAAGAGTGATCCCTGATAACTCCCCTCTTTGGGGCTCAAAGCTTCGTTTTCACCGTGACAACCCCCGTCGAAATACAGAATTCGACGGATCGGCCCTGAGAGCCGCCTACGCACTCGGCCACGAGCGTGATACCTTCCTTTTTGAGCTTCTCGCGCGCGCTCGACACGTTCTCCTCGCCGATTCTGGCCTTGAACGCGGCAAACATGTTCGCGCCTCCAACGAGTTTTGCTTCCAGGTTCGTCCCATTCACCCCGAGCACCGCCATCCGTTTCAGCAATTCGTCAACCGCCCTATCCACATGGGTGGCAACCGCCAAGGAGCGGTTGGGATGCTCGGACGTCGGGAGGATCGCGTGCGCCAGGCCGCCGATCCTGTTTGCGCGGTCGTGGATCGCGATGACTATACAGGAGCCGACTCCCATGGCGGTGATGCAATCGCCCCTTTGGGCCACGGCTACGTCCCCCATCTGCACTTCCATGTTCACGCGCCTCTCTTAATGGTGTCCACCGCCTTCAGGACCGTCTCCAGGTCTTGGATCCCGAGAATGAACAAGATGGGTCCGGCTACCCGTGCATGGTCAAAGGCGAATCGCATTTGGATGACCAGCGCCTCCGTCGGTATCTGGACCATCTCGGCGATGAGGACATCCACCACCGCGCCGAACATATCCAGACTGAAACTCGGCACGTGTTCGACAATCTTGATCCGCATCGTATTGGATAACACCGTCAGAAAACTCCCGCACAGAATCCTGCCGGCTTCCGTCAGGGCCGATATATCAACCTCCGTCAGCTTGCGGGTTGTGCCCTCTTCTTTCATCAGCAACATATCGCACACGAGAAAAGCGGCATCCTCGGTAAAGACCAGGAGCGACGCCCCTTTGATGTCCCCCGTCGCCGGCAGGTAGACGCCGGCGACAACCGTCTCGGGCAGGATACCCGGGAACACCCGCTGAACCGGCTTGATCTCCACACTGGCGACCGAGATCGTCACCCTTCTTTGGGAAAGTTTTGCCAGGGCCTCGGAGGCGCTCTTCGCCGCCGCGTTGGCCATGCTGATGAGCTTTCCTTCTGTGCCCGATGTCATCGCGACGTGTGCCTCGTGTTCTTTCGTCATCTCTACTCCTTCCATAGGGCCCCCCCCTCTTTGAACATGGATGAGGTTGCGCTAGACATAAGCCCACCTGCGTTCCGCGCGACTTCGCGTTGCGGTTACTTCGCTCTCGTATCGTCTCTTCGACAAGATCAGGTTTGCCACGTCCAGTATCAGGACGACTTCGCCGGAGCCCGTGATGGTGGATCCGGAAAAATACCGATTCTCTCTGACCAACTTACTTAACGGTTTGAGCACTATCTCATGGGTCGTCGTGAAATTGTCAACGGCGAGCCCCATTTTTTCGCGGCCTTTCCACACCACCACCACGGGTTGCTTTTTCAACTTCGGGCGCGGGGCGCCGAACAGGTCGGACAGACGCGTGAGAGGAATATCCTCCTCGTTGAGCACGACGGCCTCGTAATCCGCCATCCCCTTGATGTTGCTTTTATCTACCATGAGCAGCCTCTCGATGTTCACCAGCGGGATGGCGTAGGTCTTGCCTCCGACCCCGACGAAAAGGCTCTTTATGATGGCCAGCGTAAGGGGGATCGAGATCGTGAAGGTCGTTCCCTTGTGCGGTTCGGACTTCACCCGGATCTCACCGCCGATGGATTCGATCTTGTTCTTCACGATGCCGAGGCCAAAGCCCCGTCCGGAAACCGCGGTAACCTCCTGCGTGGTGCTGACGCCGGAAAAGATCGAGCTGACAGCCGCTTCGTCGCTCGCCTCGGCGGAGAGAATCCCCCGCTTGACGGCCGCGTTTCTGATATCGTTCAAGTCCAGGCCCGCGCCGTCGTCGCTGACTTTGATGAGCGCGGAACTCTTGGTCTGCCGGGCGCTGAGCCGGAGCACAGCCGAAGCCTGCTTGCCGGATTTCACCCGCACTGCCGGCAGCTCGACCCCGTGGTCAAAGGCGTTTCTGATCAGATGCACCAGGCTTTCGCCGATCTCATCTATGACGCTCCTGTCGAGTTCGATGTCGCTTCCCTCCACCTCGAGCGTTACCTCTTTGTTCTGCTGTTTGGCCAGGTCGCGCACCATGCGCGGGAACCGGTTGAATACGAATCCGATCGGCACCAGCCTGGCCTGCATGACCGTGTACCGGATTTCCCTTACCACCCTCGCCAAGCTGTCCAGGGCGGCCGATAATTCCGGGTTGTTCAGGTCTTCCCGGATCCTTTCCAGCCGCATCTTGTTGATGAGCAACTCCTCCGCCTGCCGCATGAGGAGGTCGAGCCGTTCCACCTTCACCTCGATGCTTTGGACTCTTGCGACGGCCTCTTCTTCCCTCGTTTCCTCCGTTTCCGGGATGCCCGCTTCTCCGTCCGACGCCAGCGCGCGCAGTCTTTCCGTGAGCTGGCCGGCGTCCATCTCGCCCTTGTCCTCCCGGATGTTTTTCAACGTGGATTCAAGGTTGTCGCAGCACGTGAACAGGAGGTCAACGCAGCGGCCGGGTTTCGCTCTCCCTTTCTTGACCGCATCCAGCACGTCCTCCATCGCATGGCACAGAGCGGCGGTCTTCTCGTATTGCATGGTCGCCGCCATGCTCTTCAGCGTATGAGCGGCGCGGAACAGGTCGTTCACGGGACCCGGATTGGAGGGCGCCTTCTCAAGTTTGAGGAGCGCGTTGTTCATCGCGGCCACGTGGTCTTTCGCTTCGCTCAGAAACGTGTCCTTGTACTGCGCAAGATTCGTTGTGGCGTTCATGGGAGCAACTCCTTTATCGCTTCCGCCATCTCAGCGGCCGGGACCACCTTGTCCGCGAGGCCCGCGTCAATGACGGCCCTGGGCATTCCGAAGATCAGCGCCGATCCATCCTGTGCAACCGTCTTGCCGCCGGCTTGTTTGATGGCCTTCATCCCCTCGCGCCCGTCTTCGCCCATGCCGGTGAGGATGATCCCGATCGCGTGAGCGCCGAAGACCTCGGCCGCGGATTTCATGGTGATATCAATGCAGGGGCTCAGTAGCGGGGCCAGGCGGCCAACTCCGGCGGCCTTGTCGGATTTCTGTTTGTTTCCATCGCAACGTCGGCCTACTTCTCAGGCGCATCTTGCCTGCGGTTCTGCCGCAACTGAACCTCGGCTTGCAGCCAGTGGTCGAGATCGCGGCCACCGGGGCGTCCTTCTTGCTCCCAGATCAAATGGGCGCAAGAGGCGATTTCCTCAGGCGTCGGTCCCGCGCTTGGCCAGTCGGGCGCGGCCCGTATCGCGGCGTTTTTCCTAGTCTTCACTTTGCCTGCCTTTCTTCGTCTTGTGTGGTTTGCCAGCTCTCCCGCGCGACGGTGCTCGGGACCTCCCGAGTTCTGACGGCGGTGTGGAAATGGTTTCTTTGCCGCGCTCATAGTGGAAGACGATTGCGCGACCCGGGCGTTTCTTTCTGGGCATCTTCTTCGAGGATCCACCCCTTTCCGATAGCGTGCTCTTCTTGACTCTCGTGCCAGGTGCACACTCACACACTCGCACGGCACGGGGCGGAAAGATATAGCCCGAAGGGGTTAGATCAGCCGGATTTTGAGGCTATCTGGGAAGAGGCCCTAGGGATGGCCCGCTGGAGTTTGGCAATGCCTGCCTTGATGGCGTAGCGGACCAGGTCGGCTTGCTTGCGGAACGGGTCGTTTTTCCCCGCGCCACCGTTTCCTCCCGCACCGTCACGTTTCCCGGCCCCAAGGCCGCGGTCTTAAACGGCAGGCTCACGCGCACCGTGGTTCCTTTCCCCCGCCCGGAATCAACCGTGAAGGCGCCTCCGGCCGCAGCCGCCATTTCCCGCATCACCCGCAGGCCCATCTGTGATGTTACCCGCTCCCCTTCCTCGGACGGATCGAATCCCTTTCCGTTGTCACGAACAATCAGCGCGACCTCCTTTCTCGATGCACTGAGGTCCACGTCCACTCGCTTCGAGCCACCGTGGGTGATGGCGTTCGTCAGCGCCTCCTGCGCTATCCGGAACAGAATCGTGGCGGTGTCTCCGGACACCCGCCTTCGCCCCAGAGCCTCCCTGAAACGAATCCGGGCGCTCCTCTGCTCTGTGACCTGGGAGAAGTGTTGTCGCAAGGCGGCGCCCAGCCCGAGGACATCGAGTTCGGGCGGCCGAAGCTGGACGGCCAGCCCCTTCAGGCGGGCCAGAGACCCTTCAAACAGCTTCCGGGTCCGCTTCATCCACTTGGGCACTTCCGCGGGTTTCCCCGAGCGGAGATCCTCTTCGATCGCGTCAAGATGGGCTGAAATCCCCACCGCCAGTGAACCCACGTCGCCGTGCAAAACGAACGACACCTGCTTCCTCTCTTCCTCTCGCGCGGCGATGATTTCTTGAGAGAACATCTGCGTCCTCTTCTCCGCCTGCTTGCGCTCCGTGATGTCACGCACGACCACCTGCAAGGCGGGCCGGCCCTGCCACGTTAACACGGACGCGGCGACTTCCACCGGCACCAAGGAGCCATCGAGCCGAACGAAGCGATCCTCGAAGGGTGGCGGATTTTCACCGCCCAGTGTGCGCTGCATTTGCTGCCGGGCCCACTCGTGCTGCGAGGGCTCGATAATGGCGAACACGTCCAGGCCGACCAATTCCTCCGGCCCGGCGGCGCGCAACAGGCGGGCGGCGGCGGGGTTGGCGTAAACATTCCTCCCGTCTTGTCCCACCAGCACTGTGTCAGGCATCGTGTCGGTCAATTGCCGGAACCGCTCCTCGCTCTCCCGCAGCGTCTCCTCCGCCCGCCTGCGCTTGGTGATGTCGCGGGCGACCGACAACACCGAGCACACGCTGCCATCGGCAGTCCGTTCCGGTATGAGCCGCGTATGAAAGTATCGAATGCCCTCCGGTGTGGGAGAGGCGTCCTCCACCTCCAGCGTCTCACCGGTCCTCAACACCTGCCCCAATCGCTGATCCCACGTCGTGGCTACCGGCTCAGGGACTCCTGATTCAGCAATCGTCAAACCGACATATTCGCTCGCTGATAACTCCCCCGCCCGCGCCGCCGCAGGGTTGACATACAAATACCGCACGCGAGTATCAAAGCGGGCGATCAGGTCTGGTGAGTTCTCCGCCAGCATCCTGTAATCCTGTTCCGCCTTTTTCAACTCCTCCTCCGCCCCCTTGTGGCTAAACCACGTGCCGAGGATTTGAGCGACACCTTTGACCAGGCGCTGCTCCTCGGGACTCAAGAAGGGCCTCTCCGCCGCACAATAGACCCTCAAGTGCCCAGAGGCCTCGCCTTCCATTCCGATCTCCGCATCGAAGAGGGGCGCCAGCCCCGCGGTGTAGTTCTCGGAGGTGAATCGTTTACCGTTCAGCTCGATCACCGGCACCGTGATCTCTGGGAACTGCATGGCTGCAATCAAGTGTTCGACGGCACGCCGGCAAAGCTCATCAATGGGCAAGTCTTCCTGTATGTCACGGCTCACCACGTAGAGGCAGATCAGCTCCTTCGTCCTTTCCCGCAGCGCCTCCTGCGTCCACTCGCGGTGCAATCGCGCGTTCAGGAGGGGGCTGACATGCCGGGCGACGGCCTCCAACGTGCGGATGTCCGCTTCCGTGTAATCCGTTTCCTTGTTCGCCACCTCGAAAATGCCGATGACCTCCCCTTGCAGCAGAATGGGCGCGGCGATGTGCCTTTGAACGGCGACGTGGCCGGCGAGAATGCGGGTTGAAGGTTCGTTGGAGTGGATGGTTCTCTTTTCCCGGAGCGAGCGGCACCAACTGTCCTCCCCCCATTTTCCCCGCGGAAATCGTATCGTCTTGTCGGAAGCCTGACACTTCTCCCATGTCTGTCGGATCATGGTCGGCACCACCACCGCGCCGCCTTCGTCAAGGTATCCGAAAACGCCGAACCGGCTGTGCGTGACCTCCAGGATGACTTTCAACACCTCGTTGAACATCTCGTCGTCGGGAACCGTGACGAAGATGCCGGCGATGCGGGCTTGGAGGGCCAGCGCCTCTTCCGCCTTCCTGCGATCCGTGATATCCTCAGAAACTACGGCTGCATCCAGCAACTCGCCCGTCTGCGGGTCGTTGAAGGCGTAAACTATGTTCCTGAATTGCGTGTTCCGGCGCCGATCCTCGAAATGCGCGGGTTGCCTCGTCTCCATCACCTCGGCGATGACCCTTTTCCGCTTGCTGGAAGCCGGCTCGGGTACAGGCGCGTTAGCGTTCTTGCCCACTATTCCCTCAGGCGTCATTTCGAACCTTTTCACCCCTTCAGATTCATACTGAGGATTCTTCCCTCTGTATCCAGCAAGGCAACGGTTTCCCGCGGCGAACGGATCACGGCGGACGGGATGGCGCTCTGGCGTCTCAATTCGCTCTCGGCTTGCTTGCGCTCGCCTTCCAGCCCCAAACCGCGCAGAGCAAAGGCGATGTAGATGGAAACCGCAACTGGGAGCCGGGAAACGCGCGCTAAAACGCGAATGCTCAAACCCCGCTTGGACCATACCACCAGCCTTCACCCGGAGGCGAGGCTGGCGGGGCGATTACGAGACACTTCGCGCACCGTTCCCGCCGCTCAGACATCCTGGCCGCCTGGCCTTGCGTTTCAGAGCCCGGCGTCGCGCGGTCGGCCGCGCGGCCCTCCCCCCCTTGCGCCGGGCATTCCGCAGCGAACGGTTCTCCTTCGAGAGCTTCGCAACGCGACCCTGGGAATAGAAGTAAGTGCGTGATTTGAGTTTGCGGGTCCCGCGCGTCGCCCGTCCGCTACTAACTCATTATACCGCTTCGGCGACGCGCGCTATCACCTAAAAAGGTTATATCGGCGGAATATTTAGGTGAGGAATCAAAAAGTGAACAGCAAAGGTGATAGTTATATATTAACTGATGAGTTTTCTAGCGAATTGCGATGGTTCGCCCACCATCGCCGAGCAAGAACGGGCGCATCTCAGTTTCCCGCAGGGTGAGAAATTCCGGCCCCCACCGACTTTATGTCGGTGGCGCCGTGATTCTGCTCCAGCAACGCCCTTTCTTATTCTTGCGCCCCCGCCGACTTCAGGTCGGTGGAGCGATGATTGTGCTTCC
>Ga0315282_10007529_pt1 | contig 17828 bp, 14 predicted proteins | sample YL17G07_20_MG_FD_203693 | JGI IMG/M metagenome (GOLD analysis project Ga0315282, IMG submission 203693) | Sediment microbial communities from Yellowstone Lake, YNP, Wyoming, USA - YL17G07_20 | ecosystem: Environmental > Aquatic > Freshwater > Lake > Sediment | place: USA: Wyoming | collected... | reverse complement strand
GCCTGCTGGCAGCCGTAAAGCTATAAACTCCGGGCTCTTGGGGGCGGGGCCCCCAAGAGCCCGCCGGAAGGGCTGTCTTGTCCCCTGCCTACCTACGCAATATCCGGAAGACCCACTTATAATACGCGAAGTTCAAGGCAACCGCAGCCTTGAAGTTTTCAAACTTCTTGGAGAATCCCAAGATCTGGCGGGGCAGGCTCAAAACGAATTAGGACACTATCAGCCGATTTCATCGCCGGGGCTCTTTGCAAGCACCTCGGCCCTGTAGCCCACGCTTTGAACGGCTTTTATAAGCTCCAGCGGGTCGGCGGCGCCGGTGACGGCCGCCCGTCCGGCGCGGAGATCCACGTCAACGGTCAGGCTGCCGGGCACTTCCTTGAGAGCCCGCTCAACCGCCATGCGGCAATGGTTGCACGTCATGCCGCCGATCTTCAACTCTATGGTGGGGTTGATTTCCATGGCCGGCATGTCCTTTGGCGAGACAACATCTTTGTGGCGCGGAAGATACGACCGGACCGCCCCGGCGATCAGCACGGCCAGCAGGATTATCGCCATCGCCGTCTGGGCCGGACCAAGCGACATCCGGGCCATATCGTGATCGTGGTCGTGCGACACCCAGCCGCCGGCGGCGGGAAACAAGTAGTCCAGCGTCAATCCGCTGGCCAGGGCCGTGCCGGCCACCGCAACGAGGTACAGCACGGCCGTCTTCTTCCCCATTGTCCGCCAGACGGTGGCGATTGTGGCGGCGTTGGTGGCCGGGCCGGTCATCAGGAACACCAGCGCCGCGCCAGGCGAGACGCCCTTGGCGACCAGCGCCGCCGCGATCGGCACCGACGCCGTCGCGCAGACGTACATCGGAACGCCAAGCGCCATCATCACCAGCATCGCCAGGACGCCGCCGCTGAGCACGCCGGTGAAAAAGTCCGGCGGGATAATGGCGGTGATTACGGCCGCGATAATCAGCCCGGCCAGCATGGACCGCCCGATGTCTTCCGGCAGGTCGACAAACCCGTAAACCGCGGCCTGCTTAAGCCTGGCCGGCCAGCCCTTGGGGCGGTGTTCGACATCGTCATCGTCATGCGGCGCGGCGCAGGCGCCGTCGTGGCAGGCGGCGGGTTCGGCGGCGGCCTCGGCGACAGGAGCCGAAGCCGCGCGGCCGGGCGAGCCGGCTTGCTTCACCGTGTACGCCACAAGCAGGCCGCCCAGCACGCCGGATACCAGCGCCGCCACCGGGCGGAAGATGGCCAGCGTCAGGCCCAGCAGGCTGAAGGTGACCATTATGCTGTCCACGCCGGTCTGCGGCGTGGATATGAGGAACGCCACCGTCGCGCCTCGGCTGGCGCCCTTGCGGTGCAGCGATGCGCTGACCGGGATAACCCCGCAACTGCACAGCGGCAGCGGCACGCCGAAAAGCGCCGCCTTGAACACCGGCCAGAACCCAGGCCCGCCGAGGTGCCGCTCGACCGTCCGGGCCGATATCAACAGAGACAGCGCCCCGGCCACCGCAAAGCCAAAAAGCAGGTACGGCGACATCTGACCGAGCACCGACCAGAAATCGCCGGGGATCTTATAGATTTCGTTAAGGATTCTATCCATATCCACATTCGGGGTTTCCAGACTAATGCTAGGCGGGCTGGGGCGGTAATAGCAAGTCTTGTGCCCAAAAGCGCGACAAACCAACGGCGTCCCAGGCCACGTAAGAAACCCGGAGTGTGAAGAACCTGGGCCATTGCCCTTTGGGAGCGTTTTGGTTCTGATAAGGCAGGCGGGCGGGGAAAAGCGGCGGTAGACGGCGGGGTTTCGGGTGTTGATAGAGCAGGCGGGCCGGGCGCGTGATCCCGGCCGGCGCAGTCATGGCAACGTTCCCGCGGGGCTCTTGCAACGAGGGCCGCATCCGGCGGGAATAAACAGGAGACGGCAAGATGAGTTACTTCCATGTGCTGGCGGCGTTGGCGTTGGTTGGCCTGATGATGCTCGGCGGGTGCTCGGATGCCAAGAGCGCCTCGTCGATCCAGTTTGACAACTCGTACTACTACGGCCCGGACGGCAAGTTCCTGCCGGAAAGAGCCAAGGACGCCTACATTGCCCTGATGAAGTACCACGGCTACCCGGTGTACCCGAACATCCGCAAGGACATCTGGGTGAGCGACTACGGCACGGGCCAGTTCAGCAAGCTGGGCCTCGGCGCGGTGATGTGGATGAACAACGAGCAGGACCGGTACATGCTGATGGACTTCTACCTGATGCCCGGTCAGATGCTGCCGGAGCACTGGCACCTGGATTCCGCCGACGGCAAGAACCCCGCCAAGCGCGAGGGCTGGCTGATCCGCTACGGCTTGTCGCATGTTGTCGGCGAGGGCGAGAACAACCTCTCGAATGACGTCGTAATCCCCAAGTGCCACTGCAACGGCACGGCCACGGTCATGCATGAAGTTATCGCGACGCCCGGCATCTTCGTGCCGCTCAACCGCGTGGGCGCCCACCACTGGCAGTTCGGCGGGCCCGAGGGCGCGATCATCACCGAGGTCGCCAACGTACACACCGGCCCCGCCGTCCGCCACCAGGACCCGGCGATCAACAACAACTTCCTGGGCGAATAGGCAAAAGAGCCGACACAGAACGCACCCAGGCGGAGCCGGGATGAGACCGTCTCTAACTGGCTGGGCGGGAAGATCAAGAACGTCGTCGGCATGGGCGAAGTCTCCGCCGGCGGGCTGCCCGGCGAGGCCGGCGTGATCGTGGTGGAAGTGCCCGCCGACAGCGAACTGGCCAAGCTCGGCATGAACGCGCAGGACGCGATGCTCGGCTGCGATGGCAAGGCGGTCGACACCGTCGACGACCTCCGCAAGGCCTGCCAGGCCGCCGGCGCCGAAGGCAAGCTCAAGCTCGAAGTCTTCCGCAGCCAGCAGCGCCTGACCGTATCCGCTCCCGCGGCCGGGATGGAAAAGGCGAAATGGGCGCATAATTCGGCGGCAGGACACAGGGTTCCCTTGTGCCTGCCGCACGAAACCGGCAGCGCCTGAATACCTTGTATACGATACAGCCAATGGTATTTCGGCAGGATCGGGACGCGACTTTAACGCACGGGTGCGGCAACCTGGCGCCGGGCCGCTTCAACTGGCTCAAGGGGAGGCGTTTATGAAATCTTCATAATCGTCGCCCATCCGACGGCACGCCCAAGAGGCAGTGATGATCGGCCCATGGCTGATACGAACACTGTCTCCAGAATGACAGTGATTCCCAGAAGCCCGGAAATCCGAATCTCGAATCTCGAAATCCGAAACAAATTCGAAATTCTAATGCTCCAAACGCCAGCGGCAGGGATGATCGCCTCCCAAATCACCACGATCTGCACGGATGGACATTGTTTCGAATTTCGTGCTTCAGAATTGTTTCGAATTTCGTGCTTCGAATTTCGGATTTACGCACTGGCAAAACGCTCATGACTAATGAGACAGTGCATTCTGATTCTCGCCGGGCGCCCGAACGGTCAGCATCACTGCGATTTGCCCGCCGCCAGTCGGCGGGTGATGGTGACGATCTTTCGGCCGTCGACCACGCGCAGGCGGGCGGCGTACTTGGGTATGCCGCCGATCCGGATGGTGATCTCGCCGTCGGTTGGGACTTCCGTCGCCAGGATGTCGCCGACGGCCAGGCCGGCCAGGTCGGCTGAGTCCAACTCCAGCCCTTCGATCGCGGCGGTGACCTCCAGCGGCGCGGCGGTTGTGCGTTTGCCGGCGCCGCCGCCGGCGGCCCCCGCCAGTCGCCCGGCGCCGCAAAGACGCATCGTGCCCACCCGCCCGGAAAGCGAAAGCTCGAACGTGGCCACCACCACGCGGTCCCGGCCTTGTCCCCCGACCGGGGCGAGATCGGCGCGCAGCTCGCCGCTTCTGCCGCCCGGACGCGCCACCGACAGGCTCATGGCCACAAGGTTGGCCAGGTGCAGCAGCACCCGTCGCTCGGCCGACGTCAGCGGGCGGCGCGGCGGCGTGGTCAGGGCGCTTTGGTACTCTGCCGCCAGGCCGCCGGCGCGGCTGCCCGAGGACAAGTGCGGGCCGTCGCCCTCGCCGCCCATTAACCGCTCGACCAGCGCCATCGCGATTGCCGGCGAGAACTCCAAACATGTGACGGCGGCCGGGTCGGCCGGTTCAATACCCGCCGGGACGAGGCCAAAGGCGCAGGTGGGTTCCTCGAGAGCCTGTGTGAACTGGCGCCGGGACGTTTCCGCGACGGCGGCCAGGCGGGCAGTGAGGTCCGCCCGAAGCAGCCCGCCCGCGGCGGCGGAGAAGCTTCTTGCGAAGTTATCCGCCAGCCAGGCCAGTTCCGGGGGCTTTCCCGAAGATTGGTACCACTGCACGTCGTCGGTCGCGTGGGATGGGCTGGATGAGTTGGATGCGACGGATGATCGCGGGGTGTTGGGCGCGTGGGGTGAGTGCGGCGCGTCGGCGGCGCCGTCGCGCGATTCAGCTCGCGCCGCGCCGCTGTCCTCAACAAGCCCTTGGCGCCCTTGAGCGGGCGTTTGGCTGTCAGGCTCCAGTGGCTCTGCCGTCTCAGTCACCGACGACCTCCCTGTCGCCAATTCCGCGCCGCGGTCCGCCGCGGCTTGTGAAGGCAGTCTACCACGAAGCCGGTGCGGATGCGAGAAGGTGATTCGTCAAGGTTTCCTCCAGACTACGCCAGCCCCAGAAGCATCAGCACCGCAAGCAATGCCAGGACGGCTGGGATAATCATCAGAACCATGCCGGCTTTCCAAAGTCCGCGCTTCTTCACGCTCAACCCGACTATAAGCATTACCAGTCCGGCGATGAATGGGACAAGAACCATGACGTAACTGGACAGAATCATCAATTCTTGCCAACCCATCATTGCGATCATCTGTCGCTCCCCAAATGTTGACCAGTCGAACGAGTTCCTTGTTACAGGGTTTACACTGGAATCGCAAGGGGGCACATTCCCCGGGGCACATTTTACACTCGCCGAGTACGTGCTTAGCGAAGCTGGTTTCAGCCACGTTCACGGGGCTTCGCCCCCGCGTCAGCGGGGGTATAGGCCAGGCCTTCAGGCCTGGTTGAAGGGCAATCCACCAATTGTTCTTGTTTTCTTCTCCTTTCAGCCTGCTTCAGCGGGCTTACCTGTTCTGTAGAGCCTTTAGGCTAAAGCCGCCCTTGCAAGCGCGCCGAGGCGTGCTAATCCATAACAACGGGGACATCCCTTTGCCCCAGGGCTACAAGCCCTGGTCTATACCCCGCCTGCGGCGGGTCAAAGCCCCGTGAACGGGGCTGAAGACATGTTCCCTAAACACGTACTTCGCCGGGACAAGCGAACTTCAGACACGAAGCGAGCAGGCCTCAACTACCGACGAATGGTCCTCGGTTCCGCTGTTTCTTCTCACGGGTTCCGAGTTCCGAGTTCCAGATTCCGTCTTTTCCTTCTCCGGGTTCCCAATACCGAGTTCCCGGTTCTGCCTTATTCTTTTCCCCGGCTACCGGCTACCGGCTACCGGCTACTGGCTACCGGCTACTGACTACTGATTACCGGCTCCCGGCTCCCGGCTACTGGCTACTGACTACTGACTACCACACGCACGTCGTCACCGAATGCCCTGAGGCCCGGCAGGCGGTTGACTGGAATAGTCGCGTCGATGCTGGCGATCGTGCCTTCATAGGTCTGGCCCTCGACGCGGGCGTACTGGGCGATGTACTGCATCAGCTTGCCGTTGGTGCACTGGGCCTGGAGCCTGACGCGGACGCTTCCTCCGCCCGCCCTGGCGGCCACGCGCGGGACCAGCTCGTCGGCGCCCTGGCCGGTGACGGCCGAGACGAAGACCGCGTCGGGGTACTGCTTGCCCAACAGTGTGAACACGGCCGGGTCGGCGATCTTGTCGATCTTGTTCATCGCCAGCATCACCCGCCCGCGGTCGCAGCCAAGCTCGTCCAGGACGGCCTCGACGGCGCGGATCTCGTGCTCGACACGGTCGTGCGAGGCGTCGGCGACGTGGATGAGCAGGTCGGCGCCGATGGCCTCCTCGAGCGTCGCCTTGAAGCTCGCCACCAGGCGGTGCGGCAGGTCGCGGACAAAGCCCACAGTGTCGCTCAGCAGGATCGCCTGCCCGTCGTCGAGGTTCCACTTTCGGGTCTTGGTCTCCAGGGTGGCGAAGAGCTTGTCGGCCACGTACGTGTCCGCGCCGGTCAGCAGGTTCATCAGCGTGCTCTTGCCGGCGTTGGTGTAGCCGACGAGGCAGACGCAAAACTGCCCCCGCCGGCTGTTGACCTCGCGGACCTTCCGTCGGTCGATCTCGGCGAGCTGGGCCGCAAGGGCCGAGACGCGCCGCTGAACGAGCCGGCGGTCGATCTCGATCTGCTTCTCGCCGGGCCCGCGCGTGCCGATGGCGCCGACGGCGGCCGCCGCGGACGACGCCCCGCCCGCCAGCGTGTCCAGGTGCTCCCACATGTGCCGCAGCCGGGGATACGTGTACTGGAGCTGGGCCAACTCGACCTGGAGCCGGCTCTCGTGGGTGCGCGCGTGGGCGGCGAAGATGTCGAGGATCAACTCGCTGCGGTCCAGGACCTTGCGGCGCGTGGCCTCCTCGATGTTGCGGACCTGCGAGGGCGTCAGGTCGTTGTCGAAGATGATGACGTCGACGTTGTTGTAATCGGCCCGCCGGGCGATTTCCTCGGCCTTGCCCGTCCCGACGTACAACTTGGCAAACGGCTTGGCCCGTTTGGCGACCATCTCGTCGACGACTACTGCCCCGGCCGTCTTGGCCAGGCTGCGCAGTTCGCCCACAGGATCCATCGGATCGGCCTTGGAGCCCGGCAGGAGCACGCCAACCAGCAGCGCCCGCTCCCGCTGGACAGCCAAATCCGTACGTTTGAGTTCCGCCATATTCGGGTTCTTACGCCTGGCCGGCGCCCTTGGCGCTCTTGGCGTTCTTGGCGGGCGGGGGGGGGCTCTTGATCTTGCGATACTCGGCCTGCTGGGCGGGCGTCAGGATCGTCTTGTATACCTGCATCTTCACGGCGTTGAGTTGCTTGTCGCCCGGTGTTAAGGGGTCGACCGGAAGCGCCAAAACCCTGGCCTGCTGGGCGCATAAGACGTTGAGCCTCTCTATCTGCGTGGGCTCAAGCATGACCACGGAGAACTCCTTGGCCATCTCGTCGGTAAGAAGCGGGGTGTTCCACTTGGCCTTTTGATCGGGTGTCAGAACGGCGAACATCCCGCGGGTGTGGGTCTCGGTCAGGTCTTCCCGCTCGGCGAGAATCCAGGCCTTGCGGGCCTCAAGCTCCTTGCGGGTTTCGGCTATCTTTGGGTTTTTTTTGTTCGGCACCAGTTTGGCAAGAGTTTCGTTGATCCGGGTCAGCTTCGGCGCGGCGGCCTTGTCGTGCTTCTCCAGGGCCGCGTCAAGTTCACTCTTCATCTGCCGAAGCTTGGTCTTCTGGGCGTCGGTCAGTTGGCAGGTCGTGTCGATCCTGTCGATGTCCTCGCCGAAAACACCCTGGGCGACTACGGCCGGCGGCGGACCCTTGGTCGCCTTGCCCTGCCTGGCCGCAAGCTGCTCGACCGCACCCGGCCCGCCGGCGCCGACCGCCAAGTCCGCCCACGCCGTGTTCGCGGCCGCCAGCAAACCGGCGACAAACACCGCCCCGGCAATATGTATAATCCGCATCATGTGCATTGGTCCCTGGGGGGCTGGCATGGGCGGTCCTGCTGCCAGCCCCACAGTACAGGACCGGCCGGCACAGGGCGACCGCGAGAGCCAGGCCGCGCAGACCGGCACGCGATACACACGCAACATCGACACCAATGTAATGATACCACAGCCAGGCGAATTCGCCAAGATTCCAGGCCGACAGATTTCCGGCCGGCCTGGGGGTGATGCCGGCGCCTGTCGTTTGGGGCATGGGGGGCCGCCATACTACGACAGCCTGGTCTTGTAGTCCTCGTAGCCGAACGTCCGCAGCACGCGCAGTTCGCCCGGGCCGGGGTCGTAGGTGGCGATCGATGGCAGCTTGACGCCGTTGAAGGTGGTGTTCTTGACCATCGTGTAGTGCAGCATGTCCGTCAGCACGATCCTGGTTCCGACGGCCAGCGGCTCGGCGAAGGAGTAGTCGCCGATCACGTCGCCGGCCAGGCACGTCAGGCCGCCGAGACGATAGGTATGCGGCAGTTCGCCGGGCTCACCGGCCCCGACAACGCCCGGGCGGTATGGCATCTCCAGCGTGTCGGGCATGTGCGCGGCCGCCGAAGTGTCCAGGATGGCGATCTTCATGCCGTTCTCGACGATGTCCAGCACCGTGGCGACCAGCACGCCGGCATTGAGTGCCGCGGCCTCGCCGGGCTCGATGATCACCTCCGTGCCGTACCGTCGGCGGAAGTCCCGCACCAGCCTGACCAGCAGGTCGACGTCGTAACCGCCGCGGGTTATGTGGTGCCCGCCGCCGAAGTTGACCCACCGCCGGCCGGGGATCAAGTCGCCGAAGCGGTCCTCGAAGACTTTCAGGATGCGCTCGAGCACGTCGGGGCCCTGCTCGCACATGGCGTGGAAATGCAGCCCGTCGAGGCCGGTGAGGTCCTGGCCCTCGAACCGCTCGCGCGGGATGCCCAGCCTGCTGTTGGCGGCGCAGGGGTTGTAAATCTCCGTGGCCACCTCCGAGTAGCCCGGGTTGACGCGCAGGCCGACCTGGATCTCGCGCCCGCCCGCCAAGGCCGCCGCCGCGACGGCGCCGCGATGCCGCCGCCACTGGGCCAGCGAGTTGAACACCACGTGGTCGGCGTATTGCAGGACCTCGCCCATGTCCCGCTCGCTGAAGGCGGGCGCGTAGACGTGGACCTGCTTGCCGAACTCCTCGAAACCGAGCCTGGCCTCGCAGGGGCCCGACGCGCAGACGCCGTCGAGGTATTCGCGGCACATCGGGAACACGCCGAACATCGCGAAGCCCTTGAGCGCCAGCAGCATGGTGCATCCGGCCTGGCGGCGGACGGCGTCCATCGCGCGCAGATTGCCGCGCAGCAGCGAAAGGTCCGCCACGTAGCAGGGGGACGGCACAGCGTTAAGATCGAGTCCTTCGAGCATCGCAGGCCCAACAGCTAATCTCTAAATCCTAATTTCTAAATCCTAAACAAATTCGAAACACCAAGTTCAAATGACCGAAACGCCACCAAGGCAACGCGTTTTGAATACGAGAACAACCTTCGTCTGGGGAAATTTTGAATTTCGAATTTCGTGCTTCGAATTTGTTTAGGATTTAGGATTTCGAAATTCGGATTTCTTGATTCGCAAGAAACACCGTCATCCGAACAAGCCTTACGCCAGGTTGTCCGTCTCCGGGAACGTCTCTTGCCACGGCAGGCCGTGGGGGCCAAGGTCGTCCATGAACGGCTTGGGGTCGAGTTGCTCGACGTTGAACACGCCCTTGCCGCGCCACTTGCCCGTGAGCATCATCTTGGCGCCGATCATGGCCGGCACGCCGGTGGTGTAGCTGATGGCCTGGGCGCCGACCTCGCGGAAGCATTCCTGGTGGTCGCAGATGTTGTAGATGTAGTACCGCCGCGGCTTGCCGCCTTTGACTCCCTCGATCCAGCAGCCGATACAGGTCTTGCCCTTGGTCCGCGGGCCCAGCGAGCCGGGGTCCGGCAGGAGGGCCTTTAGGAACTGGAGCGGCACGATCTTCTGGCCCTGGAACTCGACCGGGTCGATCCGCGTCATGCCCACGTTCTCAAGCACGCGCAGGTGCGTGAGGTAACTCTGGCCGAAGGTCATCCAGAACCGCATCCGCTTGACCGACGGGAAATACTTGACCAGCGATTCCATCTCCTCGTGGTACATCAGGTACATGTCCTTGGGCCCGATGCCGCCGGGGAAGTCGAAGGTCTTCTTGACCGACAGCGGGGCGGTCTCGACCCACTTTCCGTCCTGCCAGTACTTGCCCTTGGCGGAGACCTCGCGGATGTTGATCTCGGGGTTGAAGTTCGTGGCGAAAGGCAGGCCGTGGTCGCCGGCGTTGCAGTCGATGATGTCCACCGTGTCGATGCGGTCGAAGTGGTTCTTCATCGCGTGGGCGCAGAAGATGTTCGTCACGCCGGGGTCGAACCCGCAGCCCAGCAGGGCCATGATGCCGGCCTTCTTGAACCGCTCGTGGTAATCCCATTGCCACTTGTAGCAGAACCTGGCCTCGTCTGGCGGCTCGTAGTTGGCGGTGTCGAGGTAATCCGTGCCGGCAGCCAGGCAGGCGTCCATGATGGCCAGGTCCTGGTAGGGCAGGGCGACGTGGAGCACCAGGTCCGCTCGGAAGTCCTTGATGAGTTCGATGACCCGGTCGGTCTTGTCGGCGTTTAGCCTGGCGGTGCGGACCGGCCTGCCCAGTTCGGCGGCCAGGGCGTCGACCTTTTCGAGCGTCCTGCCGGCGAGGCAGATTTCCTCGAAGACATCGGGCGCCCTTGCGCACTTGAACGCGACGACCCGCCCGACGCCGCCGGCGCCAATTATCAGAACGCGACCCATCTTGCTCCTCCCGTCGGGAAGTTAGCTGTTTCCAAAGCACGCACTCCCGGCGCGATCGACGCGCTTCGGCTCGCCTGCGGCCCTGCCGCCGGGTTTGCCGGCATCAGAGGATGAAGACCGCCGAGGCCACAACGGTGGTCCACAGGCCCTTCTTGTCTCCCTCGGCCGTCTGAACGCACGCCCGCGAGTTGACGATCTTGCCGGACATCCGGTAGATTTCCTTGCGGTTGTCGTAGTCGGTCTCGGGGTCGAACTCGATGCCCAGGGTCGTCGCCAGCATTGTCGCGGCCATGTCCTCGACCAGGTCCCCGAGGTTCTTCTCGGTCATGCCGAACCCGTGGTGCTCGCTGATGTACCCGTACTGTTTTCCGTCGGCGGGCTGGGCCAGTCCGATGCCCGCGCCGACGAGCCGGCTCGGCTCGTTGGTGGCCGCCTCGGCCAGGACGACGAAGGTGATCTGCCCGGGGCTGATCTCTTCCAGGCCGCGTTCCTTGGAGACGATCCTGCACTTTGGCGGAAAGATGCTCGAAACGCGCACAAGGTTGCACTTCTCGATGCCCGCCTTGCGAAGCGCCAACTCGAAGCTCTGTAGCCGCGTCCGGTGCTTGCCGACGCCCTTGGTGAAGAACACCATTCTCGGGATCAACTCTGAGACAAGCATGTCGAGTATTCCCTGGGTTAAATGTCATCTCCCGGCACGCGCCGGGTGTGTCAAAGCGTCAGGATTCGCCGCTGCCGCGGTCCGGCCGAGTCTGCACCAAACAGCGCGGCCGCGCCGGACATGATAGACCGTCGGCGCGGCCACGCAATGCTTTTTTGGTCCGCTTTGGGGTTTTTCCCCGCCGCGTGCGTCAGTCCTCGTCGGCGCCGTCCTCCGCGGCCAGGGTGTGGATGTCCTGTGGCTCGCGCCCGCCGGCATCCTCGTCGGCGGCGTTGCCGTCGTCGAAGCCGGCTTGCGGGTATGCCCCGGCGCGGGCCTGCTTTTGTTCCATCGTCCGCGCGCAGGCGATGCAGTATTTCGCCCACGGACGGGCGCGCAGCCGGGATTTGCTTATCGGCTCGCCGGCGCCCAGGCAAACGCCGTAGGAGCCCTTGTCGATCCGCTCCAGCGCGTCGGCGATTTCCTGGAGAAGCACCCGTTCGCTTGCCACCAGGCCGATGGTGATCTCGCGGTCGTCGCTCTCGTCGGCGAACTTCGGCAGTTCAGGCCGCGGGCCGCCCTGCTCTCCGGGGCCGGCGCCCCGGGCCTCGGCCGTCATGCCTGTAAGGTCGCCAAGCAGGTCCCGCTTCTTGGCCAGCAGCAGTTCGCGGAACTCCTGGAGCTCTTCTTTAGTCAACGCGGGGGCAAGCTTGCCCTCGCCTTTCGTTTTTTCAACAACCATTGCGGCCCTCCCGGGCGGTATGGCGTTATCGTGCGGCCTGCGCCGGCCGCCATCTCTTTCCCAACTAGATTCTATCGTCTCGGATGGCCATTCAATTCCAGATTTTATTTTTCGGGCCGTTGGGGATGTCCGTCGGCGAGGTTGTCGGCGCCACGGTCCTGGCCGCCGTCCGTGGGGCCGACTTGCCGGCGAAGTTCCACGTCTCGTCCGGCAGCGGCCTCAATGCCGCCGCGGCGCCGGGGAAGCCTTCTGGCAGGATCTCGCCCGGCCCGGCGAGCATGCGCTGCCCGTCGGGACCCGGTTCGAGCGCCAGGTCCAGGCAGTCGTCGGCCCACGCGTCGTCGGGCCTGGCCGGCGGGGCAAGCGGCACGAAGATCGGGATGTTGCGGCAGATGCAATGCAGCAGGCCCTCGTTGTGGCAGAGGCTGTCGCAGGAAATGCTCTCGATCTTCCAGCCCGGCAGCAGTTTGGCGTACAGCGCCATCGCCTTGGCCCGCTTGGCCTGGTCAGCCTCGGCGAACGAGGGCGTCAGCAGCACGCCGTTCGCGTAGATCACGTTGGTGTAGCTGCGCCAAACGCCGTCGCGGCCGGGCTCCATCGGTATGCGGCAGACCCGCATTGGTCCGCGCCGCGTCGGCAGGTGCGCCAACTGCTCGGCCGCCCTGTCAAGAATCTCCGCGTTGACCGGGTCCGCCGACTTGTCCAGTTGAGAGACGACCGCCACGTTCTCGGCCGGGAACGTCAGGTACATGTCAGCGTGCCCTGTCCGCTCGCCCTCGAGCTCCGGCAGGCATATCCACCTGCTGAACCCCAGGTGCCGCTCCAGCAGCGACTGGATGGTGCGGGCGGTGTAGCCGCGGTCGGCGTTCTCGCGAAGTATCGCCGCGGTCGTCACCACGAGCCCGTCGCCGTTGGTCAGCATGTTGCCCCCGGTCAGCCGCAGCGGCACGGCCTCGACGGGCAGGCCGAGGGCCTCGCCCAGCAGCCGCGGGGCGTTGTTGTCTCGCCAGCGGACCTCCGCGCGCGCGTTGCCCGGCGAGTAGTCCATGTCCAGCAGCCAGACGCTGCCGTCGGACCGGCGGACGAAGAACGGGCCGTAGTCGCGGACCCACATGGTGTCCAGCGGGATCGAGACGAACCGCACGGCCTCTGCCGGCAGGGCGGCCTGGCGGAGGATATTCCGCACGGCCTGGCGCTCGGCGCTGTTGGCGGCCATGCAAAGGATCGGCGCCTTGCCACGGACGGCCCGGACGATGTCGCGGAAGACGTCGGGCAGGCACGAGGCCAACTCCCCGGCTGAAAGCAGCAGGGCCGCCTGCGGGGCGAACTCACCGGCGTCAGCCAGCGGGCTGGCCAGGCCCGGCAGCGCGCCGGACGGCTTGCCGATGAGCCCGGGCACGCCGCGCGAGATTGCCGTCTCTGCCGGCGGGCCCAGCGCCGCCGCCGGCGCCGCCAACGCCGCCGGGGCCAGGCCATTGGCCCGCTCCGCGCCGCCGGCCGCCATCGCCCTCAAGGCGCCCGGGCCGCCATCGCCCGGCGAGAGGCGACTCCACTGACTGCCCGCCCAGAAGCAAACCAACCCCGCCAACGCCGGCACGATCCACCGCGGCCGCAGCGTCGAGCGGGCCATTCTCTTGGCGCCACGCATTGAGAGAAGTCCTCGCAATGAGCCAGAACCAGCCCGGCCCCACAAACCGGGCCGCCGAACAGCGGCACACATGCGGCAATTATACTCCGGCCACAGGCCCCCCGACGCGCGAAAACCGCGCGCAACGGCCGGTGCGTCTGATATGCTGATATGATTGTCGGACAGCCTGGGCGGCTTTGGCGCCGCGGCCTGACAGCCATGACCTTCTGTGGATGAGCAACGTAGTGGACGACCCTAAACGAGTACACGTTATTGCCTGCGGCGTGCTGGCGGTGGACCTTCAGGCGGCGGCAAACCGGCTGGGAATTGACGTCTCGCTGGAGTTCCTGCCCGGCGGGCTTCACAGCCGGCCCATGGAGCTGCGCCAGCGCCTCCAGGAACGCATCGACGCCGCGAGCGCCCGGCGCCGCGCCGACATGATAGCCGTCGGCTACGGCGTGTGCGGGCTCGGCACGGCCGGGCTGCACGCGAGGAACCTGCCGCTGGCCATGCCGCGCGTCAACGACTGCATCGCCCTGTTCCTTGGCTCCGACAGGGCCTACAAGGAGCAGTTCGCCAGGTATCCGGGCACTTATTACATCTCGGCCGGCTGGGTGGAGGAGAAGACCCGGCCTATCGGCGACGATGCCGGCGGAAAGAATCCCGCGGCCATCTCACCGGAGGACACCGAGGCCGAGTTCGAGCGCCTCGTGGCCAAACACGGGCGGGAGAACGCCGAGGCCATCCGTCATTTCCTCACGAGCTGGCAGCGGAACTACCAGCGGGCGGCGTTCATCGACACTGGCGCGGGGCCGGCCAAGAGCCGCTACGCCCGGATCGCCGCGGACATGGCCGAGCGCTTCGGCTGGCGATACGAGGAGCTGCCCGGCACGGATGAGTTGCTGGTCAAGCTCATCAAGCAGCGATTCAGCGACGACGACATCCTGATCGTCCCGCCGCACCACGTGACTGTGTACGACGCGGTGACCAAGCGACTCGAGGCCGTGCCCGTATGGGAGGCGTCAACCGCCGCCCAGCGGAGGCAGGTGCTGCACTTCGACGGGGCGGCTTGCCCCGTCGGGGCCGGCGACGGCGGCGCCGCGGCCGACATGGGCCGGCCCGTGCGCCTGGGGCTGGGCATCGACGCCGGCGGGACCTACACCGACGCCGTCCTGTACGACTTCGACCGGCGCCGCGTGCTGGGCAAGGCCAAGGCCCTGACAACCAAGTGGGACCTCGGAGTCGGCATAGACGAGGCCCTCTCGCACCTCGACGCCGACACGCTGCGGCGGGTGGACATGGCGGCCGTGTCCACCACCCTGGCCACCAACGCCATCGTCGAGGGCCTCGGCCAGACAGTCGGGCTGCTGATAATGCCGCCCTACGGGCTCTTCGAGCCGGCGGACATCACGCATCGACCCATCGCGGTCATCGCCGGCCGGCTCGAGATCGACGGCACCCAAATCGCCCCAATCGACCCCGACGAGGTCCGCCGCGCCGCTCGCGACATGGTGGACAAGCAGGGCGTCGGAGCGTTCGCCGTGACCGGCTACGCCAGCCACAACAACCCCGCCCACGAACTGGCGGTCAAGAAGATCATCCGCGAGGAGACCAACCTGTCCGTCACCTGCGGGCACGACGTGTCCGAGGGCCTGAACTACCGGCTGCGCGCGGCCACCGCGGCGCTTAACGCACGCATCATCCCGTGCCTGGAGGCCCTGCTGGACGAGGTGGCGGGCAGCCTGGCCCGCCGCGGCATCGACGCGCCGCAGATGGTCGTGCGGTCCGACGGCTCGCTCATGAGCGCCCGCGTCGCCAGGGCCAGGCCTATCGAGACCATTCTTTCCGGCCCGGCCGCCAGCGTCGCCGGCGCCGGCTACCTGACGGGCCTTGCCGACGCCCTCGTGGTGGACGTGGGCGGCACGACCACCGACACGGCCGCTATCGAGGGCGGCGTGGTCCGCACGTGCGACGAGGGCGCGTCCGTCGGCGGCTGGCGGACGCACGTAAGGGCGCTGGACATGCGCACGCTGGGCCTCGGCGGCGACAGCCACGTGGCGCTTGAGCGCCGCAAACTCTTCATCGGCCCGCGCCGCGTGGCGCCGGTTTCCTGGCTGGTGTCGCGACAGGCCGGCGGCACCGAGGCGATCGACTGGATCGAGCGCCACATCGACCACTTCACCCACTCGACGCGCGGCATGGACCTGCTTGCCCTCCAGGAGCACGAGCACGGCCTTGCGCTCACCGACGACGAGCGGCGGCTCGTCGATCTGCTGCGCCGCCGGCCTTACTGCGCCCAGGAGCTTGCCCAGGTCACGGGCTGTCACACGTGGGAATTCCTGCGGGCCGGGCGGCTGGAGTCCAGCTACCTTGTCCTGCGCTCGGCCCTGACGCCGACGGACCTGCTCCATGTGGCGGGCCGCCTTGCCCTGTGGGACGTCGGCGCCGCGGGCAGGGTCTGCGCCGTCTTCGCCCGCATCGCCGGGCAGAAGACCGAAGCCTTCGCGGCCGGGGGATTGGAACGGTTCGTGCACATGCTCGCCACGGAACTGCTGAAAAAGCAGCTTGACGGGCAGGTGGACCCCGACACGCTCGACGGCGCGCCGTTTGCCGAGGCGCTGATCGAAAACGCGCTGTCCGGCGGGTCGGACGGCTGCCACGTGCGGATCCGCATCAAGCGGCCGATCATCGGCATCGGCACGCCGGTGCATTGTTTCCTGCCGGAGGCGGCAAAGCTGCTGGAGACCGAGGCGGTTATCCCGCCGGACGCCGACGTCGCCAACGCCGTCGGGGCGATAACCTCCAACGTGTGCATCCGCAAGCGGGTTCGCCTGGCGCCCAACGACCAGGGCCGCTACGGCCTCTGCGGCGTGCCGGACTCGCCGTGGTTCGTCAGCTTCGCCGAGGCGCACGACTACGCGGTGGCGCACCTGACCGAGGCCGTGCGAAAGCAGGCCCGCCAGGCCGGGACGAGCGAATCGTCCGTCGAGATAGTCGTCAACGACCGCGTCGCCGCACTCGCCGACGGCGGGCAGGTCTTCCTCGGCCGCACGCTCGAGGCCAGCCTCACCGGCCGGCCCGACCTGGCTCGCCTGGCCGAGACGGTGTGACCCGATAAGCGATGGAACAAAGGCTGGCGGGCGGCGTCTAATGCTCATATCGAATGCGGGAGAGATACTATGGGAGAGACATTATGCGCAGATACGCGGTAGTCAGGCTGGGGCTTTGTCTTGGGCTTGCGATAGCATGGGCTGGTGATGGCAGGGCGATCTCCCAAGCCACGCAGCCGGCGACGGGGCGCACCACAAGTCACCCACAGGGGCAGCCAGTCATCGCCCTGTGGAATGACGGCACTCACCTGCTGAATATCAAGCCCTTCCTGCTCTTTGCCGCATGGGAAGATGGGACGGTGCTTCGGCGAGGTGAGGTGAGCAAGCCGATCAGCGGGGCCCAATCAATTGCGAGGAAACTGACAATCGGTTCGGTAAAGCCATCAGATGTCCAAGCCCTTCAGGCGGCGATCTCCAAGGCCGGGTTCTTCAGCCCACCCCTGGGAGACGGGTTAGTCTTCGTCGATGGCCCGTCACAAAGCCTCTGCGTCCGATTCGGCAAGGCCCACCGGCTTCTGAGCCACCATGGTCCATTGGACAAATTGTTGCGGGAATACATGGAGAAGATGGGGCCGACGAGCAGACCCACACGTGAAGACGCCGAGGCCTTCGTGGTAATGTGGGATCAGGTTGCGAAGCTTGTCGACACCGCCACTCCGGCGAAGATGGCCGAGTTTCGAGGCCAAGTGGAGCTTGCCCGTCCCGAGCCGTTCGATGCGACGGACGAGCACGGCAATCCCAGCGTGGCCTACTGGGGCGTCCCCGAGCACAAGGAGGTGAAGTCCCATGTCGGCACTCCGCAGTGCGTCACTACCATGACCACCGTCAACGTGGTTGAGCGTGAGAAGTACCTGGAGTTGAAGAACGCCGGAAAGACCCGGAATGAGGAGCGACACGGCGACTGGGTCTATTTCGCCACGTCCGGCAGTGTGCAGATTCCGAACGACACGGGCTCCATGGTGTTGATTACTCGCTACAAGGCGCTGATGCCCGCCGGCAAGAACACCACCCAAGCAGCCGAGCAGGCGGGGAGATAGCCATCGGAGCAGGAAGACCCAGCCCGGACATGCTTCCGGCGCGGCATCTTCCAGCCCCGTTCACGGGGCTTTGACCCGCCGCAGGCGGGGTATAGACCAGGGCTTTGTACCTGTGTAGCGTTACCGTCTTCCAGCCCCGTTCACGGGGCTTCGACCCGCCGCAGGCGGGGT
>Ga0315282_10007528_pt1 | contig 17828 bp, 13 predicted proteins | sample YL17G07_20_MG_FD_203693 | JGI IMG/M metagenome (GOLD analysis project Ga0315282, IMG submission 203693) | Sediment microbial communities from Yellowstone Lake, YNP, Wyoming, USA - YL17G07_20 | ecosystem: Environmental > Aquatic > Freshwater > Lake > Sediment | place: USA: Wyoming | collected... | reverse complement strand
CGCCAGATAATCCTGTGTACTACCTGCGGTACTGCAAAACGTTCAGCCGCATGGGCGGCACGATGCGGTACCTCTCCGCTGACAACCGCGATTTTCTTCTTACTTTACTTCACAAACTCGAAGAGCAACCGTGAGCAGTTTCAACCTTCTCAGCGATGCAGAGGTTGCCGAGACGCGGAGGATGTTGCTCCTGGAGTGATTCAATAAGAGGGAAGAGTTCTGAAGCCCAACCAGCGGAAAAGCTGGTTGGGCTTTTCAGTTTTATCCCAAAACACAAGATTTGAGCCAAGGAAGACAGCTCCTCGAAAGTTGCTACTGAGGCTCAAGATCTTTAGATTACGGCAAGTTCAGACGAACCTCGCTTCATTCGTGCCCCCAATCCTCCATGCTGCAAGCGATTCAACACTTTCTTGACCGGCGATTAGGAAGAAAAGTGAACGGTCTGCAACGTTCATCTGAAGAATTTCTAAGATCTCTTAACCTTATTGTCGGTTTGGAACAGCTTCTGGAAGTCTTCTCCGCAAAGTTCAAAGAAACCCTCGACGCCAGCGCCATATATGTTGTCTTGTTCGAGCCGATTACAGACAGGTATCTGGGAAAAAAAGTGAAGGGAGCCAATCCGATTTCACTTGATGAATTCAACTTCTCTCGTTCTGACAACTTGATCAAGTGGCTGAACGTAAATCAGTCAATTCTTGAAGTCTCCAAGCATCCTGAAGTCGTGAGATTCCTCTCCGCCCAGGAGCAGGCCCTCCTGCAGAAGACCGATATCCTGTTAGTCGTTCCCTTCATCGTCGTGAACCGCTTGACTGGGGCCATGTTTGTAGGCAGAAAAATCACTGGTGCTCCGTATACTCCAACAGAGATCCAAACATTGACAATTCTGTCAAGCCAATGCGCCCTCGCGATCGAGCACGCATTGATGTATCAGTTCCAGGAAGACAGATTAAAGAAACTCTTTCATGCTGACAAACTCGCGACAGTGGGTGAACTTGCGGCTGGTGCGGCTCATGAAATCCGCAACCCGCTAACCTCGATCCGGAGTACAGTTCAATATCTTCAAGCAACACTACCCGATGAAAAGAAGACTCTCGTCGATGGGATCATTGAAGAAGTTGACCGCATTGATCAGATCATTAAGGGGCTGCTCTCCTTCAGCCGATCTTCCGAGCTCCACGTTAGTACCGTTGATTTAGAAGAAATCCTCGATCAAACGCTTCTTCTCCTCGACTCTGAAATCCGAAAGCACAACATCGAGGTGGTGAAGGAGAATCACTCGATGGATACTCTGATCATAGGTGATTCATCACAACTCAAGCAAGTGTTTCTCAACATTCTCTTGAACAGCATTCAGGCCATGCCGAAGGGCGGGGGAATCTCCATATCAACCACGGAAAGCGCGAAGCAGGATACCATTAGCGGGAGAGGAGACTCTCTGTGCATCACGATTCGCGACACCGGGCCAGGCATTCCTGAGAAAAACTTACCGAGAGTGTTTGATCCTTTCTACACAACGAAAGACACAGGAACAGGTCTCGGCCTTTCAATCTCATATGGAATTGTCAGCAAGCATGGTGGGGACATCGAGATCAAAAGCGGGACTGAGGGGCAGGGGACCGGCACGACGGTCATCATTCGTCTTCCAAAGATTCTGAGGCATGTGGAGGAAAGGAAGCAATGAAGGAAGGAATAAGAAAAGGCAGGATACTTGTTGTCGATGACGAAGAGAAAATCCGTACCATCCTCGCCACAGTGCTGAGAGACGCTGGCTACGAGGTGGAGATGGCGAGGGACGGAATGGAAGCACTCGGGAAGTCCTCGGAATTCAAACCCGAGTTACTGATTGCCGATCTTCAAATGCCCCGGATGGATGGCATGGATACGATTTTGAGGATCAAGGAACGCCTGCCGAACACTGTCTCGATTATCCTTACGGCGCATGGCACTATTCCTTCTGCGGTTCAGGCGATCAAACAAGGAGTGTATGACTACCTCACGAAGCCCTTTGACAACGAGCAGATGCTCCTCGTCGTCAGACGCGCACTGGACGTGTATCAATTGCGGGAGGAAGTCGATCAGTTAAGAAGAGAACTGCGGAAGAAATACACCATCGAAGACATCATTGGCGAGAGCTCAGTAATGGAGGGGCTGCGTCAGCAAATCCGGCGGATTGCTGAGACGGATGCGACGGTCTTGATCGAAGGGGAGAGCGGAACAGGCAAGGAACTCGTAGCGAGGGCCATCCACTACGAGAGCAAGCGGAGAAACGATCCTCTTTTGATTGTAGATTGCGCAGCCATTCCTTCAAACCTCATCGAGAGTGAATTCTTCGGACATGAAAAAGGAGCCTTCACTGACGCTCGGGAGCAGCGAATTGGCAAGTTCGAGGAAGCAAACTCAGGCTCAATTTTCCTCGACGAGGTTGGCGAATTCCCTCTCGATGCCCAGACGAAGCTCCTGCGGGTCCTTCAAGAGAAGGAATTCACACGTGTTGGCGGAACTGTGTCAATCAAAGTTGATGTGCGCGTGATTGCAGCGACGAATAAGAACTTGGAAGAGCAGGTGAAGAACGGAAAATTCCGTGAAGACTTGTTCTATCGAATCAATGTCTTGAGACTTCTCATTCCGCCGCTTCGTGAACACAAGGAAGATATCCCCGCTTACGCTCATCATTTTCTGGCAAAGTACCGGGACACGTTCAGGAAGGATATCAGCAGTATTTCTGACGATGCACTGCAATTACTGAAGAGTCATGATTGGAAGGGGAATATCCGAGAGCTTGAGAGTGTTGTTCAGCGAGCGATGCTCAACACTGAAGGACAGACCATCGGTACACCGGATCTAAAGTTTCTTGATGAGACAGGTGCGCGAGGGATTCCTTCCTATGATGGTGCGGGTGGATTGGAGGCCTACGTTCGCGCCCTAACTGAGCAGACTGAGAAGGACACCATCCTGAGGGTTCTCAATGAAGTAAACTGGAATCGTACCGCCGCCGCAGAGAAACTCAAGATCAGTCGGAAGACCCTGTTTAACAAGATGCAACAGTACGGCCTAGAGCGAGGATGAGCAATCTAGATTAACGCCCCCGAGTCAGATAATTTGGTCTTTCTTACTTCGATCATATGCACCGTGTGTATTGCTCTTCCCATCAAGGGGCAATCGTTTACCCACCGAAACCATAGAGCTATTACAATTCCCACGAAAAGTATCTAAAGTATTATGGCATGCCTCTTGCTTTAATCACGCTTGTAAACATCTGCTCGTTGGTTCTTCTGAAGTCATTTGATGCTACTGAAACAGGTTCTTCTACAAACACCACTCTCTAGATGACTGCAATTCAGTAAATCGATTATTTACCTGCTTTGAACGTAAGGAGGTTGACCGAGCTAAATGGCAATGATCCAGGCTATCGACTTGACGAAGCGTTATGAGGATGGTCTCCTGGCCCTTGATCACCTGAACCTCAACATCCAGCCACGTCAGATTTACTGCTTGCTGGGAGCCAACGGGGCTGGGAAGACTACAACCATCAACCTTTTTTTCAATTTCATCGAGCCCACAAGCGGCACAGCAATGCTTAATGGCATTGACTGCACCAAGAATCCTCTTGATGCAAAGAAATACGCTGGGTATATGTCGGAAAACGTCATGCTGTACGGCAACTTCACCGCGCGGCAGAATTTAGATTTCTTTGCAAAGCTTGCCGGCAGGAAGAACCTGAGCAAGGAAGACTATCACATGGTCATGCGCCAGGTTGGTCTACCCGAGCGGTCGTTTGAGCAAAGGGTGAAAACATTCTCGAAGGGCATGCGTCAGAAGCTCGGTATTGCCATTGCCATTTTGAAGCAAGCTCCAGCGCTGCTCCTCGATGAACCGACCGCAGGACTTGACCCCAAGGCCGCCGCAGACTTCGTTGACCTCCTTTTCAGGTTGAGGAATGAGGGGAAAGCAATCCTGATGTCTACGCACGATGTCTTTCGTGCGAAAGAGCTTGCCGATGTAGTCGGAATTATGAAAGAGGGCGTTTTGATCGCGGAGAAAACGAAAGAAGATCTCCGTCAGGAAGATCTAGAGAAGTTATATCTCAGGTATATGGAGGTTAGCTAAGAGACCTTCTTCTTTTCTCAATCAATCGAGGAGTACTTGCCTTCGAGCGGGTTCTTAAAAGTGCATATTGAACACATTCTCTCGTGAGACTGCGAAGAAAGGTGTTGCAGCAAGACCTTTGATCCAACCATGCGTCTGGCGGAGGGACATACGATTTACGATCATGCTTCAACTAATGGTGAGAAACATTTCGATGAAGAAATCATCATTGAAAGCAGGCAGATGCGGACTGTGTTCAGCCTAGCAGATAAGGTGGCAAAGAATGATCTGACGGTTCTACTTATCGGCGAGAGTGGTGTGGGAAAGGACCTTCTTGCAAACTATATCCACCAGAAAAGCAGGCGAGCCCTCGAGATGTTCGTCCCGGTCAATTGTGCAGCAATTCCAGAATCCCTTTTTGACAGTGCCTTCTTTGGATACGTCCGAGGAGCCTTTACAAATGCATTCACAGCGCACCGGGGATATTTTGAACAGGCCGATGGAGGGACGATCTTCCTTGACGAGATCTCGGAGATACCGGTGGCCATGCAAGTGAAACTACTCCGAGCCCTAGAGGAAAGATACGTTGTTCGCCTAGGTGGGGAGAAGCGCATGCCAATCGATGTTCGAGTGATCGCAGCGAGCAACCGGAGTCTTCAAACTCTTGTTTCCGAAGAAAAATTCAGGGTAGATCTCTATTATCGACTAGCCGTCTGCGTAATACGTATTCCACCTCTGCGCGAACAAAGGGAGGACATCAAGCCACTTGCGAAGTATCTCTTGCGGAGAAATTGTCGTGAGGGTATCATGTTAACTGAAGCAGCTCTTGCAAAACTCTCTGATTATGAATGGCCGGGGAACGTGCGGGAGCTCGAATCATGTATTCTGCAGGCGATACTAAGCAGCGGCGGTCGAAACCTGATTGAGGCTAACGATATACACTTGATTAGCATGGAATTGCAGGGTAAGGATTTCTTTGTGCAAGAGCTTGAAGAAGCACTGCACAGTTGTGGTGGGAATATGAGGTGGACGGCAAGAGAGCTTGGCATACATAGAAACACGATCTATAACAAGCTGAAAAAACATCGTATCGATTTGGCCAAGTTGAGAAGAGGTAGAGGAACCTGAGATAATGGAGGCGAATAATGATTTGGAGAGTCGCTAGGAAGGAATTCCTAGGGAAAGTCCTTGACTTCCGAGTCACCAGTTCTTTTGTCATTGGAATTGCTCTCGCAATCGTGAGCGTCATCGTCGCGAAAGAAGACTTTCAAACGAAGAAGACAGCCTTTGACCTAGCAGTGACAAAGAATCAGACACAGCTCTCCACAATAAAGGTTTTCTCCCAATACAAGCCTGATGTTATACTTCCACCAAGCCCATTAAGCATTTTCAGTAGAGGCATTGACCTGCCGAGCCCCCTGGTTGTTGGCATCAGACTGGACAAGGTTCCTCGATACGAAGAGGCCGCTGCGATAAGTAATCCCTTCATGCAAATGTACGATTCCCTCGACATAGCTACGGTTCTTCGTGTCCTCTTCAGCCTTTTGGTTGTTCTCCTGACCTATGATTTGATTTCGGGTGAGAAGGAAACTGGTACTCTGCGTCTTATGATGGCGAACCCCATTTCGAGAGTTCGCGTTCTCTTGGGTAAGGTTATTGGTGTAGTGTTGATCATCGGTGTAGCGGTGACTCTCACCTTCTTGACTGCCCTTACTTTCTTGGAGACATCGCCATCGATTTCTCTCGGCATAGAAGACTATGCGAGATTATTCTTGATGATGGCAGTAACTCTTCTCTATCTCTCGTTCTTTGCTATTCTTGGAGCTCTTTTGTCGCTGAAATTCACTCATTCCTCAACTTCCTTGGTTGTCTCGCTCCTGGTTTGGTTTGTAATCGTAGTTGTTCAGCCTGATTTAGATATCTACTTTGCTGCGCATTTCAAGACCACCCCAAGGATCGAGGAGGTAAAACCTAGCTTAGAAGGCACTGGAGCCGCATTTTTCTCTGAGCTCGTAAGAATCCAAGACCAATGTGGCAGCGTGCTAACTGATGATTCGAGGGCGAAATATCCCGAGACCACCATTTCCTATGGTCACGTGCAGATGTACACAGTCGTTCCGGACGCAGATTATGATATTCTCATGTGCCTGATCAAGCAAACTCAAGCACAGGTGAAGTTGATTGAATCGGCAGATCAAGAGTGGAGTTTGTATGAGAGCCTCTACGAGGACAGGCTTAACGCGCAAGTTCGGTTGAAAAGGGTTCTAGACTCTCTGTCGCCTGCAGCTCTCTTCAGCCGTTGTGTCGCTGTACTTGCGCGTACAGAAGTCGACAATTGCGAGAGGTTTTTTGAACGGGCGAGAGAATACAGAAGAGCATACATTGGATACCTGACCCAAAAGGGGATCTTTTCAACCAATGCTCAGTTGTTCTTTTCTCAGTTACGGAGTGACCAAGTAGATCCTCTTCAAACTGCCCAACGCATTGCAGCGTATTTGAAGGATCCGAGGAGCATCCCCTGGAGTGATAAACTTCCATCTCTCGACTTGAGCGATGCTCCAATCTTCGAAGCTCGAGGATCACCGCTGGGGGCGGATTCTTCAGATGTGACTGGGAGTGCATTCGCTCTACTGATATGCGCGCTGTCGGTAATTCTCTGGGCTTCAAGGAGCTTAAGAAGCTATGATGTGCGCTGATACAAACGAGGGTGCATTTTCTTCCCTAGTAGAGGTTTTCAATGATTAGGTATCTTATTGCAAAGGAATTAACGTACAATTTGTTAACCTTTCGATTCTTAGCGGGTCTAGTGTTTGTTCTGCTTGTCTTTTTTGCCAGCAGCGTTATCTTTTGCAGCAAATTTGAGAATGAACTATCAGAATACCAGAAGGCGCAACAACTGTACCGAGAAGGTCTTGAAAGTGGAAGAACCGGCCTCGCGAATCTTTTTGCAGAAACGATTCCTTTGACGAAGGAACCCCGCATCACAAGCCTCTTCGCTACAGGACGCGAGGAGCGGTATCCCGAAACAATCGTAGTTTCTGCGGGTTCACCACAGCGAGGAAGCCTGTTCGCGGGAATGAGGCTTGATACCCAGCGCCGCAACTACAAGCTTGAAAGATACACAGAGTTCGATTGGGTATTCCTGATTGGAGTGATTCTGAGTTTTCTCGCTATCGTCTTTTCTTTTGATGGTGTCTCGCGGGACAGGGAAGACGGGACATTGAAACTTCAACTCTCTAATTCGCTGCCCAGATCTCATTTGCTGTTCGCTAAATACTTGGCGATCGTCGTTCTGCTTTTGATTCCTATCGCACTTGGCCTATTTGTAAACATGGCGATAGTACGCTTATTGCTTGGCCAGGATATTCTCCTTTCTTTCCCTCTCCAAGTTATAATGGTGAGTGCAATCTCAGTGCTCTACTTATCATTATTTGTCTGGCCAGGCCTTTGGATATCCTCTTCAGTGTCTAAATCGTCTACGAGTCTGGCAATACTATTGCTGTTATGGACATTTTTCGTAATTCTAGCCCCTTACCTTGGCGGAATGATTGCCCAACAGCTCTATCCTGTTGCGTCTAAGGAATTGCACGAAAAGCAATTCAAAGCTGTTGTCGACGAAATGTTTTCGCTGGCGCCGAAGGAATACCTTGACTTCTACCGTGGAAAGGAGAGCAATGAGGGATGGAAAGCGATAGGAAAGTATTTTGATGTGGCGGATGCTACGATGGAGAAATTTGTACTAAATCGGTTTACAGAACTTTCAAGTCAAGCGATGATGGCGGAGCGATTCAACCTGCTATCCCCTTTTTCCTCATTCCGCCATGGTATGGAGCAAGCTTCCAACACCGGCCTCGTATACCATAAGGAATTCTTTCTTTCCGCTGTGCGGTATCGACATGAGATAAAGGATTTCATACGCAAACAAGATCTATTAGACCCTCAGAGCAAGCATCGCGTTTACTATATCCAGAGAATGCAATCCATTTCAGATAAGTCAATCGATCCCCAGAACGTCCCAAGATTTACAAGTCCACATATGGACATTTCCATCAATTTGCAGAATGCTCTACCCTCGGTTCTAGTTTTGCTCCTATTTAACTCAGTATGCTTTTCTCTTGCCACTCTAGCATTCTCACGTTTCGACGTACGGTAGCGTTGTCATCCTCAGGTCATACTATGTAAGGGGAACAGCGTCCTGGAAGCATTCGTCTAGGACATCAACTCGACTTGCGCGCGAGCAGGACTGTCATCTTCATCGACCGTCGGTTTGAGGAATTGGTAATCACAGAACTCTCGATAGTCTCTACACCTCTCATAGAGCCCAGCATGATTTCCGGCATCAAGGATTCTTCCATGATCCATAACGACAATCTTGTCAGCATGAATTACAGTCGAGAGACGGTGAGCAATTACCAATGCTGCAACGCTTCTCGACACGATTTCCTGTACCACTTTCCTTATGAGGTTATCTGATCGGGCATCGATCTGGGCCGTCGCTTCGTCCAAGATTAATATTCTAGCTCCGCGAAGTAGTGCTCTTGCAAGTGCCAGCCGCTGCTTTTCACCTCCTGAAAATGGGATTGTACCATTCTGTAGAACTGTATCATAGGAGAGAGGCAATGACAGGATCGTCTCATGAATTCTCGCTCTGATCGCGGCATCAACTATCTGAGCTTCTGAGGCCCTTGGAGACCCGATTGATATGTTCTCTCTCACAGTGCCAGGGAAGACATACAGATCCTGCGGAACCACTGCAACCATGCCTCTCATTTCAAAAGTATCTAATTCTCTTATGTCCACCCCATTCAAGCGGATTGCACCTGTATACTGGTCATAGAGTCTCAGCAGAAGTTTGCAGAGAGTAGATTTTCCTGAACCGTTCGGACCCACGAGAGCTACAACCTCACCCCCCGACAGCGAGAAACACACATCCTCCACTGCCAGACGTTGCTGTCCGTATGAAAAGCTCACATTCTCGAATGTTATCCTGGTATACCCGTTCTGCGGAAGAGGTCGGTATCGGCTGGGGTGTTTTCCTTCATTTGCGAGTTCAAGAAAGGAACGGAGTCGATGGAGAGACGCCATACTGCTTTCGATATCGAGATTTGCGTTGGCTAATTGTTGCGATGCAGCAGTCACGTAGGAGAGAATGAGATTGAATCCTATCAGTTCGCCCAAGCTTAGAGTTCCGCCCATTAGCTGCTTACCACCATACCAAAAAACCACTAATGGAGGAATCGTTGCAAGAAACCTCAGCGCGCCCTCAGAAATTCGTCGAAAGACCTCCAACCTGTACCCTGTCGAAAATTGCCTTCCCTGAAGCCCGAGTACCTTATGTCTGATAAGATCCTCGATCGAATAGATCTTTACAAAGTAAAAATCGAACAACGATGTCATCAACGATGACATGAACTTGCCCGCTGCAGAATGATATGATGCTGTCTCTTTCCGGATTTTGCTTCCTGTAACTGCCGAGATGAAGAACACGAGGATAATAAATGGCAGCACGAGGCAGGCGATGAAGCAATTCAGGCGAAAAATCAAGAACAGACCTACGAACACGGTGAGCGATTCTTTAGAGATGTGCAGGAGCGAGTCCGCTAATAACCCCCTCAGGTTGCATACGTCCTTTATGAGAAACGAACACAGCTCTCCATCTTCCATTTTCTGAAAGTCTTCAAGATAAAGATGCTGAGCGTGTTCGAAAATGTTAGCTTGCACATCCATCAGGAGTTTTTCTCTGAAGTAGTGAAAAAGGATACCGCCAGTTGTGTCACCGGCACTCATGGTTGCATAGAGCAACGCAGAAACAAGAATGACCGACAGAAGCAGAACGACATCTTTGCTTGGGAGAACAATGTCGATGATGTAAATTGTGAGGTATGGGAAGGCGAATTGAAGAGCAACAACTGCCAGCATTAGGATTGTCGCGACAAAGAATTGTTTCCTATACTTTCTAAAGAAGGGTATAAACAGTTGGCAAACGTAAGCAATTTGATGCAGTCTCTCCGAGGCGGATACGCTACCTTGATTTAGTGATGGCATAGAGCTTTTCAAGAGCCCAGATCTGATTTGATTGAATCGAACGCATGTGGGTTGAGTTCCATGACTCGACAGTACTCAATCATAGCTTGAGCAAGGTTCTTCTTCCGCCCCCCACACATCTGCTCTTTCTTCTCTATCGAGAGTCCCTCTCCCTTGCGTGCATCTAGATAACAACATGTGCATAATCGAACTGCCCAACACCTGCTACACTTCTCGGAACTAATCTTGACGTAGGTGGTAATCAGTTCTGCAATGGCCCATCTACTAAACCCCCTGAAGACATCGCCTATGATCCAACTCTCACCCATTCTTTCACAGACACCTAATTCTCCGCGCACTGTCACGAATGATCTTTGCAGACCTGGCGTGCAGACACCATTGGGATAGCAGAATTCACCGAGGGGAAAAATTGCGCGGTTATGAACAGAGAAATATCGCTTACCTAGCAATTCCGATATTACTTTCGCGCGCTTCGATTTGAGTTTGCCATCCTCTGCATGGATGAAATTCTGGAGAAGCTCCTGCTTGAGGATTTCAATCTGTTCCCCATATTCTTTCCGGATTTCCCTTTTATCAAATTGATCATAAAATGTTGTATCATTCGGATCTACGAGACTAAAGAAAACTGGCGCTTCGGTGTAAACACTGTCGTCAGAAAAAAAATCGATAACTTCAAGCAAATGATATGGAGGCGCAAGCACGACAGAAAACCCCACTTTCCTCTCGTAGTAATGAGGATCTGCTGATTTAATCACATTAATGTGTCGGAGAATAGTGTCAAACGTAGGTTGATCTTTCACAGTCCTTCTGTATCTGTCATGGAGTCTCTCTGGTCCATCTAAGCTAATAGTCAAGGAAAAGTCATGCCTTATCAAGAATTTCAGGATTTCAATTGTCAAGAGGCTTCCGTTCGTCGTGAGGGCAAACTTGACTGGCTTACTTGACTTTATCTTTGCGTATTCGACGAGTTGTTTTATCATTGGGAAGGCTAACAACGGTTCCCCGCCATAGAATCCGACCCGACAGCTTTTTCCCTGCGCATTTCTTTCCACAAGAAAGTCAATTGCGCGGAGTGCCACAGCTTCGGGCATCCTCTCTGAATATCGGCCATCGGCGAATCCATAACTCACACCAAACTTGCAGTATGAACAGCGAAAGTTACATCGCTCAGTGAGATTTAGAATAATGTGGTCGAGCTTTGAATTCAACTCTTCGACAACCTCGTCAACGGTCTTAGGAAAACTCAGCCCCTTGAGAGGCAATCGGTCAGCGAGGACATTGTGCTTCTCCTGCAGTTCTCGGATCTTCGCAAGGGAATTGGTTCTTTGAGAGGCTCCGAATCCCTTGAGCAATTGTTCTGCTCTTGGATCGTTGACATCTTTGATACCCGCCGACCGCCAAAGACAGTTGTCCACTTTCAAAATATGATTCGTGTTGATATCATAGATGTAGAAAAACTTATCTGTTTTGAAGCGAAGAAAATTCATGAGTCTGAGAATGCATGAAGTCAGGAGACCATGAGCCTACTTTATAGATAGTAAAAAAACTCCTCCGTGCCAGGCGTGAGATTACACACGGAGGAGCTTTTCGTGGCTGACCTATTAGTGGCCGAGGACGCTGCCCGTCTGGCAGTCCATGTAGCCTTGTAGGTAGCCCGCGTCGTGGTTACAGCCGGAGCTGTAGCACTCACATACGCACCCGGGCCTGCTCTGCGGCGTGTAGCCACCGCCGACAAATTCGACCATGGTTCTCCTCCAGTCGATAAGGAACTGCTGGGTCCCTTCAATAAGAAGGGGGTTGTCTGCAACCCTTTTCAGGAGCAAGCGGTGTGCCAAGGGGCTCGTTATTTTAGTGTGTTCTCTAGCCTATTTTCACGGCTTTGTTCTGAACGACTGCAGGCATCACTTCGCTTTTTGTGCATTGCTTGGGCTTTGTCCTGTAAGTGAATATATGGGAGGCTATTGGCAGTGAGTTCTGTGTGTTGTGCATGCCCTGTGCAGCTATGTGCAATCTGTTTCTCGAAGGTGAGTAATCGCTTGCCGTCCCTTGAGATGCGAGAACACCAAGAGTTGTCACAGAGAGGTTTCCCAGGACTTGGCATGCATATTGTTGCACTGTCTAGCCGATTATATTTGTCATCTCATGGTGTTGTCAATGACTACAGTCAAAATCCACGAACGGAATGCCCAAGCACGGTATGATGAAGCAAAGAAGCCTCTCGAGTCAGAGTATCAACAACGAATCGACGAACAAGTAAGAAGATTAGACGAAGAGTATGCGGTAAAAAGGGGCACACAGGCTGCGATTGCGATGAACCTCTCCAGAATTTCACCTGTCGGTTCATATACATACATTGTCTCGGAACTCTCGATGACAGGGGCATTGGAAGCAAGCAACCTTTTGCAGAATGCCCGACAGTTTCAGACAGAAGTTAAGGAAAATATCTATGATAAAATTCTCGTTAAGTCTTACGGTGGAGCAAGCGGTGCAACTGCAATCATGATAAACCAAGCACCGGGATTCGATCCGACTAAGATGGACCCCCCACGATTAAATTACCGTACCGTAAGTTTCACCGATGCGCTGCAAACGGAATGGGTGGACATCTTTTTGATTGTTCTTTTTAATATTGTCTTCTTTACTGCAAGCCATGTGAGCTTTCTGAAATACGATGTAAGATAACAAACATTGAAAGACAACCTCACGATGCCTGCAACCATCATCAAGAAAGAGATCCTCGAGAACATTCTTAGTTACCGGTTTCCATTGTTCCTCATCATTTGTGTGGTTCTCATCGTCTCGTCGTTGTACGTCAACTACCTCGACTACTCCAAACGGGTCAGCGACTACAACGAGCAGGTACGGCTGACGAGCAATGCACTCGCAGCGTCCAGGATGTGGGACGTGGTATCGGGGAGCGTCCCGCTAAAAGGATTCCGCGCGCCTTCTGCACTTTCGATTTTCGCTCACGGCTTCGAGCGGTCACTCCCACAGTACTACGAGTTTCAATCGGACGGTTTCAAGCCCGGTGAAACTGCCATCGGCGACGAATCGATCCTGTCGATCTTCGGCAGGTTCGATTTTGTCTTCACCGTTCAGATGGTTATCAGTCTCATTGTTCTTCTCTTCGCCTCCGACGTCATCTCCGGCGAGAAAGAGCACGGAACACTGCGTAGCATCCTCTCCAACCGCGTTCCTCGCTACAGCTTGCTCCTTGGAAAGCTCTTCGGCGGATACGTGGCAGTGTGGATACCGCTCGTCATCGCAGTCCTTCTCGGCGTCATCGTCATCAGCGCCACGTCGTTCCCGCTGTTCGAATCGCCCAATTTATTGAAAGTCTTCATTGTCTTTGTGGCAGCGTCTTTGTTCATCCTGTTGTACTTCACCGTCGGGCTGATGATTTCATCGACCGCCACCCGGTCACGAACGTCGCTTGTCGCCATCTTGTTGGTCTGGATCTTTTTTCAACTAATCATGCCAAAGCTTGGCGACGTAATCAGTTCTATCGTCTATCCAGTCAGGACAGAGACGGTTTTCTCGATGCAGAAGTCACTGCTCCTCAAAACATTGGATGAGGAAAAAGGTAAACTTCTCGGGAAGCAGTACGAGGCAATCTTCGGAGTCGGTGCGTCAGTCTCCTCGAATCCGGGGACGGAAGAGCAACGTGCGAAGTGGGACGAGTTCAGAAATGGCGTTGAGGATCAGTATCGCGTGCGGAAATCACAGCAGCTTGCCGAATTAGAAGATGTCTATCAAATGGAAAAGCACACGCAGCAATCGCTAGCGAATAATCTGGCGCTCGTTTCTCCGAGTGCAGCCTTCTCCCGTCTCCTCACCGACATATGCGGGACAGGGGAGATCGAGAAAATGAAGTACCTCGAAGCTGTGCGCGCTCACCAGCAGACGCTCCAGCGGGAACTGTATAGTCACGTCAGCCGCACCACGATGATCATGCCAAGTGGTGGAACGGCGAGCAGGGCATCGATTGGGAAGATGGTTGATCTGAAGACGCTTCCCGCGTTTTCCATCACCTCGCCAACGCTGGGGGAAATTTTCCTCGGCAACACTGGCAGTCTGATCTCGTTGGTGTTCTGGCTGGTGGCACCGTTTGCAGTAGCGTACGTGCGGTTTGTCAGGTACGATGTCCGATGAAGCAATTCTATAGCTCAATCAGCAATCCGAAATTCGCAATCCGAAATCATCAAAGGAGGTACTGAGCCATGATTCAAGCCATTGACCTCACCAAACGGTACGAGGATGGTCTCCTCGCCCTTGATCACCTGAATCTCAACATCCAGCCGGGGCAGATCTACTGCTTGCTGGGAGCCAACGGGGCGGGGAAGACTACTACCATCAACCTCTTTTTCAATTTCATCGAGCCGACAAGCGGCACGGCGATGCTTAACGGCATTGATTGCACCAAGAATCCTCTCGACGCAAAGAAATATGCCGCGTATGTGTCCGAAAACGTCATGCTGTACGGCAATTTTACCGCACGGCAGAATTTGGATTTCTTTACCAAGCTTGCCGGGAGGAAGAACCTGAACAAGGAAGACTATCACATGGTGATGCGGCAAGTCGGCTTGCCTGAGCGGTCGTTTGAACAGCGTGTGAAAACATTTTCGAAGGGCATGCGCCAAAAGCTCGGCATTGCCATTGCCATCCTGAAGCAAGCTCCAGCGCTACTGCTCGATGAGCCCACCGCAGGACTCGATCCCAAGGCTGCAGCGGACTTCGTCGAGTTACTCTTTAAACTCAGAAACGAAGGCAAGGCAATCCTCATGTCCACGCACGATGTGTTTCGTGCGAAAGAGCTAGCGAACGTCGTGGGGATCATGAAAGAGGGAGTTCTCATCATGGAACGGACGAAGGAGGATTTGCAGTATGAGGACCTTGAGAAGCTGTATTTGAAGTACATGGAAGTGAGCTGAGTTGATGATCTGGCAGATCATTCGGAAGGAGCTTTTGGTCAACCTGTTGAGCCTTCGGTTTCTCATAGGACTAGTGGTCGTTGTCTCGATGATGGGGCCCGTGGGATACGTTCTCGTAGAAGACTATGCAGCTCGGCAGCAGACGTATCTTTCTGATGTGCAACGACACAAAACCCAACTGGAACAGACCAAGGTCTACTCGAAAATCGAGGTCGTAGTGGACATCCCTCCTTCACCCCTCTCTGTATTCAGCCGCGGCGTAAAGGATCGACCCACCTCAATCACGGTTTCACCATACCTGATCCTGTCTTTGATCGGTGAAGCAGGGGTAAGGGCCAGTATCGACCTCGGGGGTACCAGCACTCGTCCGTACAATCCTCTCCTGCTGGTTTTCAGTTCTATCGACCTAGCATTTGTGATCAGTATCATCCTAAGTCTCTTTGCGATCCTCTTAGTCTTCGACAGTTTGAGCGGCGAGCGAGAACAGGGAACTTTGAGACTCATTCTGACATGTCCGGTCAAGCGAGGAGACCTGCTGCTCGGCAAGTTCCTCGGTGCGTTACTGACTATCTTGGTCCCGCTCACACTAGGTTTCTTAGAGCTCATGCTGCTCTGGAGTCTATCTCCCCACATCTCACTCGATGCCTCAAGCTGGGTTGGCGTCGGGTTGGTTTATTTCGCTTCGCTGATCTTTCTATCTGGGTTCCTCGCACTGGGGTTGTTTGTGTCTCTCTTTGCCAAGGAAGCTTCATCTGGATTTATGTATCTCCTCCTCGTATGGATAGTAGTCGCCATCGTAATTCCTGAGGGAGGAGGGTATTTGGCAGACTACTTTCGTCCTCAGGATTCGAGGGAGAAGGCGATAAGAGAAACAGAACAGCCGATGGACGAGTTTTACAAAGTCTACCGAAGCCTTCGGTACCAACAGAAAACCCCATGGTACAACGCGAACATGAATCCTGTGGGAGCCGAGTCCATCATGGGCTTGACTAAAGAAGAGGTCCAAGATCGGACAGAATTTAATAAGAACGTTTTCCCTTTGAAATTCCGCCTTGCGGAGCAACGTGATCGTATCTTCGAATCCTATGCCGTTCCCCTGAAGGGATGGAGCCGAATCAGGGATGGCATAACTCGTGCCTCTCTCTGCGTTTCGTACAGGAATATCGCGCAGGCGATTGCTGCGACGGATCTCGGGAGTTACGAGATTGCCCTCGGACGGGCCAGGATTTATCGGGACGCCTTGATGACCTATTTGCAGCCAAAGGTAGGAACGCCCGAATGGGTTACACGAGCCTTGGAATATCCGGATGTGCAACCGACCGACCAGAATCGTGGGTACTGGCAGGAACTTATAGGGAGAGAAGGTGAAAGGTCCGTTGAGAAGATCTTGAGCTGGGATCGTGTGGCCCCGCTTGACCTAGGAACGATGCCTCAGCCGCAGATCGAGTTCGCGACCTTAGCTGAACGGTTGGAGCAGATGATAGTTGATATGCTCTTGCTTGCAGGAGGCACGGCTCTGTTTCTGGCCTTATCAGGCTGGCAGATACAACGCTATCGTGTTCACTGAGGTGTTGTGCACATATTCTCCGAAAAGGGGAGGCAATGTTCTGGACGATCTTCAAGAGAGAGACAGTAGACCATATCATGAGTCTCCGGTTCTCGGCCATTACTATCCTGTCGGTACTTCTGATGGTCAGCAGTGTGTTGGTTTTCTCTAGCACCTACGAGAAGGCTGTCCAGGTCTATCCGCGTCGGGTCAACGAACTGGTAAATGCGGACGGCAAAGTTGACCTGAGCACAATACCCTGCCAGGGAGGAGTCACTGTCCGTCGAGTTCCTTCGCCCCTAGCGTTCTGTTCAGGGACGGGAGAACGCGAATTACCTGACCGGGTGGTTATGGCCGTGCATGGCCTTCGAGCGGTCCAGCGAACCTCCGAGATCGGGGAGATCCTTCGGGGTTTTGCCGATGTGGACTGGGCCTTCGTCGTTTCAGTCCTCCTCAGTTTTGGGGCGGGGTTGTTGACCTACAAGAGTATCTCAGGTGAGCGCCGAGATGGGACCCTGACTCTCATCCTTTCAAATCCTATTCCCCGCAGCGCTGTCCTATCAGGCAAGTACTTCGCTGCTCTGTTTGCCCTCTCGGCTGCATTCCTTGTTGCGGCTTTAGTGAGTTTGATTGTGCTTCAGAGCTTGGGTACGGTGCAGATTCAAGGGGATGACTGGATAAAGCTTGGTCTCTTCGGACTCATCAGTGTTGAATATCTCTCCGTCTTCGTGCTGATCGGTCTCCTTTGCTCGGTCTTTGCCCCCAGTCCTCTGATCTCAGCAGTAGCCTTTCTATTCGTCTGGACAGTATTGGTGTTCGTTATCCCCAATGCAGGAAGTATTCTGACTGGACAGATTGGGAACGTCAAAACGCCGTTGCAGATGAGTGAGATTGCCAGGGCAATCCCGGATAAATTGTCCCTCACGCCAGGCATGGATGACGATGAGGTGGCGTCTATAAAACTCCGGCGAGAATTAGCGAGAGAACAGCTACTGATCGAATATCTCCAATCTCTCATCAGGCAGGTCCATCTCGGCCAATATTTGACTCGCATCTCGCCAACATCCACCTTCTCTTATGCAGCTGAACGGATCATCGGCGGAGGTACGTTCCGTCTGATGCACTTCGTGAAGAACGCTGCAATCTTTCGGGAGGGTTTTCTTCGGGCTGTGATCGAGGCAGACAAAGAGGACCCGCAAAGCCAACATCGGTATGTACCC
>Ga0315282_10007527_pt1 | contig 17829 bp, 13 predicted proteins | sample YL17G07_20_MG_FD_203693 | JGI IMG/M metagenome (GOLD analysis project Ga0315282, IMG submission 203693) | Sediment microbial communities from Yellowstone Lake, YNP, Wyoming, USA - YL17G07_20 | ecosystem: Environmental > Aquatic > Freshwater > Lake > Sediment | place: USA: Wyoming | collected... | reverse complement strand
CCGCACGCGTGACTGAAACCGTCGAGGCGGCCCAGGCATCTGGCGACGCCACGCCCACGGCGGCGCTGGCTGCCAGCCCGGCACCCGGCGCCGCCCATCCCTCGCCCACGCCGACCTCGACGATGCCGATCATTAATCGCCTGGCGTGCGACCCGTGCTCGGTGGAGCCGGGCGCCACCGCCCGGCTGAGCTGGGCGGTGCAGGGCGCCACGGCGATCACGCTGGCCGGACAGGCGGTCGATCTTTCCGGCACCCTGCCGGTTCAGCCCGATCAAACCACTACCTACCGTCTGGTGGCCAGCAACGACCACGGGCGCAGCGAGCAGTCGGTGACGGTGCAAGTGCCCGGCTTGCCGGTCATTCACTTCTTCACCTGCCTGCCCTGCGAGATTGCGCCGGGCCAGGTGGCCACGCTCAGCTGGGACCTGAGCGGGGGCACGGCTGCCTACCTGGACGGGTACGGCGTGCCGGCGCCTGGCAGTTCGCAGGTGGCGCCCGACCGCACGACGACCTACCGGCTCACCGCGGTCAGCGACCGGGGCAGTGTCGAGCGGCTGGTGACGGTGACGGTGTTAGAGGACGGCGACTTCGACCGGGTGAAACAGGCGCTGGCCCAGGCAGGCTACCAGGTGCGTTGGGCAGGGGAGCTGCCGATGGCGAGCGGCGATGTCAGCGCCGGGGTGGTGATGGCCTCGGCCGCGCCGGGTTCGGCACTGGCCGGCTTGCAGCCCGTCGCTGACCAGTACTGCCGGGGCCTTGTGGCGCTGCACGATAGTTTTCCTGACCAGGCGCTGTCGGTGGGGCTGTACGACGGCGTGCGCAGCGTCGTCTTTGTCACGGTCGGGCCGGCTACCTTCGAGTCGCTCCTGCGCGGCGAGTTGGACAGGTACGACTTCTGGCAGCAGGTGACCTGGAACCGCTGGGACGTATGGTCGGAGCAGTGGGTGCCGGGAGCAGGCCTCAGCTTCGGGCAGACTGATTTCGGGAACAAGGGTTTTGACCGGTAGGCGAGGGCAGGGCTACTCCCCGGCCAGCATCCGCTCCAACGCCTGGCGCGTGGGCAGCGAGGGCTGGGCACCGGGCCGCATCGCAGCCAGCGCGCCGGCGGCGTTTCCACGGCGCACCGCCTCGGCCAGCGGGTGACCCTCGCTCAAAGACACGGCCAGCCCGGCGATGAAGGCGTCGCCCGCGGCGGTGGTGTCGACAGGGGTGATCTTGAAGGCCGGGACGTGCCCGGTCTCCCCTTCGCTTGCATACAGCGCACCCTGTTCGGCGAGGGTGATCACTACGGTCCGTGCGCCGCGCTCCAACAGCACGCGAGCAGCAGCCGCCGCCTGGTCGGGCTGGCTAACCGGCAGGCCGCTCAACAAGGCGGCCTCGTGCTGGTTGGGCACCAGCACGTCCACGAGTGACAGCAACCCATCCGGGAGCGGCTGGGCCGGCGCCGGGTTCAAGATCACCCGCACCCGGCGGGCGTGGGCCAGCTGGGCCGCTCGGACGATCGTGTCCACGGGATTCTCCAGCTGGACCAGGAGCGTGTCGCCCTCGGCAATGGCCGGTGCAGCTTTCTCCACGTCGCCGGGCGACAGCCGCATGTTGGCACCGGATGCGACGACAATCGTGTTCTGGCCGGCGTCGTCCACCACGATCAGGGCGACCCCGGTGGCCGCCTGGTCGTCCTGGACGACGTGGCGGGCATCCGCCCCGGCAGCGGCCAGGTTGTCGAGCAGGGAACGGCCAAACTGATCATTGCCCACCCGGCCGACGATGGCGACCCGGCCTCCCAGCCGGGCGGCCGCCACGGCCTGGTTGGCGCCCTTGCCGCCCGGGATTGTGTCGAACGTGGTGCCGAACACGGTCTCGCCCGGTTGGGGAGTGCGTGGCGTGTGAATCACCAGGTCGATGTTGATGCTGCCAACCACTGTGATGCGTGCTGTCATGGGGTCGTCTCCGTATCAAACCAGCCTCTCACGCGCCCGGGCGCTGGCGTAATCCATAGTCCACACCATGGCGACGATGGCCCAGGTGGCCACGGCCGCCGACCCGTATTGGTTCAGCTGAACCCACACTCGCCACTGCTGGCCGATGCCGCCCCCGCCCACGAATCCGATCACGGTGGACATCCGGATGTTGATGTCCCACTGGTACAGAATGAAAGCCAGGAATCGGGGTACCAGCTGCGGCACCACGGCGAACAGGATGGTCTGCAAGCGGTTGGCGCCGGTGGCGGTGAGTGCCTCAACCGGCCCGCTGTCGATTTCCTCGATAGTTTCGGAGAACAGCTTGCCCAGGTTCGGAATATTGTTGAAGGCAAGCGCCAACACTCCCGCAAACGGACCCAGCCCCACCCAGGTGGCGAAGATAACTGCCAGGATCATCGGCTCAATCGAGCGCCACAGATTGAAGGCGGTGCGGGTGGCATAATACACAGCCGACCCGACCCGCCCATGCCCGACGATGTTGCGAGCAGCCAGAAATGAAACCGGGATGGCAATCAGGCTGCCGAGGGTGGTAGCCACCAGCGCCATCAGCAGGGTGACCAGCGACAGGTTGGCGGTGGTCTTGACCGCGTCGCTGGGTTGCAGTCCGCCCACTGCCTCATACCACTGAATGGCGACCCGGGCTGGCTGCCCGTCGTAACGGGCCGCCGCCATCAACGGGCTGATGCGCGTGTCGAGGCGCAGCTCGCCGCCCCCGTCAGTGTCGCAGCAGTCCTCCTTGACCCGCAGCTCTCCGCCGTCAGGGAACAGCCAGCGGACATACACGCGCGTGTCGGGCGGCAGCCCATGGCCGAGGATGGTCAGTGGCTCGTTGACGTTGCCGCACGCGACGGACAGATCCAGACCGGGTCCACTCCCGGCCGGCGCCGCCGGCTGACCGCTGCCGCAGGGCACCGGCAGCTGAGCAGAGACGGAATTCAGCTCGGTGGGCCGGCTGACCAGGTCTGGCACCAGCAGTTCCCTGGCCAGCCGGACTCCGTTGCCGGCATCCCGCACCAGGGCAGCCAGGTCCACCTCGGCGACCTGGAAAGACCATGCGACGGCTGCCACGAAAGCCGCGCCCGCGGCGATGCGAATGGCGTACCGGAAGGCGCGCCGGCCGGCCGGCACCCACCCGGCACCCGCCACGAGCCGCTGGCGCGCCACTGCGCTGACGTAGTCCAGGATCGCCACGACCAGGGTGATGGCGATGATGGTGGTCGCCATCGCGTTGTAGTTGCCCAGGCGCACCCATTGGATGATGAGGAAACCAACACCCGCGTCGCACACCAGCCCGATGACCGTGGCCATGCGCACGTTGATGTCCCAGCGATAAAGGGTGAACGACAGGAAAGTCGGCACGATCTGAGGGATGACGCCGAAGCGGACGACCTGCAAGGGATTGGCGCCGGTGGCCCGGATGGCCTCAATCGGGCCGGGGTCGATGCTCTCGACTGCTTCGGAATAGAGCTTGCCCAGCGCGGCGATGGAGTGCACCAGCAGTGCCAGGGTGCCCGCAAACGGGCCCAACCCCACCCACACGCTGAAGATGATGGCCCAGATCAGCGTTTCCATCGAACGGGTGACGTTGAGCACGGTGCGAACCAGGCAGTACACGCTGAGCGTGATGCGCCGGCTGCCCATCAGATTGCGGGCCGCCAGAAAGCTGACCGGGACCGCCAGCACGGCCGCCAATATGGTAGCCAGGAACGCCAGGGCGATAGTCTCGCCCATCTTCTGGGCGACCAGGCGCAGTGTCTCGGTCGGCTGGAGCGATCCGTAGGGCTGATGCTGCTGCGCCTCGATTTGATGGGTTTGAGTCTCCCCCGGTCCCGGCAGGTTGGTCAACGGCACGGCCTGCGGCACCGTGATGGTCGCGGTGAAGTCGCCGTTGGCATCGGTGGTGGCCGACTGCGGCGCGCCGTTGGCGAACAACCGCTGCGCGTCGCCGATCGGGTTGCGCCACCACAGCTGGGTTTCGGTGTCGGGGAGGAAGCCGGTGCCGGTGATAACCAGCACCTCGCCGACCGAGGCACATGGCGCAGACGTGAGGATGGCCGGGTTCCGGGTGCCCTCGACGTCTGGGCGAGGCAGCGGCTGGATACACGGCACCTGAACGGGGACGTTGCCGGTCCGGTCGTGGGTAGGATATGCCAGCAGCTCCGGGTTGGCCAGTGCCCTGAGAATCGGGCGCAATGCCGGGTAGCCGCTGATCATGTTGGCGGGCTGGAACTCGGTGGCGGCGATCGCCACGGCGTAGACCGCCATCAGGCCGATCAAGAAGGGTGCGGCGCTGCCAGCCGGCTGTCCCCGCCCCCGGGCCAGACGGAAGGCATCCCAGGCGTTCCACAGCCAGATGGCCGCCGCGCCCAGAAAGACCGTCGGCAGGGCCTGCCACATCCCCAGGCCAACAAGCACCAGGATACCTGCCAATGCCCCCAGGCCGCGCTGCCATTGGCCGATCAACAGCTGGCCTGAGCCAGGTATCAGCAGCGATAGCAGACCTGGCCAGACGCCTGACCGGACGCGTTTCATGCCACAGACACCATCTCGGCCTCTTCGCCGTAGATTTCCTTGAACCGCTGGCGGGTCAGCTGATCAGGGACGCCTTCGAACACCAGCTCCCCGGCCTTCAGGCCGATGACCCGCGTGGCATAGCGATGCACCAGGTCCAGGAAGTGCAGGCTGCACAACACGGTCATGCCATCCTGTTTGTTGAGCTGCTCCAGGTAGTGCAGGATCGAGTGAGCCAGCACGGGGTCGAGTGAGGCAACCGGCTCGTCGGCCAGTATAACCTGGGGTTCCTGCATCAGAGCCCGGGCGATGCCCACCCGCTGCTGTTGGCCGCCCGACAGGGCATCCGCGCGGTTGTGTATCTTGTCGGAGATGCCGACCCGCTCCAGGGCACGCCTGGCTCGTTCGTAGTCTGCCGGCGGGAAGTAGCCGAACAGGCTGGTGAAGGAATTGACATAACCAAGCCGCCCGGACAGCACGTTGGTCAACACGCTGCTGCGTTTGACCAGGTTGAACTGCTGGAAGACCATCCCGAAGTTGCGCCGAATCTGGCGCAGCTGGGCGCCCTGAGCGGCGGTGATGTCCACGTCGTTCCACGTGACCCGGCCGCCGGTTGGGTCGATCAGGCGGTTGATGCAGCGCAGCAGGGTGGACTTGCCGGATCCGGACAGTCCGATCACGGCCAGGAATTCACCATCCTGGACGGTGAAGCTGACGTCGCGCAGCGCCACTGTGCCGTCCGGGAAGTCCTTAGTTAGATGCTCGACGCGCAGCACGGGTGCGCTCCTTCCGAAAAAGCCCCCGGCAGACCTGATCCGCCGGGGGCTCCACTCTTCTGAGTCGTGTTACTTGACCAGCTCGTCGATCTTCATGCCGGCCTTGCTCAGGTCGGCACGGAAGGCATCATAGAACGAATCGTCGGTTTTCTCCAAACCCGCGATATCAAGAGCGGTCTTCAACGCGTCCTTGCCGGCGTCGGTATTGGCAATCTGCAGCAAGGCGTCGGTGACCTTGGCGCGCAGGTCGGCCGGAAAATCCTTGGCGAAGGCCACATTATCGTTAGGGATCTCAGTTGTGGTCGCCAGAACTACTACCTTTTCTTTGAGGTCGGGAAGGTCCTTCAGCATTGCATCGCGGGCATCTGAGTACACCGCGCCAGCGGCGCAGTCGCCCTTGTACACCGCGGTAACTACGTTGTTGTGGGAACCGGACTCGACTGTCTTGGAGAAGTCCTTGTCGGGGTCAATCCCATTCGCCTTCAGCATGATGCGCGGAATAATATAGCCGGAGGTGGAGTTGGGGTCGACCCAGCACATGGACTTACCTTTCAGGTCGGCCAGCGTCTTGATGCCGCTGTCGGCCTTGACGATGATCTCGCCGGTGTAGGTGGTGCTGCCGTACCGCACCACCACCAGGCCGACGTCGACGCCGTATTTCTCGTGCGCCACGACGTAGTTGAAGGTGTTTAGCCATGCGATGTGTGCCTTGCCGGTGCCCATGGCCTCGCGCACGGCGGCAAAGTCGGTGCCCACGTTCACCTTGATGGCCAGGCCGGTGATGTTCTTGATCATCTTGGCGATCGCGTCACCGCCGGTCATGATCTGCTGGGTGTCGCCGGATGGGACAAACGTCATGAGGATCGGCTGCTGGTCGCTGCCCAGACCCGAGCTGAGCGTGGGTGCCGGGGGAGCCTGGGTGGCCGTCACGACAACCGTGGCGGTTACCGCCTCGGTCGCCTTTGCAGCCTCGGTCGCCTTGGCTGCTTCCGTCGCCTTGGGGGCTTCGGTAGCTTTGGCAGCTTCCGTGGCTTTGGCTGCCTCGGTCGCCTTGGCTGCTTCCGTCGCCTTGGGAGCTGTGGTGGCAGGGGCTGCGGTCGGGGTTGGGCCGCAGGCCGACAGGATCATGGTAAGAATCAACAGTACTGCCGTCGAACTCAACAACAATGACTTCGTCTTCATAGTTTCCTCCCTCCTCGTAGGTGATACAGGCTGCGTGGTGGCTGACCCGCCATGGAGGCGAGCGGTCAACCGTGTGGGACTGAACGAGAGGTTAGATGACCAGGCCCATCACCCCCCTTCCTCGTTTTTGCATCTCCCGCGACGCATCATATATTCAAACGGCCATTTTGACAAACTGTGCTATAATCGCGAGTGTCACGGAGGTGAGCATATGAAGGCCGGTGTGGTAGTGTGCGGGCCGGACGTAGCCTACGGCCCGCTGGCCCTGTTGAGCGGCAGCTTCGAGGAAAAGGTGCGCAAGGCGGCTGGGCTGGGGTACGACGGGCTGGAATTGTTGGTGCGCGACCCGGCCGGCCTGGACTGGGCGGCCGTCAAGGCCACCGTGACGGGGGCCGGCCTGGAACTGCGCCAGGTGGTGACCGGCGAGCTGTTCGGTGCCGACGGATTGTGCCTGGTCACTGCCGACGCCGACTTGCAGCGGCGGGCGGAGCAGCGCACCCGGGCGGTGATCGACCTGGCCGCCTACCTCGGAGCCATGGTGAACATCGGCCGCCTGCGCGGGCGGTTGGAGCTGTTGGGTCCGGTGCCCGACGCATGGGGGATCGCGGTGGAGCGCCTGGGCCGGGTGGTCTCCTATGCCGCCGAACGGGGCGTCTGCATCACCATCGAGCCGGTGAATCGCTACGAAACCGATTTCGTGATGAGCGCTGCAGATGGCATGCGCCTGATACGCGACCTCAGAGCCGACAATGTTGGGCTGATGCTCGACCTGTTCCACATGAACATCGAGGATGATTCGATCGAGGCAGGACTCCGCAGTGCCGGCGACCGCTTGTGGCACCTGCACATCGCCGATTCCAACCGGCGCTATCCGGGGAGCGGCCATCTGGACTTCGACAGTGTCTTTGCTACCCTGCAAGAGATGGGATACCAGGGGTATATCTCGGCTGAGATGCGGCCTCTGCCCGATCCGGACACGGCAGCGGCCAAGACGATTGAGTTTCTCAGGCCGCGCCTCGGTCGGCGGCACTGAAATGAATAGGGGAGCTCAGTTCACCGCAGAGACGCAGAGGGCCCAGAGTTTTCTATAGATTTCTCTGCGCCTCTGCGGTGAAACAGGTGTAATGACTTTCGGAGATGAGGTATGGATGCATATCAAACCATCGTCCGCCATCGGGCAGTGCGTCACTTCACCGTTGAGCCGCTGCCCGAGCCGGTCCTGCTGCGCATTCTGCAGGCAGGTCGTTGGGCAGGCAGCTCGAAGAACACTCAAAACTGGTACTTCATCGTCGTGCGCGACCGGCAGACTCTCAATCAACTGGCTGAGTGCGGCCGGTATGCCAGCCACCTGCGCACGGCGGCCCTGGCCGTCGCGATCGCAACCGAACCGGGCCAGTGGAACGCCTTCGACGCGGGACGGGCGGCGCAAAACATGATGCTGGCGGCGTGGGCCGACGGGGTGGGATCGTGCATCGCCAGCATGCACGACGAGGCCTGTGCCCGGCGCGTGCTCGGCACGCCTGAGAACCTGCTCGTGCTGCTGGCCATTTCGTTCGGCTACCCTATGCCCGACGCCCCCAAGACCATTGAGGGCCAGCCGCGAGACAGGGTGTTGGCCAGGGTGGGGCGCAAGCCGCTGGACGAGATTGTACATCGGGATAAGTGGTAGGTTACCCCTTAACAGCTCCCGCCGAGAGGCCCTGCACGAAATAGCGCTGTAGCCACAGGAACACGATGACCATCGGCAGCGCCTGTAGAACCGAGGCAGCCATCATCTCATCCCATCGCACTTCGCCGTAGGTGCCCACCAGGGTATACACCCCGAAGGGTAGTGTGCGCTTGGCTTCGGTGCTGAGCAGGATGCCGGAATACATGAACTCGTCCCACGAGGTCAGCATCGAGAAGAGCGCCACACTGGCGATTCCGGGGAGCGAGATGGGCAGCACAATGCGGAACAGGGTGCCCAACCGGGAGGTGCCGTCGACTCTGGCGGCGTCCTCCAGCTCGGCCGGCACGTTCTTGAAGAACCCGCGCAGCATCCAGGTGCCGAACGGGATGGAGAACAGGGTGTGGATCAACACCACGCCAATCTGCTGGTCGTTCAGGCCGCTGTTGATCATGACCAGGTAGATGGGGATGATCAGCATGACCGGCGGGATGATGTACACAAATAGGATCACCCGGTCCAGCACCGAGCGCAGCGGGAACCTCAGGCGCGCCAGCGCGTACCCGCCCAACGCGGAGATCAGCGTCGAGACGGCCATGTTGGCCAGGCCGATCGTCATGCTGTTGAGGAAGTAGCGCGGGAACTGGTCCGATTTGAGGAGGATCTTGGCGTAGTTCGCCAGTGTGATGGTCTCGGGGAGGAGCCGGATGTGCTTGCTGAGTGCCTGGCTCATCGGCTGCAAGGAAACCAGGACAATCTGGAGGACGGGATAGAGGTTAAGGGCGGCGATCACCACTACAGCTACGATGACCAGGACGTTCCACAGCTGGGCGCGCCGCTTGGGTGCCAGTCGCAGCATCAGATCTCCGTCTCCTCTTGCATAGCCACGCGAATGAACAAGACGCTGAACAGCATCAGGGTCAGCGCCATCACGGTGGCTATGGCGGCTGCCTTGCCCATGTTGAAGGACTTGAACGCGGTGATATACACCGAGACCGGCAGCGTCATGGTGGATTGCGAGGGACCACCCGAGGTGGTCAGAAACACGAAGTCAAACCAGTTGAAGGTCCAGATGAAGCGCAGCACGAAGGCGATGGAAATCACGTACCGGAGATGGGGCAGGGTGATGCGCCTGAACTCCTGCCACATGTTGGCACCATCCACCCTGGCGGCTTCGTACAGGTCGGTCGGAATGGTCTGAAGACCGGCCAGCATCAGCAGGATGACGTAGCCCAGCCCCTTCCAGACGTGGGCCATGATCACCACCGGCATGGCCGTATCGGTGCGGCCCAGCCACGGGAAACCCTGGAACGGGAGTCCGAACAGGCTCAAGACCTGGTTCGTGGGCCCGAAGTTGGCGTCGAACAGCCAACGAATGGCGAACGCGGCGACCAGGGTGGGCAATGCCCAGGGAATGACGAAGCTGGAGCGGACAATCCCCCGGCCCACGAAAGGGCGGTTGAGCATGAGCGCGATCAGCAGCCCCACCACCAGCTGTCCGGCGATCGTGGAAAACGCGAGCAATACGGTGCGGATCCACATCGGGATCAGGTTTCCGGTGGTGAACAGCGTGATGTAGTTCTGGAGGCCGATCCAGCCCACCTGTTTCGGCTTGAGCAGGTTGTAGTTGAAGAAGCTGGTGCGAATGGTGTCGATGAACGGCCAGGCCACAAAGACCAACACAAAAATCATCACGGGGCTGATCAGCGCCAGCCCCAGCAGCGCGTCGCGTTGTGAGAGGGTCAATCTTCTCATTCAAAAACTCCAACCGGCGAGGCTTTGACCGCGTGCCGATGGAGTGCCAGGCACGCCGGCCTGGCACTCCAGAATCACACGCGTTCGCCGAGCTGAGAATCCCGGTATTCGGGGGCTTCTACTGAGACTGCTCGGTGGCGGTTGGTTCGCCCGCCTGGTTTTCGGTCTTCATGCGCTGCAGTTCCTGCTCAGCCCAGGCTGCCACGGCTTCAGCCGTCTCGCCGTTGTAGAGTTTCTCGGCCATCTGTGCATACAGCATCTCATTGTAAGCCTGGAAGGTGACCACATTGGGGCCGTGCTCGGCACCCAGGATCGGGCCGCCCTGTGCGCCGGCCTGGATGCCACCCTTGTAGGCGTCGGCGAGGGGCTTGATGCGCGGCAGCTCGAGGAACTTGGGATCCTGGGCCACCGGGAGGTAGAGCGGGATGAAGCCCAAGACGGTGCTGCCCATGTACTCCGAGTAGACGTCCGGCTTGAACCAGTAGGCCAGGAACTCCTTGGCGAGGTCCGGGTGCTTCGACTGGCTGGATACGGCGAACTGGGCGTTGCCGGCCCAGCCGCGCATAGTGCCCTTGCCCTTGGGGATGGGCACGATGCTGATGTAGTCGAAGGCCTTGGGGTTGTCGGTGGCCATCGTGTTCAGGAAGGAGGTGGAGTTGATCAGCATGGCGGCGCTGCCGTTCATGAAGGCGAGTTTGGCGTCGTCCATGTTCTGGGCAGTCCAGCCGTCAGGGGTCCACTTGTTGTCGTTGATGGTCTTGATGTCGTTGAGCACCTCGACGGCGTTGGGGGTGTTGATGGTGACGTTGCCATCCTTATCGAGCGGCTCCACGCCGTTGGAGGTGAACAAGTCCATCACGTAGTAGGAGTCAAAGCCACGCGTGTACAACTGCACGCCCTTGTGATCGGCGGTGGTGAGTTTCTCGGCTGCCGCCATGAAGTCGGCGATGGTATCGGGGGCTTTCAGGCCGGCGGCTTTGAACCAGTCGGTGCGGTAGTAGAGGACGTGCAGGTAGCCGTAGATCGGGACGCCGAAGTAATTGCCCTGGCCGTCTGACACCTCCAGCTTGGGGCCGGGGCCAAAGTTCTTCTCACCCAGGGTTTTCCAGAGGTCGTTGAGGGTGATGATCAGACCCTGCTGGTAGAGGCCGCCCGTGGCGGGTGCCCAGGTGTAGAGGATGTCGGGCATGGTGCCGCCCTTGGCCGCGGCCTGTATGCGGGTGAAGTGATCCTCCCAGCTGGTCAGGGTCATGTTGACCTTGACGTCGGGATGCGAGGCCTCGAAGCTGGCGATCAGGGCTTTCATGGCCGCCACGTCGGCTTCGCGGTTTTCGGGCGTCCAGAGTTCGAGGGTCACCGGCTCGGCGGCGCGGGTCTGCGCTGGCAGGTGAGCCGTCATCAGCAGCGTCGACAGCAGCACCACAGACGCCGCAACACGCAACATCGTTTTGTACGTCATCAGATCCTCCTTTATGCCTTGACGGTGGTCCAACAGATGGAATGGGCGCGCGGATCCCTTAGTGGGGCGCGCGAGGTCATGAGGGGCGACAGAACCTCCTTTCTCTGATTGGGGTTAACGGATGTTCAGGTGGCCTGGCCGTCGCATCCCGTTGCGTCTCGTGAGAACGATTGCAGGGACCACACGCAGCTACCCCGCTCAGATTAACACGAATGACGAACCTTGCCCGGCACGGCAACACACCGCAACCTCCAAGCGACCACGAGCCGTCCTGAGCTCAAGACTGCGCTCATGACCAGAACCTCCACCTATCGACACTATAATCGTTTCACACACAATTGTCAAGTCGCCCGTTCGTCATGAGGCACCGTTGGCTTGACAAAACCACATATCCGTCCTATGATCCGTGTAATCGTTTGCCACCGCAGTGTCTTTTCAGAGCCATTCTTCATCCATGTCAGGAGGCGGACGGATCTCATGAAACAGGGAAGCCCTGCCGGTTCGCTCAGTGTCCTCTCTCAGAACGATTTGCAGCGCATTCATCAGGCCGGCCTTGCCTTGTTGGATCGGCCGGGCATCCGCAGCGAGTCAGACCTGGTGCTCGACCTCTTTGAACGGGCCGGAGCCAGGGTTGACCGCGACGCGCGCACGATACAGGTGCCGGCCGATATGGTCGGGGCCGCGCTGCGCAGCGCGCCCAGGTCGTTTGTCATGCACGGCCTCGATCCGCAGTTCGACCTGCTGATTGAGCTGGGCCGGGTGTATTATGGCGTCGGTGGCACGTCCGAGCCATACTTCTTTGACTATGCGTCGGGGCGCCCGCGCCGGCCGACACGAGCCGACATGGTGTCGGTCACCCGCGTGGGCCATGCCCTAGCCCATATGGATTTCATGATTACCCTGTGCTCGTCGGGAGACGTGCCGGTCAATCAGGTCTTCTTGCACGACACCAATGCCATCCTGCGCAACACGACCAAGCCGGTAGTCTTCAGCGTGTTGGGCCGGCGCTACATGACCCGGATTCTGCAAATGTGCGCGGCTGCCTGCGGCGGCGAGGACGAGCTGCGCCGCCGGCCCCAGGGAATGGGCATGACGACGCCCGTGTCACCCCTGACCTTTCCGAGGTTGATTGAGGGCGTGTTCGACGCGGTCGAGTTCGGCATGCCCATCCTGTATGCTCCAGGCCCGATGATGGGCGGCACCGGCCCGGCGACCGTGGCCGGCACCCTGGCGCTGACCGCAGCCGAGCTGTTGTTTGGGGTGGTGTTGGTGCAGCTCATCAAGCCCGGCGCGCCGCTCGTGCTCAAGACCGATGCCGACGTGATGGACCCGGTGACCGGCCAGTGCACCTACGGCAGCCCTGAGCAGGCGCTGGGGAAGGCTGCGCTGGCCCAGCTGGGGCGCATGTACCAGTTGCCGACCTTTACCATGGGCGGCGGCGTGGAGGCCAAGCTGCCGGACTCGGAAGCGGCCGCCGAGGCCACCCTGGGGATGCTGATGAACGGCCTGGCCGGCATCACTCTTTCGCAGGCGCAGGGCACGCTCGCCAGCGGGCTATATGGCTCAATGGAGCAGCTGGTCATCTGCGACGAGATCGCTCACATGGTGAAACGGGTCCTGGACGGCATCGTGGTCGACGACGACACGCTGGCCCTGGACGTGATCCGGCAGGTGGGCTGCGGCGGCAACTTCTTGATGGAAGACCATACCCTGCGGCACTTCAAGCACGAGCTCTTTTTCCCGGGCTTGTTCCGGCGCCAGACGATTGACCAGTGGCTGTCCAGAGGTGCGCCGGCAATGGTTGAGGTGGCGCATCAGAAGGTTGAGGAGATCCTGGTTGGCGCCGGGCCTGTGCCGTTGCCGCCGGGCGCGGATGCGGCCCTCGAGCGCGTGCTCCACGAGGCGATCGCGGAGTTGGGTTGAAGCCAGTGAACCATCACCCGGCGGAATCCGGCATCGGCCGAGACCTTGAAGCCAGCACGTCACGACTGAGGCGAGCGCGGCTGAAAGATGTCGCGGCGGCAGCCGGGACTTCGGTTGCCACGGCGTCTCGAGTGCTGAGCGGCACCGGCTTCGTCACCGAAGAGACCCGCGCCGGCATCCTGGGCGCGGCGAAACAGCTGAACTACCATCCCAACCTGCATGCCAGGAGCCTGCGCAAGGATTCCGTCCACAGCATCGGCTTGTTGGTGCCCAACTTGATGGATGCCTACTACGCGGCGCTGGCCGACGCGATCGATCAGTCGCTGGCCGACCGCAAATATCGCCTGCTCATCGCCTGCACGCGGGATGATCCCGCCAGCGAACGCGACCTGCTGTACGAGATGAGCGGGCAGGCCGTGGACGGGCTGATCTGGGTGCCGGCGGCTCCCAGCCCCGCCCTGATGGACACGCTGCACGGCCAGCACACCTGCATCGTGTCCATCATCCGGCGTGTTCCCGGCGACGGCGTAGACACGGTGGTTTTCCAGGACCAGGCCGACAGCCAGGCGGCGACGCGGCATCTGGTCAATCTCGGCCACCGGCGGATCGGTTACATTGGCGGGGAGATCCGCTACGGCAGCCACCACGACCGCTGGCAGGGGTATCTGACGGCCATGGAGCAGGCGGGCCTTGCGGTGGACGAACAGCTGGTCAAACTGGGGGCGGACCGGAGCACATGGGGTTTTGTGGCCACCGACGATTTGTTGCGGCTGCCCGTGCCGCCCAGCGCCATATTCGTGGCGAGCAATGCGATCATGCCCGGCGTCATCCGCACCCTGCGGCTGAGAGGCGTTCAGGTTCCCGAGAATCTGTCGCTCATCTGCTTCGACGACATTGAGTGGTTCTCGCTTGCGGTGCCGCCGATCACCGCGGTGAGCGTCAGCCACGCCCGGCTGGCGGCCACCGCGCTTGAACTGCTCTTCGTGCGCATGGAGAATCCGGGGGCAGCCGACCGGCAGCCTGCCCTGATCAGAATCGGCTGCGATCTGGTGCTGCGGGGCTCCACGGCGCCGTACCGTTCTTAATAGACGTGACTGAGGAACGGTGATGAGTTGATGGTCAACCCAGACATTGCACCACTGCTTGATCGGGTGCGCGCCCTCATAGACAGCCCGCGCAACCGGGCGCTGTACGCATCGTGGCCCGAACGAATCGATCCACCCTATGGTGAGTTCGGCCCGGCCTACTATTGGTTTCCTCGTCCGGTCAACCAAAACGGACGCATCCCCTACGTTCTGGAGATTGAGCCTGCCATGTGGCACCGGGTGTTGGGGGTGGACTTGCAGCAGTTCTACACCGAGCCCGCCACCTACCTGGCGAACTGGCTGCGCATCGCGCTCTACCGTTACGAACACTTCAACGCCGACGTGCCGCTCACTCCGGCCATCGACATTGACTTCGGCTCGGTGTTCGTGCAATCCTTGTTTGGCGTGGACGTGATCTATGCCGCGGAGGAAGCGCCCTGGAATGGACTGGAACCCGTGTGGAAGACGGAGGCCGACTTTGCGAGCGCGAAGATGCCGGACTTCCACCGCAGCGGACTGGCACCCCTGGCGCATCGCTTCTATGCCGAGCTGAGCGCGCTGGTCGGGCCTGACTTTCGGGTGCATTTCGTCTCCTGGCGTAAAGGTCCCTTCTCGCTGCTGGTCTATCTGCGCGGCTTTGAGCAATTGTTGGTCGATCTGTACGAACGGCCGGCGCTGGTGCACGCCATGATGCGCTTTGTGGTCGAGGCGATGCAGCAATGGTACGCGGAGCGCAAAGCGTTCCTGGGTGAGGCACGCTTTGGCCCCATCTTCCTGGGAAACGACGAGGTGAGCACTCCCTCGCTGTCGCCAGCCCTCTACGAGGAATTTGTCCTGCCGTATGAGATCGAGCTGAGCCGCTACTTCGGGGGCATTGACTATTGGCACAGCTGTGGCGATACGACCCGCCTGGCGCCACTCATCGCCCGCATTCCCAACGTTCACATGTTCGACGTCGGGCCGTGGACTCAGCTGGCTCCGGCGGTGGAAGTGTACCGGCAGGTGCCCAATGCCAGCATTATGCGACGCATCAACCCGATCGACACGGTCATGATGGCCTCGCCGGAACAAATGTTGGCGCCCTTGCACGAAGTGCGCCGGGTGTGCGCGGGCGTGATTCCCACCATGGTGATGTATGATGGCCTGAATTACATCAAGGACTGGCAGGCCGACCTGGAGAAGATCCAGCAGCTGGACCGGGCCTGTCATAGGATACTGCACAACACGATCGAGTAGTGCGCCTTTTGATACGCTTGTGGAAGTGAAATGTCTTGATGCCAGGATACGAGGAGGCATATAGCTATGGCAGGAGTTAAGGTCGGTGTGATCGGGTATGGCACGATCGGCCAGCGCCTGGCGGACGGCGCGGCGCGGCAGGGCGACATGGAGCTGGTGGGCGTGGCGGATGTGGCGCCCACCCTGGCGCTGCGCGCGCTGCACGAGAGCGGCATGGCTTACCCACTCTACCTGGTCGATGCGGCCCGCAAGCCCGATTTCGACGCCATCGGCATCCCGGTGACCGGCAGCTTCGACGACCTGTTGGAGCAGGTGGATGTCGCGCTGGATGCGACCCCCGGCGGGGTCGGCGCCAAGAACAAAGAGAGCTACCGGCGGCACGGCGTCAAGGCCATCTTCCAGGGCGGCGAGAAGGACGAGATCGCCGACGTCTTCTTCCATGGCTACGCCAACTACGAAAAGGGCATCGGCCAGACCTTTCTCAAGCTCACCTCGTGCAACACCACCGGGCTGATCCGGGCGGTGGATGCCATAGACCGGGAAGTGGGCGTCGAGAAGATCGCCATCACCATCATCCGCCGCGTCGCGGATCCGGGCGACACTCACCGCGGGCTGGTGGATCTGCTGAGAGTGGAAAAGGTGCCCAACCACCAGGCGCTCGACCTGATGAAGATCATGCCGCACGTCCAGGCCACCGGGCTGCTGGTGCACACCCCCATCACCCACGGCCACATCATCAGCATCGTGGCGACTCCTAAGCAATCGATCTCCAAGGCGGCACTCCTCGACGTCTTTCGGGCCCACCCGCGCATCCGGGTGGTGCGCATCGCAGATGGGTTCGACTCGAACACGTCGCTGTTCAAGTATGCCCGTGACCTGGGAAACAAGCGGGCCGACATGTACGAGATCGCGGTGTGGGAGGAATGCATCGGGTTCTCGGGCCAGGACATCCTGTTTGCGATCAACATCCCCCAGGAGGCGGTCACTATTCCTGAGACCATAGACGGCGTTAGAGCCTGCCTCTGTATGCAGACGGAGCGCCTCGAGGCGGTGGGGCTGACGAACCAGTACCTTGGGCTGAAACCCCGGCCATAACCGTGCCGGGCTGAGAGGGCGACAAATGGAAGCTGGCATCCTGACCCTGGACGACTTCGACTTTCGAGACAAGACCGTCATCCTGCGGGTCGACATCAACTCGCCGATTGATCCCAAGACGCACCAGCTGGCCGACGACAACCGGATCCGCAAGAGCGCGCCGACCATGCGCGAGCTGGCCGACGCCGGCGCCCGGGTGGCGGTGCTGGCCCATCAGGGCGATACCGAGGACTACCAGAACCTGATCTCGCTGGAACAGCACGCCGCGCGGCTGAGCGACGTGCTGGGCCGGCCAGTGGGCTTCGTGGACGATGTGTGCGGCCCGGCTGCCCGCGAGTGCGTGCGAACCCTCGGGCGCGGGGAGCTGCTGCTCCTCAACAACGTGCGCTACCTGACGGAAGAGGTGTCTACCTTCGTCAACTTTGTGAAGCTGACCCCACGCCAGCTGGCAGGCACCTGGCTGGTGCGCAGTCTGGCACCGTTGGCCGACTATTTCGTGTGCGAAGCGTTCGCCGCAGCCCACCGCTCGTCGCCGTCACTGGTGGGGTTTGCGGAGGTGCTGCCTACTGCTGGGGGGCGGCTCCTGGTGGAGGAGTTCGGCGCGCTGGCGCGGGTCAAGGAGAACCCCACCCATCCCTGCGTGTACGTGCTGGGCGGCGCCCGCATCGCCGATGCGTTCAGCATGATGGAGCAGGTGCTGGGCCAGGGTGCAGCCGACCAGGTGCTCACCGGCGGGCTGACCGGCGAGGTCATGCTGCTGGCCAAGGGGCATCGCCTGGGGGCACCCACCGAGCAGCTGATCCAGGACAGGGGCCTGGCGCCCTTCGTCGAGCGGGCGCGCCGGCTGTTGGATCGCTATGCAGACCGGATCCTCTATCCAGATGACTTGGCCGTGGACACCCGGGGCCGCCAGGAGCTCAGCCTGGCAGAGCTGCCCAGCCCGCACCTGATCGTGGACATCGGCCAGCTGACGATCGCGCGCTACACCGAGGCGATCAACCGGGCCGCCACCATCTTCGTGAACGGCCCTGCCGGCGTTTACGAGCAGCCGGCGAGCGCCGTGGGCACGCAGCGCCTGTGGACGGCCATCGCCGATGGGCCGGGCTACTCGGTCATCGGCGGCGGCGACAGCGTTGCGGCTGCCAGGCGTTTCGGCGTG